>Ga0302325_10020872_pt1 | contig 13723 bp, 10 predicted proteins | sample Palsa_T0_2_FD_201948 | JGI IMG/M metagenome (GOLD analysis project Ga0302325, IMG submission 201948) | Peat permafrost microbial communities from Stordalen Mire near Abisko, Sweden - Palsa_T0_2 | ecosystem: Environmental > Terrestrial > Soil > Palsa > Peat permafrost | place: Sweden: Abisko... | reverse complement strand
CAGCAATACATCAGTTTGCCGGGCTACATTCACGGCTACATCAATCCGAACGCCGACGTCGAGAAGATCCTGGTAACCGACGGGTTGACTGTCATCTGCCTAACGCTCGCCGTGAATTATCTGACTCAGAAGATTCCGGCGTTTCAGGCCGTAATTCTGGGCACGGTCATTACTTCTCTCGCATGGGTCATTCTCGCTCTGCGGCCAACGCTCTGGGGTGCTGTGCTCTCTCTGTTCGTGCTGGCGCTCGGCGAAATTATTCAAGCTCCGCGTTACTACGAATACATTTCACGGCTCGCGCCTCTCAAAGAGCAGGGAACGTATATGGGCTTTGCGTTTCTGCCCATCGGCATTGGATCGCTGATCGGCGGCTGGTTTGGCGGAACGCTGGTTCACCACTTCGGAGAAGTCACCCATCAACCCGAGCGCATCTGGTGGAGCGTGACCGCAGTCGGCCTGGCCACGGCAGCGGTGCTTTGGATCTATGACAAAATTGTGCGCAGCAGTGGCCGAGTTTCCGGTTCAAGTTCCAGCTCAATTTAACAGAACATGCGCGAGCCCAAAATCACTCCCGGTGCCAAGGCGACTGAGATCCGCCGATTCCTGAAGGATGGGGGATCGACCGAGCATGCCGCGGGCGTGCAATGGTTTTTCAAGGAAGAAATCAAATCCCACGGCTGGTATACAGCCGCGCTGCGCAAAGCCGCCGTGCAATGCCGGCGCAACATCGCCCGCGATCGAGGCATGGATTTCGTCGTGCAAGTCGCCGACAAACTTTTCTCCGGACGCATCCTTGAAGAGAAGACATTCGCCGTCCTTCTGCTTGAAAGACAAACGAAGCATTTTGGCGACAGCGAATTCAGGCTCTTCGCCTCCTGGCTCGACCGCGTCTCCTGTTGGTCCGATCACGACGCCCTGGCGCATGATCTGCTGGCCCCGATGGTCGGCGCTGACCCTGCCCGCTGCCGCGAGGTTTTCCGCTGGGCGAAGTCACCCAATCGTTGGCGGCGGCGCGCGGCTTGCGTCGCGCTGATCAGGGGAGAACGCGAACAGAAGTTTTTTGCTCAAGTGGTGCAGCTATCGAATCAGTTGCTGAAGGATGAAGATGACATGGTGCAAAAGGGATTGGGCTGGCTATTGCGCGAGACCGCCAAGGCCGATCCGAAGCGCGCCGTGCCCTACTTGATGAAGATCCGAAAGGAAGCTCCTCGGCTCGTGCTGCGGACCGCTTGTGAGACGTTGAATCCCGCTACGCGACGGCGCGTTCTCGCATAAGATGCGCTATGCCGGGTGGCGGTGCAGTTTGCGAAACCGCCAACCACCCAGGCCACGAAGAGGTGCACCCAGAAAAACACCTTATGCCGAAAGCCTCCGGGATGCTTGGTGGTTTAGGGTTTTCTGAACCGCCTTGTGAAACTGCACCACCACCTTAAGCCGCCAGAATCTTGTCGCACAACCCTCCATGCGCAACCGTCTTCACCCTTTCCTTGTCGCAAAAAATCGTAGGGAAACCTTTTTCGGCTGCCACCTGCGTGCGTGAGATCCCACTCCAGGCTGGCGAGGTTGTCTTGCAGTTGCGACGGCTTTCGGGCGCCGACAATAGGAATCCCAGAATATCGCGGTATCGCAAGCAGCGCGATCCAGAAAACTTCAGTGCCCTTCTTCTTCCAAAAACTTCTCCACTTCGAGCGCCGCCATGCAGCCGGAACCAGCAGCGGTGATGGCTTGGCGGTAACGGCGGTCCTGCACATCGCCACAGGCGAATACTCCCGGCACTCTTGTTAATACGTTTTTGTGCGTAACCAGGTAGCCATCCGCGTCGGTATCGAGTTGCCCATGGAAGATTTTGGCGTTCGGAATGTGGCCGATACCGAGAAACATGGCGCTCGTCGGAAACTCCCAGCTCTCGCCGCTCTTCAGATTCCGTAAGCGCAGCCCAGTGACTTCTTTCTTGGCGACATCAAGAACGTCATCCACGACCGTGTCGGTGAGAAAGGATATTTTCGGATTGGCGCGGGCGCGATCGAGCATGATTTTCGACGCGCGAAATTGTTCGCGCCGATGGATGAGCGTCACTTTGCTCACGAAGCGCGTCAGAAATGTTGCCTCTTCCATGGCCGAGTCTCCGCCACCGATCACGGCGATTTCTTTACCGGAAAAAAAGAAGCCATCGCACGTGGCGCAGGAGGAAACCCCGTGTCCAATTAAGGCGTGTTCACTGGGCAGGCCAAGCCAGCGCGCCGATGCTCCGCTGGCGATGATGAGCGTGCGCGTCTGGATGGTCTCTTTGCCGACGCTCAATTCGAATGGACGTTTGCTCACATCGGCTTTGAGCATGTGGCCCATGTGATATTCGGCGCCGAAACGCATGGCCTGCTTGCGCATGTTCTCAATCAACTCCGGCCCCTGGATGCCCTCGGGAAAGCCGGGGAAGTTTTCGACCAGCGTGGTCATTCCTAGTTGCCCGCCGGGTTCATGGCCTTCGATCACGAGCGGTTTGAGGTTAGCGCGGGCGGTGTAGAGGGCGGCCGTGTGGCCGGCACATCCGGAGCCCATGATCACAACATTGCGTATGTCCATAGCGGTATACAGGAACGTATATAGACTAGATTCCGGAAACTTGAACTTCGCTTCAGATGCCTGGCGGAGCGCCGGGCGTTCCCGCCCAGGCACCCTCTACGGTCTTCGGGGTTACGGGTGACCGGGCGGGGGCGCCCGGCCCTCCATGAGCGACGCCCCACCGGCTACGACCTTGACGCCTAACAGCTACGGATTCTTCTTGCTGGCAGATCCCGTCTTCGTAGCAGTTTTCACTCCCAGCCGAGCCAGTTCTTCAGGCACCATTTTGCGAGCATTTAAAGCGTCGCGATAGCGCTCCATAATCGACGAGGCAGTTTTGAAGATCGGCTCGTACGCGCTCTGATCCGTCGCAGGAGTTCCTTCGTCTCCAGAGCACCGCGCCAGCGCCACCGATGCCTTCCCGAAGCGTTCCAGTCGGACACGGGAGACCGGCGTGGTGGAAGACAACATCGCGGCCGCGGGCGCAACCGCGGAAGCGCTGTCCTCGATCGAAACCTGCATCAAATCTTTCGGATCGCGCACCCGCAGCACCAGCGTCTCCACCATATTTTTCGAATCCACGCTGAACGAGTATTGCACGTTGCTGAACAAAGCAGCCTCGGGAAACTCGCGCCGAATCCGGACCCAGTCGGCCGCCGAGACCGTCCCCGCCGGCAATGGCTGCATGCCCGGAATAGGAGTGTTCGGATCGATTGTGGAACGTCCGCGAGATACTTCGTAGTCCGCGCCGAAGACCGGTTTGCCCGGCACCTTGGCCAGCGCCGCCGACAATTCCTTCTGATCGTCGGCGGAGGGTGCGCACACGTTCAGAACGTTCACTTTTACGGGAGGCTGTTGAGCGGCAGCCGTCGCCAACACCATCGCAGCCATAGACAAGGCTATACAGAGTGCTGAAAAAGTGGAATTTCTATGCCCGGCCCCTAAAGGGGCGTCCGATTTCGCAGGACTTACGGTGTCGCTGAAGCGATACCCTGATCCGAAGCTCGAGGATACGAAGCCCGAGTTTTTCAGCAATCTCTCGAGTTTTTCAGCAAGTTGCAGAGCCGCCCTGATCAGAAGATTTTGAGGGAACACGGCGAAATTGTATCAGGCTCAGCCAGTTCGCACGCCGTCCCGGTTGCCCCTTCAGCTAGTCGGCCGCTCCGGATTCAACCTCAATGGCGCCGTGCCGGCGCAGTAACTGCGGCAAGTTTTGCGAAAACGCCGAGCGCGGCAGCACCATGTCACAACCCACATCATGCGCCTTCTGCTTCAGATCGCCCTGCACGTGGGAAAGAAATCCAATGATCGACGTGCCCTTCTTCAGCTTGCTTTTCAATTTAGGGATCAGCGTCAAAGGCTTGGCGTTGGCGTTATTCAAGTCGAAGATGATCAGGGAAGGCTTTTCCTCGCCGTTACTCTTCATCCTCTCCGTGAGTTCCTTTTCGTTCTTCACAAACTCCACTTTGACGTTCATCTTGCGGCCCGTGTCCTGGATTTTGCTCAGGAAGAACAGGTCTTCGACAAACGCAAACACACGCGAAGCCGCATCCTCTCGCGGAGCGGGCAAGGGCTCAGGATCGAGAACCGGATAGGAGGCGGAAAAACCGGGCCGGCGCGGTCCTCTTCCGGGGCTGCCGTTGCCATTGTCGCCGCCCAGATTAGCGCGGTAGCTGTGATCCATGGGCGCGGTAAAGATTCCTTGTTGGTCTTGACGTATGCGGCCCATGGGGCCGCCTGCGCCTCGTTTTGGCGGACGCCGCCCACGGCGCCGTTTGTGTCTCCCTCCGCCTGCGGAGGGCTGTCCGGGTCCTGCATTCATATTTTTCTCTTGTTAATCGTCGTTGTTTAATTTTCGGAGTTGATTCCGAAGCCAATCCCCAGGTCTGGGTCACAGGCCTGATTGTTTCGTCTAACCCTTGCGTTCCTGAAGTCCGACGTTGAGCGGAACACATGATGGACTGCGTTGACGGCGCGTCCTTTACCGCACGTCTTTTACGTCACGTCTTTATGCACGTCTTTCGCTACACATCGGCCACCGGCAGACCAAAATCCCACATCGGCTGGATGCTATTCGAGAACGATATTCAAACTGTAATGTTCAAAGTGTCGTTGTTCAAATTAACTTGGCGCCTGGAGTTGAATGGGCGCGAACGGCCAGCCTGGAAGCATGGCCATTTGGGAACATCTTGATGTTACTCATGAAACCGCCGACTGCGCAAGGGGGGAATGCCCTAAGTTTTCCACATTGAGGCATTACCAAAGTAGGCTTTCCGCTCGTTCTCTGTGCTCATTGAATTTACCGGACGCGGAGAAAAGCTGCCAGGGCCGTGCTGCTTGGGCAGAATAACAGCCTGCGGCCTTTCTACCGTCTCATGCTTGCGCAGGCATTGGGCGAGTGGTCGCAATCCAGCGACTGGCGAAACATTTGCAACTGCCGGAGGAAGAAGTTGCCTCAACCTGGTTTCCGGCCCTGCAGCGGACGCAAGGAGCAACCAGCATCCAGGAATCGGGTGTTTCGGAGCATCGGGCCATCCAAGTTCAAAAGGCTTTGACTTTCGATCACCCGATGGCCCGATTCTTTACGGCGCTTCAATCAACTCCATCTTGCCCTCGCGGGTGCGATGCAGCACCATCAACCTGCCCTTGGGATCCCGGAATACGAAAACATCTTTGTCGCGGAAATGCGCCTCTTTGATCGCCTCCTCCAAAGTCATCGCACGAAGCGCGACCGAGTCCTGGGCATGCACGAGATGCACTTCGGTGGTCCGCGCCACCGAGGGAAATTTGTGAACCAGGACAGAAAAGCTCGCATCTTCCGCCAATCCCAGCGTCGCATGCATGTCGTTTTCGAGCGACTGGCCGTTAAATTTCTTGACCGCCTTGCGCTTCTTGCTCAGCCACTTTGTCTTCTGCTTGAGCGCCTGCTTCTGCAGGTGATCGAGCGCCTCGTTTACGGCCGACATCATATCGTCGTGCTGGGCCATCCCCACAATCGGTCCATGGGGAGGGTCGATCGTGATTTCAGCTTTGTGCCGGCGCTTTTCGACGGCCAGAATCACTTTGGTTTCGAATTGGTCGCCGAGAATTTTGCGGATTTTATTAAGTCCGGTTTCAACTTCTTTGCGGATGCTGGGAGTGATTACGTACTTCCGTGCGGTATATTCCACGTTCATCAGGCGTGCTCCTGAAAAGAACAAGGTTTCGATGAGGATCGGGTCCTCGGGCGATCGGGTGATCGGAAGTCAAAGGTTGTCTTGGGTCACCCGATGACCCGATGGCAGATCACCCGATTATTTTTTCACTCTTCTTTGGTGCGTGCTGGGAATCTTCATATCTTCGCGATACTTCGCGACGGTTCGGCGGGTGACCTGAATACCTTGCGATTGCAGAATGCGGGTGATCTGTTCGTCGGTCAAGGGACGACTGGGATCTTCTTCTTCGATCAACTTTTTGACGCGGCGTTTCAGAATCAGCAAGGAAGTACCGCCACCCTCGGGCCCCTGCACGCTCTCCGAGAAGAAATAACGCAGTTCAAACACGCCCTGCGGCGTGTGGACGTACTTGTTCGCCACCGCGCGGCTCACCGTGGAAGGATGAACGCCAATTTCTTCGGCCACTTCCTTGATCATCATCGGCTTCAGCTGATCGATTCCCCGCTCCAGGAAATCCTGCTGTCGCGCCACGATCGAGTAGCAGACCTTGGCGATCGTCTGCTTGCGTTGCTCGATATTCTTGATCAGTTGGATAGCCGACTTGTAGCGGTCTTTGACATAGTTGCGGGTGTCGCGGTCATTGCCGTCGCGGGTCATCAGCCGCTTGTAGGCGGGGTTCAAACGCAACTGCGGCAGGTCTTCGTCGTTCATGATAACGAGCCACTCGTCGCCATGCTTCACAAAAGCGACATCGGGCTCAATCAGACGAGCCGGAACTTTGTTGTAGCGCAATCCCGGCCGGGGGTCGAGCGTGCGCACGTAATCGAGCGCTGCCTGCACTGCTTCCACCGGACGCCCGATGGCGCGAGCGATTTCCTTGAACTGCTTCAGCGTCACCGCACGCAAATGTTGATCGACGAGGGCGATAGCATCCTTTACGACTTGCTCGGTCACGGCATTGCCATTCCGGTGCATTTGCAACTGCTCCAGATGGTAGCGCAACTGATAGAGGAGACATTCGCGCAGGTCGCGACAGGCTATACCCTGCGGATCGAACTGGCGCACAACTTCCAGCGCCTCATGCAGGTCGGCGAGGGTGAAGTTCAGGCTGACGTTGCCGTTGTGGTTCGCATGGGGATTCCGGGCCGGCGCCACCGCTGCTGCGGCGCTGGCCGCACTCGTTGACGGAGGCTCGGCTGGCATCTCGTAGCGAACCTCTGCTTCACCATCCTGTGCTTCACCATGCTGCGCCGCCTCCGGCGCAACCGTTGTGGGCTCTTCTCCGTCACCACACAAGACGGTTCCGGCACCTTCCGCGGTCAAAGCTCCTTCCGCCGTCAACTCCGAAACACCGGCGTCTTCCGTCGAGAAGTGGTGCTCGGGCAGAAGAACGGAAGTCTCAAGCTCAGATCCGGCGAACTCGGGCGCATCGACATCAGAGCTTGCCGGCACGGTCTCGGAAACTACCAACCCGAGCGCCGCCGCCTCACCCACAATCTTGGCCGCCACCTCCACATCGGCATCGGGAGCCGCGACCGGAGCGATTCCGAGCAATTCCTGGTCGCTGGCAATCAGGTATCCCTCTTCGTTCAGATTCCCGATGATGAGTTCGGCAGCCTGGTGCACTGGCGGCCGCACGGAAATCGCACCCAGTTGCCATAGAAGGTGGTCGCTCAAGTTTCCCGGCTTCGACAGGAAATTCTCGAACGAAGGCTTCTCGATCTCTTCCATTTCCCCCGAGCTGCGGTATCCGGGATCCAGATAGTCCTGGAAGAACGATCCGAAATCAATCTCTTCGAAGGGGTCTTTCTTCTCATCCGCGATGGCCGGCGCCTCTTCCGAGGTGGCCTTCGATGCCAGCCGGTCGCGTTCTTCCTCCTGGCGTCCGACATCATCAAGCAAGGGAACTGTATCTTCGAGCTCTTCCAGGACCGGATTCTCCACCATCTCGGCATTGATCATGTCCTTAAGCTCGAGCTTGTTGAGCGCGAGCACCGACACCATCTGCACGAGACCAGGCGTCAGAATCTGCCGCTGGGATAACTTGACGTTGAGCTTGTGCTGAAGAAGCACCATTTCTCCCCAAAAAAGTTCTCAGTTCCCGGTTCTCAGTTCTCAGTCACCCCGTTGTCCGCCTTTTCGGCGCACCGGGTGTGGAAAATTTAGCTTCTCATGCACCAAGGTTGATCGTGTGGACACGAAAGGTCAATGTGCCCACGCCTTAGTAACTAAAAACGGTTCTCGGTTCTCGGTGAAGCCACTTGTGGGGTTCAGGTCTTACTGAGCGAACCGAGAACTGAGAACCATCTGTTCTCATACCAGTGAGAAGCTTTCCCCCAAATAAACTCTGCGTACCTCGGGATCGCTTCCCAACTCCTCCGGAGTACCGGAGCGGAAGATTCGCCCCTCGTTGATGATGTATGCCCGATCGGTGACAGACAACGTCTCGCGAACGTTGTGGTCCGTGATCAGGATTCCGATCCCGCTGGCTCGAAGGTCAGAGATTATCTTTTGAAGATCCAGAACTGCAATCGGGTCGATACCCGAAAATGGCTCGTCGAGCAAAATGAAAGTGGGACTGATGCAAAGCGACCGAGCGATCTCAACCCGGCGCCGTTCCCCACCCGACAGCGCGTACCCGCGATTCTGCCGTATATGTTCCAGTCCAAGCTGGTCAATCAGCTTCTCCGCTTTTTCCCGCCGTTCATGCCAGGAAATCGGCTGGACTTCCAGTACGGCCAGGATGTTTTCCTCGACCGTCAGCTTTCGAAAAACCGAAGCTTCCTGGGGGAGATAGCTAATGCCGTACTGGCGTGCCCGTAAGTACATGGGAACGCTAGTGATATCCTCGTCGTCATACAACACCCTGCCTGTATCGGGAGGAATTAGACCTACAATTGCGTAGAAGGAAGTGGTTTTTCCGGCGCCGTTCGGGCCGAGAAGCCCCACAACTTCGCCTTGGAGCACCTGCAGGCTGACTCCGTTGACTACGCGTCGGCGACGATAGGATTTTCCAATTTCGTCAGTGGACAGCGTATGCATTTATCGTGCCACATGTGTCCGAGTAACCGTCGGAGATGTTTCCCTGCCTTCCACGAGCACCCTATCATCGTGTCTGTAGAAAGTCAACGAATCGCCGCTGATTTTGCCTCGTTCGGCATCAAAAATGCTAGGCGGTCCGCCGGTAAGGACGAACCTGTCGTCGGCCGACGTATACACCAAACGGTCGCCCGTTGCGCGCCGTGTCGGCTGCGTGATCACAACCTGGTTCTCGGCCACGATGTGGTCCACTTGTCCCGGCATTGACGGGTTCGTGGTTGCTCCGGCCTGCGAGGTTCCGGCCTGTGGGTTCCCGCCCTGCGGCGTTTTTCGAATGGATGTTCCGTCTTGGGACTCGCTTCGTGGCCGCAAAAATACCGTCATGCGCCGGGCGGTCATGGTAGCGTCGTCGGCCCTCGTCGTCACCCCGCCTTCCAGAAAAATTGTCCGCTCCGCATCGACATAGTTCAGACGCTCCGAAGTGACATGGACCGGGGTCACCTTGCCGCTCTTCTCCACTTGCACCAGCACGGTGGAAACCGGTTGCGCTGCATTTGCCTGTGCCGCCCCGTGGCCGTCACCCGGGGTATCGCCATGAGCTACCAGCGATCGATGGTCGCGATCAAACTGCAGCGTGGGAGCCTCCACGATGTTCGCGTCTTGCCACAACCGGGCATCCCCTGTGTAGACAGCAATCGCCTCCGAATGATGAGCCGTCATGCTGCGGCTGGTAACGTGAATCGGGTCGGACGAGGCGAGCAGAGCGCCGTCTGGTTGCGCCTTGAGATCGGAGTAGGTGCTCTTGACGTTGCCTTCGGCAAAGGCATCGCCGGTGGCCCGGTTCATGCGAATCGTCGCGGCCGTTGTGGTCATGCCTGTGTCCACGACTCGAGGCGATCCGTTCAGCACCAGCATTTGATCTGCAGTGGTGTATTCGCCGCGCGCAGCCCAAGCTTTTTGTGGACCATCCACGTAAGCGAGGTTACCGGTCTGCGTGATCGACCGGACTCCGCCCTCAGGCAGAAAGATGACATCCAGCATTTTGCTGGTCGATACACGATCGGCCTGTCCAGGGGCACCGGGTTTATTCGCTCCGGTCTTATTCTTGCCGGTCTTGTTCGCGCCGATCTCACTGGCATCGATCAGGCCGTTGACAATCCTGGCGGCCGGTTCTCCATGCAGCGTCGCCAGCCGATTTGTCGCGGTAAATGTTGCCGTGAACTTGGCGGCTGTAACCACAGTTTTCTGATTCCCTTCCGGCTGCGTGATAACGATCCGCGGCGGTCCGTTGGTCTCTGCGCGCTCCAGAAGGCGGCCGTCTTTAACGCTGAAGTCCATGACCGGAGCGGTCACCTCAATATCCTGAGCCTGGTTCTGCGTTGGCGTGCCTCCCTTGGTCGCTTCTGGCGCGAGCAAAGCTCCGTTCTGAGTGCTTTTCTGTGTCAACCGCACGCCATCTTCGGCGTGCACGGACCTGAGCACCTGCTCTCCGACAAAATGCAGTGTCGCACGTCCGGAAAAAGCCTCGGCGGGTTGCGCTTCCTGAGCTTGCGGTGCCTGAGTTTGCGCTCCCTGGGCCTGCGTTCTCCCGGTCTGCGTCTTTTCACTAGAAAGGTGCACGTTGCCGGTGAGAATCGCGGTGGTAAGTAAATTCCGCGTTCCGGTCAGGAACATTTCGGCGGTATCTGAACGCTCATGGGTTATTGAGTCGGGAGCTTCGGAGTTGGAGCCTTGCGCGCCGGAGGGCCGGCCGGGAACGTCGCTCTCCACATCGCCCTCGGCAAGAATGCGTTCAACCGTGTTGTCTTCACGCAGGAAAAATGTCGCCTGATCCGCCCGCGCTTTCTGTTGCTCGCGGGTCATGTGCACGGTGGTGAGCACGACCTGGTGCGGCACCTTCGTAATTACGCCGTGATTTGCGTTGACATGGACGGGTTGGGGCCGGTTGACGGTCACGACCACCGCCGACAGCAGGTCCATCGTGCCCGTCTTGCCGAAATACTGAACCCCTACAGCCGAACCGGATGCCTGCGGCGTTCGAAATACGACTTTGCCGCCAGACGAAGCATCGCCCGTATTCTTGTTGAACACCAGACCGTCGGTTTCAAGATGAAGTGGAACTCTGGTTTGCTCGGGAGGCGACTGGTCGGCGTGCCGGATACCCTCGGGATTGGACTCGAGGTCAATCAGCACTCTGCCCTTCGCGGTCACATTACCCGATTGAGGGTCGAACTCAAAGTCGTCCCCGCTGATCTGGTCGAAGCGGCTGGCGTCCTTGCCGTAGACGACGATCTTGACGTCATGCAGTTCCGCGCGCCCGCCCTCTTTGAACTGAACCGCCTTGGAGGCGCTCACCTTGAACTGAGTCCGCCCTTCGGCCGACTTCGAGATCGAAAACCCCTCGGCTGTCTGCTGAATGTCCAGCCCCATTTTTGCCGGAATGTCATGGATGGTCTTACGCAGGCTCCAGCGCGCGTAGAAATACATTCCGGAGACGGTAGCAACCATCAAAATGGCGCCCAAGGCAAACCAGTGGCGCAGCCGTGAAACTCGCAAGGCCATCAGAGGTTAGTGTAACGCGACCTGCTGGCGTACCGGGTGTCGCCGGAACCAGACCACTGTCGAAGGAACAGGTGACGAAGACGCGCAAGGCGAGTCGCACAAAACATGCAACTTTCGGTAGCGTCCTAACTCCGCGCGACGAGGCGCGGCAGCACTCCCGCGTGAGGATGCGAACCTGTATGCCACAGAACTCGGCCGCCTGCCTGACCTAAGTTGCAGCTTCTTCGAAGCTCGTGATCTGGATGGACGGAAGGGAATGGATCGACTGGAGCCACCTGAGATTCACAGGACCCTGCTCGATCACCATAGAGCCAGTGCCGTCCTTGACTCATCCGCTACCCCTGGTTCCGCGGTTGCCCGACAAACGCGCTCGGGCGCAGAATAATCGCGAGGAGCGGGAAAGCGGAACGATTAAGAGGTCATGTCCGCTGCACCAGCGTCCCGGCCAGCAGATCATGCAGTCCTTGCTTGCGCTCCGTGAAACCGACCATGATGTAGCCGATGAACAAAATCAGAGCGGAGAGCCACCTCGCAAAATGCCTGCCCGTTGCCCGTGCGAAGGAGATCCGGTTGCCATGGAGATCGGTGACTTTCATGCCAAAAATCATCTTGCCCAGTGTGGCCTGGTAGGACGAGCTTTCCATAAAAGCCTCGTACAGCCAGGAACCAAAAACCAGCAGGATGACGGTGACTCCTCCGCCGTGGATATGCAGCCCTACGTGAGGAACGCCGGTATTGATCCCTCCCGCCAGCCCGAGAGCGCCGAAAATTATTCCGACGGGAGCGACCACGACCCGCAAGATGATGGAATCGACGATCGCAGCAACTACCCGAATCCAGAACCCGCCATAGCGGACGCCGGCAACTGGCGCAACGATCGTGTACGGAAGACTGGGGGCTGAATAAGGCGGAGCCGAGGCCGTGGGTGGCACATTGGGTGGTGGAACAACGCCTGACGCCGACGCCGGGCTTGTAGGAGCTCCGCAACGGCTGCAAAACTGAGCGCCGGCCGGATTCTGCGCGCCGCACTTGTTGCAGAAGAATGTACCATTCATGCCCGGCACTATAAAGGCGGATCAACCTCTTGTCAAAAAGACGGATCACCCTCTTGTCTCTACACCACGAACGGAGAGACAACACGGCAGCAAAAGAGTCCAGAAACGAGAGTGCTCACGGCGTCCGCACCACGTCGCGCAAGCTCAGCTCCAACCCGCCGAATTCGGGATGATCATTCATGCCGAGCGAGTAGGCAATATCCAGGCGATCTCCGGCCAGCAACTGCAGCCGGTCGCAGGATTCCTTGAGCCGCCAGCCCATCGCTTTAAATGCCATGTTGTCGCGCCATGAAGGTCGAGCAGCCTGAGCAGAAGCGGTCTGAGTAAATTGTGTGGTGGCGGGGCGCAGCCCCGTCACCACACCACCATCTCGCCTTGGAATCGCCGCCGCATCAGGATGGCAGCGCGGAGTGAAGTCCTGCCCTGCCGCAGCCGCTGAGCCACTAACCCCAGCCGCCACGCGCAGCCGCACATGCTTGTCCTTAACCGCCTGCGGAGGCGTCATCAGCCGCACCGCCCGCGCCGCAAAGACAGGTTCCGGATTCTCCATTCCAAAAGGTTCCAGCAAAAGCAGCGCCTGATAAAGTTCCGGAGTCACTTCTCCGAGCGCCAACTCCCGATCGAACTCCAGGCGAGGCTCGAAATCAGCCGGAGTAAGCCGCGCACGGGCATAGCCGTCGAGATGCTGGCGCAGCTTCTCCACGTTGGCCGCCGGCAACGCAAAGCCCACCGCATGCGCGTGCCCGCCATAGCGGGAGAAAAGTTCGCCGCAGGATTCGAGAGCCTGCAACAGATGAAACGAAGAAATCGATCGTCCCGAACCGTGCGCCTCATCTCCGTCACGCGAGATAACCAGCGTCGGCCGCCCATGTTTTTCTACTACTCGTGACGCCGTGATGCCAATCACGCCGCGATGCCAACCCTCGCCATCGAGCACCACGCAATAGCTTTCGCGCAATGCCGGCTCTTCGTCCAAACGATGCTCGATGCTGTCCATGATGCGCCGCTCTTCTTCCTGACGTCCGGCGTTCAACTGATCAAGACGTCCGGCAATCTTCCGTGCGCGCTCCATGTCCTTCTCATTGAAAAGATCCACCACATCGCGGGCCACATCCATGCGTCCGGCAGCGTTCAGGCGGGGCGCAATGCGGAAGGCCACTTCGGTCGCCGTCAGCGCGCGCCCGTCGCCCAGTTTCGCAACTTCAAGCAGCGCCTTCAGTCCAACATTCACCGGACGCCGCAGCCCCTGCAACCCCAGCTTCGCAAACACGCGATTCTCCCCGAGCAATGGAACCGCATCCGCAATCGTCGCGATGGCTACGACTTTCATAAACGACATCAGCAGCCGCGACT
>Ga0302325_10020871_pt1 | contig 13723 bp, 12 predicted proteins | sample Palsa_T0_2_FD_201948 | JGI IMG/M metagenome (GOLD analysis project Ga0302325, IMG submission 201948) | Peat permafrost microbial communities from Stordalen Mire near Abisko, Sweden - Palsa_T0_2 | ecosystem: Environmental > Terrestrial > Soil > Palsa > Peat permafrost | place: Sweden: Abisko... | reverse complement strand
TACCGGATTTCTGCCATATTGGAACTATTATGCATCTGGTGTGCGTATGGTTGGCGCTGCTGGCCGCCCCGTTCTGGGCAACGAAAGCCCCCAGTGATTGGACCGATCCCCAACTCGAGTTGCTGCTCCACGACAGTCCGTGGGCGGAGATGGCCGAACCCGCGCCCGCCGTGCAAGTCTACCTGGCTACGGCGCATCCACTGCGGGAGGCGGAAGCCGAGTGGGCCCGCCGCCGCGGCAAGCCTCTCAACGAGGAGTACGTCGACTATATCGCGCAGGAAGGCGCGAACAAGGTGGTGGTGGCCATCGCCTACAAGAACCTCACGGCGCTGGCTGACGGCGAGGAGGCGCACCGCATGGAGGAGGAGTCCATCATGCGCGTGGGCCGCCAGAAGTACAAGATGGAAGGGCATTTTCCGCCGGTGCCTTCGGACCCTTTCTTGCGCCTGGTCTTTCCGCGCGTGGCAACCGAACGGGACAAGACCATCGCATTTGAACTGTATTTGCCGGGCTACGGCCCGTACCACGACGCGGAATTCCGCCTGCGCGACATGCTGTACAAGGGAAAGCTGGAAATGTAGGGCGCCCGAGCGAACGCGCCCGCACCCGACTATACTATGGTCGGAGGATCTTATGATCTGGTTATCGGTTTTGCTGTTCTTGCAGGCGTCCGCGCCGAACCCGCAGATCGAGCGCGGTCAGACGCTCTTCTTTGCGGACACCGGTTGCGGCACGTGTCACGCTTTGAAGGGCCGCGGCACGGCCGTTGGGCCGGATCTCAAAGTCCTCGGGCGCGTAGGCGTGCGCGCCCTGGTGACCGCCATCCGCGCTTCGCGCACGGAATACGTCGAGACCATAAAGCTGAAGGAGGGCGATCCGTTCCCGGGCATCAAGGTCTCGGCGGATGCCACCACCTTGCAGTATTACGATCTGTCCAAAACGCCGCCCGAGCTGCGAAAGTTCGCCCCCGCGGATGTGCAATCGAAGTCGGACAATTCGAACTGGAAGCACCCTCCAGCCGTCGGCGGCTACACGAACCAGCAGATCGCGGACATCGTGGCCTATATCCGTTGGGCCACGGCTGGAGATCGGAAGGCCGTGGATCCCTCGGACGTGGAATAGACTGACTGAATTAGCCAGCAGTAGCTGCGGCCGCAAAGCTGCGCACGGCGGCCGATTCGTTCGTATACGTCTCGAACACTGTGATGAGCTTGGTGATAGCCATCAATTCCTGCAACTTCTTCTGCAGGTTCAACAGCTTGAGTTGGCCGCCCTTGCTGGTCACGGTGGCAAAGCTGCCCACGAACTGGCCCAGCCCCGTACTATCGATGTAGCTCACCTCGCCAAGGTTCAGCAAAATGCTCTTTTGCCCGCTATCGAGGTGTTCCTTGATGGTATCCCGCAGCGAAGCCGCCTCTTCGCCTATGGTGATCCGGCCGCTCAGGTCCAGAATCACTACGTTACCGCTTTCACGCACATTGATCTTCAGACTCATGGGAGCAAGTTCCTTTTGGCCCGCCGTTACACTCCGCCACGGGCATAACCAAGCATACCTCGATTCATAACAGCGGGTTGGCAGGCGGAAACGCCTGCCAACGCCTATTTCGCCGTGCCGGTTTCTCTCGCCAGGCGCACCTTGGCGTCTTCGAGTTTCTTGTTGATCTGGGCGAGTTCGCCCGGCTCCATCTCCGATTGCGTGTCGGTTTCGGCTTCCTTCAAAGATGCCTGCCACTGCGTGATGGCGTCCTTGGTCTTTCCCAGCTTGAGATATACATCGCCCAGATGATCGTGCACGGTGGGGTCCGCGCCAACTTCGCTCTTGGACAGAGCGCGCACCAGGGCATGCTCGGCATCGTCCAGGCGGTTTTGACGGTAGTACACCCACCCGAGACTATCCAGAAACGCTCCGTTATCGGGATCCAGTTCCAGAGCGCGCGAGATCAGCTTCTGGGCTTCATCCAGCCGAGCACCGCGATCGGCCAACATGTAGCCGAGGTAGTTCAGCGCGCTGGCGCTGTCGGGGTCCAGTTCCAACACTTTGCGGAACTCGGCCTCGGAGGCGTCGTACTTCTTCAGGCGCTCGAACATGGCGCCGCGCATGAAGTAAACCGTTTCCTTTTCGGGCGTAGTATCCGACAGCTTTTCGGCTGCGTCCAACGGCTTGGCCACTTCTTCATATCGTTTTGCCTTTTCGTAAAGCTCGGCGATGCCCAATTGCGTCTCGCGATCGTGATCGCCTTTCAGCAGACCACGCAATTCGGAGATCCCCTGATCGACTTTGCCCACGTCCGCCAGCACGGACGCGTGGGCACGCTTCAATTCGTACGCGTCGGGATACTTCTTGAGAGCCGCATCGGCTTCCACGCGGGCGTTCTTGAAGTCCTTGGCCGCGCGATAGGTCTCGACGATCTGGACTTCGGCGTGGGCGCCGGAATCGGGATCGAGGTCGGACATCTGGCGGAAGGTATCGATGGCCGCCTGATTCTGATTCGTACCGCGGTAAAGCTCGCCCAGGCGTTCCAGGAGATTGTGGCGAATACCCTTCTCCGATTCCGAATAACTCTTGCGCTCGGTATCCTTAAGGAGGGTTTTGAGCGCTGCGATGGCTTTATCGGTCTGGCCTTCCAGGGCCAGCAGATTCACTTCGTCGTAGCGCACCTCGAGATTTTCGGGGTCCGAGGCTTTGGCCTTGTCGAGGGTTTCACGCGCCTTGGCGAAATCGCGCTTTTCACGGTAAATTTCCTCTATACGGAGCAGCGCCTCGGTGTCGTGGGCGTCGTCGTCCACGAATTCCTTGTAGTATTTGAGAGAGTCGTCCAGGCTGCCGGAGTTCAGCAGATTGTACGCCAGAGCGCGTTTGATCCGGCTGTTTTCCGGGTCCAGGTCGATAGCCTTGCGCAACACTTCGGCGGCGCTCTTGTAATCGTGGAGTTGTTCGTAGGCACTGGCCAAGGCAGCCAAGGTCCTGGAATTGGGATCTTTGTTGGTGACAGCCTGCAGTTTTTCAATCGCCTTCTTGGTATCGCCGACGTCCGAGTAGACAATGGCCAAACCGGTTAGCGCATCCTCGTTGTTGGGATCGATCGCCAGCGCCTGCGAGTACGCCTTCTCGGCTTCCACGGAGTTGTGGGCGGTGCGATAGAGGCGGCCGAGGGTCAGCCAGCTCTCCATGTCTTTGGGATCTTTGGCGACGATTTTCTCGTACTGCTCGGTGGCCGCGCGCAGCATCTCTTCGTTGATTTTGCCTTGCTGCGTGTCGCCGATCATGCGGGTATAAATGCGGCCCAGGATGCGGCGGGCGTCCAGATTGTTGGGTTCGCGCTTCAGGATGTCTTCGGCCTCGGTGACGGCATCCTTGAGCCTGCCGCTTTGGATGTAGAGGTCGGTCAGTTCTTCGAACAGGAAGCTGGCTCCCGGGTCCAGCTTCAGCGCTTGCTTATAGTAGTCGATGGCCTTGACGACGTATTCGCTGCGATTGCCGTACACGCCGGCCAGTTCGGCGTACAGGTGGCCCATGGAGAAGTTGTAGTAAGCCGCGGCTTTATCGACCGGCGGCGAGGTTGCCGGGGCGGTCTGCCCATACGACAGGCAAGCCAATGGAAGGGCCAGGAAAAGCGCTTTTAGGGGAAAATTCATCGTCTGTGGTTCCTTTCGACCTAGATGCCTGGGAAGGTCGAATCGTTCCTCTTCATTGTATAACGGCGACGGCTGGCGCACATGTGTTACCAATCGGAGAGGGTCAGCCGCTCAGTGGGGCGGACCCCCTGGTCCGCGGCCGACCCCCCTGGTCGGCTCGACTGCGACGAGAATTGCGCAGTGTTTGGGGAACTGCTTTGGTACGGCGTTTTACGGGCGACGCCTTCGGCAGGTCCATGAAACCGAACAACGTGTGTTCCTCCGATCGCAGACGTGCTTGTAGCAGCCATCCTTGCGCGGGAGCTCGAGAAGATCAAGAACTATATGGTCGAGCGCCGGCCAGGCGACCGGGGGTCGCCTGCGTACCAGGGGGTCCGGCCCACCTGCGGGTATCGGGAAAGGTCCTATTGAAACCAGTAGTGGCGATCGCCGGGCCGACCGGCGCAGGCAAAAGCGAATTGGCTCTACGGGTTGCCGAAGCATTCGGCGGCGAGGTGGTGAACTGCGATTCGTTGCAGATTTACCGCCATTTCGACATTGGCACCGCCAAACTGGCGCCGGCTGAGATGCGTGGCGTTCCGCACCATTTGATCGACATTCTGGACCCGGACCAAGTCTTCACGGCGGGCGAGTATGCCCGGTTAGCGCGCGCCGCCCTGGCGGCGATTTCGAGCCGCGGCAGGCTGCCTGTTGTGGCCGGCGGCACCGGATTCTATCTGCGGGCGCTGTTTGAAGGGTTGTTCCGGGGACCCGCGCGGAACGCCGCACTGCGCGCGCGGCTGGGGGCGCGCGAATGCAAGAAGCCCGGGTCTTTGCACCGCCTGCTCGGGCGATTCGATGCGCCCGCTGCGGCGCGCATCCACCCCAACGACGTGCCTAAGGTCATGCGCGCGCTGGAAGTGCGCCTGCTCGCGCGCCGGCCCGTGACCGAAATGCTTCGCGAAGGCCGCGACGCGTTGCAGGGCTTTCGCACACTCAAGATAGGCCTGGCCCCGGATCGCGACGAGCTTTATCGCCGGTTGGATGAGCGATGCCGCCGCATGTTCGAGTCCGGATTGGTGGAGGAAGTGCAGCGCATCCTCGACAGGGGGTTTCCCCTGGAGGCGAAGCCCTTCGAGTCGCACGGCTATCGCCAGGTGGTCCAACTGTTGCGCGGCGAACTGAACGCCAAAGAGGCGCTCTTCTATGCCCAGCGCAACACGCGGAATTACGCCAAGCGCCAGATGACTTGGTTCCGCAAGGAACCGGACATGCAATGGCTGAAAGGCTTTGGGGAAGAACCGCACATTCAGAATACGGCATTGGCTTGCGTGCGCGAATTCTTGACAAATTCCTGATACCGCGCCCTACAACATTTTCCCATTTCAGCCGTATTACTTATTAGACGGCCCGTGCGAAGACGCACCCCTAGGCCGTCAAACGCTTGAAGGAGCAAATACGGATGAAGAAAGCATTGTTATTCGCATGTCTGATGGCAGGGATGGCCTTCGCCAGCGCCAAGTCGTTCACTATAACGTTGTTTGAGCCGGCCATGATCGGCGGCACGGAGCTGAAGGCCGGCGACTACAAGTTCGAGCTACAGGACCAGAAGATCGTGATCAAGCATGGCCACGACACTACCGAAGCGGCTGTCAAGGTCGAGACTGGCGAGGGAAAGTTTTCCTCGACTGCCGTGACCTATGCCAACGCCGATGGCAAGAATAAGGTCCAAGAGATCCGGCTCGGCGGTACGAACATGAAGCTGGTGCTGAACTAAGAAGCAGGAGACAGAAGTCAGAAGTCGGAATGCGGGTTCTGGGGCTTTGCCCAGAACCCGCGATGGCCGCTGCTACACTCAAGGTAGATGCAGCGGCTCGTTGTTTTGTTGTCGATCGTTTCCAGCGTCTTAGGTCTCCGCGCGGAAACGGTGCTGGTTCTTCCTTTTTCGAATCAATCGAACTCCACAAATAATTCCACGAACGTGGACTGGATCGGCGAAAGCATTTCCGAAGCGGTGCGCGAATCGCTGGTTGCGGAAGGTATGTTGGCGCTGGAACGCGAGGACCGTCTGGAAGCCTTTCGGCGCCTGTCGTTGCGCTCGAACGCGGTGCTGACGCGCGCATCCATCATCAAGGCCGGCGAAGCGCTGGACGCATCCGAGGTGGTCTACGGCCATTACGATCTGACGCCGGCGGGCCTGGGAGCCGGCGGCGGATCGCGCGGGGTGTTGCGGATCGGCGCGCGCATCCTCAACTTGAAGCGCTTTCAGCAGGGTACGGAGTTGGAAGAGTCCGGGGCCGTGGAAGATCTTGCGGCTCTCGAGGCGCGGCTGAGCTGGCAGGTGCTGAAGACGCTCGCGGCGAAGACCGCGCCCGCCGAGGAAGAGTTTCTGCGCGCCCGGCCGGCCGTACGCCTAGACGCGCTGGAGAGCTATATTCGCGGACTGCTGGCCGCCAATCCGGAGCAGCAGCACCGCTTCTTCATGCAGGCGGCGCGCCTGGATGCCGCGTATTCCCAGCCATGCTTCCAACTGGGAAAGTCGTATTGGGGCAAGAAGGACTACCGGGTGGCCGCAGGATGGCTGGGGCGCGTGCATCGCGGCGATCCGCACTATCTGGAGGCGCAGTTCTTTCTGGGCCTGTGCAACTACCAGATGGGCGACTACACGGCCGCCGGAAAATGTTTCGAGACGGTAGCGGCCAGCGTGCCGCTGAACGAAGTCTATAACGACCTGGGCGCGGCCCAAACGCGCGGCAACCTTACGGCGGCCATCGAGAGTTTCCGCAAGGCGCTGGAAGGCGACAGCGCGGACCCGGACTATCACTTCAACCTGGGATACGCGTTGTGGAAGGCCGGACAATTTCCGGCTGCGGCGGACAGCTTCCGCGCCGTGCTTGAAAGGAACCCCAACGACGAGGAGGCCGCTGCGCTGCTCGGCCATGCCGAGCGCCGGGAGCCATCGCATCCGGTCAGCGAAGGACACGAGCGGCTCAAGACTAACTACGAGGAGACGGCGTATAGGCAGCTAAAGGCGGAGCTGGGCAAGTAAGACGAAGGAAGACAGAAGTCGGGAGTCAGAAGACAGAATCGCGGCGGTATAGGCGCTGAGCACGCGGCTGATTTCCTCCGCCGTGTTTGCGAGGTTGATTGTGTCGCCGTAGCCCAAGTCTTGAGCCAGGATCGGGTAGTACCTGGACTCCTCCAGGGATCCCTCCGCGATGTTCATGTATGGCGCTTTGTCGGGCTTGCCGCGCCGGCGGAAGCCTTCGGCAATATTGGCCGGAATGGACGCCGCGTCCACTCCTGCAGCCATTCGGGGCACACCCAGTGCTGCTTGCTTCCCAGATCGATCCCCTCCACGTTGCGTCGAACCATGGGCAGCCCTGCGGCTTCCATCTGGCTGTCCGCCTGGTTGGTTTTCTCGCGATCCTGCGGCATCCTGCTATCCTCCTTCAGAAAACGACAGCCCAGGTCGGCCGATATTCGGATTCTGATCTAGGGGAGAGCTACAAGCCTCGCCGATGTGCAATTGCCTTCCTGGAGCCGTGCTGTCTTTGGGGCATACGCACCAATGGAAAAAGGGCCTTAACTGCTGTCCTGTTCTCCTGCAAGCCAAACCAGCGCCGCAGGCGTTTAGTCACATCCACGTTCAATCCGGCGCCGCCGGTGGCTGGGCTGACTCCTGACTTCTGTCTTCTTCTGCTTCAATTGCCGGCTCCAGCGGATGCCGGCCGCGCTTCTTCAGCCGGCTTCCTGGGCGGCTGAGGCTTGGGCAGCGGCTTGCGGGGCAGCATCTCGTCGCGCGTGGCGGCATCGTAGACCACGGCGGCCATGATGGCGGACGCTTCCATCAAATCGCCGGCTTGCAAATGGTCGTACACGTCCGCGGTGGAGTGATGCGTCCGGCTCGAATAATCCAGCGGATCTTGAATGAACTGGAAGCCGGGCAGCCCTACCGCGTCAAACGACTGGTGATCCGTTCCGCCCGTGTTGCGGATGGTCACCGTATCCGCGCTGTAATCCTTGAACGGGTCGAGCCACGCCTGAAAGATGGGCCGCATCATGTCGTTGCCTTGCAGATAAGCGCCGCGGATCTTGCCGGTGCCGTTGTCCAGGTTGAAGTAACCCGAGAGCTTGGCATGCTCCGGCTTGAGCGCCATGGTTTCGCGATCCGCGAAGTGCTCCTTCACATAGGCCCGCGATCCCAGCAGCCCTTCTTCTTCGCCGGTCCATAAAGCCACGCGCACGGTGCGCGCCATCTTCAGATCCAGCGCCTTCAGGATGCGCATGGCCTCCAACGCCACGGCGCTCCCGGCGCCGTTGTCGGTGGCGCCGGTGCCGCCGGTCCAGGAGTCCAGATGCCCGCCCAGCATCACCAACTCATCTTTCTTGCTGGCGCCGGGCAGTTCGCCCGTCACGGTGAAAGAATCCTGGGTGTCGTCCAGGAACTTGTTTTGAATGTCGAACTCCAGCGTCACGGGGATCTTTTTCTCGATGAGCCGCGTGAGGCGGTTGTACTGCTCGACCTCCAGCGCCACCGAAGGCGGCGGTACCGGTTTCTTAGGATCTTGCGACCCGCCTGCCATGCCGAATACGACGCCGCTGGTGGCTCGGTAGCTAGGCGCGAGCGTCACCAGCACCCCCTCATCGGTGAGGAACTGATTCACCTTGTCGCGAAACTTCTCGCGCTTCTCGCGCGCCTCGGGATCGAATGGCTGCCCCGCTGGGCGCGGCGGCTGTCCGGGCGCTAGCGGAATCGGATTGGCAAACGGCGAGCGCGCCGAAGGATCGGGCGCCAGCATCTCCGCCGCCAACTCGGCGTCGGTGAAGCGCTTCAGCGCCGGCTCGGTTTCCGGGGCCAGCGGCACCGGGTCCTCCAACAGCACGATCTTGCCCTTGAGCTTCCCTTTAAACTTGTCCAGATCCGCGTCGGTCTTGAGGACGGCCAGCACCGGCTCTCCGGAAACCGGACCGTTGGTGCCCGGCGTCCAGGGCCGCGCGAATCCGTTCAACGGCGCAAATTGCGGTTCCTTTTGCTGCGCGCTGAAATGAACACAGGTCCAGCCTCGCCCGAAGGGTCCCCACTTTTCCAGACCGGGATTGACCAGCCCCCACTCGGTCATGCGGCGGACTGCCCATTCGGCGGCTGCTTTGAGGCCCGGCGACCCGGTCAGCCTGGGCCCGTACACATCGGCCAGATAAAAGGCGTTTTCCATCACCTTGGAGTTTTGAAACTCCTCGGCCTTGATGCGGTTAACGGTGTACAGATCTACCTTCTCTTCCGCCAGCAAAAGGGGGGCGAGCAGGAACAGCGGCAAATGTTTCATAATTGTTGACGAGGTTATCACACCGCAGGACAGGCCAGAAGGCCTGTCCACACAGAAAATGCAGCCTGCCGGACTATAAGCCGGTTTCTGTACCCTTGTGGGGCGGCAGCCATTCATCTGGGCCGGACATTGCTGCCCGGCTCTAGCGACCTACCCGAGAGTTCATAGGAGCGGGCCGCTCCTCCTCTCCTATTTGGTCTTGCTCCGCGTGGGGTTTGCCCTGCCGTCCGGATTGCTCCGTCCGCGGTGCGCTCTTACCGCACCATTTCACCCTTACCCGAAGACCGCGCGCTTGCACGCTCGGTTCGGGCGGTATATTTTCTGTTGCACTTTCCGTAAAGATTCCGTTAATAGAACCCTTCCCGGCCGTTAGCCGGCACGCTGCCCTGTGGAGACCGGACTTTCCTCCCGTTTCCGGGCGGCTGCCCATCCGGCAGGCTACACCCGCTATTATCCCACGTTAATGTGAAGGAAAACCCATAGTATTGACTAAGAGCCGCAAAATGTTGTAGATATGGAAAGATCATCGTTGTATCCTAAATAGTTACCAGGGTCGTTGTTTGCATTCGCAAGAAAAAAGTCTCGCGTACACGCTGAAACGTTGAGGAGATGCTCATGAAGAAACAACTGGCGGCAATCGGCGCAATCGGTTTTTTTTCGACGTGCCTATTCGCTCAGGGATTGAACACGAACCAGACCAAAGAACAATGGGAAGAGATCAACTTCGAGTTCAATTCTTCCATCCTCTCGGACGGATATCCGAGCCTGTTGCGGCTGGGCGAAATGTTAAGCCAGCATCGCGACTACCACGTGAAGCTGGTCGGGAACACCGACTACGTGGGCTCCGCGCGATACAATGACCGCCTGGCGATGCGGCGCGCCGAAACCGTGCGCGACTTCCTGGTGAAATATGGGGCCGCGGCCGACCAAGTGATGACGGCCGGCGACGGCAAGAAGGATCCGGAAGTCGACAACAAGACCAAGGAAGGCCGATTCATGAACCGGCGCGTGGTCATGACCGTCACCGATGGCCAAGGCAAGATCGTGGCCGCCGGCGGAGCGACGGAGGTGATGCCCACGCTGTCGGAGCTTCTCAAAAAGCAGGAAGAGTGCTGCAACAACATCCTGAAGCGCCTCGACAAACTGGACGACATTCTGGCGGCGTTGCGCGATCTCAAGGGCGAGAACGACCGGCTGAAGGGCCAGGTAGCCGAACTGGAGGGCCAGGAGAAAGCGCTAGAGGCCCAAGTCAATGGTTTACCGAAGCCGTTGTCGAAGGACGAAACCACGGCTATCGCCGAAAAGGCGGGGACGGACGCCGTGGACACGGCACAGTCGCGCAACAAGAAATTCTCCCTATTGGGCCTCGACGTTGGTCCTACGGCGGGCAACCGGCCGTCGGGCGACGTCACGATCCAGGGCAGAGGCCAGTTCTTCTCGCCATTTGGCGGCGACGGCACACACGCGGTGCAGGCGGAAGCCGAGTACTTGCGTTATCCCGGCCGTCAGGAAGGCCAGTTCGACATCGGTCTGGTCAACCGTTGGGATCATCTGCAGGCAGGCTTATTCTCCAGCTTCAAATACATCCGGCTGAACGAATACGAAAATGGCGGCAGCATGGGGCAGGGCGCGTTTCTGCTCGATTACATCTTCAGCCGCGGCCGGATCGGTTTCTACGGGACGGAAGGGTTCAAGAGTACCGGTGCGCTCACCGAGACGCCGCTGGGCTTGACGTCGTTTATCGAAACCTACGCGCGACCCATGGACCAGTTCGGCTTCAGCACTCAGGTGGGCGTCTGGGGCGATGCCTGGATTCAAGGCAATTTCGGCTATATTCACAGCCGCAGCAGTTCCTCGTCGAGCCGCCCCGGCGGCGAAGTCAAACTCGTACAGCCCTTGAGCAAGGAATTCGCTTTCACCGTCCGTGCGGGCCTGAACCCCACGCTGCTGACGGCCAAGAACACCGGCGAACTCACGGTCGGCTTGGAATTCGGCAACTTCATGCGGCCGAAGGACTACACAACCTTCACGCACCCTGTCCCCATGGATGTGCCGCGTATCCGGTATGAATTCCTGACGCGCCAGGTGGGCCACAGCGCTCCGGTGGCGAATGCCGGTCCGGCCCAGATCGGCGTGCCGCCCGGCACCGTCACCCTGAACGGCAGCGGCTCCTACAGCCCGGATCACGATGCGCTCAATTATTCGTGGGCCCAGGTTTCCGGTCCCACCGTGGCAATCGCCAACGCCAGTGCGGCCATCGCCACGTTCACCGCCGCGGGATCCACCAGCTATGGCTTCACTTTGACGGTTACCGATCAAGTGACGGGCCTCACCGCCAGTGCCAACACCACCGTGACCACGCAGAGAGCCTTGTCGGTAGTGCAGTTCTCGGCGACTCCCAGCCAGATCGCCTCGGGACAGTCGTCCACTCTGGCCTGGAACGTGCCCAACGCCACCTCGGTCAACATCTCGGGCGTCGGCTCGGGTCTCAATCCGGCAGGCACCTCGACGGTGAAGCCGACCGTCACCACCACTTATAACTTGACCGCCACGGGGCAGGGCGGCCAATCGATCACCGCCAGCGTTACCGTTACGGTCGGCGCTTCCAAGCCGGCCATCGTACGCTTCGCGGCTTCGCCGACCAACATCAGCAAGGGCGGGTCTTCCCTGCTGTCCTGGACTACCACGGGCGCCTCCGCCGTCACTATCAGCAACGGAGTAGGCACCGTGCCGGTGAATGGCAGCCAGAACGTCTCGCCGACCGCAACCACTACATACACCTTGACGGCCACGGGCGCCGACGGGGTCACCTCAGTTAGCGCCGCCGTCACCGTTACCGTAGGTGGAGCGGTGCCGACCGTGCTTAGCTTTACGGCTTCGCCAACGGTTATCGCTCCTGGTGGCCAGGCGTCGCTCTGCTGGAACGTGTCCAATGCCACGACCGTCACGATCGCGCCCACAGTCGGCACGGTGAACGCGGTTGCCTGCGCCACCGTGACACCGTCCGCAACCACCACCTATGTGCTCACGGCTTCCAACGGCGTGGGCCCAATCCAAGCCATCGTCACAGTGAGCGTGGGATCCGTTCAGATCCTTACGTTCTCCGCCAATCCGGCTTACTCGCCGGCTTCCGGCGCGCCCGTAGTCTTGTCGTGGACGACCCAGAACGCCACCTCAGTAATAATTACGGGCACGGGCGTGCCCGGCGGAACTCAGGCCGTCAACGGCAGCGTCACCGTGAATCCGACCACCAACTCGGATTACACGTTGACCGCTTACGGTCCGGGAGGGCCAGTCTCCTCCGTGATCCAGGTGTTCGTGAGATAACGAGGCTGCCAAGTGAATCGGGCAGATGACCGTCAGATGTCATCTGCCCCAGCACCAAACGCCGGAAGTCACAGGACGGGCCCGAGGCTGGGACCGTTGGCGGCCTTCTTGGTACCCTGTTAGGCATGGTCCTGGACGTCGGATGCGGCAAACGCAAAATCGAACCCGAGGCGATTGGGGTTGACGTCTCCCCAGATTCCGCCGCCGACCGCATCTGGAACCTGGATCGGTATCCGTGGCCGCTCGAGAGCGGCCGTTTCGACCGCATCTATCTGTCGCACATCATCGAACATCTCGACGACCCGATGCACGCCATGGCGGAGGTCTACCGAGTCGCAACTGACGGCGCCGATGTCTTCGTCACCACCCCGCACTATAGCTCACATAACTCTTATGTCGATCCCACCCACACGCGTCACCTGGCCGCCGCCAGCTTCGACTACTTCACCGGCAAGGACTTCCCGACCTTCGCCGGACCGCCCTACCGCTTCGACATCGTCAGCGTCGAGTTGACGTTCGGCGGCAATTTCGTGCTGGATAATCTGGGCCGCGTCCTGGCCCGCCGTTGGATGAAGTGGTACGAGCGGCACGCCGCATGGATCTTTCCCGCCCTCGACATCCGCTGCCATCTCCGCGCGCGGAAATAGGCTGATTCTGCACAAAAATTGAGGGGCCAATTTTGGCCGCGGCCGACGCCCTCGCCGGCTCGCCACGAGCGTCAAGGCGCTTGATTCCTCGAGTGAAGAGCGGGTCCAGGGGGACCCGCGCAGACCGAGGGGTCTGCCCCACAAGTAAGCTACCAGAGATGGTAGTATCCGTCCCGCTGAGTCAAATCGACCGGCAGGCCGAACAAACCCGCGAGCGCCGCGGCTGTGAGTACATCCTGTTTGCGCCCGTCCGCCACAATGCGGCCTTCGCGCATCAGAACTACGCGATCGATTTCGGGAATGATATCGGCCAGCTGATGCGTCACCAGGACGATCCCAATATCCGCGCGCGCCAGCTTGCGCATGATCTCGCGCAATTCGTGCTGCGCGAAAACATCCAGGCTATTGCTGGGCTCGTCGAGCACCAGCGCGCGGGGATGGTGCACCAACGCGCGCGCCAGCAGGACGCGCCGCGCTTCCCCGGACGACATCTCCGTCACGGTCCGCCCGGCCAGATGCGGGATCTCGAGCAGCGCCATAATCTCCGCCGTCCGGAGCTCGGTTTCCGGCGTGATGCGATGGTAGGGCTGCACGCCGACGCTGCCGAAGAAACCCGACAGCACCGCCTCGCGCCCGGTGATCTCGCGAGTACACAGTGCCATCCAGTCGTTCGAAACCACCCCCAGCAGCGGGCGCAGGTCGAAGATGTTCCAGCGCTCCTGCCCGAAGATGGCCATGCGCGACCCCTCGCGTACCAGCGGATAGCATTCCCGCGTCATGGTCTTGATAAGCGTAGATTTGCCGCAG
>Ga0302325_10020868_pt1 | contig 13723 bp, 8 predicted proteins | sample Palsa_T0_2_FD_201948 | JGI IMG/M metagenome (GOLD analysis project Ga0302325, IMG submission 201948) | Peat permafrost microbial communities from Stordalen Mire near Abisko, Sweden - Palsa_T0_2 | ecosystem: Environmental > Terrestrial > Soil > Palsa > Peat permafrost | place: Sweden: Abisko... | reverse complement strand
CGGCCGGATGGCGATCGCGTCCGACCCCGGCGGCGCGGTCTTCGGCATCTGGCAGGCGCGCGCGCATACCGGCGCGGGCCTGGCCAACGAGCCTGGCTCGCTGTGCTGGAACGAGAACATGAGCCGGGACCTGGAAGCCAACCAGGCTTTCTACCGTGCCGTCTTCGGCTACGACTACGACGACATGAGCGCGGAGGGCTTCAAGTACGCGACCCTCAAGCTCGGTGACGAGATCGTCGGCGGCATCGGCGAGCTGCCCGCCGACGTCCCGGCCGGGGTCCCGGCGCACTGGTCGACGTACTTCGCTGTCGCGGACACCGACGCCGCGATCGCCGCGGTGACCGGACTCGGCGGCAGCCTGGTGCGGCCGGCGTGGGACAGCCCCTACGGGCGGATGGCGACCGTCAGTGACGACCAGGGCGCCGCGTTCTCGCTGATCGCCATGCCGGCCGCAGCGGACGGCTGAGCTGGCGGCTCAGGACCAGACCTCCACCCCTCAGGGCGTGGCGGCCGGGATCCTGGCGGTCTCCGGGTCGAGGCGTGTCGCGGTGCTCGCCGCGGTGCGCCTGGCCCACCGGCCGCTGGTGAGCAGGCCGAAGCCGAGCACCGAGGCACCGCAGCCCGCGACGATCCACCAGCCCACGTGACTGGCGCTGGCGAAGCCGGTCCGCAGCGGGCCGGTCATGGACGAGATCACCGCCGAGCCCATCACCGCGACGCCGAGCGACGAGCCGACCTGGCGGCTGGTGGAGGCGATCGCCGCCGCCACGCCGGCCTGCGACCTGGGCATGCCGGACACCGCCGTGTTGGTGATCGGCGCGTTGACCGCGCCGAAGCCGATGCCGAACACCACATAGGCGGCGATCAGCCAGCTCGTCGAGGTCGTCGCGGTGAGGCCGGTGAGCATGATCGCGCTGATGGTGATCGCGACGCCGGCCACGATCAGCGGCAACCGCGGTCCCCTGGCGCCGACGACCCGCCCCGACAACGGCGCGAGGACCACCGTCATGGCGGCCATCGGCAGCGTGTACAGCCCGGCGTGAAACGCCGAGTAGCCGCGCACTTCCTGCAGGTAAAGGGTGTTGAGGAAGAGGAAGCCGCCCAGCGCGGCGAACGCGCTGACCGCGATCACGGTCGCGCCGGAGAACGGCGCGCTGCGGAAGAACCGCACGTCGATCAGCGGCTCGTTACGGCGCGGCTCGTAGGTCAGCAGGCCGATGGCCGCGGCCGCTGAGAGTGCGAAGAAGCCGAGAATCCGGACCGACGACCAGCCGGCGTTCGGACCCTCGATGATCGCGTACGTCAGGGACGCCAGCATCACGATGACGAGCAACTGGCCGAACGGGTCCACCCGGCGCGCGTGGGGGGCCCTGGACTCGGGCACGAACAGCGCGGTGAGGACGAGCGCGGCCACTCCGACCGGGATGTTCACCCAGAAGATCCCACGCCAGCCGACCGTCTGCACCAGGATGCCGCCGGCCAGCGGGCCCAGCGCCATGCTGATCCCGACCACGCCGCCCCATATCCCGATCGCGCGGGCGCGCTCGGCCGGCTTGGTGAAGGTGTTCGTGATGATGGACATGGCCACCGGGTTCAGCATCGAGCCGCCGATGGCCTGCAGCATCCGGAACACCACCAGCCAGCCAAGCCCCGGCGCCAGGCTGCAGAGCAGCGAGCCGAGCGTGAAGGCCGCCAGGCCGGTCTGGAAGGTCGCGCGCCGCCCCAGCCGGTCCGCGGTCGAGCCCGACAGCATCAGCAGGCTGGCCAGCGTGAGCGTGTACGCATCGATGATCCACTGCAGACCGGAGACCGGGGCGTGCAGGGAGTGCTGGATCGACGGCAGCGCCACGTTCACGATCGTGACGTCCAGGCCGACGATGAGCAGGCTCATGCAGCAGATCGCCAGGATCAGGTTCCGGCGCCGGCTGCTGAGCTCGATCTCGGCCATCACGGCAAGTATGCCTCCCGTCATTTGCTGAATCGCAACTAACCTCCGCGAAGAGCGCGGCGTGGGCGGGGGCGGCGCGCACGGGGCGGGCGAGGGCGGGGGCGGCGCGCGGGGGGTGGGGGTCTCGATGCTGGCGGACGGGCACACGATCCACCCGTAACGTGACCTGGCGACCTGACGCAACCGCGCCGTGTGCTGTGGCGTCTTCAGGGCATGATGAACACATCGCGTGCCGGGCGTACACGCAACAACACAGTCACTACGCTCATCAGCGCCTTCTTAGCGGCCGGGCTGTGCACGCTGGCAGCATGCGGCACCGCGCCAGGGAATCACCCCGTGCCACGGGCTAGCTTGCCCATCGTGCGAGCGGACCCCGTTGGGCCGACTTCCGCGACGTTCGTGTCGGCGTCCACCGGCTGGCTGCTGGGCGTCACGCTCTGCGGCACGCGGGACTGCCCGCTTGAGCTGCTCAAGACCACCGACGGCGGTCGCGCCTGGTTCCCGGTGAAGCCGCCGCCGACGTCCGCCCTGAGCGCGCTCCCCCGGCCGGACTCGGTGAGCAAGGTGGTCTTCGCGAACGCCAGGGACGGCTGGGCATTTGACCCCGGCCTGTGGGCGACGCACGACGGCGGCGCCACCTGGAGCCAGGTCGATACCCGCGGCACGGAGGTGACCAGCCTGGCGGCATCGGATGGCCACGCGGTCGCGGTCCTGCAACCGTGCAGGCTCTTCAGCACATGTGGCAGCTTCCAGGTGGACACCGCCGCCGTTGGCGGAAACCGGTGGCGGGCCGTCCGCGGCGCGGCCGGCCGGGGACGGGCCGCCGCGGTCACGACGTCCGGCCGGACGGCATATCTTTCTGTCGCCCCCGCAGGGATCACCGGCCGGCCACGGCTGCTGGCGGGCCCGGTGAGCGGCGCCGCGCGCTGGCGGGCGCTGCCGGTTCTCTGCCCGCACTTCGACCTGCTGGCCCTGGGAGCGTCCCGTCGCGGCACCCTGGTGCTGGGCTGCGGCGGGGAGCCTGGGGCTGGCAACCAGCGCAAGCGGGCTTACCTGTCGGCGAACGGCGGGCGGACCTGGCGGCGGCTGGCCAACCCGCCCTTCGGCGGATACCTTGGCCAGGTTTCCGTGACGTCCGCCGGAACGATCTTCATCTCGGGCGAGCGCAGCGACGTCTACATATCCACGGACAGCGGACGTAGCTGGCACCTCAGCCCGAGCCTGAGCCGGGCGGATTACGGCGACGGCCTGGCCGCTACGATGATCACCAACAGGGAGGGGTTCGTCCTGGCGGCGACGACTCACCTCGGCCAGATCTGGCTTACCCGCGACGGAGGCCGTACCTGGCAGCCGGTTACCACCCGCTGAGCGGCCCGGCTGAGCGAGCACGCATCCCGGCGGCGGCCCGGGATGCGTGCTCAGCCGCGCCCAGCGGAAGTGACTCAGGCCGCGCGTCAGGAACACGCCGGGCTGGCCTGGCCGGAACCGCCAGCGACGCCCGCCGCTCGTCGGGCGCAGGCGGGGATGGATGACTGGCCGCCGGACGTTGATAAAACTAATGAGTAACCGAAATGCGGAGGGCTGGGAATGTGACGCGTGACCCGGGAGGCCTCTACGCAGTGCAACCTGACGCGCCCGAGACCGAGGACATCGTCTTGCTGTACTACCTTGACGGCTTCATCGACGCGGGGGGCGCCGGACGGCTGCTGGCCGCGCACCTGCTCGGCACGCTCGACCACACCGCGATCGCCACGTTCGACGTCGACGAGCTGATCGACTACCGGTCCCGCAGGCCCACGATGACCTTCGTCAAGGACCACTGGGAGAGCTACGAGGCTCCCGAGCTTGCCGTCTACCTCATGCATGACGCCACTGGTGCCCCGTTTCTGCTGCTGAACGGTCCCGAGCCCGATCATTTGTGGGAGGGCTTCAGCAGCGCCGTGCGCGCCCTTTCGCTGTCGCTCAAGGTGCGGCTCGCCGTCGGATTCCACGGCATCCCGATGGGCGTCCCGCACACCAGGCCGCTCGGGGTCACCGCGCACGCGACCCAGCCCGGGCTGACCGAGGGTTACCGACCGCTCGTCGACCGGCTGCAGGTGCCCGGCAGTGCCGCTGGCCTGCTGGAGCTGAGGCTGGGCGAGGACGAGCGCGCCGCGCTGGGGTTCGCCGTGCACGTACCGCACTACCTCGCCCAGGCGGCCTACCCGGCCGCGGCAGTGACGCTGCTCGAGGCCATCGAGCGGGCGACCAGCCTGTCGCTGGCTGGCGACGCCCTGCGCGAGGCTGCCCGCCGGACCGACCTGGAGATCAGCAGGCAGGTGGAGGGCTCGGCCGAGGTGGCCGAGGTCGTCCAGTCCCTTGAGGAGCAGTACGACGCTTTCACCGCAGGTCAGGAAGGCCTGCTGGGCGACGACCCGGACAACATGCCGACCGCGGAGGAACTCGGCGCGGAGTTCGAGCGCTTCCTCGCCGAGCAGCAGGGCCGCAGCGACACGCCGGACTCCTGAGGTCAACTCCCGCCACGTTCAGTGCTGGTGTCGGCCGCGGCAGGGCCGGCCGCGGCAGGGGCCGGCTGCGGGGAGGGCCGGCTGCCGTCTCAGCGCTGGTGCCAGGTGTCCGGGTCGGCTGCCGCCTGTCCGCCGGTGGCCATGTCCTTGACTTCATGAGGCCTGCCGTCCTCGAACGGCGGGAACCAGACAAAGGGGATTCCCTTCCGTGCGGCGTAGCGGACTTGCTTGCCCACCTTGTCGGGCTGGTGGTAAAGCTCCGTGTTGAGGCCACGCTTGCGCAGCTGAGCCGCGATGGCGGCCGCCTGTGGCCGGCGCTCGTCTGAGGGGATGGCGACCAGGACGTCGGTCGGGCATTTCGGGCCGGTGTCCAGCAGGCCCTCGGCGAGGAGCTTGGCGAAGATGCGCGTCAGGCCGATGGACAGGCCGATCCCGGGCAAGTTCCGCCTGATGTAGGAGCCCGCAAGGTCTCCGTAGCGGCCGCCAGAGCAGATGCTGCCGTAGTCCGGCCAGGCAGCGAACTTGCCCTCGTAGACGGTGCCGGTGTAGTAGTCCAGGCCGCGGGCGATGGAGAGGTCGGCCACGACGCTGCCGGCCGGCAGGTCGGACAGCGAGTCGAGCACGAACGCCAGCTCGCTCAGCCCCTCGGTGAGCAGTTCCGACTGCACGCCGCGACCGGTGACGTCGTCGATCACCGACGCGTCCGTGCCGCGGATGCTGGCCAGGTCCAGGCAGGCCGCGGCCTGCTTGTCGGTCAGGCCGACGGCGCCCACGAGCAGCTGCCGTACCCCGTCGACGCCGATCTTGTCGATCTTGTCGGCGACCCGGATGACCGCCAGCGGATCGGCGACGCCGAGCCCCTGGTAGAAACCTTGCAGGATCTTCCGGTTGTTTATCCTGATCGACCACGCGGGCAGTGCGAGGTCGGTCAGCACCTCGTGAATGATCCGGGGAAGCTCGGCGTCGTACTGCAGCGGGACGTGGTCGGTGTTGATCACGTCGATGTCGCACTGGGTGAATTCCCGGTAGCGGCCCTCCTGCGGTCGCTCGCCCCGCCAGACCCGCTGGATCTGATACCGCTTGAACGGGAACACCAGATCGTTGAAGTGCTGGGCGACGTAGCGGGCGAACGGCACCGTCAGGTCGAAGTGCAGGCCCAGCCTTGAGTCGCCGTGATCGTCTGCCTCGTCCTGGAGCCGGCCCAGGGTGTACACCTCCTGCGAGGTCTCGCCCTTGGCCAGCAGCACCTCCAGCGACTCGACCGAGGGTGTCTCCAGCGAGCAGAATCCGTAACGCTCGAACGCGCCCCGGATCCGGTCGATCCACTGCAGCTCGACGAGCCGGACCTCGGGCAGCCATTCCGGGAAGCCGCTGATCGGGCTGGGCTTGACGAGTTGCTGACTGGACATACCTGGTTCGTTCCTCCCGGAGTCGGTTCACCGGCGGGCGAGCACAGGGACGATGTTATGTCCTTACCGGCGGGCGACATCCGGGCAGGCCGCAGCGGGCGGGGAGTACTGAGCCCGGTCAGTCTCGCCGCCCGGGCGGCGCCAGCAGCGGCCGCCCGGCCGTCCAGCGGCTACTTGACCTCGCTCAGCTTTCCTGTCGCGACGTCGAAGACGAAACCGCGCACCTCGTCGGTGTGCGGGATGAACGGGCTCGCCTTGATCCGCGCGATCGACTGGCGGACGTCGTCGTCAAGGTCGCCGAACGCCTCGGCGGCCCAGGCGGGCTTGATACCCGTGTCTGCCTGGATGCTGGCCTTGAACTCGTCATCGGTGAAGGTCAGCATGCCGCAGTCGGTGTGGTGGATCAGGATGATCTCGCGGGTGCCGAGCAGCCGCTGGCTGATCGTCAGGGAGCGGATCTCGTCGTCGGTGACGACCCCGCCCGCGTTGCGGATCACGTGCGCTTCGCCCTCGGCCAGGCCGAGGATGCTGTAGACGTTCAGGCGGGCGTCCATGCAAGCGACCACGGCGACGTGCTTGGCCGGCGGCAGCGGCAGCTGGCCGCCGAAGCTGTCGGCGTAACGCTGATTGTTCGCGAGCAGTTCGTCAGTCACGGACATGATGCTGGTCCTCCTTGGTCGCGCCGGCACGTTGCCTACCGGCAGGATACTCGATAATTCCTACTAACTTGATCAGTTATTGTCGCTGGAGCCGCCACTGGGCCACCTGGTGGAGACGATCATGCATCTCGCGCGCCACTGGTCCCAGTCCGAAGCATGATCGAAACAATTGCGAGCCAAACTTAGATTTGGGTCGTATCCGGCCGATCGGGCGAGCGGTTTGCCAGCACGGCCAGGCCGAGGTCCCCGGCCGGGGTCAACTTGGCCGCCAGCACGGCTGACACGCAGGCGCTCACATCTAACGGAGGGGTGCACAGCAAGTGAACGAATCCAGTGGTGCGGCGGCGACCGCACTCATCGAGGCCGACGTACGCGAAGGCACCTACGGCGACAAGGTAGCGGCGGTCGAGCCCGGCGGGGCCGGGTTCATCCCGCTGGGCGAGCGGCACGGCAAGCCGCTGCAGGAGTTCTGGACGTGGGTGTCGCCGAACATGGAGTTCGCGACCATCTTCGTCGGCGTAATCGGCGTCTGGTTCTTCGGGCTATCGTTCTGGATGGCCGCGCTGGCGCTCGTGCTCGGCACCGCGCTCGGCTCGGTGACCATGGGCGCGCTCGCCGCCCGCGGGCCGCTGTTCGGCGTGCCGCAGATGATCCTGTCCCGGCTCGGCTTCGGCTTCCTCGGCAACGTCCTGCCCGCCGGCCTCAACGCGCTCGTGGCCGGCGTCGGCTGGTTCGCGGTCAACAGCGTCAGCGGCGCGTTCGCGCTGAACGCGCTGTTCCACTGGAACACCAAACTCTGCCTCGTGATCATCGTCGTGGTGGAGCTCGCGGTCGCGTTCTTCGGCCACAACCTGGTGCACGTGTTCGAGCGCTTCGCGTTCCCCGTCCTGGTGGTCATCTTCGCGATCGCCTCGATCGTGATCCTCTCCAAGTCCCACCCGGGCATGCACCACGCCAGCATTCCGGGCGGATTCCTGATCACCTTCGGAGCGGCGTTCGGCTACGCGGCCGGCTGGAACCCCTACGCCAGCGACTACACCCGCTACCTGCCGCCGGACACCAACCGCAGGGCCACGGGCCTGTGGGCCGGCCTGGGCGTGTTCATCTCGTGTGCCATCCTGGAAGTCGTGGGCGCGGCCGGGGCCACGATCACCAGCCTCGACAAGTACGGCGGCAACCCGACGGCCGGCTTCATCAGCAACCTGCCGACCTGGATCGGGGACGTCACGCTGCTCGCGATCGCGCTCGGCGCCATCTGCGCCAACGCGCTCAACGTGTACTCGGGGTCGATGTCGTTCCTGGCCCTGGGCATCAAGCTCCCGACGTCACTGGGCCGCGCGGTCATCGCTATCGTGCTCGGCGTGGCCGGCTTCTTCGTGGCGCTGTCGGGGCTCAGCGACGCCGGCCAGAAGTACAACAACTTCCTGCTGGTCATCTCGTACTGGATCGGCCCGTGGCTCGGCGTGTTCTTCGTCGACCAGCTCATGCGGCGCGGCAAGCGGGTGGACGGGTTCCTGTTCGACCGCAAGCACAACCCGTGGGCCGGCTTCGCGGCGATGGCCATCGCGATGGGGGTGTCCATCTGGCTGTTCGCCAACCAGACCGACTACGTCGGGCTCGTGCCCAAGCACGTCGCGGCTTTCGGCGACATCACGTTCGAGGTCGGGTTCGTGCTTGCCGCGCTGCTCTACGCGATCTTCTTCAGGCTGCAGGGCGACAGCGGCCGCGAGGAGGCGCTGGTGATCCCGGACGGCATGACCGTCGTGCCCGCCGCCGGTCGGATAGGCCCGGATCCGACCGATCTTCCCTGGCGGTGACCGGCGCCGGGCTAGGTGACCGGCGCCGGGGTTATTTGCGCTGGAAGGTGACCTGCTCCTCCGCGCCGGCCCAGACGACCGTGTGCTGGGCCGGCGTGGACCGGGCCACCACCTTGCCGCCGCGCAGCACCAGCGTGCGCGGGGCCACCAGCCGCAGCGCCTCGGCCTCGGACGGCGCGTCGAAGACGACGAGGTCGGCCGGGCCGCCGGGCCGCAGCCCGTAGTCCGGCAGGCCGAGGGCAGCGGCCGGGCTGGTGGTGATCATCTCGATCAGCTGCCTCAGCTCGCCGTCGCCGGACATCTGGCCGAGGTGCACCAGGACGAACGCGGCCTGCAGCGGGTCGCCGTAGCCGAGCGGGTACCACGGGTCCATCACCGAATCGTGCCCGATGCAGACGTTGACCCCGGCCTCCTGCAGTTGCTTCACCCGGGTGTGGCCGCGCCGGATCGGCCCGGTGTCGAAGCGCCCCTGCAGCACGGCGTTGTCCAGCGGGTTCGTCACCATGTGCAGCCCGGCCCTGGCGATGTTGGCGATCAGCCGGTACGCATACGCGCTGTTGTACGAATGCATCGCCGTCGTGTGGCTGGCGGTGACCCGGCCTGACATGCCGCGCCGGATCGTCTCGGCCGCCATCACCTCGACGAAGCGGGAGTGGTCGTCGTCGGTCTCGTCGCAGTGGATGTCGACCCGCAGGTCGTAGTCGTCGGCGAGCGCCATCGCGAACTTGACCGACTCCACGCCGTCCTCGCGGGTCAGCTCGTAGTGCGGGATCCCGCCGACCACGTCGGCGCCCAGCTCGACGGCCTCGCGCATCAGCTCCCGGCCGCCGTCGAAGGACAGCATGCCTTGCTGCGGGAACGCGACGAGCTGCAGGTCGATCAGGCCGCGGACCTCATCCCGCAGCTCGACCAGCGCCCGCAGTGCCGTCAGCTCCGGGTCGCAGACGTCGACGTGGCTGCGGACGTGCTGGACGCCGCAGGCGAGCTGCCAGCGCAGGATCTGCCGTACCCGCGACTGCACGTCCTCGCGGGTCAGGCCGGCCACCCGGTCGGCCCACACGGCGATGCCCTCGAACAGCGAGCCGGAGAAGTTCGGCCGCGGCTGGCCGACGGTGAGCACCGCGTCGAGGTGGATGTGCGGCTCGACCAGGGGCGGGGTGACCAGCCGCCCGGCGAGGTCGATGGTCTCGGCTGCGGTCGCGTCGCCGCCGACGGCGACGATCCGGCCATTCTCGACGCCGAGGTCGGTGAGCGCGTCCTGCCCGGCCACGCGGGCGTTACGAAGGATCAGATCGATCATCGGCCTATCATGCCCGTGACCTGACCCCCCGCGACGGCTTCCGAGCGCGGACGGGCACGTGGACGTGTTCGCGACGGTCTCGCGCGGACGGGGACGTGGACGTGTCCGCGGCTTCCGAGTGCGGACGGGGACGTAGGCGTGTCCGCGACGGTCTCGCGCGCCCGGCCAGCCGGGACGGAGTAGTGTGCGTGTCACCTGGAGAGTTTTGACGACAGCTTGGCGACCAGGACAAAAACGCCTAAAGAGTCCGGCGCCACGTTCGCGCTCTCCGGGCTAGCTAGCCGGTGACGGAGGAGCTGCGGTGGCAGGGAGTTCTGGGCACACAAGCGCTGGTGCAACAAGCGCTGGTGCAACAAGCGCTGAGGCCATAAGGGACGTGCTCGACAGGCGGATCCTGGTCCTCGACGGCGCATGGGGGACGACGCTGCAAGGCATCGGGCTCGCGCCGCAGGACTTCCGGACCGGCAGGTTCCGCGACCATCCTCGCGACCTGAGCGGTGATCCTGACCTGCTGAACCTGACCCGGCCGGATGTCATCCTCGACACTCACCGGCGGTACCTGGCTGCTGGCGCCGACATCATGACGACGAACACGTTCACGGCGACCAGCATCGGCCAGGCCGACTACGGACTGGCGACCGCGGTGCGTGAGATGAACCTGCAGGGAGCCCGGCTAGCGCGGCAGGCCGCCGACGAGGCGGGCGGGCGCCTGGTGGCCGGATCGGTCGGGCCGCTGAACGTCACGCTGTCGCTGTCCCCGCGGGTGGACGACCCGGCGTTCAGGCCGGTGTCGTTCGACCAGGTCCGCGCTGCGTATGCGGATCAGATCGCGGCGCTGGCCGAGGGCGGCGTCGACCTGCTGCTGATCGAGACGATCTTCGACACGCTTAACGCGAAGGCCGCCATCGCGGCGGCGCGTGAGGTGGCACCCGACCTGCCGCTCTGGATCTCGGTCACCATCGTCGACCGGAGCGGGCGCACCCTCTCGGGGCAGACGGTCGAGGCGTTCTGGACGGCCGTCGAGCACGCGCACCCGCTGGTCGTGGGGGTCAACTGCTCGCTGGGCGCCAAGGAGATGCGGCCGCACGTCGAGGAACTCTCGCGGCTGGCCGACACCTACACCAGCTGCCACCCCAACGCCGGCCTGCCCAACGCGTTCGGCGGCTATGACGAGCAGCCGCACGACACGGCCGCGCTGCTGCGCGAGTTCGCCGAGGCGGGCCTGGTCAACGTCGTCGGCGGGTGCTGCGGAACCGGGCCGGCGCACATCGAGCAGATCGCGAAGGTCGTCGCCGGGCTCACCCCGCGCACGGTGCCCGCCAGCAGCCTGCGCTCCCGGTTCAGCGGCCTGGAGCCGTTCGAGATCGGACCGGACACCGGGTTCGTGATGATCGGCGAGCGGACCAACGTGGCCGGCTCGGCCCGGTTCCGCCGCCTGGTGCAGGCCGGCGACCACCAGGCGGCCGCGGACGTGGCGCTGGAGCAGGTCCGCGGCGGTGCGAACCTGCTGGACGTGAACATGGACGCGGACCTGCTGGACGGCGAGCGGGCCATGACGACGTTCCTGAACCTCGTCGCGACCGAGCCCGAGGTGGCCCGGCTCCCGATCATGATCGACAGCTCGCGCTGGAGCGTGCTCGAGGCGGGGCTGAAATGCGTGCAGGGCAAGGGCGTGGTCAACTCGATCAGCCTGAAGGAAGGCGAGGGACCGTTCCTTGAGCAGGCCCGCCGCATCCGTGACTACGGGGCGGGCGTCGTGGTGATGGCCTTCGACGAGCAGGGCCAGGCCGACACCGTCGAGCGCAAGGTGTCCATCTGCGGCCGCGCCTACGACCTGCTCACCCAGCGGGCCGGCCTCGCGCCGCGCGACATCGTGTTCGACCCCAACGTGCTGGCGGTGGCCACCGGGATCGAGGAGCACAACGGCTACGCCAGGGCCTTCATCGACTCGCTGCCGCTGATCAAGCAGCGCTGTCCCGGAGTGCACCTGAGCGGCGGCATCTCCAACCTGTCGTTCTCCTTCCGGGGCAACGACGCGGTGCGCGAGGCCATGCACTCGGCCTTCCTGTTCCACGCCGTCCGCGCCGGACTGGACATGGGCATCGTCAACGCCGGCCAGCTCGCCGTCTACCAGGACATCCCGGCCGACCTGCTCGAGCTCGTCGAGGACGTCATCTTCGACCGGCGCCCGGACGCCACCGACCGGCTGGTCGCGTTCGCGGAGACCGTCGAGGGCACCGGCACCAGGCGGGAGCTTGACCTGTCGTGGCGCGACGCGCCGGTCGGGCAGCGGCTCGCGCACGCGCTCGTGCACGGCATCGTCGACTTCATCGAGGCCGACACCGAGGAGGCCCGGCAGGCATCCGCGCGGCCGCTTGAGGTGATCGAGGGGCCGCTGATGGACGGCATGAAGATCGTGGGTGACCTCTTCGGCGCCGGGAAGATGTTCCTGCCGCAGGTGGTGAAGAGCGCCAGGGCGATGAAGCGATCGGTGGCCTACCTTGAGCCCTACATGCAGGCCGAGAAGGAGCAGGCGCTGCGCGAGGGCCGCGCCGATGGCGGGCGGGTGCAGGGCAAGATCGTGCTTGCCACGGTCAAGGGCGACGTGCACGACATCGGCAAGAACATCGTCGGCGTGGTGCTGGGCTGTAACAACTACGAGGTAATCGACCTGGGCGTGATGGTGCCGGCCGCCACCATCCTGGACACCGCGGTCGCCGCCGGGGCCAGCGCCGTCGGGCTCTCCGGGCTGATCACGCCGTCGCTCGACCAGATGGTCGCCGTGGCGCAGGAGATGCAGCGCCGCGGCCTTGACCTGCCGCTGCTGATCGGCGGCGCGACGACGTCACGGCAGCACACCGCTGTTCGGATCGCCCCGGCCTACGACCGCCCGACCGTGCACGTGCTCGACGCGTCCCGCGTCGTCGGTGTCGTCTCCGACCTGCTCGACCCGGTCCGCGCCGACGACCTCGACCGCGCCAACCGCGCCGACCAGGAACGGCTGCGCCTGCAGTACGCCGAGAAGCAGCGACGGCCGATCCAGCCGCTGTGGCAGGCCCGGGCGAACCGCGAGCAGGTCAGCTTCGACGACCTGCCCGCGCCCGCGTTCACCGGGACCCGGGTCGTCGCGCCTGACCTGGAGGCGCTCAGCGAACTGATCGACTGGCAGTTCTTCTTCCTCGCCTGGGAGCTGAAGGGCAAGTACCCGGCCATCCTGCAGCAGCCCGCGGCACGAGAGCTCTACGACGACGCGCTCGCCATGCTCGGCGAGATCACCGCCGGTGGCCTGCTGCAGGCCCGCGGCGTCTACGGCTTCTGGCCCGCCCACGCCGAAGGCGACGACGTCGCCATCGAGGGCGGGCCGCGCTTCCCCATGCTGCGCCAGCAGGTCGCGCGCAGCGACGCGCGCCCGAACCGCTGCCTGGCCGACTACGTCGCTCCGGCCGGCGACCACCTCGGCGCCTTCGCCGTCTGCGTGCACGGCGCGCAGGAACTGTCCCGCCGTTACGCCGACGCCCGCGACGACTACCGCGCGATCACCGTGCAGGCGCTCGCCGACCGCCTGGCTGAAGCCTGCGCGGAGTACGTGCACCTGGCGGCCCGCCGCGCATGGTACGAGCCCGACGCGAAGCCGACGCTCGAGGACCTGCACGCGGAGCGGTTCCGCGGCATCCGTCCCGCCTTCGGCTACCCGGCCTCGCCCGACCACTCCGAGAAGCGGAAGCTCTTTGACCTGCTGGATGCCGGGCGGCTGGGGCTGGCGCTCACCGAATCGTTCGCCATGACGCCGGCCGCGAGCGTCAGCGGCCTGCTGTTCGCGCACCCGGCTTCCCGCTACTTCGCGGTCGGCCGGATCGGCAAGGACCAGGTCGAGGACTACGCGGCGCGCAAGGACGTCCCGGTGGCCGAGGTCGAGGGCTGGCTGCGGCCCAACCTCTCTTACGAGCCGCGCCAGGCAGTCCCGGCGTAGCTCCGCCGGCCGCCGGTCCCGCCGGTGGCTAGCCGATGGCGCCCTCCCACTGGGGCAGTGCCAGGTGGAACGGGTCCCCGGCGTAGCTACGCCGGTGGCTAGCCGATGGCGCC
>Ga0302325_10020867_pt1 | contig 13723 bp, 11 predicted proteins | sample Palsa_T0_2_FD_201948 | JGI IMG/M metagenome (GOLD analysis project Ga0302325, IMG submission 201948) | Peat permafrost microbial communities from Stordalen Mire near Abisko, Sweden - Palsa_T0_2 | ecosystem: Environmental > Terrestrial > Soil > Palsa > Peat permafrost | place: Sweden: Abisko... | reverse complement strand
AGCCCCCAACCTCAAGCCTCACAGATAGTTAGGTGCTGAGCGGAGTGAAAAATTGGCCGGATAAGTAGAAACTCGAGTCGCCGGGCTACGCCCGGCGCGATGGCATGAGTGCCATCGCGGCAGGCAAGAGTGCCTGCGCCACGTCGGCGATCGGCGATTCACCAGAAAAATGGCCAATCTCCAGCCGCGAGCCACGGTGACACCATTATTGAGAATTCACCAGGGTATCGATCAGGGTTGGGCCAATCATACTGCCCCATCCGGTCACCAGATCGAAGCCAACGACGGCGGTATACCCACCATTGCTGCCGCTGACGATGTCGTGGAAATTGCTGTCGTAACTCGGGGCCACCCCAATCCGATAGATTTTGGGGTTGAGAAACCCGATGGTTGTTCCGCCGTCTTCTAAAGCCTGTTGGTTGGCCAACGCGGTGAAAGCGGCCCATTGCGGCGAGGCGTAGCTGGTCCCGCCATTTCCCCCGAAGCATCCGCCGTCCCAACAGCTAAATTGATTGGTGTTGGCTTCCGCGGCGACATCCGGAATGTTGCGCAAGGTGGTCGATCCGTTATTCGACGTGTTGATTACACCCGGGATCTCCTGATATTTGGGAATCGGAATGCCGTTCTTGGAAGGCCCGCCCGCACTGCCGCTCCAGCCTGTTTCCGATAGCCAGGAACCGCCGGGGCCGTTGGTGGTCAAGTCCGAGCCGCCGACTCCGGTGACATAGGGATCGTCCGACGGCCAGACGGAGTCGCCCGGCGTGCGGGAACCGAAGTCGCCGGTAGCCACGAACGAGCTCTGTCCCTGGGCCGCCATTTCCTTGAAGATGGGGTCCAGGCTGCTCTCGTCATCGCTCCATCCCCAGGAGCAGCTTAGCTGCTTGGCTGTGTTGTCCGCCGCCATCCGGTTATAGATCGAAACGTCGCTGCTTCCCACGTAGACAATCACCTGCTTGAGGCCGGGCGCCATGGAGATGCTCATCTCGATATCCAACACTTGTTCGCTGTCGTCGCAGGAAGTGGGCGGACAGCTCAGGGGCACACCATTCAGCGAAACTCCCTTCACGGGCACGTTCAGAGGCTGGTTCAGGGTCTGAAAGTAAAGCTGCACATCGCTGAGTTCATATCCGGCAAACTCGAATAATCCGACCGACTGGCCAGCGCCCGTCAGGGGGCCGGACCCGTAGTAAGCCGCGCGCATATCGCTGCCAATGAAATCGCCGCCGGGACCCGAGCCGGTGGTCTTGCCGCCTGCGTCCGGCGCTTGCGAAGAGACTATGTGCTTGGCATACGGCAGGGTGAAGTTGTCCAAACCGGAGATGTGTAATACCTGGACTGCCAAATCGAGGGTAGGCTCCCGGTCGGGCGCGTAGAATGTGCGATTCTCCGTCGGGTGCTGGTACACGCCCATGGTCACGTGGAAGGCTTTCTCGATGTTGCTCACCGGCCCTTGGACATCCAGGACCAACCGGTTGGCGGCCGTCTCGTCCACCGTCAGGCCATTCGCGCCCGCGAAACCGATCAGCGCGGCGTAATCCTCCGCGGCCGGGCCGAACTGCTGGGTAAATTCGTCGACACTGAGATACTGACGATAGCTGGGACTCTGCGGATCGTAGATTTGCTGCAACAGGTTGTCGAGAGATGCTTCATTGCGCAGCGGCAAGGAGATTGCCAGGCTCATGCGCTGGGCAGCCGGAAGCGCGCCGACCCGTTGCGCCTGGCCGTTGGCCACGGCCGGAGGCACGTGCGCAGTCAAGCCGAGGCGCGGTTGCGCCTGCGCCGGTGAAGCTAAGAACAGCACGCATACCAACAGTGCCGCGGACAACCACTGCAACGCCGCTACGGACATTTTGTTCATTTTGTCGTCTCCTCGTGCAAACCGATGGCTACGAGTCTAACACGGCAGTGAGACGCGCTTTTCCAGGCGGCGTCCGGTTTCACACATGTTGCGCCGGGAGAGGTACTAGCGCAGAGGGTCTGCCCCCATAAGCGCTAACTTAAAGGCCTTGTCGGCGTGGCGTACGCACTCGTGCGTGCCGCATCGCCACTCCTGGCGACGCCATGCGAGCCTTTTTGTGCGCAGGGCGCACCAATTCCTGTATGCTCACACACAGGCGGCTGCCTTACTCTTATCCAGAACCGGCGAGCCATTCTGGCAGCGAGAGTCCTATGACCACTGGGTGACACCAAACGGAGAACAATCTTAGCCACGGTCCAGCGCCTATAGCGTCGCCAGGAGTGGCGACGCGGCACGCACGAGTGCGTACGCCACGACGGCCGAGTCCTCAAGTTAACGCTTATGGGGTCTGCCCCACTATGGCGAAAAGCTAGCGCAGCGCCTGCACCACATCCACGCGCGCGGCACGGGAGGCCGGCACCAGCGACGCCACGGCCGCAGCGGCAATCAGCACGGCCGCGGATGCCACGACCACCCCGACGCCAGGCATGCGCACGGCATCGAAAAAGCTCCCGGCAAGCTGCGCGAGCCCATACACGCAAGCGCCGCCGGTAATCACGCCCGCGGCCGCCATGGCAGCGCCCTCCAGGATGACGCTAGTAATCAGATGGCGCGGCTGCGCCCCCACCGCCAGGCGGATGCCGAACTCACGCGTGCGTCCGCTGACCGTGAAAGCGAGCACACCCGCCACGCCCACCAGCGCGATCGCCAAGGCGACGGCCGCGAAGCCGCCGAACACCAGCGCGTTGAGCCGGTCGGGGGTAAGCACTTCGGCGCGGACATCTTCAAGCGTGGCAGCGCGCTCTACCGGCTGATCGGCGGACATATCGCGGATGATGCGCGTGATGGGCGTGACCAGCGCGTAGGGATTCGAACGGACGTGCACGAATAAGCGGCCGCCCCATAGGTGCTGTTGGGCGAAGGGGTGATACACGGTGATGGCCGGCGCCGGCACCACGTGCTCGTCGTCGATGTCCGCGGCGACGCCTACGATGCGGCGCGGCTCACCGCTGAGGTCGATGAATTTGATCACCGGATCGGTCCACATGACATGGCGGTTGACGGCATCCTGATTCGGGAACATGCGCCGCGCCAGGCTTTGGCTGACGATGACCACCTGCTCGCTGCCCCGGCGATCGGCATCGGTGAAATCGCGTCCGGCAACGATGGGAACACCCAGCGCAGCGAAAAATCCAGGCGATATGATGCGTAGGCGCGCGCGCGGATCTTCTTCGCCGGGTCCGCGCACATGGCCATCCGCCGAAAAGCCGAGTCCCAAGCCGAGGTTGCGGACGTCGCGCCACGGGACGGCGGTGCCCACGGCGACGGCATCCACGCCGGGCAGTTGGTGGATGCGCCGGATGGTCTCGTTGTAGAAACCGACGATCTGGTCGGGTGTACGTCCATAGGACATTACCGGGACGTTGATGGCGAGGACATGATGAATGTCCAAACCGGTCTGCGTGGCCTGTAGCGTGAGCAGGGTTTTGAGCAGCATGCTGGCGCCGGCCAGTAACACGAAAGACGCAGCGATCTGCGTGATGGCGAAAACCCGCTGGCGGCGGGCGGTGCTGCCGGTGGTCCGGAGGCTGGCGTTCGAGAGGCCGAATCCATGGGATGCAGCCGCGGATGGCAAGCGGGGGACAAAGGCCAGGAATATGGCCGCGGCGATGGCCAGCCCCGCGCCGACCCAGAGCAGGCTGGAATCGACCGTCAGATCCAAAGCACGGACCGAGAAGCGGGCGGCGTAGCGCGCCAGGATGGCCGCCATGGGCCGCGCGCTCAGGACTCCCAGCGCCGCGCCGGCGCCGCAGAGCAGAAGGCTCTCCGCAAGCAGGGTACGGCGAAGAGCGCCGGTGCTGGCGCCCAGCGCCGCGCGGATGGCGAGCTCGCCTTCACGGCGGACGGTCCGCGCCAGAACCAGGTTGGCCACGTTGGAACACGCGATGACGAAGACCAGGGCGGATGCCGCGAGCAGGACCCAGAGCACTGTCTTCGCGCCCGAGGTAATCTGGTCGCGGAGGAGCACTGCATTAATCCGGAAATCCGCTTTTGCCGAATATGCTTCGGGATGCTGTTGCATGATGGCGCCGTGGATGACGCGCAATTCGGCGCGGGCCGATTTGAGATCGGCGCCGGGGGCGAGGCGGCCGAACAGCTCCGTCATACGATGGACGCGGCCTTGCACCATGGTGGCCGATAGATGATGCGGGCTGGTGACCACGTTGGCGATGATCTCGGTTTCCGCGGGATATGGCACGCACGGTTCGAGCACGCCGACGACGGTGGCCGTCCGGGTATCGAGCCGGACAACTTTGCCGATCACCGAGGGGTCGGCTTTGAGCGCGGTGGTCCAAAAACGATAGGTAAGGACCATGGCGCCCGCGGCTTTGGGGCCATCGTCCCGCTGGTCGAGCAGGCGGCCGAGCACCGGGCGCAGGCCCATCACTTCGAAATACGATCCGCCGACGACCCCCGCGGAGACTTCCCGGGGCGCGCCCAGGCCTACCATGGAGAAACCAATGGTGGAGAAGTCGCCGAGGGCGGTGAGCGTCTTGACGCGGGCGCGCAGATCCTGAATCTCGGGCACCGAGAACGCGGCGTTTTCGATGCCGATGCCGCGGGCGCTCTGGTGGATGTAAATCAGGCGGTCCTCATCGCGGTTGACGAGCGGGCGCAGGAGCACGCCCCGCACCAGGGTGAAGATGGCGGTGTTGGCGCCGATGCCCAGGGCTAGAGTGAGGACTACGGTTAGGGTAAGCCCTTTGGCGCTCGCAAGGGAGCGGAATGCGTATTTCAAGTCGCGGAGAAGGTTCATAACGATTCGCTGCCGTCCTATCAGTATGTCGAACGCCGGGCTCGAAGATCGACATTCATACGAAATTTCTTTTGACCGTTTGCCGACGCGGTCAGTTTTCATCGGGTTCGGCCAATAACTCGCCCAGGCGGTCGAGCCGCCGCTCCCAGATGGTGCGGCGATCGTCGATCCACTGTTCGGCCACCGAAAGCCCACCAGGTTCGATCTGGCAGGTGCGCACCCGTCCGGCCTTTTCGGTGCGCACCAGCCCGCTTTCCTCCAATATCTGCAGGTGTTGAACTACCGCGGCCAGGGTGATTTGGAGGGGTTCCGCCAATTGCGAAACCGAGATGGGTCCTTGGCTGAGCCTCTCCATAATCGCCCGGCGGGTGGGATCGCCGAGGGCGTGGAAGACACGGTCGATGTCAGTTTTTTGGCCAGGCATGTTGCGCTAGCGCGCCAATTCGCGCGCCAGGTTTTCGAGCAACTGGCGCCAACCGTCTTGACGCATTTGAGGGCCATCGGCGCCTTCGAAGTAGGCTCCCTGTTCGGTGAAAACGAGGTCCGTGCCGGCGTCCGCCGGCAACATTTCGAGCGTGGCCAGGGACGCCGAGATGCGTTTATCGCCGAGGGTCATGGTATAGGCAATGACGAGGCGGCGGTTGGGAACGATGTCCTGATAAACGGTGTCGTTGACCAGCGCGATTCCCGGAAACGGCGAACCTTCCTTGAATCGATAGCGTGCGCGGTCGCGGCCTCCGACGCGAAAATCCATGGCAAATTCCTCCACGTCCATGCCTTTCTCGTCGGCATACCAGCGGCGTTTTTTGGCCGGGTCGGCGAATGCGGCGAAGACGCGTTCAGGGGTGGCGGGATAGGTGCGTTCGATGACGAATGTGCTGTGGGTAACGGATCGTTCTTGCATAATGTGCCTTCTTTCTTGGAGAGTGCAACACAGTTAAGTAACAACTTAAGTATTGCGCAAGCGCAGGGGATTGTCAAGTGGTTACTTAAGTATTTACTTGGGGCCACGAGCGCAGTCCCTTCCCGCGGAACGAGCGCTTACATCTGACGGCTGCGGGGCGCCGGCCGTGGGCGAGCTTTGCACGCGGAGGCGGCCAAAGCCGGCCAAAAGCCGGCTGCGGAGTTTGGCCATTTGAGGCCAGAGTGCGATTCGACGACGTGGCGCACGCTCTCAGCGTGCCGCGACGACACTCATGTCGTCGCGCCGGGCGTAGCCCGGCTTAGCCGGCTAAAAGCCGGCTGCGGGCAAGATTGCCCGCCCCACGGTGCGAAAAGCATGTGGCATAACGCTGAGAGCGTGCGCCACGTCAGTCATGTTGCGCGAGCAGCGCCAGCAGACCTTGCTCGAAGCGGTTTTTGCTCGCTTCGATGCGGCCGCCGCTGAACACTTCCGCGAGCCGGGGGAAGGATCCGGTGGCAATCTGGGCGGCGGCAAACTCGACGTCCATCGCTTGATCGCTAGCTGCTTCGCGCAACGCGTGGCCAAAAACAAAGTCGTCGACCGTGGCCAGCAGGGCGATCTTCTGTTTCGGCGACATGGACGTCCCGGCGAGCGCTTCGAGGCATTGCTCCATATGGCGCATGGCGTTGAGGCCGGGGGGAGCCGACAACATGGCGACCAGCGCCCAGGGGTGACGAACGAACACCGCGTGGGTACGCCTGGCGATTTCCAGGATGGCGCGCCGCCAAGGCTTCGGAAGTTTGGGCAGGAGGGTTTCGCGCATGAGGCCATCGTCCATCGCGCGGACGAGATCGTCTTTGGTCTTCACGTAGTAGTAAAGGCTCATCGTTCCGGCTCCCAGTTCGTGCGCCACGCGGCGCATCGAGACGGCATCGAAACCCTCCTGGTCGGCGATGGCGAGCGCCACGGCGGCGATGGCCTCACGGGTCAATCGTTTTTTTGTTCTTGACATTCGTACACTGTACCATTAAGATAGGTTCGTACGATGTACGAAACCACAGTGTTGATTGCCGGCGCGGGGCCGACGGGTTTGACGCTGGCCATCGAGCTGGCGCGCCGCGCGATCCCGTTTCGTTTGACAGAGGCGGCCAGCGCGCCCTGCGACGGGTCGCGCGGCAAAGGCATCCAGCCGCGCACCCTGGAGATCTTCGACGATCTCGGTGTAATCGACGCTATTCTGGCCGCGGGCGGGCCTTATCCGAGGCTCCGGGTGCACTGCGGCCCTTTGTCGTTCCGGATGGGCTCGCTGTCCGAAGCCAAGCAGCCGACGGAAAGCGTGCCGTATCCCAACCTTTGGATGGTGGCGCAAGCGCGGACGGAAGCGATCTTGCGCGAGCGATTGCGCTCGCTCGGCGGCGAGGTGGAATTCGGCAAGGGGCTGGCGGCGTTCACGCAGAATGCGCGCGGGGTGGAAGCCGCGCTCTCGACAGGTGAAACGGTGCGGGCGCAGTTCCTGGCGGGATGCGACGGCGGCCGCAGCATGGTGCGAAAGACGCTGAGCCTGCGGTTGGAAGGCGAGTCCATCGACGAGCGCCGGATGCTGGTGGCCGACCTCGAGATGGAGGGTCTGGATCGCCGCGACTGGCATGTCTGGCCATTCGCCAAAGGCGGCGCGGTGGGGCTCTGTCCATTGCCGAATACATCGTTATTCCAGTTCACGGCGAAAGCCGCGACAGCTCAAGCGGACGTGGATGGGGCGGTGCATAGAGCTACAGGCCATCGCGTGCGGCGCGTAGCTTGGAGTTCTATTTACCAGCCGGCGGTACGGATGGTTGAACGCTACCGCGTGGGACGCATCTTCTTAGCGGGGGATGCGGCGCACGTGCATCCGCCGGCAGGCGGCCAAGGGCTTAACACGGGCGTGCAGGATGCCTACAATCTGGGATGGAAGCTGGCAGCCGTGGTTCGCGGCGGGCCGGATGCGCTGCTCGATACCTACGAGGCCGAACGTCTCCCGATCGCCGCGGCGGTTTTGGGATTGAGCAAACGGTTGCACCAAACACGATCGATCAAACGCGGTGACGCGACGAACCAGCTTGCATTGCATTACAGAAACAGCTCCCTTTCTTCGGGCGCGGCGTTTGGAAGCCTGCATCCCGGCGATCGCATGCCGGATGCGCGGCTGGACGATGGCAGCCGGCTCTTCGATCATCTGCGCGGTCCGCATGCGACAGAACTTGTCACGCGGGATGGGGCTAGGATTTTGATCCGGCCGGATGGATATATTGCGCATGTCGGGTCGACGCACTTCGGCGAGTACGCGGGTGAACCGACCCGCTTGGTGCACGTCGCATTGCCAGGGGGCCGGTAGGCGCATTTGACTGGAGCAGCCGGCTTTCCGCGCTACATTTTCACCGTGGGGCGGGCAATTCTGCCCGCAGCCGGCTTTCAGCCGGCTCTTCCCGCGAGCGAAGCTCGCGCACCGCGAGCGAAGCTCGCGCTCGCCGGGCGTAGCCCGGCTGGCGGGGCTAAAGCCCCGCGCTGGAGTTTCTACATTTTCCCCGTAGATTGTTTTATTCCTCAGCGAGTTAGGAAACCCGATCGGCCCCATCCAGCAGGTCGGTCTATCCTTATTTGTATTGACAGACCGACGTAGGTATGGCATCCTGTTCCTGAGCCCTTAGGCTCTGGAGCCCCCATGAACGACGAAACCAAAGATGTGATCCTCAGCGTCTTTGAAGCCTCTCTAGACGCTCAACTGCGCGCCGTGCGCCGCCTGCGCCAGGCACCCGCCGCCGCCCCCCAACCGCGCCCCCGTAAAGGTCTGTCTCAGGTTGATATGGCCTTCGACATACTCAAAAAGGCCCGCGCCCCCCTGCATGTCTCCGACCTCCTCGCCCGCATCCAGTCCCAGTTCGGCCGCACCGTCGACCGCGAAAGCCTGGTCTCTTCCCTCTCCAAAAAGGTAGCCCGCGGCGACCGCTTCCTGCGCCCCGCCAAGAACACCTTCGCCCTGCGCCCGGAGGCCCGATGACCCTGCTCTCCGCCTTCCTCTCCATCACCCAAGACTGGCGCGACGTGTTCCCCCAGCAGCGCACCTTCCAGCGCGCCCTGCGGCAGGCCCTCGGCTCCCTGGTCTGTTTGGGCCGGCATTGCCTCACGCGCATTATCTGGACCTTTGGCGGCCATCTGCGCAGTTGGAGCGCCGAGTACTTCCTATTCACCCGTTGCCAGTGGGATCCCCAGCAGTTGTTTCGGCCCATCCTGAAACGGGCTTTGGCGTTCTGCCCGCAACGCCTCATCGGGGTGGCCATCGACGATACCCGCTTGCGCAAGACCGGACGCTGCATCCAGCAGGCCTTCTTTCAACGCGATCCTCTGTCGCCCCCCTTTCATCTCAACCTGATGCTGGGCTTGCGCTTTGTGCAGGCTTCCCTGCTGGTACCGCTGCACCGCATCAGTGGGGTGGGCACGCGGGCCTTGCCCATTCGTTTTGAGGAGGTCTCGCGCGTCAAACGCCCCGGCAAGAATGCCACCGCGGAGATGCAGCAACAGTTCCGCGAGGCGGTCAAACAGTTCAACCTGTCGCGCCGCTTTGTGGACATGGGCAAACAACTGCGGCTGGAACTGGATGCGGCCGGGGGCCGCGGCAAGATCCTGGTGTTAGCCGGCGATGGCAGTTTTTGCAATCGCACTTGCTTTCGGGACATTCCGGAACGATCGGTGCTGCTGGTGCGCGCACGCAAGGATGCCAAGCTGTGTTTTCGTGCCGCCGACGGTACGCGCCGGTTTTACGGCGTGGACAAGTTTACCCCCGAGCACGTGCGCCAAGACGACGGTCACGAATGGAAGACTACCCACATCTTCTACGGCGGCAGGCGCCGCAAGATTCGTTACAAAGAGGTCCCGGAGGTGTACTGGCAACGTGGCGCCGGACCCCGTGCCTTGCGCCTGATCGTGATTGCGCCCACTCCGTACCGCAAGAGTCGGAGCAAAAAGCTGTACTATCGCGAGGCGGCCTATCTGTTCACCAGCGACCTGACCAGCCCGGTCAAGCAGTTGCTGCAAATCTATTTCGACCGCTGGCAGATCGAGGTCAACCATCGGGAAGAGAAAGACACGCTGGGAGTGGGACAAGCGCAGTTACGCAATGTTACATCCGTGCCCAAACAACCGGTGCTGGCGGTGGCCGCCTACAGCGCGCTGTTACTGGCCTCCCTGTTGGCCTTTGGTGCCGAGCGCGGAGCGGCCTACGCCGCACTACCCAAGTGGCGCGGCAAGGCGCGCCGGCCGTCCTGCCTGGATCTGATCACCTTGCTGCGCAAGGAAATCACCGAACGCCCTGAATTGGTCCAAGATCTCGATTTCAACACCTCGAATCAGCAGCTTGTCCAAGGCGCTGCCGCTTGAAAATGTAGAAACTCCAGGGCGGGGCTAAAGCCCCGCGCGGGATAAATCCCGCCCTCCAAGATGTACACTGACAGGGAGTTGGTTCCAAGAATGGGAATTCCGAGTTTTCCGAAACATTTCGATGGCAAGCGTTTCTACAATCCGGATGCTCCGCAGTCGCCCGGGTTTCGCGATGTTCTGCGATGGAAGCTGACCAGCCGGCCGGCGCCATCGCCCGCGTTCATTTCGGATGTGAAGCCATCGATACCGCCGCGCCGTGTGGAAGGCGGCGGACTGCGAGTCACTCTGGTGAATCACTCGACCGTGCTGCTGCAGCAACGCGATTGCAATATTTTGACGGACCCGATTTGGTCCGAACGGGCGAGTCCTGTGTCGTGGATAGGTCCGAGGCGCCGGAGAAAACCGGGAGTATCATGGGAGCATCTGCCGCCCATCGACGTGGTGCTGATCAGCCACAATCACTATGACCACCTGGATTTGCCGACACTGCGGCGGCTGGCGGCGCGCGAAGATTGCACGTTCGTGGTTCCGGCCGGCGTGGGGCGGCTGCTTCGCTCGCAGAATATTGGGCCGGTGCATGAGGTAGATTGGGGCGAGTCCGTAGCACTCGCGGGCGTCACCATCCACTGCGTCCCGGCGTTGCATTTCTCAAGCCGGGGAATCTTCGACCGCAACATGACTCTATGGTGCGGGTACGTGATCGAATATCCGGATCGGCGCGCCTATTTCGCCGCGGACACAGCGTTCGGACCGCATTTCGCCCAGATTCGGGAGAGGTTCGGATCGCCGCACTTAGCGCTATTGCCGATCGGAGCGTACGAACCGCGCTGGTTCATGTCGCCGGTGCACATGGGTCCGGATGAGGCGGTCAGGGCACATGAGACGCTGGCCGCCGAGACCAGCATCGCGATCCACCATGGAACTTTCCAACTGGCGGACGAGGGCCTCGACACGCCGCGGAAACAGCTCCTAGCTTGCGCGCGGAACGATTCGTTTCTGGTGCTGAACAACGGTCAATTTGCGGATATTCGATGACGATCGACAAGCACATGCTGGCGGTGGTCAGCATAATCGGCAGTTCGCTTGACGTGCTGGGAGCGCTATATCTCGCTTACGATTTGTTAGGCGGGGAACACGGACCACTGCGGACTCTGACCAGGGGAGTGACTTACGGCGCGCTCTTCGGGGCCGGGTACGGCCTGGCGCTGGGGCCGGTATTTGGGCTCGCCTGCGGCGTGGCGCACGGCATCACGCTCGCCGGGGAGTTTTCGCGAGCTTCGAGGGGCCGGCCGAAGCCGGGATTCTGGTACGACACGGCGATGAGCGCGATTCGCGGAGGCGGGTTCGCTCTGGGCGCGGCCTATTTATATGGAGGCACATTCGGGGCGATGTTCGGCGCGCTGAGCGCGGTGGGACAGGCGGTGGCGTACCGGGCGGGCATTCGGCCGACCATCAACTATCGCCCCGACGCGCGGCCACGTTTCACCAAACTGCATTTGCTGGCGGCGGTGAATCGCACGTTTGGCTATGCGGCCGCGGGATATATTAGCGCGCTGGTGACACATCAGCGCGCGAACGCGTTGCGTGTCGGGGTGAAAGCCGGACTGGTGGTGGGAGTGGTCACGGCGGTGGTGGGCGCCTGCACGCCGTTCGTCGAATGGATCGCGGATCATGTGCCGGAGAAGCGCATGGGTGTGTTAGGAGTTGGTTTCATACTCATCGGGTTCGCGTTGCAATCCGTACAGTATTGGCTGGCGCTGCTGGATGTGAGTATTCGATAGTAAGGGAGAGAGGAAAACAGACATGCGATACCGGCTTTTGGGCAACAGCGGACTGCGAGTTTCGGAGGCCGCCCTGGGCGCCATGACCTTCGGCGACGATTGGGGCTGGGGCTCCGCGAAGGACGAGGCACGCAAGGTGTATGGCGCTTTCCGCGAGGCGGGGGGCAACTTCATGGACACCGCTAACGTGTATACAAACGGGACGAGTGAAGCGTTCCTGGGCGAGTTTATGGAGGGCCATCGGCAGAGCGTGGTATTGGCTACGAAATACACGAATGCCGCTCCAGGGAAGGATCCGAATGCGGCGGGCAACCAGCGCAAGAACATGATGCAGGCGGTGGAAGCCAGCCTCAAGCGGCTGCGCACGGATTATATCGATCTGTATTGGGTCCACATATGGGACCAGATGACGCCGGTGGAGGAGGTGATGCGGGGACTGGACGACCTGGTGCGCGCGGGTAAGGTGCTGTACGTGGGTATCTCGGATGCGCCCGCGTGGTGGATCGCGCAGGCGAACACACTGGCGCACTTGCGGGGATGGTCGCCATTCATCGGGTTGCAGATCGAATATAGCTTGACCGAGCGAACCGTGGAGCGGGAACTGATCCCCATGGCGAAGGCGCTGCACGTGGGCGTGACGGCGTGGTCGCCCCTTGCGAGTGGCGTGCTAACCGGCAAATACCACGGCCATGGGTCGCCGGAGGGTGGCCGCATGAGCAGCGACATGATGAAAGAGTTCCTGCCAGAGAAAGAGCGGAGCGACCGGGTAGTGGCGGCGGTGAAGAGTGTTGCCGATGAGGTGGGCCGCAGCATGGCGCAGGTGGCGCTGGCGTGGCTTCGGTACCGGCCGGTGCCGGTGATCCCTATCATCGGGGCGCGCAAGCTTTCGCAGTTGCAAGACAATCTGGCAAGCTTCGATCTGACGCTGACGGGGGAGCAGGTCAAGGCGCTTGACGAGGCCAGCCGGATTGAACTTGGGTTCCCGTACGAACTTTATGGGAAGGAGCTGCCGCGGGCACTCGCATATGGCGGTATGCGGGACCAGATCCTGGTGGAGTTTGGACATTCTGCGACCTGACGTGGCGCACGCTCTCAGCGTGCCGCGACCGCACTCCTGCGGTCGCCGCGGGCGTAGCTCGCGGGCCTGGAGTTTGGACATTCTGCGCCACGTCCGCGGGATATCCAAAATGTAGGGCCGGCTGAAAGCCGGCTGCGGGCAGAATTGCCCGCCCCACGATTAATTGTCGTAGGGCCTGCCGTCGGCCAGAGACTTGGCCATGGCTTCCAGGTTTTGCTTATTCTGGCCGTCGGGGGCCTGCGCCACCGCTTTTTGGGTGTACTCCAACGCCTTCTTGTAATCGCCGACCGCCATGTAACCGCGCGCCAGGCCGACGTTCACCGGCCACGCGTCGCCATTGCGCTCCGCATTCAGCTTGAAGATCTCCAAAGCCTCTTGAGTCTTTTTGGCGGCGAGTAACTGGCGGCCGTACTGATGAATCTGGATGGGCGTTGCGGTGGGGTGGTGGACGGCCGTCTGCATAATCGTCTGGGCTTCGGCATCCCGCCCCAACTTCGACAGCACTTGCGCTTTGGTACTGAGTGTCGCGAAGTTCGTCTCGCCGGCGAAGGGCATGCTTATCGCCATGTCTGCCCACTTCAGGGCGTCCTCAAGACCGGTCCCGGCCTGGACACAGAATTGGGCCGCTGCATCATAGGCTTGCGGATTGAAGCCGCCGCTGCCGGTTAGTTCCTGGTGCAACTTAGTAACATAGATCTGGTTAACGTTATCGACCTTGATGTTGAACGGCACGGCGAGTTCTTCCCATTGCAGTTCGGCGGTGGCCTCCGCTTGA
>Ga0302325_10020866_pt1 | contig 13725 bp, 20 predicted proteins | sample Palsa_T0_2_FD_201948 | JGI IMG/M metagenome (GOLD analysis project Ga0302325, IMG submission 201948) | Peat permafrost microbial communities from Stordalen Mire near Abisko, Sweden - Palsa_T0_2 | ecosystem: Environmental > Terrestrial > Soil > Palsa > Peat permafrost | place: Sweden: Abisko... | reverse complement strand
ACCACATGCACGTCATCAAAGGTATAGTACATAACTGTGCTTTTTTAGATAGAAAGTAGGTTCTAATGTCAAAGTCTTCGGGTTGGATCAGCTTCTCATGAGCTCTGAACCAAACGTTGTCTAGCTGGGAAGACACAAACTTTTCAAAGTATAGAATCTGCACAAGTCGATCTACACTAGTAGTTTGTGTCGTACCTTTATCCAACAAGATGGTGGCTGCATTACCGTCTATAGCTGTTACTATAGCCAGCGTGTACAATTGCTGCCTTCCTCTTACAAGAACCCTAGAACCTATCTTCATATGCTTAATCCTTAATAGTCGAACCCTTCGGGGTACTCTCCCCATAGGTAATCGTGAAGTAATTCCTCTCCTGCTTTGACCTTCTTAAAAGTCTTAAAGCTAATTGTAGGATTAGTTTTGTTTTTTACATCAGCTTCCCAAAAACAATTTGGTCTAGCTGAATGGTTAATTATACTGCCAATACCCATTGCAACGAATGTCTTCTTGGCGTGTTCAAAAATGTAATTGCTCATTTCCCTCTTAGGAATAAACACGATAGGGTCAACTAGAAACACTGTGCCTTTAGCAATGTCTTTCCTGGCGAATACACCTCTCCCCTTTCCTTTTGATAGTTTAATGCTCAAATATTCATGTTGGTTTAGTAAAGTCACGTCTGTCATAATGTCTCATTATAATTAGGATTGATTGAAGGAAGTCTTTATCATGTCGAAAACTAATCTACCCGTGTATGCAGGAAATTGATAGTAATCTTTTATATGTTTGAACCGGCATTTCTCATGGTGTTTAGAACCATAAGGAAAATCTTGAATCTTAGACAGAGACATGTGCGGTATATAATTAGAAGGATTAGACGTGAGTTTAAACTGCTTATGAAAGAGATTAGAAAGTCTTTCGATACGTTGTACATTAGGAAATAGAATTGCTATCGGATCACCAGCTTTTGCAAAAGACAACGACAGAGGTTTAACTGCCCATTTCAAACCAGATAAATCTATCTTGTCTTTTACAACTTGCTCTTTAGGAAAGTCTACTGGTAATGTTAAAGAGCCGTTATACATAAGAGTAACATGTAGGTCTGCTAACCTTGTGGATTGGTGAGGCCAGCCTGTTAAACCCGTCTCTCTTAGATACGCTAGTACTTCACCTTGTGTTTTGTAATCAGGGTATAGCCCAATGTGAAGAGGTTTTGGCGTAGGATCATTTCCTACACTATAGAACGAGACGTAGCCCATTATTAATTTATTCTCCGGATTATTATATAACGTATCTTTACCAGTAATGTCCTAGGACTTGTTTACTGTAGCGTGAGTTTCTGGGTTCAAGCTTTGGTCGTAATGAGAAGCTATACCTGAATGCATCTCAGATAGATTGTGATGAGCCTCTGCAAGATTATCTCTGCCCATACTAGAATGAAAATTGCTCTGATCTTCGTGGTGATGAACATGAACCCAATGATGATTGGCTAACTGTTGCATACCTTCTGGGTTACCTTTGTGAGCCTCTTTACATTTTAGGGCATATTCGCCTGGCCCCAGTAGATGGTAGTGCTGTCCACCAGGAGGGCCTTGCTCTATAATATGAGAATGTACAGCGTGTTTAGAACGCTTCATATACTCCATAAGGTGTGAATGCTTTTCGTGCAAAGCAGGATATCTATTGAATACTGCTCTATACACGGCACTTTTTACTTTTGGAGACCCGTAAGCACTAGCTCTAGCCAATGCGTTACGAGCGTGTTTTATATCATGTATTGGATAGCTTCTAGTCTTTGGGAAGACAAAAGAATGAGGTGATAAGTTCTTTCTAGCTTTATACGTTAATCTTTTAGCATCAACTTGTATAGGCCTTGTATTAGAAGAAGCAAACGCACTTTCAATCTTATCAAAGATATCCATTACAGTCATCCTCTCTTAGGTTGGTTTTGGTCCTCTATATTGTTTCCCAGTTGATTGAGCAATCCGAGCATGTGTTAGCATCTGATGCAGTACTCTAGCAGGTTTATCAGTAACCACCTTCCTATTGAAGATATGCTTACCTGTAGGTCTACCTTTCTTATCCAAGTGTGGCATCTTTACATGGACAGTGTAAGAGGTTTTACCTGCAACGTGCTTACGTTTGATCTTGATCTTAGGCGCTACAGCATTAGGATGTGTAAATTCATGAATAGCATTCTGTCGAGTAAAGATCTTACGCCATGTAAACTTGGCTGGAACCTTTCTGCCTCGTCTATCGGTAGCATGATAGTGCTTGGAAATTACATCCTTAAAGTTCTCATGATCTTTTGCAATCTTTGGAGTAGTGTATCTAGAGACTCGGTCTGCCGCAGTTACACTGATGGGCTCTTCATCTTCTTGAATACCTAGATGGAAAGTTGACGACACAGATTCGGTAGAAGACTCCACTTTCTTAGGTGCAGGTTTAGCTCTTCCTAGAGTCTTTTTGATCTCATTAAAATGCCCGAATTCCGTAGTGTGCGGATGCATTCCATCTATGTCGTCTTTATCATACTTGTGATGATCTACAAAGTATACTCCATTTTCACGTTTATCATGAGGGCTACTATAGCCAGTTACCTCTACGATCTCGCTAGGATTATACTTCTTTGTTTTACTAGGGTGGTGCTTTACGTAACGGTGAACGCCATTGGTATTCCCATAAAGATCTTGATTGATGACATCTGTACCTTCATGTTCGAATCCATGCTTCTTCAATAGAGCATCGTGATCTTCCATGGATTTATCATCGTTGTCGTAAGACTTGTGAGAGGTTTTTCTATGAGGTACACTAAAGTTGTAAGGGTCAAATGCTGCCTCAATCTTTTTAGCTAGCATCCTAGTATTCTTAAAAGGGTCATTTGTTTCATGTGGATTTTGTGAGTTGTTTTCCATATCTTGTTTTCCAGAATAGTTTACTCTAGTTGTGAATAGATGCTCTGTATCTTGCACAGCCTGATTTAGAACCTCATCATGAGTCATGGGCTCGTCTTTAGCGGGCGTGTTTATTGACTGAGGTTTAGACTGCATCTTCTTTGATTCTGGATTACTATTATCTACTGGAGCATTTACAGTAGAATAATTTGTCAACTCAGAGGCGTGAACTTTATCAGCTACATAATTAGCAATACGAATAGCTCTGCCTTCATCTCCGTGATCTGCAAGTTGTGAATTAGCCACTTTTACCCAAGCCTTTCTAGATTTTCTGCTCTTAGCTGCTTTCTTGTTGTGATGCACAACGTCTTTCGTAGACCAAGGCATTCATCTAATCCTTTTAGGTTTATTTACTATCTTTCCAAATTTATCGTATAAAACAATATCTTCTAATCTAGTAGTAAAATGCTTTTGCCTTTGCTCTCTGAATATGGGATCCGAATAGATCTTTATGCAGTACTCTATACTACACCTAGAAACTTTAAATTCTTTTGTTATTTCTTTTAGAGTATAGCCCTGAGATATCTTCTCAAGGTATAGTTTACCTTTATCTATAAAAGACATTTTGCATTCACCTAGCTTAGAGGGTTTACTATACTATAAATTATTCTTTCTAGCCACTAAGGTGTGTTTAAGAAATTCTTTATGTTCAGGGTGAGCATATTTATCAATAGTACTATGAATATCTTTATCTGAAATGTTCCTGACTCTATCTACTGATGCTTTTTCATCTGCAGGACTGATACTCTTAAATACTTGAGAAGCTTGTGGATTCATACTGGAATCTTTTAGAGTTTTCATTTCACTTGGATGATCTCCGAAGGCTTTACCTTTCGGGCCACCTTGTGCTCTGTACAGTAAAGAACCACCCACGTCGATAGTTTTCATTTCACCGTGTTTGTCTCTAGCTTGATTATCATGTTCAAGACCTACAGTGTCCCAATTACTTAGCCAAGCATGAGTACCTAGGTGTTTTTGAATGTCTTTCTTGTCCTGCGAACTCTTTACATTCATAGGCTTTAGGTCTTCCATCTTAGAGATGGTACCCAACTTTCCTTTGCCTAGATGGATCAAGTTCTGATCGACAACAGGTGATCCTGCCAATTTATATAGCTTAGAGGCTAGTACTTCATTGTGTGCATGTTCATTACTATGAGAATGCTTTATGTAGTACTTTTCACCCTTATGAGAATATACACCAGCAGGATTAGTTCCTAATTGTCCTGATACCTTTTTATAGTCTTTGATATCTGGATGAGTTTCAGTCTCACTAGCAAATAGGTAGTGCATCTTTCTCTGAAAGGGAGTCATGTTACCGAACTCTTTTTAAAGGCTTATAAGACTTTACTCGTGTGTTCTTTACTAGACCTTGCTTTACAAAAGACCTCTTTACTTGCCCTGTCTTAGCTCTAGTAGTGCGCATGAATGATTTTCTAGCTATTGTACCAGCCATGTTATAACTCCTTAGTAAGGCCAGACAGTAGAAGCTTTAGCTTCTGTTTTACCTTCTGGATGATGCTGTTCCATATCAATGTAGTGGACACCGTTTTCCTTAGAATGCCCTAAGACTTTGTAGTGTTGACCTCTAGGTAACAGTAGCTCTTTTTCTCTATCGTACTCTTCTTTGCCTTCACCATGAGAGGTTGGAAGATAACCGCCCTTCTCACCTTTCTTGATAAAGAATCTAGCTACGTGTTTCTGAGGAGTTCTTTCAGGCTCTTTTGATTTTCTCTTAGGAGCCTCTTCAGTAGGGGCGTGCCACTCAGCTTCTTTCTTAGAAATAGACGTACCTGTGTAACCTTTATCTTGAAAGGTCGTTCCAGCAGGTATCGTAGCCATAGAAGAATGAACGCCTCTATAAGCTACAGTATCGTGAGGCATTTTATGGTTTACAACGTGATCCAGTTTTTCTTTGGTTCTAGCTTCGAACTTTTTGAAATCAGGAGTAGCTTTGGGTAGTCCAGCTCTCAATGACTTGTTGAGAGACGCACTACTTGTCATATAGTCTTTAACAGCTTGGTGATGAGTATCATCTAGAGTCTTTGCGTGCTCTTTAGATGACTCTTCAACGCCTTCATGATCTGGATGCTCTAACGATTCTTTTTGACGAGTACTAAGATGTGCTGAAGTCTTCGCGTTTTCGATTTCCGGAAAATAGGAGGCTTCCCAAGATTTAATTTCGGTCTTACCAAGTTTATGAATAATAATATCATCCTTGTGCCAAACCAGGTGCCTCGATCTGTCAGGAGCCATCACAATGTCTTCAGGTTCCCAAGATAGATGCTTGGATCTATCTTTATGGATGACTACATCTCCAATATCCCAAGCCAAATGACCTTTTCGTGAGTTCTTTTTCTTAGCGGCGAAAACTGGAATCTTCAACAGTTCATACATTATTTCTTACCTTTAGGGTGATGTAATTCCATATCTATAGTATGTAGACCATTTTTATCAGTACTGTGACCTAATACTTTAAAATGTTGATTCCGAGGAAGTAGATACTCTTTGTAATCAGACAGGTCTGGTAGAGTATTCAAGTAGTTACCTTTAGAGCCTTCTGGTAGAAAAATTCTAGCTACTGTACTCTTCTCTTTTGGATACTCGTTATATTCATTTGCGACATTTTTGGCCGAATGTTTATCAAGAGAAGTGCTGACAAACCCTTTATCTTTAAATTGCGTACCCGGCTTGAGGTTACGCATTGAATGGTGGATACCTCTATATACAACTGTTGGGTGTTTTGTGGAGTGTTGAGTTACTTTATCTAAATGTTTTGTATCATGGTGGATTGTATCATCCATCCACCCGTTAAAATATTTTCCAGTTCTATGAAATTGGTTAACAGGTCCACTATCCAGAACATAGCTGTGAATAGCTTCTATATGGTCATGGTCTAAATCTTTATTATATTCTTCAGCATGTTGCTGTAGCTGTTCATGCTTAGGATTCGCTAAAGCTTCTTTATGCCAATCTTTCAAATGATCTTTGTTTGAACTAGGCTTACTAGGAGCTTTAGACTCTAAATGTGCTTCTTCCCAAGATAATACTTGTTTCATGGCTCACCTACGCTAACCAAGCCATGAATGGCATATCAGAAGCAGACGCATAAGCAGGGCTTTGAACGCTTGAAAGCTCGAATCCAATAGGGTCAATTACGTTGTAAAAAGCCAAGCGACCATTAACTACTTTGTATTCGGGTCTACCGTGAGTTAGATGCTCACAACCGCCTTTAGAAAGAGTCTTTGCACAAACTGAGCAAGAAAAGTCAGCTGCATGGGCACCCATCGAATAGCAGTTCCGTTTCTTGGATAGAATGTCATTAACTAGCAAAGGATCTTTAGTTCTATCCCAAGCAACTAGCTTAATAACTTTCCAGATATTTCCATCGGTACTTGCTAGTGGCTTCATCATGCAATCAACAATAACGCCCTTAGACTCCCAAGGGTTATCATTCTTGTGTTCAGCGTATGCGGACTTTCCAATCCAAGTCTTGTACATTGGAGCACCACCGTCGATGCACCAACCTGTTAGCTCAGTATAGGGGAAAGCCTGACCGTTTCTATTAGGAAGATCAGAAGGCATACTGATTACTGGAGTAAGAACATAGTCCTTAATGTGCTTGCTAATGTTTAGCTTCTCAGCAGCGATAGGGAGCCAGAACTTTGCATTATCAGTTAGGTCTTTTACTGAATCCATAAGGCTTGTATTAGCAATAACCTTCAAACGATCTTTCTGGTCATTCAAGGAGAATACTTCTACACCTTGAGTACCCCAAGCGTCTGCTTTAATAAAGTGATCTCTAATCATAATTCATTCCTTTAATCTTCGTGGCCGCGCATCCTCTCATAAGAAGCGTGCGCTCTAACATTAGCATCAGGATCATTCAATAGTTTTTTCTTTTGCTCTTCATTACCGTAAAAAGCAACGGCTGTTCTTACATTTGGATCCGGATCGTCAATAAGTTTATCTCTATGAGAATCGTTACCATACTCTGCAACAGCATGTCTTATCCAATGTTCTTTATCTTTGGTGAGCTTATCTCTATGTTTACTAGTACCGTATCTTGCAGCGTACCATCTATAGCTTACGTTTTTATGGTTAGCCATCTTGTCTAAATGCTTAGGATGACCTATCTGTGCTAGAGCTTCAATTTGATTAGGATTAAAGTTATCTAGTCTTTTCATGTGCTCACCTTATCGGGTACTATGTTCGCATGAACATGCTGAACACCGTCCTTATGTTCAACCTTAGTCACATGAAATTTAGAACCTCTAGCTAAAACATGCTCATGGTTCCAACTCTTGATATGCGCAACTGGATGTTTTGGCGGGACACTGATATGAAAGTGGTGTGTTATTTTACCTTCATCCGAAATGCCTTCATGTGTACCTTCGAAATGCTTGGGAGATGTAGTGGTGTGCATATACCCATGATTAACGTAGGTTTTTCCAGGTTCATACTTTGCTTTTGAGTTCAACAAAAACCTATGTAGTTTTCCACCTTTATGGTTAGTGCTAGATATCTCACCAAGCTTTTCATCAATCTCTTTTATAGCACGCTCCATTTCCGGATGCGGTAATTTGGCTTTCTTAGTCATGCCATGAGATTTACGTAGATACTCATTTATAGTGTAATGGTTCGGAGCATTAGGTGCCCCATTTTCAATGAGGTTTTGAAGTATCCACGTTTTACTATCTAGCTCACCTTTTGGAAAATCATAAGGCTTTACTATATCTTTAGATTCAACTAGCCATGATACTTTCTCTTTAAGACTCATCTAGGACCCACTTCCATAAAACCTTTATTTAGTTTTGCATGAGCCTTGCGCAAAGCAATCTCTTTCCTGTTTCTTTCAGCCAAAACAGTAGCAGCTTTCTTCATAACCTTTTCTTTAAGCATCTTCTGGCCTTTAGCAGAGATATTCTTGCGTTTTCCATCAGAAGCAAAAGCGCCGATATCCATGGAGGGGTCATAGTCTCTATTGAATAATCCAGGGCCTCTATCAACAGAGAATCCAGCCATCGCTTGCATTGCTGAACCAACAAACTGTTGTCCACCTTGTCCGCCCATGCTCTCTTGTGCCAGTTGTTGTAGCTTTTCATTATACTTTGCAATCTTACCTCTGAGTGCCACGTCTTCATCAAAGGAAGAAATGATCTGGTTGATATCAAGGCCACCAGCAGCTGCAAGCATACTGATAGGAACAGGCACGCCCATAGTTGTCATGTCGTTAAGCATAGTGAGGTATGCTTGATCTCCTTCAGGAGATAGATGCTTGTGATAAACAACCTTTGGAATAAGCAGATCACGAGTATTAATTAGTTCGCCCGCAATAACCTTGTTTCTGTGTCTGGGAATAACGTCCGCATACAAAGAACGATAAGGCGTATCTAGAGTCTCTTTAACTTCCTTAAAGTCACCTGTTACTTGGAAACGCTTCTCTTGCACAAAATCATTAGCAGCTGAGATTGCAGGGAACAGCTTCTCATAGAAAAGGCCATGAGTTATCTTAGCTCTAAAGTTACGAATGTTATCCAACATAACTGATAGAGAAGCATCAAGAGTAGAGAGTGAAATTTCACCAGTTAGAATACCTTCAGACAAACCGAAGGCTCTATACTTCATAGCGGAAGCATATTCAAAAGTCTGATCTACGTTCCAGAACTCTGTTGCTGCGCGAATCTCATTGGTATTTACACCAGTCCTAGTGACAATGATAGCGCCTGTAGGATCCATGTCACCTTGTAGAAACAAGTCACGAAACGATTCCAAATCACTCTGCGTTGGGATCCACTCATCATCGCCACCTACCATAACGTGAAGCAAGGAACGCTGGCGTCTGTTTGACACGTCAATCGTTCCTCGCATTAGAGCTTTTTCAATTAGATGTACAGGCAGTACTCGTTCATACAATGAGACACCATAAGGTTCAGCCGTCATTGTTCTACGAGGAATATAAATTGTATTTGCTGGGTCTAGTGGAATTCTACCTGCTTTGATCTTCTCAATGAACTCTTGAGGGATATGCGAAAGAACCTGGGCGACGCGAGGATCTTTACTCTGCATGATCTTACTTAGATCTTTTGGCATGATAAGATCGACGATAGGATCAACGCCAAACAATGGAATGTTTACGATCTCAGTATTGTCGATATTCTGAGGCATAATCGACGTAAATACTTTTTCATCTTGATCGAAGATAGCATTACCAATGAAGGCACCTAGAACCAGATGGTCAATAGAAATACCAGGTAAAAGAGATCTGAGATGAAGAGATTCAAGTGAATCATGATACTTGTCCAGAATCGCTTTGTCTTTGATACCTGTCAAGTGAAATTCACTGAAAGGTAAGTTAGCGTAAACGTCTGCTGCACCACCACAAACAGGATCATGATAGTACATGTCACGAAAGATCTTGCGTTTGATACGAGGATCTTCAACGAAGATATTCTCAAGCGTAGCTCTAGCAACGTTAGAGCTAGTCTGCGTTTGACCAATAGTTGTTCTATTACCTTGCTGAGTTTGGTCCCACGCTTCTGTCTTATACTTTCTAACGTCAGCAGCGATAGTCATACGCTTCTGGGTTTGAGGTGTAAGATTAGAAACGAGAGAGGGCCCTCCATCAGAGCTAGATACTACGAAGTTACGGTTTAGCTTTATCATCTTACACCTAAAGGTTTATACTATTGAGTACGACTTGTATTTATATAGTGCTGTGAAAACTCTGGCATCAAAGTTATGCGTAGAGTATGGATCATAATCTATTATCTGAAGTTTGCATCCGAAGAATGTTTTCGTCTCTACAATTTGTCCGGTGGGATCAAATAATTTAAAGACAATAGCTTCGGGTTCTCTATTTGCTCTAATGAGCTTTCTTTGTATAAGGTCTACAGTTTCCAGGAAAATAATAACGATAGTCTTTTCTTCAAGTATATCCGCTACGCTATCTTTTTCATTAAAAGTTTCTGCATCAGACCAAAATTCTTTGGCAGTAGGAAATATCACATTGCGTTTAGGATCAGTTAAAGTAAACTCAACCTGAAATCTATCTCCAGTTAAAGCATTCGGTAAGGCCGCAACTTCACTAAAAGTCTGCATTGGTTTTCTTTCTTAACGGATTGGGCTTCTATTATGGACGCTATCAATGATCTCTTTGTAAGCGTCTGCTAGCTTAGTATGTCTTTTCTGACCATGAGCGTCGTCACTAATGCTTGCCATTTCTCTATGATGGTTGTGAAGCTTCTTTAGTGCGCCTACATTAACGTTATTGATACAAGCGTCATGTTCACTTGGTCTTAATAGATGTGATTTTTCAGTATTCTTTGCCATTATTTAACCTCTAATTGTTTTAGTCTACGCTTCGCAGCGCTACTAACGTACTTATCTTTATCTTCAACTAGTTTGGTAGCCTGTTCTTTATTTCCATATCCAGCTACTGCTACTCTAACACCTTGACTAGGATCGTGAACTAACTTGTCTCTATGAGAGTCATTTCCAAAATGTGCCACCATACGTCTTACGTTGGCATCTTTATCTTTTAGGAGAGTATCTCTGTGAGCATCCGCCCCCTCTCTAGCTATTTGGGCTCTTACGTCTTCATCTTTATCTTTGACGAATTTGTCTAGATGCTTGGGATGCCCGATATCAATTAGAGCTATCTTTTGATCTGTATTCATCGGATAAGCCTCACTGAGTGGACATGTAATTCATGCCCATTCGGTAGTTCGTGAACCTTTACAGAAACTTGACCTGTAGGGTTACTATAATGATTCTTGTTTACAGGAGAGATAGAGCGCATGTTCTCCGTAAGCCAACTCTTCATAGAAGTAGGTACTCTCTTACTCTTATGAACGAAAGTTGTTCTACTAGTTTCCATGCGCTCTTTGGTATGTGGATCAACTTGTACTTTAGAAGTCACATCCTTCATCTCATACCCGCAACCTTTACAATGCTTTGCAGCTTTGAGGATTAAAGGATGCGTTGTCTTCATTAGTCTGATCTTACAGGAATGGAAAGTCTATTAGATGTATCCACCCACATCTTAAACACCTTACCGTTGTAAGCACCTTCTACAAGCTGCATAGGCTGCTTTGAAGTAGGTGAACGCGGCGGCTTTTCAGTTGCAGAAACCAAAGCAGATTCGACCTTAACTGAAGCCTTAACCTGATGGCGTGACGTAGGGTTATTGAAAAGAGGATCAATGTACTGTCTGGTGGACATTGCGAATAAGCTCCATATGTTCTAATGACGAATAGTATGCTGCAATAAAATGATCCGAAATTGAATCAATAGAAGCAGTTCCAATATGCGTGAACTCTCTATCTTGATGATAGGGCCACGTTGGAACTAAAGGTACAGGATCATCACCGTTTCTAAATCTTTTGCCTGGAATAGGCTTTAAAATTCTAATTACGTCATTTGCAATAAATGAATTGGGTGCGCCAAAAGTTGTAACCTGAATTGGAGGCATCTTTAATGCTGTCAAAAGTGCTCCGGTCAAAATTGCCATAGCACCACCCAAACTATGACCCACAATAATGAATTGCTTACCTTCCAACAAAGGTATTAAGAGAGGAACAGCTGCTACTGCACCTGTTAGAAAGCCTCTATGACATAGACCAAGATAATGATTTTCTGTTGGAATAGCGTCAAAGTCTCTAATCCAATCTTTGATATTACTAGGTTCCGTACCTCTAAAGGCTACGATTGTTATACCGTCTACTACGGTAATTACAACGTATACGTCTCCACCCACTACGAAAGTGGGTTTATCAGTGTAAGCAGCAGAAGCTGCCAAGCATAAAGTAATATCATTAATCATGTTGGGTATCCTAATCTATTATCTCAATTTATAATCTCACCGATTCATGTAAATGTTGGGCTGTTAATTAAAAGCTTAGCTGCTTCTCAGTACTTGACCTGCATATTTGCGAACAGTGTTATTTGGGTCTTTAACCATAATAGTTGCAATGTTTCTATTAGAGTTCTTAGCGGCCATAATCCTTACTGAATCATCAGGATCGTGCATTAATTGAAACACGTATTTCAGACCGCCAAACTCTGCTACTGCTTTACGAATGAATGGATCTGGATCTTTCACATATAGATCCAGATACTTTGGATTACCACTACGTATAAGACGATATTTCTTAATGTGAACCTTCCGAAGACTTTCAGTTTCGTTCTCCTCATCTTGACTAAGCGCAGGTATATTCTGAAAATCTTCGGACATTTTAGGCTCCTGTTTAGAGTAGGTCTAATGTAGTTGGGGTATGGTCTCCGTAATAACGCATCAAGGAGAGTGTCAATACTTTGGCATTAGTGAAACGCTTAATGAACACATGCAAAGAAGGATGTTCAGAATGCTTGTATAGATAAAAATTTGAACTCGAAACTTTGAAGCCCATCTGATTCAGCCATGCCTTTGTCTCTTGCAAGGTGAAATCGAACTCTTGTGGACTTCTACATTTCTTTTGATATAGGTGACTAAAGTACCGAGGTAGAGTAACATTTCCACCGCCGATAGTTGAGATGCTATAGTATCTTTCAAACAATGTCTTCTGTAGGCTTTTAATAAAGTTGAAGGTCTTGTCGTAAATTTCGTCTCGTGAAAGAGTAGAAACAGGGACGCTTACCTCGTTCTTCTTACGTGAAACTCTCTGTCTCGAGGTATGACGTGGGTTTCTGGCATTATTAGTTAGTGTTTCAGACATTGAAAAAATGTACCTTATATTAGGGTTTACTACATAATTAAAGTATGTATTTTATCTTATTGTCGCTGAAAGATCAACGTCTTGAGCTACTTCCGCCTCTGCTGGCTACCATCCCGAGATTGTGAGATGCCGCCGATCCTTTAGCTCCAGTTCCGAAAGCGCCAACTGCACCCAAAGCTGTAGTCACTACTTGTTGCTGCGCGGTCTTACCAGACAACAATTCACGATAGTCTGGATCAATCAAGAACGAATAACCCAAGACAAGAGCTCTTAAGATATCGTCCGTTGTACCTTCACCCTTTGTAACTGCTTTAAGATTATCTTGAACAGACAACAATTGGAATACAAAGTGTGAAATAGGCTTACCAATAAATCCATTGGGGTAGGCTTCTTCACCAGCCTTTTCGATACTCTTAGAATCCATTTCAGGCTTCGGTATGTTGATATTACCATTGATAATATCTGCCTGTAGTGAGGTAAACTCAGGATACTTTACGGAATACTGTTCAGCTTCGATATCACACTCTTCGATTAGATCCGATAGAATCTTTGTGCTTTGCCATCTATCAGCAACTACTATTTGAACATTCATTCTTTCAATAATAGGAACGAGAACGTCTTCGTACAAGAATGTAAAGTTTAGAGGTAACAAAGGCTTTGGCTGAATTTCTCCAATTCCATCGAATACGGGTCTTTCCAGAACACTATCCCAATAGCCTGTGACAATAGCGAAGGAGTTATTCTTTTCACCCGCGTCAATAGCTAGAATGCGTTTGTTACCATCGGGTAGTTGGTTGAATACAACCTTACCTGTCGTGTGTTCTTTTCCACTCTTACTCTTAGCTGTAGACGTATTGATCTTGAAAGCATTGGTTGCCTTCCTGTTAACGATAGCAGCTACCTGTTCAATGTCTTCAATGTAAGGCGCAGAAGAATTCGGAGGTACGGCACCAAAGTCACGAAGAGCCTTGATAGGATCATCAATGAACTCTTGCTCTAGATCCTTCTTGGTAATGTAAGGATTCATTTCCCATGTAGCATAGTGGAACCCTGTAGCGTATTT
>Ga0302325_10020865_pt1 | contig 13725 bp, 9 predicted proteins | sample Palsa_T0_2_FD_201948 | JGI IMG/M metagenome (GOLD analysis project Ga0302325, IMG submission 201948) | Peat permafrost microbial communities from Stordalen Mire near Abisko, Sweden - Palsa_T0_2 | ecosystem: Environmental > Terrestrial > Soil > Palsa > Peat permafrost | place: Sweden: Abisko... | reverse complement strand
CTGTAGATCGGCAACATACTTCCATCCGTTCCTTGAGATCACGGTTGCTCCTTCAATGAGGTAGTTCACGTCCGTGGGAGTCATTTCCGGCGATCCAGGGTGTGAGAAGTCCCGCATAGTAGCGACGATGCTGGCGACTTGTTCGAGTCCCTCCAGCGATTGTTCAATGGCGCGCGGCGCCTCCCGCCTCAAATAGGCGATATTGAATTGACTGTGTAACTTCGCGATGTGATCGATACGGGGCTGCAAGGCATGACTCGCGGGGACTTCGTCAAGCAGCTCGCCGTACGCATTCAGTAGCAATTCCAGTTTCTGGTAAGACTCCTGCAGAAACGCCATGTTATCGCCGATGTATTGAATCGGCGTATTGATTTCATGCGCTACTCCGGCCGCAAGCTGGCCGATCGATTCCATTTTCTGGGCTTGCGCCCGCTGCGTCTCCAGAGTTTTCCGCTGCGTAACATCGCGGATGAGCACGGTCAGACGCTTGTCCTGGCCGAGCGGCGCAAACTCGGAAACAGATACTTCCAGGATGATGTCCCGGCCGCTTCGATGCTTGGCGGCGATCTCCATCGGCGCCGGCGAACCGCGCGCGGGCCGCTCCCCGCTGGAATCAAGATGCGAGCGGTCCAGCAAATTAACTCCGGCGGCCAGGCTGGAAAGGTCGTGCCCTAACATTTCCTCGGTTCCGAAACCGAAAATCGCTTCCGCCGCGCTGTTGGCAAAAACCACAGCCTGATCCTGCACAATCACAATCCCGTCGGATGCAGTCTCGGCGATCGAGCGATACCACTGACCAGACTCCAGGACACGCCGGCCCGCGCGCAGCCGCAGCCGCAGCTCGTCGAGGTTGACGGGCTTGAATAGATAGTCATCCACTCCAGCCTCGAACCCGGGAATCAAATTGGATCCCTGTTTGGCGGTCAACAGGATCATGTATGTGTAGCCGGGAAGGCGGGCGCCACGCACCTGGCGGCAAACCTCCAGCCCGTCAACTTTGGGCATCATCCAGTCCAGGATTGCGAACTGGGGCGCTCCTTTCGATTGAAGTTCCCGCAACGCTTCCTCGCCGTCGGATACCGTAACCACTTCGTAGCCCCATTTGGTTAAGGACTTCGCCAGCATCAGCTGGAACATGCGGTCGTCTTCGGCAATCAAGACTTTCATATGCCTCCTCCCGGGGAGACGGGTAACGCACGATATGTTTATTGCAAACTTAGAACACTCATTCAACGTTATATTTGGTCTAATTGAGCGTAATAGGATTAAACTTGTTAGTTACCAGACGTTATCCAACTCCGCGAAGGGTTGGAACCTGCGTTACCGCAGGCACCGGTTGGCTGAGTTTGGGCACCCACCGCTTTAGGGCTTGCGCCAGCATTTCCATCTTCACTGGTTTGGTAATGAAATCGTCCATGCCCGCCTCCAGACACTTTTCCCGGCTGCCGTCGGTCGCCTCGGCGGTAATGGCGAGCACCGGGGTTCGCCGATCCGGACCTTCGCGGCGGCGGATCTCGGCGGCGGCTTCGTAGCCATTCATCTCGGGCATCTGGCAGTCCAGAAAAACCAGATCGTACGGCAGTATTCGCATCATTTCCACCGCTTCGCGGCCATTGGCGGCCACGTCCGCGCGAACGCCCAACTTTTCGAGCATGCGGACGGCGACCTTTTGATTGACGACGTTGTCCTCCGCCACCAGGACGCGGATGCCCCCGAGCGGTGATTCGCCAGGCGCGAGCGGATGGCGGGAGGTTGCCCGCCTCTCCGGCCCGGTCCACGGTTTCGGCTTGGCGGCCCAGGCATTGGCGATGGTGTTCAATAGTTGCGACTGCCGGACGGGCTTGAGAAGGCATCCGTCGATAGCCGATCCTCTCAACCCGCTAATCTCGCTCCAGTTGCCGACCGAGGTCAAAAGGATGACCAGCGTATTCCGCAAAGCCGGATCGGCTTTGATCTGAGCGCACAGAGTAACCCCGTCGATGTTCGGCATCTGATAGTCGGCCAGCACAAAATCGAAAGGGTCGCCTTTCTCTTGCGCATAACGCACCGCTTCCAGCGCACACTCGGGAGTGGCGTAGCTGCCGTTGCGCATCCCCCAACTGGTGATCTGGTCATGTACGATGCGCCGGTTAATCTCGTTGTCATCGACAATCAGCACTCTCAGTCCGGACAACTCGGCCGGCGGGACCGGCTCGGACCGGGGCGACGGGTCAAGCGGCAGCGGGAGCGTGAGGGAGAACTTCGAGCCTTCTCCAACCGTGCTCTCCACTTCCACCGATCCACTCATCAGCCCGGCAAGCTGTCTCGAGATTGCGAGGCCCAGACCCGTACCGCCATATTGGCGTGTGACCGAGCTATCGGCCTGGCTGAATTTCTTGAAGAGCAACGGCAGTTGATCGGCCGGTATGCCGGGCCCGGTGTCGGTGACCGAGACTCGGATGGTGCAATTCGTTTCGTCTCTCTCCACGCAGTGAACCGAAACCAGGACAAAGCCGCGCGCGGTGAATTTGACGGCGTTGCCCACCAGATTCGTCACCACCTGCCGGATTCTGCCCGCATCGCCGTCGAAGTGCCGCGGTACGCCGGATGGATAATCGACGATCAAGTCGATGCTCTTCTCTTCCGCTCGAGGAGCCAGCATTTCGCCCACTTCCTCGACGATGCACCGGAGGTCGAACGGGAAGCTCTCGATGCTCAAGCGGCCCGCTTCGATCTTCGAAAAGTCCAGAACGTCATTGACGATCGTAAGCAACGCCTCGCCGGACTTGCGTACCGTCTCGGCATATTCCCGCTGATCGGAGGTGAGCTCGGTATCGAGCAGAAGCCCCGTCATACCGATCACTCCATTCATCGGAGTGCGGATTTCGTGACTCATGTTGGCAAGAAAATCGCTCTTGGCGCGGCTGGCGAACTGAGCTTGCCGGTGCGCGATCTTTAGGCGCAAAGCAAGACCGATTGTGATCAATAGCGTTGGAACCAGGGCTGCCAGCGCGATCAGGAACACCAACTCATACATGCGCGCATCGCCGTAGAAAAAGATGGTGCCGGCCTCGGGCGCAATGCTCGTACCCCAGCGGAAATCGATGGGCATGATCGCGCCGACTTCCACCATCCGGCCGATCTCCTCGCGCAACGCATCGGCCGCGCGGCGCGCCTCCGGGTCGCGCAGATTAGCGCCAATGCCGAACCAATACACCGCCCCCGGAATCGGCAGCAGCCGCAGATTGCGTTGACGGCAGGCCGTGCTCTGCGAATTGGCCATGGGATTGATACTGATGAGGCCGGCATCGGCAGTGCCGCGGCAAACCGCCTCGGCCACCTGCTCGATGCGGGGTACAGGCAAAATCGCCGCGCCTTCGAAGTACTGATGCGCAATGCGCGCGTCGCTGTTGATTTTCATCGCCGCCGCCAGACTTCTGCTGCCCAGATCGGCGGGCTGGCGGATGGGAAGCGATTGCGGCACAATCAGCGCGTACGAGATTCTAGCCCACGGCTTGCTGCTGTATAGGAGCGACTTTCGATTCGGCAACTGGGCCACAATCGGCCACAGATCGACGGAGCCCGTAGATAGAGCTTTCTCCGGCCCGCCTTCCGAATAAACCCAGTTCAGATGGATGTTTCTTCGTTGCGCGGCGGCGCGGATCAGGTCTACAGCCGGTCCCGTCGCCTTGCCGTCCTGGTCTGGAAAATGATAGGGAGGCGACGTCTGGAACCCAATCTTCAGAGGCCGATCGAAGCCTCGAATTCGATCGGCGAAATCCCGGGCCGCAAAGATCGCGGCCAGTGCGGCGAGCACAAGAAGCGTTAGCAGCGTACGACGGATCCGCGACGTTGAAGGCATAGCCACAAGCATAGGTAACCACTAATATTGGTAACTGCCGGCGGTGGTTAGTTCGGCGCCGCTTACTTTTGGCTCGGGAGAAGTAAGCGGGCATGCCGGCCGGCGCCCAGAGGCAAGCATCCGCCTTAGCCGGAACCCAACCTCGGGCGGGCTGAACGGCTTGACCACGTAATCGTCCGCGCCGAGACTGAATCCCTTGATCACGTTTTCTTCGCCGCCGGACGCCGTGAGCAGTAGAACGCGCATGGGTAGCCCGGCGTTGCGAACATCGGTCAAGATTTCAAAGCCGTTCTTACCGGGCATATTCACATCGATGACCGCGGCATCAGGCTCGCAACTGGAAATTAAGGCCTGTGCCTCGAAGCCGGTGGAGGCGGTCCAGCATTTCATGCCCAACGCCTCGAGGACGCTCCGCAACCGGGAAACGACGATTTCATCGTCATCGGCGATCAACACCCGCCAGTTGCCTTGGACCGATTCGTTAGCCGGCGCGGACGGCGAGGAGGCGCGCACGCGTCCGGGATGCGCGCGCGAAATGGCATACCTGATCCGCATCAAGGCCTCTTCGGGCTGCCAGATGTCGATGAGAAACTCACTGGCGCGCGCCTGAATGGTTGGGTGGAGCGCCAGAACAGAATCGCGCGCGCCCACCAGAACCACGGGCGGAAACGGCTCCGGCGCGCCTTCGGCCAGCCAACCCGCGGCCGGACTAGCGGCGCGGACATGTAGCAAGATCGCATGGCAAACGCGGATCGCATCCGAAAGGGGCGGCTCCGATTGGCTAAACATCCGTGGCAGGGCGCCAATCGAGCCGAGTACCGAGCACAGCCGCTCGGCCTCCTCCGCGTCAAAGTCCACCAGCCCGATTCGCTTTCCCGTAAGCTCGTTGGTAATAAACTCAGGCAGCGGGCCGATTTCCGCTTCACGCGGATGCGTAAACGCAAGCGCCAGGTTAGTCAGCCTTCCCCGCAATACTTCCGCATTCGGGCTGGGGAGACTCAATTCGTTTTCCAGGTCGCGGCATGCGCTGGAGATTTCGGCATACCCAAGCGCGCCCGCGGATCCGATCCAGCGATGCGCTAACTGTCGGGCTTTATCGGTATCCAGCCGCCCGGCCAGGTCGGCCAACATCTCGCGGCTTTGCAGCAGGCCTTCCTCCAGAAAGCGGCGTCGCAGACTTTCCAGCTCGACCGAAGTAAAGCAGAGTCCGCCGGGGAGCGCCGACGGTGGAGTTTCCTGCGCGGCTTCCTTCACGGCAGGCTGCGCCTGGACCTCAAAATGGCTCCGTACCTGCGCCACGAAAGTCCGCGTGTCAATCGGTTTTGTAATATAGCCGGCGCACCCCGCCGCCGCGGCGCGGTCCCGGTCCTCTTGACGGTTGCTCGCAGTCAGCGCCAGGACAACCATGCTCTGCGTCCGTGGATCCTGCTTGGTGCGCCGCGTCAACTCCAGACCATCCATGCCGCGAAGCTGGATATCCACCAACATCAGGTCGGGCAGCATAGTGCCAAGGACGCGGAGCGCAGCTTCCGCGCTTTCTACAGTGTGGACGGTGAATCCCGCTTTGCGCAGAAGTATGTCAGCAAGCTTAAGGTTGACCGCGGAATCGTCGACCACCAAAACTGTTTTATCCGGCATAGGCGCAATGCTACGGCTATGATCTTAAGGTTTCTCCCGGAGTCTTAACAATAGCCTCTTGGTTATCGGCTCGTATCAACTTTAGTTAGTAATATAGTGTGGCGCGCGCACCTGCGTGCAGCGTTCACACTCGTGTGAACGCGCTTCGAAGCGAGGCGTGGGATCGCATCCGCTCAGGAGAATCGCGTCCGCTTCCACAAGAGAAGACCGCAGGCGGCGAGACATACCAGCGTCGTAACCAGCAGGACTGTCATCCACGGAAGATTTACCGCGACGGCCTGATGTTCGGCGCCGAGTCCCAACCACACAAAGATCGCAATGGCAACGGCCATGATGAGGAATTCCCACCAGTGACGAACCGGCTTGCCGCGGGATAGCGGGTCCTCCCCGAGCAGGCTCGAGCGGACGCGCTCGGAGTCGAGACCGTAACGGATGCACTCCCGATCCACAGCTGTTTTCCAGGACGACTGCTCGGACTCGGACGCCTTAGCCATACAGATCGCGAGCGCCCCCAGGATCATGATTACCGAGCCGGTGAATACCAGAGCGTGAGCCATAACGCCCTGCCCCGCAAGCTCGCCGAAGACCAAGACTCCCCAAGCCAATCCCCAAAGCTGGTTGGTGTTGGAAAGCGGAATCCCGCGGGCAATGCCGATGTACTTGGCCGCATAATTCTGAAACAGATCTCCCACCACCCAGCAGAACCCTCCGAGAAAAAGCCAGAACATCACCGGCCTGGCTCTCACCAGGCCCGCCATGACGTTGTGCAGACCTCCGTCGAAAAATAAGGCGAGGCTGCAAACCATACCCAATTCGCCGAACGTGAAGATGGTGACGAAAGAGAGCGGGTTCATACCACTGATATAAGCCTTGCGGTAAGGGATGTACATAGTGCCGAACATCAATCCGGCGCTGAGGGCGGCGGCGATTCCGAGCGGCGCGCCGCCCGGCAGCGTGTTCGAATGCTGGGAAGTGGCATAAGCCAGCAGGCAAGCTCCGCCCACAATCGCCACCGCGCCGCCCACCACGCGCGCCCCACCGGATCCGCGCAACTCCCGGAACAGCAGCCAGCCCCAGAACAAACCCACCAGGCTGTTGATGTTCCAAAGGGGGAAGGCGATGGAAAGCCCGACGTTGCGGACAGCGAAAACCGTCAGCGTGTTGCCCACCGCCCAGAGCATGCCCGCCAGCAGCGCCCAAACCATCAGATGCGGCTTCTCGCGCAGGTCCATCAGAACGTAGCTCGTTCCTTTCAAGGCAACGGGCACGGTCCAGCGGGCTACGAACACTCCGGCCACCATGCCGAGCGAAATCAGGAAGGGGGAAAAGCCGGCGGTCACCAGCTTGGTAGGCGCCTCCGCGGCTGCCAGCCAAGTTGCCGCGGCCAGCCCGCAGCATACGCCCAGCGCGTGAAGGGAGTACTTAGCCGCCTTGGCTTTCGATGGCGCGATACTCATCTCACTAGCACCAGGACGCAAATGCCGATGATCAGAACCGCGATGGGTAACCAGAGTTGCGGATCAGTTACGACCGCGCGGGTACGCGACTGCTTTAGATTTTCCATGTTCGTCGTGGAACTCCTCACCGAGGGCAAGCTAAAGCATGCCCCACCTAACTCGCAAGCTAAGCTTTGTCTCACCTAACCATCTATATGCACGGCGCGGCCCTCGCGGCACGACATGGTTGCGGCAGAGCTGATCCGCATCGCGGCGATGGCATCCGCCGCGGTCACCGATGGCGCTTCCGCCTTCCTCACTCGATCCACGAAATCCTGGATCTGAGTGAGGTAAGCGCCCTCGAAACGCTGCATGAAGTGCGGTACTACGTCGTGTGTGATTCCCTCCTGCGTCATCACCAGGATCGGCGTGTGCTGGAAATAGCCGATTTGCAGGGATCCCTTTGTGCCCCAGATTTCGGTGCGGATATCATACCCGAACACCGCGTTGCGGCTCAACTGCACCGTGCCCAAAGCGCCGCTCTGGAAGACCATATTCACCAGTGCGTTGTCGATATCGCCCACCGATTTCATTTCCGGGTACGCCAGGACGCCGCCCACGGCGCTGACCGTCGCCACCTCGCCCATGAACATGCGTCCCAAGTCGAAATCGTGTACTCCCATGTCGGCGATCAGGCCGCCGCTGACTTGCGGGTCGCAAAACTCGAGAGGCGGACGAAAGGGATCGCGCGAAGTGGAGATCATCACCACGGGAGTCCCGATCACGCCATCTTCGATTTTCTTTTTCGCCGCCATATAGCCCGCGTCGAAGCGGCGCTGGAAAGCCATTTGAAAGAAGACGCGCGCCTTTTCGGCGGCCTCTTGCATCTCGTAGGCGTCCGCCAGCGACAACGCCATGGGCTTCTCGCAAAAGATCGCCTTCCCGCCGGCAACGGCGTCCATGACCACCGGTTTGTGGGTGCTGGTGGAAGTGACCACGACCACTGCTTCCACGTCCTTATCGTCGATCAAATCGAGATGACTGGCATACACCTTGACGCCGCTCAATTCGGCGGCGAACTGTTCCCGCACATCGGCTTTATGATCGGCCACCGCAACCAGGCGGGCATGGGAAACGCGCTGGGCGAGATTGCGCGCATAGAGGCTGCCCATTCTTCCTAAACCGATCACGCCGACATTTAAGCTAGGCATGCGTAGCCACTCCCTGATGGATTTCCGACAGCTTCACAGGCCGGTTCTCGCGGGCGGATACGCCTGCGGCCAGCGCAATCACCACCGCTTTGAATCCGTCTTCTCCGCCAACCGGGACAGGCTTCCGGTTCACTACCGCATCGACGAACGCGCGCATTTCGAGCAGATAGGACTCCGCGTACCGCTCGAGGAAGAAGTGCAGCGGCAAAGCCGTGTGGATGCCGGCGCGATCGCAAAGAATGTGCGTATCGGGGGTATTATTGGCGACCGTCACCATGCCTCCGGAGCCGAACATCTCCACCCGCTGATCGTACCCATAGACCGCCTTGCGGCTATTATCGATTACGGCAAAGCCGCCATTATCAAAGGTGAGAGTGATCACCGCGGTATCCCAGTCGCCGGCTTTGCCAATCATAGGGTCCACCATCACGGCAGCTCGGGCGTACACTTCGGCGACCTCGCTTCCCATGAGGTAGCGCGCCATGTCGAAATCGTGGATGGTCATGTCGAGGAAGATCCCGCCGGAAGCGCGGATATACTGCTCGGGCGGCGGCCCGGGGTCGCGGCTGGTGATGCGCAGGATTTGCGGTTGGCCCACCAGGCCCTCGGCGATGGTCTCGCGGACTTTCAGGAAGTTGGGGTCGAAGCGGCGATTGAACGCCACCATCATGCGGACTCCGCAGCGGGCCACGTCCTGGTTCGCCGCCTGCACCTTTGCGAGCGAGAGATCGATCGGCTTCTCGCAGAAAATCTGTTTTCCGCGAGCGGCGGCGTCGACAATCATCTGGTAATGCTGGTCGGTGGGAGCGCAGATCGCTACAGCGTCCACCTCGGCGAGGGCCAGTAATTCCCGGTAGTCCGTGAAGGTTTTTTCGATGCCGAACTGGGCGGCGACCGCCGCCAGTTCCGCACGGTCCACGTCACAGACGGCCGCTACTTCGGCGCCGGGAATCCGGTTCGCCAAATTTCCGATATGGATTTTGCCGATGCGGCCGGCGCCCAAAACACCGAATCGAAGTTTGCTTGGTTTCATGTCATTTTCCCTAAGTGGAAGCGCTGCGAGGCGGATGTTGATTTGACAAATCTTGCGCCCTGAGTTCCGAGTAATTATACCGTCATGGCAGCAGTTCTCTCTGGATATTGTGGGTTAGGAGGAGGCGTGCGCGGCCGCGAGTCCGCGCGGGACCGCCGCGCACTTCTCGCCGATCCGCCATTGGGAGCGGGCGTGCGGCCCTTATCGAAGCCGGCCACTAAGTAGCCGTCGAAGGTCTTTCCGGTGCTATTGTTTTTTGACGGCGGCTGCCGCCGGCTGTTTTCGCAGTTGATCGAAGTATTGCTCGATGTAAGGCTGTAGCGCTACCGGGATTTCGTCGCGATTGATCTCGGCCCCGCTCTGCGAGTGTTCGGCGCCGCGCTGTACGTAGGCAGTGTGCAACTGTTGACTGGTGGTTTGTACTTCCACTGTCGCCTCGCCGGTGACCGCAGCCGATCGCTTGCCGATCAACTCGCTGATCTTGCCCATGGCCGCCAGTTGCTCGGCCTGGCGAATCTCCTTGTTGCCGTCCTCGCTGCCGACGCCGCTGCCGGGCTGCTTGGTGGCCTGCTGCGATTTATCCTGGCCCGACCCCTTGCCTTGTGAATCCTGTCCATCCTTCTGCTGGTTGTCGCCGCTTTGGCCCTCTTGCGAGTCGGCCTGCTGCGAACCGTTCTGCTGACCGTCTTTCTGTTGCTGCTTTCCGTTCTGTTGTCCCGCCGCCTGTTTGGAATTCTGATTGGCTCCTTGCTGCTGCGGGGCCGAGTTGCTCTGCTGGGGCTTCATCTTGGAGAGCAGGTTCTCGGCGAAATCCTTGATCTTGCTCATCAGGCTGCCGCTCTCGCTCGCGTTATTCGAACTCTGTTTGCCGTCGGATTGCTTGTTGTCGCCGCTCTTATTTTCGCCTTCCGAGCCGGATCCGGATTGCCCGCTGTCCTGCTGATCCTTATCGTCGGATTGTTGGTTCTGCGCGCCGTCCTGATCCTGCGCGTCGCCGGATTGCTTCTTGCCGTCGTCCTTCGAGGCTCCGCTCTTTTCGGCATCCTGCTGGTCGCCCTGTTGTCCGGGATCGTCGGAATTGGCATCCTGCTGTTTTTGACCTTTTTGGTTCTGATCCGCCGCGGGGGCATCCGCGTTGTCGTCCAGCTTATCCAAAGGGGGAATCTCGCGCCGCTTATTTTCCGCGGTCTCCTTATTGCCACCCGGCGAATACCGATCCTGTACTAAACGCGCCAAGGGCGCGCGCAGATCGAGCCGTTTATTTAATCCATATCGCAGAGCAAACAGGCTGGACGCCACCAGCGCCAGGGCCGCTACCACATACAAGGAACGGGGCATGCGGTAAGGAATGGCGCGCGGCAAATCCACCGACGCCGCAGTCCGTTCGGCGCTCTCGCGCTGGCTGCCGACAACGCCTTGATCGTCCGGCTGTTCCGAAAAATACACCGCCGTGGACAAGGTATCGGCTAAGGTTAGCCGATGGTCTACAATCTGAGCCGTGCGATAGCTGGAAGGCCGCCTCCGGTACGCGCTGTAGACGCCGGCGGCCAATGCGGCCAACGGGATCAGGATGACCCAGTACCAATTCAATATTTCGGTGCCCAGCAACAACAAAACAATAAAGATAAGCAAGGCGGCCCCGAAAGCCTTGGCCCCTTGCGAGATCAATTCCAGGTTTAGGAGGCGAAGTCTGGCCCGGCGGATTAATTCATGCACAGATGCTCCTCGTGCGATTGCATACCCATATTCGTTTGACGTCCGGCTTCAGATTTAGTTCTAATACTAGCATTTCCCCATGAATAAACTGCCAAGGAGCGCGGACCGGCATCCCAATTCCTTGCAAGCCTTGCGCCGAAGCGCTGGAGGCCGCCGTACAAGTACAATAGAGACATTAGGCCACCCAATGAGGATCGATCCTTGAACCTGCCGGTAAAAGTTTTAATTGTGGACGACGAAGCCAGCCAACGCAGCGGTCTGGCGGCAATGGTAACCGCCTGGGGAATGACAGCCCGGATGGCCGCCGATGGTGAGGACGCCCTGGTCCAACTCGCCGACTACCCGGCCGACGTCATCATTACGGATCTTAACATGCCCGGCCTCGACGGTTTCGGTTTTTTGCAGCGCCTGCGCGATGCCGGCGACATGCCGCCGGCCATTGTGCTCACTGCCTACGGGAATATGGAGACCGCCGTCAAGACCGTACACGAGTTGGGAGCGTACTGGTTTCTCGAAAAGCCCATTCATCCGGCGCATCTCGAGGTATTGCTGCGCCGCGCCAGCAGCCATGCCGGATTGCGCGCGCAGAATCGCAATCTGGAACGGCAGCTGGTCTACAAGGGCGCGCTGGGCGAAATGGTCGGCACGTCGCCCAAGATGCAGGAAATTTTTTCGCTGTTGCAACAGGCGGGTCCGAGCAAAGTGTGCGTGCTGATTACCGGCGAGAGCGGCACGGGTAAGGAAATGGTAGCGCGCACGCTGCACGCGCTTAGCCCGCGGCGTCAAGGACCGTTTTTCGCGATCAACTGCGCCGCGCTGCCCGAATCGCTAATTGAGAGCGAATTGTTCGGCCACGAGAAAGGGGCGTTCACGGGCGCTTCCGAGCGCCGCGCCGGCTGCTTCGAGGTAGCCCAGCATGGCACCCTGCTGCTCGATGAAATCGGCGAGATGCCCATGCAGACGCAGGCCAAGCTTCTGCGCATTCTGGAGGATTCCAAGGTTCGCCGGCTGGGTGGCAAAACGGAATTCGAGGTCGACGTGCGCGTGATCGCGGCTACCAATAAGGTTCCGGAAGAAGCGGTGCGCGGCGGCTATCTGCGCGAGGATCTGTTTTACCGGCTGAACGTCTTCCATGTACATTTGCCGTCCCTGCGCGACCGCAAAGACGATTTGCAGCCCATCGCCGAAGCGCTGATCGGGGATTTGAACCGCAAACACGATTGCCGCGTCGTCGAGGTCTCTCCGGGCGTAATGGACGCGCTGTTGCGGCACGATTGGCCGGGCAATGTCCGTGAGTTGCGCAACGTTCTGGAGCGCGCGGTGATTCTCGCCGGTGAAGGATCTATCGACTTGAAGCATTTGCCGGCGTTTCTGCAGGCCCGTCCCGTCGCCGCGGCCTCGGCTGCGTCCCTGGTTTCAGATCTTACCGCGGCCGCCGTTACCGCTGCCGCTGCCGGCGCGGAGGATTCGGGCGCGATTCGTTTCACGGTGGGAACCACGGTGGAAGAGGCCGAGAGAGGTCTGATTCTGCGAACGCTGGAGCATACCCGTAATAACAAAACGCGGGCTGCCGAAATTTTAGGAATCAGCCTTAAGACGCTGCACAACAAGTTGAAGGAGTACGGCGGAAAAGAGTACGGCGTGGGGGCTTAGGCTCGCGCTTGCCGGCGCCCTGCTTCTACCTGCCCGAATGCAAATTGTTATGAATGGCGTAGAGCGCGAGTTCCAGCCGGTCTGAAACACCTAGTTTGTCGAAGATGTTGTGCAAGTGGTTTTTCACCGTCTGCTCGCTGATGAACATCTTCTCGGCCATTTCTTTGTTCTTGAAGCCCTGCGCCACCAGCGCCACAATCTCGCGTTCCCGCTGACTGAGCGGAGAGCGTTCGCGCTCACGCGTCGAATTCACCGGCGGCGCCTGGGGCTGCTCGTCATTGGCCACAAACTGGCGGATTACCGCCGCCGTGGTGTGCGAATCCAGCCAGATTTCACCCGCGTGTACTTTGCGGATGCTCTTGATGAGCAGTTCCGTCGCCGTCTGTTTGAGAACAATTCCAGAAGTGCCCAGCTTCATCGCCTGGACGAATTCATTCTTATCGTCGGAAGCCGTCAAAACAATGACTCGGGTTTTGTTTTTAGCTGCTTGCAGGCGCTGCAGAGTACCCAGCCCGTCCAGACCGGGCATCTTCAAATCGAGCAGCAGGACGTCCGGCTGATATTGCTGAAGTACGTCGAGCACCTGGCGTCCGTCGGACGCTTGCGCCACCACGTCGAAATCCTCTTCGAGGGCCAGAAGTTTACAAAGACCGTCGCGAAAAATCGGGTGATCGTCGGCCACCACAATGCGAATCTTTGTCTTTTCCTGCGATTCCGAGACCGAAGCTGGTCCATTCATGGTTGCGTTGTTTTCGGCCATACACTTCCTGGCGCTTGTTTCAATTGTATGGTTCTAATAGTACCAAGTCAACCTGCAAACCTGATACGTCACGGTATTCCTCTAAGAGAGTGCGTAGCTGTTACGAATGTTACATCAAGCCGTTGCCGGCCATTGTAACGCACCTGGCGAACCTTTGGGCGACCCTTCCTTTTACTTGAACTGGAGCGGGATGCTTTTGATAAGGTGATAAGAACATGAGTGAAGAACTGGCGGAAGTGGATTTTCAGCGCTTCTGGCGCCGTCTCCAACAACTGGGGTTGAATGCTTACGAATCGCGCTCATACCTGGTGCTTATGGGCCATCCCAAATTCAAGGCCCTGGAACTGGCAGCGCGCGCCCACGTGCCGCGCCAGAAAATCTACGAAGTCTTGGACAGTCTGGTGGAAAAAGGCTTCGCCCAGATGGTGCAAGAGAAG
>Ga0302325_10020864_pt1 | contig 13725 bp, 9 predicted proteins | sample Palsa_T0_2_FD_201948 | JGI IMG/M metagenome (GOLD analysis project Ga0302325, IMG submission 201948) | Peat permafrost microbial communities from Stordalen Mire near Abisko, Sweden - Palsa_T0_2 | ecosystem: Environmental > Terrestrial > Soil > Palsa > Peat permafrost | place: Sweden: Abisko... | reverse complement strand
TGAGTTGGGAAGATTCCAAAGTCTACGTCAGCCTCTCGCGCGAAGCCATAAAGAGCGCCCCAGAGTTAGTCGACTTTACTACGCCCATCACTCGCGAGTATGAAAGCCGGCTCCACGCTCACTACGGACGTCCGCCCTACTGGCTGCACGAAGCGGAACAAAAGCCTGCGTTAACCCTGAGCGGCGTTTAACGCTGCTCTTTGAAGTGGAGACATAGTTTCCTTGGAGCGCAACAGGTGCGGCGCGCACTACCAAATCGGCAAGGAATTGTTTCGCGCCGCACGCCGCTTTGCGCGAGCTCCTCAGGGGCATCGCAGACATCGTCGTGCGCGCGCGTCATCGAGCGCTCAGTTCCAGTCAGGTCCGATGTCGACCTGTTAGACAAGCCGCTTACGGTCGTATGCCTACAGACTGGGAGTCCTTACCCATGACGCTGCAGCGAACGGCTTGTCGGTGCCAATTCCAATGGCAGCGAGGCGCCCGGCCGGCCTAGTCAATCCTGGTCATCATGCTCCAGTTGGTCCCAGCTTTGCCCTTGTCGTGAGAGACAGCCTGTTCCGATTGGGCAAAGGAGGAGGTCATCTTCGATGAAACAAACCGGACGCGGATCGTTCGCCCTCCGTCGACATCGGCGCCGTAGAATTCCGCAATCTCGAATTGCCCCATAACCGGAGGCAGCAGAGCGCCATCCTTGTCAGTCATCTAGTACAGTGAGCAACCGGCGATTTCAGTTCGCAGTCAAATGCTTTTCGTCGCCGCGTAAGAACGACCGGTTTCACCTCGCGCTGCTCGTCTAGGGCCTTACCGCATGGTGGGCAGCGAGAGAAGCGACACGAGTCGAGCACCGGCAGTCGAACATCGGCGACCGCTACGGATTATACTTGATATCAGTGCAGCGAAGCGTTTTCGCGAGCGACCGCCTTTTCTCGAGTGACCACGCAGGTCGCCTCCTGGGCGATCCGCCTTGCCCTTATCCGCGTACTGAAACTGGTTCCATCGAACTGCTTCAACACATGGTACCCATGGTCCGGCTCCTCAAATAGGAGGGCTGCGGGTGCACCTCCATGTTTAGACGAGGCTAAGAGTTTCCCATGTGGATTGTAAAAATCGCGCTCACGCGACCTTATACGTTTATCGTTCTTGCGATCCTGATCCTGATTGCTGCGCCGGTCGTTATTTTTAATACACCGACCGACATCTTTCCCAACATCAACATTCCGGTAGTCTCCGTGGCGTGGTCCTACACTGGCCTAAATCCGGTTGAGTTAGAGGGCCGCGTCACGACGCCCTACGAGAAGGCGCTCACCGTTCTGGTCGACAACATTCAGCACATTGAATCCACCACAATCGCCGGGCAAGTGGTAATCAAAATCTACCTCCAACCCGGCGCCAGCCTTGACACCGCTAACGCGCAGATTTCGGCCGCCTCAGAGTTTCAACTTCGCAGCTTGCCCCCCGGGATCCTGCCCCCGCAGATCATCAACTTCTCAGCGTCGAGTGTACCCATTCTGCAGCTTGGCCTCTCAGGCAAGGACCTTTCTGAGCAACAGCTAAACGACCTCGGATTGAACTTCGTTCGTCCCGCGCTGGTCACCATTCCAGGCGCGGTTATCCCCAACGTCTATGGCGGCAAGCAGCGCACCATCATGGTGAACCTCGATCCACTTCGGCTGCAGGCGGAGGGACTGGCACCTCAGGAGGTGCTCAACGCGCTAGCTTCGCAAAACGTCGTACAGCCAGGCGGCACAGCCAAGATTGGCAGCGATGAGTACGATATTCATCTGAACTCTGCTCCCCTCACGCTCGCTGGCCTCAGCAATCTGCCGGTGCGCCAGTCGGCCAACGGCATCATTGTCTACATGCGCGACGTGGCAAGCGTCAGCGACGGAAGCATTCCTCAGACCAACATCGTACGCCAGGATGGCAATCGCGGAGTGCTGGTCACGGTCTTAAAGTCGGGCACCGCCTCAACGCTGAGTGTTGTCAATCAGATTCTCGATATCCTGCCGCAGATCAAGCTTACTCTGCCGCCTTCCTTGCAGATTACGCCTATTGCGAATCAGGCGATCTTCGTTCGTGGATCGGTTCAGGGAGTCATCCGCGAGGCCGTCATCGCGGCTCTACTCACCGGCCTGATGATTCTGCTCTTCCTGGGCAGCTGGCGTAGCACCATTATCATTGCCGTTTCCATTCCCTTGTCCATTCTCTCGTCAGTCATTATTCTTGGCTTGATGGGACAAACCATCAACATCATGACGTTGAGCGGCCTGGCGCTGGCCGTGGGTATTCTCGTCGACGATGCTACCGTCACCATCGAGAATATTGAGCGATATCTCGAAGAGGGCGCTGAGTTAAACGATGGTATTCTGCAAGGCGCCGCGCAAATCGCCACGCCGGCGCTGGTTTCCACGCTCTCCATCTGTATTGTCTTCCTGCCCATGTTTTTTCTCTCTGGAGTTGCGCGCTATCTCTTTGTGCCGCTGGCGGAAGCCGTCGTTTTCGCGATGCTCGCTTCATACATCCTTTCGCGTACTCTGGTGCCTACCCTGGCGATGTACCTTCTCAAGAAGCACGAAGAACATGCCGTCGAATCGCATAACATCCTGGCCCGCTTTCAGCGTGGGTTCGAGCGCGGCTTTGAGGGTATCCGCGGCGGTTATCAGAACCTGCTTGACCGTCTGCTCGAGGCGCGCTTCATCTTTGTCCCAGTTTTCCTTCTCATCGTTTTTTCCGGATTCGTGTTAGTTCCCTACCTGGGACAGAACTTCTTCCCCAGCACCGATAACGGCTCGTTCCTCCTGCATATGCGGGTGAAGAGTGGAACCCGAATCGAAGACACCGCCAAACAGGTGGATGAAGTGGAGCAGCAGATTCGCAAGATCGTGCCGGCCGGTCAGATGGACAATATACTCGATAACATCGGCCTGCCCTACAGCACGCTTAACTTTCAGCATGCAACGTCGGGTCTCATCGGAGCCGGCGACGCCGATATCCTGGTATCGCTGAAGGCAAACCACAGCCCAACCGCGGACTATGTGCGGACGCTGCGCAGCCAGTTGCCCGGCCAGTTTACCGGCACTACGTTTTACTTCCTACCTTCCGATATCGTTACCCAGATCCTTAACTTTGGCCTGCCCTCCCCCATCGATGTGCAGGTTGACGGAGCCGACGTTGACGGCAACCGAATTGTGCTGAACAAGATGTTAGGCCAGTTGAAGCAGGTACCCGGGCTGGTCGACCTCCGCGTGCAGCAGCCTGACGATTACCCTGTCCTGGACTTATCGGTTGACCGCACCAAAGCCCAACAAGGCGGCTATACCGAACGCGACGTTGGAAGCAGCGTTCTGAACGTTCTCGGCGGAAGTACGCAGCTTTCACCACAGTTTTATCTTGATCCGAAGAACGGCGTAACTTACAACATCGTTGCGCAGACGCCGCAATATCTGATTACCTCGCTGTCGGATCTGCAAAACATCCCTATCTCCTCGGTTTCCGCCAGGCATCCGGAAATTGTCGCGGACGTCGCGAATATCAGCCGCTCGGCTGAGATGGAAGTTGTGTCCCACTACAACATTAGGCGCACGCTGGACATCTACGGCAACGTTCAAGATCGCGATCTGGGCGCCGTCGCCAAGGAGATTGACAAGATTGTGCAGGCTAACACTCCCGCCCTGCCCCGCGGCAGCTTCAGTCACGTTCGTGGACAGATTGAGACGATGCGCACATCGTACATCGGCCTCCTCTCCGGCCTAGGCTTCGCCATCGTACTGGTTTACCTGCTCATCGTGGTGAACTTTCAGTCCTGGCTGGATCCGTTCATCATTATTACGGCCCTGCCGGCCGCGCTGGCGGGCATCGTGCTCATGCTCTTCATCACGCGCACCACGTTGAGCGTTCCGGCTCTCATGGGAGCCATCATGTGCATGGGCGTGGCCACCGCCAACAGCATTCTAGTGGTCTCGTTCGCCAAGGAAAGATTCGAAGAACACGGAGACGGCGTCACCGCGGCGTTCGAATCCGGCGGGACGCGCTTCCGCCCCGTTATGATGACCGCCCTAGCGATGATCATCGGCATGATTCCGATGGCGCTGGGCGCAGGTGAGGGTGGCGAAGAAAATGCACCCCTGGGACGCGCCGTAATTGGAGGATTGTGCGCGGCCACCGTTGCGACTCTCATTTTTGTTCCCGCGGTCTTCGGCCTACTGCATGGCCATCGCAAAGATGGCGCCAAGCCCGAACTTTCGCCTAAAGAAATTGTCCATGCCGGAGAGCCTCATCCCTCTGGAGAACCTCATCAATGACTAATGACCTGCACGAAGAGCAAGCCGAACACGAGAACACTGACACCACACATTTGGACCCCGATCGCCGGGACGCTGTCAAGCCTGCCCCCAAGCCAGCAATGCCGCCGGTCGAGAAGCCCAAGCGCCGATCGCTGGCCGCTGTCTGGATTGCTCTAATGCTTCTCGCCATTGCCATCGCCGTCGTAATTATTGCCGGAGTGCTCTCGCGCGCCGCCGCTGAACGAACGCTGGCCGCCAACACCAAACAGGCGGCCGTCCCCATCGTAAGCGTCACCCACCCCAGCGTGGCGCGGCTATCGCCCGAGATTTCGCTGCCTGGCAATACTCAAGCCTATGTGGACACGCCCATCTTTTCTCGCACCGACGGATATTTGAAGAGCTGGTACTTCGATATCGGCGCTCGCGTGAAAAAAGGCGACTTGATGGCGGTCATCGAAACACCCGAACTCGATGAGCAGTTGCAGGTCGCCCAGGCGCAGTTGAAGAGCAGCCAAGCCAACCTGGACCTCGCGAAGATCACCTCCGCCCGCTACCAGAATCTGCTGAAGAGCAACTCGGTGTCAAAGCAGGAAACCGATCAGGCTGTGAGTGACGCAGCCGCAAAGGAGGCCGCTGTGGAAGCCTCAGAAGCGTCGGTCCGCCGCCTGCTGCAGCTGCAATCCTTCGAGCGCGTTTATGCGCCGTTCGACGGCGTGGTCACTGTTCGCAACACGGATGTCGGCCAGCTGGTTCAAGGCGGCTCGTCGCCCAATTCGCTATTCCATCTGGCAGCCATCGACACCGTTCGCGTGTTTGTGCCAGTGCCCGAGGCATACGCTGCCGCGATACGAGACGGCAATAAAGCTACCCTTACGCTCGATGAGTACCCGGGCCGCGTCTTTACCGGCACCATTGCGCGTAATTCCAGCGCCATCGACCCGTCTACCCGAACCTTGAACGTCGAAGTGGACGTAGACAACCCAAAAGCCGAGATTCTTCCCGGAGCGTACATCTTTGTCCATTTCAAGGTGCCCGACGAGGGCGAGTCCCTCACCCTCCCTTCCAACACCCTTCTCTTCCGCAGCGCGGGTTTACAGGTGGGTCTGGTGCGCGACGGACGCGTGCAACTGGTCCCTGTCACCATCGCGCACGACGGCGGAGCTTTTGTGGAGATCTCCTCCGGCCTCGAAGCCTCCGATCTGGTGATCCTGGATCCTTCGGACTCACTCACGACCGGGCAGCAGGTGGAAATAAAGGAAGCCAGCAGCGCCGGGAAAAAATAATGCGATGCGTTCTTGCGGCTGCACTCAGCGCCGCCATATTCCTGCTCAGCGGGTGCCTGGTGGGACCGAAGTACGTCAAGCCAGCGCTTCCCCCGAACCCCGGTCCTGATGCCTATAAGGAGACCGACCCGAACTGGAAACCAACCAATCCTTCAGACGCCGCCTTGAAGGGAGACTGGTGGGAGATTTTCCATGAACCGGTGCTGGACGATTTGGAAAGCAAGGTAGCCGGTTTGAACCAAAGCCTGAAGGCATCAGAAGCGCGCTTTCGTGAAGCTCGCGCTCAGATCCGCATCAATCGGGCCGACCTTTATCCCACCATCGGTACCGCGCCATACGCGATCGGTGAACGTTACTCGGCAAACCGTCCCTACTTCAGCCGGGCGCTCGCTAATAATGGCGAGGCTGACTTGTTACTTCCACTCGATTTGAATTACGAGATTGATTTCTGGGGCCGCATTCGTCGGACCATTAACGCGGCGAAGGAGGAGACGCAGGCCAGCGCGGCGGATCTGGCGACGGCACAACTGAGCCTTCAGGCCGAAGTGGCGTACGATTACTTCGAACTGCGCAGCGCCGATGCACAAAAGAAGCTGCTCGCAGATACGGTAAAAGACTATGAGGAGGCATTGCGCATCACCACCAATCGGTTTGAGGGCGGGATTAGCAACGAGTCCGACGTATTCCAGGCGCGGACGCAACTACAGGCCGCCATCGTGGCGCAATTGGACATCGCCGTGCAACGAGCGCAAGATGAACACGCGATCGCGGTTCTGATTGGTCAGCCGCCCGCTAGTTTCACCATTGCCGAGGCGCCGCTGAATACCGAGCCACCGTTCATCCCCACCGGTCTTCCGTCGCAACTGCTTGAACGCCGGCCGGACATCGCGGCTGCCGAACGCCGCGCCAACGAAGCGAATGAACGCATCGGAATCGCACGCGCCGCATTCTTCCCTTCTGTCGCGTTGAGCGCCTCGGTGGGTTTCGAGAGTACGGCGATCAGCAATTTTTTTAACGCATCGAACTTTGTTTATTCTCTGGGACCCACGCTCTCGCAGACCTTCTTCGATGCCGGCCGGCGAGCGGGCATTTCGCAGCAGGCCTACGCAAGTTTCGACGAGGTGTCGGCCAATTACCGGCAGACCAGTCTCACGGCTTATCAAGAAGTGGAAGATAATCTTGTTGCGCTCCGTATCCTGTCTCAGGAGGCCCTTCAGCAGCGCCAGGCGACCGTTGCCGCACAGGGCGCGGAGCAAATCTTCAACAACCGCTACGTCGGTGGCCTTGATACGTACCTTCAGGTTGTGACAGCGCAGAACGCGGCACTGTCTAACGAGCGTAACGAGATCGACATTATGAGACGCCGCATGGACGCGAGCGTTCTTTTGATCAAAGCGCTCGGTGGTGGTTGGAGCACGGCGCAGCTCCCTAATTACTGAAACTCGTCAGCTAGCAAGATCCGGATCTGTCCCATGCGTCTCGCTTCAGGGTACGAACGCGTCGCCGGACTCGCCGCAGCCTTCATGCGAACCTGAAGATAGCCGCCTATTCAGCGACATCCTTATGCTGCCCGTGATTCGTTGGCAAAGTATTGCGGATTTTCTCGTCCTGGCCGTGGCGTTCTATGCTTTGCTCCGCTGGGCACGATCGGCTCGCGCCATGCGGATTGCCTTGGGCGTGGTTGGGCTACATGCCCTGGCGCTTTTGGCGCGCCGTCTGGATTTGGTGGTCACAAGCTGGGTGCTGGATGCATCCGCCATCCTTCCGATTCTGGTTTTGCTATTGGTCTTTCAGCCCGAACTCCGCCGTGCCTTCATGCGGCTGGATACCGCGTTCCAGCACTGGCCACGGCCCGCGGTGGTTGGGCATACGACAACTCGATCGATCGCCGATGCGGCCTTTGTGCTCGCTCGATACCAGATTGGCGCATTATTGGTTATTGCGCGCCAAGACTCAATTAACGAACTGCTCGAAGGAGGCATCGCCATTGGTGCTGCGATCTCGCCTGAGTTGCTGGAAGCCATATTCCAAAAGAAAGCGTGTTCTTTGTCTGCGGTTCGCTGGCCAGGCATGAACGGCAACATCCGTCTCTTGTAGTTCACTAACTCCGCGACGATCTGCGGCTTCATCCTCTTATATCTGCCCGCGCCAGTTCCGGCGAAAGTGCCGCCAGGGGGCACCCGCGCTCGGGATGATCACACAGTTCCAGGCTCAAGTAGATCTCCACAATGGTATTCCGCGCCTCTCCAGGCCGCGACTGCTCAGCGGCATGAACCAGGGCTTCCTCGATTTCCATGAAGCCCTCGCGGAGTGACTCCAGAAGCAGGTCGTCCTTGGTCCCGAAATGCTTGTAAAAACCTCCAAGGGTCAGGCCGGCGTCTTTCATAATGGCCGAAACCGCGGCGCCGTTTAAGCCCTCGGCCCGGACGCTGCGCGAGGCGTCTTTCACAATCTTCTGATGGGTCTCAAGTTTATGTTCGGGCCGGTATCTGTCCTATAGTTCAGGTTAGAAGCGGCCTTCGGCTAGAGCTCCGTACACTTCACTGTACCTGTCCCTTTGACGGGTCCGAGCCGGATCGTGAACGTTAGACTTCTCCAAGCAAGGGATTCACCCATGGAGTGAAACAACGGACGTATTCAAATTGCCCATGGAACTCGGGACAAACTCCCGGAGGGGATAGCGCTCCGCCTTCGTTTATTTAAGGGACTTTCAGACATGCAAAATGAGCCATCCAATAATAGAGCAGTGCGTTCCAGAATGCTTTCGTCCGAAGACGGTGTGATCCATGAGTCACCGAGGGCGAACTTCAGATCGAGCAACCTCCGCGAAACGCCGATTCGAGAGAAGGCTGCTGGGGCGCCAGATGCTTCGCGCCATCGAAAGACTCACACGCCCTCACCAGGGTCCTCGTCATTCACGAACCTGGCAGTTCAGGACCTCCAACGACGGTATCCCCAGCCTCCGCCGCCGAGCAAGAACAACACCAAGAGAATGATTAATATAGTTTCCATAGCTTCTTCAAGAGCATGTATCTCGCCGTTCCGAATTCATCCGGGGCGCAATGGAGCGTGGGGGCCGGCGCTGGTCAAAGTAACTCGCCATGAAGAAGACACACGAACTTGCCTGATCGCAGTGACCTCTGCCAGCTGCGCTGCGGGCTTCAGAAATCCTTGCGAGAGATCTCCAGCTTCCTCATCATGGCGTTCAACGTCGTCCGTGGCAATCCGAGACGAGCGGCAGCGACACTTACCACTCCATTCGACTCTCGAAGAACGGAAATGATGTGTTCTCGCTCCACTTCCGACAGGGTGGCGCTAGGTGGCGCTCCCACAGCATCGCCGCGTATCTCAGCCAACGGAGCCCGAAGGTTGGGACCGGGTGAGAGAATGACCGATCTTTCAATGAAATTCTCAAGCTCCCGCACGTTCCCCGGCCACGGCCAGCTTACCAGAGCTTGCATCGTTTCCGATGAGATCGTGTCAATCTGCTTATCCATTTTGGAGGCATACATTTGGGTGAAATGCCGGACGAGAACAGGAATATCTTCGCGATGCTCGCGTAGCGGAGGAATGGTGATTGGGAAGACCTTTAACCGGTAATAGAGGTCGCTGCGGAAGAGCTTGTCTCCCATCATTTGCGTCAGATTGCGGTTGGTGGCCGCCAGGAGCCGAACATCAATGGGAATGGTGCGGGTGCCTCCCAATCTCTCGAACTCCTTCTCCTGCAAAGCGCGCAGCAATTTGGGTTGAAGTTCTAAAGGAATATCTCCGACTTCATCTAAGAACAGAGTTCCTTGGTGGGCCCTCTCAAAGCGACCAATCTTCTGCGATAAGGCGCCGGTAAACGCCCCCCGCTCATAGCCGAATAGCTCGCTTTCTAGGAGCCCGGTGGGGATGGCTGCACAGTTCAGCGTGATGAAAGGCCGATGTCGGCGGCCGCTTAGATTGTGGATGGCGCGTGCCACCAGTTCTTTCCCCGTGCCGGTTTCTCCGAGCACTAACACTGTGGCATCGGTGGGTGCAACGATTTCCACTTGCCCCATGACGCGCCCGAGTGCCGCGCTCGTTCCTACAATCTGGTCGAATTCATGCAGGCGTCCGGGTTCGGCTGCAATTGTCTCCACAGATGCATGCTCGGTGAGGTCCTGTACAAAGCTAATCCATCGAAATGGAGATGGTTGTAGGACAGCACTCGCGACCAGAACGCGCACCCGCGTTTTATCCCTGCGAATGTAGTCCATTTCGAAGGGCGTACTGGCGCCGTGGACCAAGCCTTCTTCATGGGCGCATTCTTCCAAAGGTAAGTATTCTGGCGCGGCGATATCAGCCCATCGCAAACTGCCCAAGTGTTGGCGGCTGTATCCGAGCATGCCGAGAAATGCGTCGTTCGCCTGAAGAATATGGTCGAACTCGCCCGAAACGACGCCGACGATTGTCGACTCAGCGGCAAGGTCTAGGGATCCCTTTCGCTTGTGTAGCAACGCTTCGTCGATCCGGTGGCGCCCGCTAAAATCGCGCACCACCATTGCAAAGCCGTTCAACTTCTGACTTTTATCTCTGAGAGCTGTTGTCAGTACGTTCGCCCAAAACCGTGACCCATCCTGTTTCTTATGCCATCCCTCATTTCCCAAATGACCTTCAGTAGCTGTCCTTTTCAATTCTTCCTGCGGGTCGACGGAAAGGTCGTCGTCAACTAAGTAAAGGCAGCTTACATGTTGACCGACAATCTCTTCGCTTTTGTAGCCGTAAATGCGCTGCGCTCCCGCGTACCAGGCAACCACGCGGCCAGCCGCATCCAGGGACAACAGCGCGTAATCCTTGCTCCATGCCGGAGTCTGCTCCCCGTCGGAGGCAACGCGACCGATCACGTGCTTCTCGCTGGACTTGTTGTGCAGAACCAAAGCATGACGTCGCGGCGACACCTCGCTCTTGGCTGTGTAGTGCAGCCTTTGCACGCTACCATCCCGGCCCAACATTGGGAGAATGCCTTCTTGCTGGCCCTGTTGTAGAAAGGCTCGCCAAAGCGGCACAACTTCGGGTTGAAAACTTGGTTCTATCAGATCGTCAATCCGGTGGCCGATCACGTCATCCATCGAAAGTCCGAACAGTTGCCTTGCGCCGGAACTAGCGTCCAGGCAATGGCGGTCGTTGTCCACGATCAGAATAGGTTCGGACTGGCGGAAAAGGACTGCGCGGAACAGAACCTCCAGCGCAATCAAGCCATCGCTCACCAGCCAGGTGGCTTCTTGTTGCGAGGCTGCGAAGTTCATTACGTCTCCTTCGCCCCGTCGATCCAGGAAAGCCGTGTCGTCCAAGAGACCAAGCGGTGGGCGCTCAAGCCTCTCGAAAACAGCGGGGAGCCGAGATTAGCGGTTACCTCGAGTATACCGTCTACTTGGGACATTACAGTGAATGGTGACCAAATTTGGTCGGGCGACGCTCCGTGGTCAACCTCTGTTTCAATGGGCCGCGGTGTTAATAATTGCAAATAGGCAGTTACAGCCTCGCCGCCAGTTGGGCAGCGGATTGCTGTGGTTGGGGAGCAAAAATGTCTTCGCTGAAATTTGGGTATCACATGGGTTCGCGTAGCTTGGTGCTGTGGTCTCAATTGCCATATCTTGATGGCCGCGGCATCAAGCCGGGTCTCAATGTTGCTATGGGTTGTCAGTGAGTTGTATTAAAGTCCGTGCGGAAACTTAGGATGATGCCCTCAGCTCCCGAACCAGACGCCGGTCATAGGTTGCGGCTAGTTTCGCACAAGAAGCGACACTTGAAAGCAGAAGAGCAGGCTTTCGATCCCAATAGTCTTCTCGCCAACGCCGGCAACGGAAGGACAATGGCGGACTATCCGAAGAACCACCAGGTATTCTCGCAAGGACGGCAATCCCGAGCCTGTTATCCCAAAGATTAGTCAAGAGACGCTGGCGGAGATGGTCGGTACCACCCGATCGAGAGTCAGCTTTTTCATGAACCGGTTCCGCAAGAAGGGCTTCATCCAATACAGCGGTCAACATGCTGGCGGCCTGGAGGTTCATAGCTCCCTGCTCAACATCGTCCTGCACGACTGACGGCCATCTTAACGCTGGCTTCAACCAGGAACGCTCATCGGACTAGCAATAGTCACCATCGAAACGGAATCCTTCAAGAAGCGAGAGTCCTTTCGGTTGTGGCGATGGCGTACGTTTCCCCGGCGTCATTCACCAGCGCAGAAACAATAAGAGATACCTGTACGATGCGCCCATCTTTCGCGATCCGTCGTATGCGCAGCGGCTCCAAGACGCCAGCTTGGGATTGTTGCCGGAAGGTGGCCAACGCCTGTTCGCGCTCGTTTTCCGGCATCAGATCGCGAATGTTCATCTCCAACGCCTCGGCTTCGGTCCATCCGTACATCCTTTGCGCCCTCGGGTTCCAGGCCAAAATGCGCCCCGTCATATCCTGCACCAAAATGGCATCGCTGGCGTCGCGTACCACCACGGCCAACCGTCGCAGAGCTTCAGAATCCCGCATCGCCGCCTGCGCCTTTTTCATGGCGGAAATCTCCGTAAACGTGATGACAGCGCCCTCGATCACGTTTTCCAGAGTCCGATAGGGGCGAATGCGCAGCAGGTACCACTCTCCCGTCTTGGTCTCCACTTCCAGTTCTTTCGGAACCAAACTTTCTAACACCTCCTTAACGTCCGCTGCCAAGTGGTCATAGCCCACCAGATTGGACCGGACTTGGTCCACCGGACGCCCTATATCGGCCTCGATCAGGTTAATCAACGCTGAGACGGTAGGGGTAAAACGACGAATGCGCAGGAGATGGTCCACAAAAACGGTGCCGATGCCCGTGCCGCTCAGCAGGTTCTTCATGTCGTTGTTGGAGTGTGTCAAGTCGACCACTTTGGCCTGCAGTTCGCCGTTGACCATGGCCAGCTCCTCATTTGTCGATTGCAATTCTTCTTTGGAGGTCTCCAGTTCCTCGTTGGTGGATTGCAACTCCTCGTTCACCGCCTGCATTTCCTCGTGCGCGGAGCGGAGCTCTTCGTTGGAGGTGTCCAGTTCTTCTATAGTGGTCTGGAGGTATTCTTCCTTCGTCCGCAATTCCTGCTTCAGCTTTACAATGTACGCGTCGAGATTCGGGCTAAACGCTGCCGCGTCTTCCGCGGAATCCACGGCAGCTTCAGCGGAAAACTTGGGGTCGGCGGCCGACACCTCCTCGAGAATAACTAGAAATAGGCCACGCGGTATGGTTCCTTCCGGGTCAGTGGAGACCGGAAGCACGGTCAGATTTACGGTCGTAAAACTCCCGTCGTTTTTTATGCGCAAACCCGGGTGTCGCGTTGTTAGTCCCAGCGACACTGCGCGGTGCAGAGCAATGGTCAAATCGCCGCGCAATCCTTCTCGAGCCATCTTGAAGATATTCATGTTGACTTCACCTGGTGTCAGTTCCAGGTACTTGCCGGTTCGGCCCAGCAGGTAGAGGATGTCGCCGCGTTCGCTGACCAGCGCGCCAACCGGGGAGTAGTGCTCGAGAAGAGTCCGCTCGGCCATCTCGCGCAACGGAAGTTTGTTGTCGCTCAGCGCGGCGCTCCCATCCCGCCGGCCGATTCCGTCTCCCGGCGGGCGTGGGAGCAACCTAGCGATGCCCACGCGTCGCGGACCCAAATCATCTGCTTTGCGCTGATAGATGTTTGCCTTGCGATCAATAGTCGCAAAGAGGTCCACAAGGTCTCCCAGCCTCTCGGAGGACCCCAGCCAAAGCATGCCGCCGGGATTCAACGCGTAGTGGAACAAGGACGTGAGTCTCTTTTGTAGCTCCGCGCCTATGTAAATTAGGAGATTGCGGCAGCTGATCAGATCGAGCTTCGAGAACGGCGGATCTTTGATGAGGTCGTGTTCGGAAAAAATGAGCATGTCGCGGATGGTCTTTTGGATACGGTAGGTACTGCCTTCCGGACGCTCCTCCGAGAAAAAGTGGGCCAGGCGCTCCGGCGAAACGTCAGCAATGATGCTGGTGGGGTAAACGCCTGCGCGGGCTTGCTCGATGGCTTCGCGGTCGATGTCAGTCGCAAAGATCTGCACCTTGAAATGCTCTTTCAGTTCTTCCATGCGTTCCCGGAGGAGCATGGCGATGGAATAGGCTTCCTCGCCGGTGGAACAGCCGGGGACCCAGACGC
>Ga0302325_10020863_pt1 | contig 13725 bp, 5 predicted proteins | sample Palsa_T0_2_FD_201948 | JGI IMG/M metagenome (GOLD analysis project Ga0302325, IMG submission 201948) | Peat permafrost microbial communities from Stordalen Mire near Abisko, Sweden - Palsa_T0_2 | ecosystem: Environmental > Terrestrial > Soil > Palsa > Peat permafrost | place: Sweden: Abisko... | reverse complement strand
GCCGAGGAAACGGGCCGGATTTGTTACGGCCTGGATATCGACGGGCGCTACGTGGACGTTATCATTCGCCGCTGGCAGACGTACACGGGAAAAGCGGCGTTGCTTTTTTCAACTGGCAGGCCATTCGATGAGGTGGCAGCCGCGCGCGACCTGGATCGGGTGCCCGGTCCGGTGGAGGTGTAGCGATGCCACGACAAGCATTCGAGCCCACCGCCGAACAACGGAGGTTGGTCAAGTCCTTCGCCGCAGTGGGAATCAAACAAGCAGATATAGCCCGTAAGTTGGGCATCCGGTCGGAGAAAACCCTTCGCAAACATTTTCGAGCGGAGCTAGACGAAGGCGCTGTGGACGCGAACTATACCGTGGCGCAGTCTCTGTTCCAGAGCGCCAAGGCTGGAAACGTCGCGGCGGGAATATTTTGGATGAAGTCGCGAGCCGGTTGGAGCGAGCGGCCAACTCATCCACCTAGCGCAATTGCTCTGCCGCCATTCGTGGTCGCTAGGGAACAAGGAGCGGCAGCATGAGCATGGTCTATCTCAAGCCGCCCCAGTGGGAGGTTTTTTGTTCCGATTCACGCTTCCGGGTTCTGGTAGCCGGCCGGCGATTCGGAAAAACATATCTTTCGCTCGTCGAGCTTTGCCGGGCGGCCTGGTCTCCAGGCCGCTTGGCCTGGTATGTCGCGCCCACCTATAAACAAGCCAAACGCGTCGCTTGGAAGCCGCTCAAGCTGATGACCAGGCCCTATTGGGCCTTGCCGCCAAACGAGACCGACCTCAGGATCGAGCTCCAGGGAGGCGGTACGATTTGTTTACGTGGCGCCGACAATTACGACTCGCTACGCGGCGACGGTCTGGACTTTATGGTTCTCGACGAATACGCATCCATAGCGCGAGAAGCGTGGCCGGAAGTATTGCGGCCGGCTCTGGCCGACAAGCAAGGGCGCGCTTTATTTATCGGTACCCCGCGAGGCCATGACCATTTCTACGATTTGTACCAAGCCGTCCAAAATCAGAAGCATTGGGCGACCTTCCAGTTCACCACCGAGCAGGGCGGAAATGTCTCGCGCCAGGAGCTGGAATCAGCCACTCATGACCTGGACGAACGCACCTACCGCCAGGAATTTCAGGCCGACTTCGAGAATCTCAGCGTCGGGCTTGTCTACTACGCTTTCGACCGCACGGAGAATGTCAAGCCGCTCGAATATCATCCGCAGCTGCCCGTATTTTGGACACTGGATTTCAACATCAACCCGATGTGTTCCCTGGTCGGCCAAAAGGATGGCGATTCGGTCTATGTCTTGGATGAGTTCGTGCTGCCCGATTCGAATACGGAAGCCGCCTGCGCGGCGTTTCGGGAGCGGACGCTTCCATGGTTTCGTGTCACGCAAATACCGATGCGGCTCTCGGTTTACGGGGATGCCACCGGTAACAGCCGCCAATCCCAAGCCTCGCGAACCGACTGGCAGATCGTGAAGGATTTCTTGGCCCGATATCCCCGCGATTACAAAGTGTCGTTTGGCGTGAATTCATCGAACCCGCCTGTGAAGGACCGCGTGAACTGCGTGAACGCAAAACTGCGCAATCAAGCCGGCGAACGCAAGCTCCTGATTGATCCGCGCGCGAACCAGCTCATCCTGGATCTGGAACGCGTGCACTGGAAGGCCGATCCAGGTGGAAACCTGCTTCCTGAAATCGATAAATCCGATCCGGCCCGGTCTCATACGAGCGACGCGCTGGGTTATATGATCGCGAAAGAGTTCGGTATGCATCCGACGTTCGGCGAACGGGCGGGGCCGATCTTCTAAAGCGCGATCGCCGTCAAGCGGAGCCGGAGCGCATAACGCGACTGGCCGCTCCACTGCGCGCGCCTGAAGGGGGCCACCTGCGCCCAAGGCAGTTTCGGGCCTCCCGCGAAAGTGCCTTATTTTCAGGGGTTTATGTTTCAATGGGATGCGGCTAGCTTATTGAACTTTGTTGAGCTTTATTGAACTCTGGGCTTTTCGCGTCCTCAATTTTATCTACAGCTTCTTAGTCCAACCACTTCCCGCGAATCGTAACGACAATAGAACCTGGGCCGGAACTGCTGAGCAACAATCCGTTGAGTTCTTGTGAGTGCCAAGTCTGCGATTGCACGGCACGTTTCACGGCAGGATAACCGATGACAAATCGTTCACGACTGAATGCGCTGGCGGCGGCAGCGGCCCGTCGTCGATTTGAAGTGTAGGTGGATCTACGGTCGCGAAGCCCCCCATGAAATAGTCATCTGTAATTCCGAATAATGCAGCTAATGAGAATGCGACCACGAAGTAGTTGCCGCCATTGAACCCGTATCCCCCGTAGGCGGCAACGGCAGTTGGCGTCCCAATCTCGGTGACGACGTGGTTTCCCAATTGTACTTGCCCGATCACGAGTGACCCACGAAATCTATAGTCTGTTTCTCCCGGAGTCACTGCGGTGCCCAGGGGTACGGCGCCAAGGTTGGTCTTCTTCAGTCCCATCGGATCGCCATTCGATACCGGGTTTCCTGCCGCATACTCATAGGGATTAACGTCCCGCGGCGCGGGCGAAAACAACGGATCGCGTGATAAGAACCGTCCGAACGCGCTGTCGTAATACCGGAACCGCACATAGAACAGATCAGTGCCCGGTTCCTGCATCACCCCCCAGTGGCCCTGCCAAGTGAATGGATTATTGGTCTTGTTCGACGCACCGGCCGTGACCACGTCACCATACGAGCTGATTCCATAAGTGTCCGTCACCACGCCGCTGTCATCGGTGAGAAGTGTCGTCGACCCGGTCTCATCGAATGAATAGAAATGATGGCTGCCGGTTGCCGCGTCGATGCCATAAAGCAATGAGCCGTCCGGCGCGTAAACGTAATAGATTACGTCCGAATTTCCGGATTGAACAACGGCTATGGACGGCAGACCCGTTGCATAGTTCAGCACGTAATTCAAGGTTGTCCCGTCAGCACCGGTTCGAGAGACGCGCTGGCCCAGGCCATCGTAGCTGCAGGAAGCCGAACCGTCGCTGCGGGTGTAGGAGACCAGCCGGGAAGCTGGATTCCAGGTGTAAGTGGAACCTCCGTCCCCGCTGGTTAGACGACCACGCGCGTCATAGGTGAATCCGGCAATCTGATTCGCGGCGTTGAAACCCAGCGGCAGCGTCCCCGGAGCGCCCGGCGTCGCCTCTTGCGGCAGGATACGGTCCGCGGACGTCACACGGCCAATGGCATCTCTGGTCAGGTGAATGGACACCAACAACTGGCCGTTGCTCGTATCGGTGATGGAAACAACCCGGCCGTCTTGGTCGTACGCATACTGCGTCATCACCCCGTTCGTTCGAGAAATGGAAGTCAGTTGATGGGCGGCGTTGAACTGGAAAGACACAGTCCCGCCCGCCCAATCCGAAATCTGCGATAGCAGGCCTCGGCTGTCATACGAATACGTGACCTTCCCTGGGGGATAAGTCACGCTGCTGATTCGGCCCACCGAATCGTATGCGATCGCCAGACCATTGGACGAGATAAGCCGGCCCGCGCTATCGTAGGCGAGAGAAACGCCCGCGCTGCTGGTGAGGCGGTTATCGTTGTCGTAGGTATAGGCCACCGATGAGCCGTCTGAATATTTCGCCTGCACCGCGTTTCCCGCCGCATCGTACGCGATCTGTGCGGAGTCACCCGATGAACTGATGGACGACACCCGGCCGCGGTTGTCGTATGAATACGTCAGCGCTTGACCGAGCGGGTCCGTGATGCTGGTGAGACGCCCGAGTGAATCATAACCGACCGGCCATTTGTTGCCGTTCGGATCAGTGAACGACGCCAGAACAGGCAAATTCCCCCAGGTGAAGGATGTAGTGAGGCTACCCGGAGCGTTGATGCCGGAGAGTAGGCCGCGGCTTTCATAGCTGAAGCTGGTGGTGCGTGGAGAGCATTTGCTTAACAGTCATCACTTTCACTGGCCGCACTAAATCCTGCCCGAAGATCCGGTCGCGATCCCGTGGCTCACTTTCTGGGGTTGCATGTCATTGCTTCAGCCGATGCGAAGCATCGTCTTTCCCCTGTTGCTCACTAGGATGTCCTGTTTGGCCCGGATTCCGACGCCCTAACAGTTTTCTGACTGCCGCCAACAGCCCCCCTATAAATCCGAACCCAAGAACGACTGCGGGCAGGACACCCCACCAACCGATCCTCCCGACGAAGTACACCCCGAGTCGAAAACTGAGGAAGCACGCCAATAGAAAAAAGAAAAGCTCAAAAAGATTCATTTCCTTAATGACATCCGCATGAACGTCCTCCTGACAAGGTACCAATCGCCCCAGATGCGCCCAGCACACCCGTGCCAAGCGGCGTCGTCCCAGTACCGATGGTCCGTCCCCACTGTCCGGTCACATCCGGCAATATTGCTCTGAGCCAACCTTGATCAGCAACTATTTGCTGTCCTCTCGCGGCAGCGTCCCCAATTTGGCCATACCTCGCATAACTACTACCCGGAAGGGTTTTTTGCCCAATCTCGTAGTATCCGACGTTGCCAAGTCCGCCGGCCCTGATCGCTTGTGTTGCTGTGCCCGCGCCCAGTGAGCCAGCGACACTGAGTCCCGCATCAACACCGTTAGCCACACTTTGTGACAACCCTACCGCTTGCAGCCCCTGGGAGGTCATCGAATCCACAGGACAATCAGTGAACGCTTGACGCAGTCCGGCCTGAACTTGATCCAGCCCATGGATGCCGACAGCTACACCTGCCACACCGCCAACGCCAGTCCACCCCGTCGTGACTGCTAGACCTGCGCCAGCGGCTGTCTCGAATCCTCCGCCCACAGCCCTTACGCCGCCCCAGAATCGCGTCCATCCGTCGAGGCCATGGGGATCAAAGAAATTGGTCGGGCTGTCAAACACATAGGCGTACAGATTCGTATCGCCGCCCGCAAGCCCCGCCGGGTCCTCGGAGATAAATCTTCCAATCGGCGGGTCATAGTATCTGGCCCTATAAAAATAGAGTCCCGTTCCGTCGTTCTCTCTCCCGGTGTATTCGTAGCTGTTTGTGCTTACGCTGCCATTCGCCGTACTGTTGCCAAACGGTTGATAGACGTACCGGGTTTGAATCGCCCCGGTTAAGTCCGTCAGCGCAACCGACGAACCGAGTGCATCGGTGAGAAAGCTTCGCTCCCCCGCCGAGTCGGTTCTTGTCAGGATCTCGTCTACGCCAAGGCCGGTCAGCAGATTTGCTGTTACGGCAGAACCCGACAATTCTTGTACCTGATTCACGCCGTCATAGAGAAACGCTGTCCCGTTGGCGTTCTGAGTACGCCGGCCGAAGCCATCGTATGCAAAGGTGCCACCGCCCAGCGCACCCAGTTGGTTCCGTGCGTTCCAGGTGTAGCTATTGGTCCCGTCGCTAGTCAGATTGCCGTTCAGATCGTAGGTTAGCGTGGCCGAGCCCCACTGCGTGAGCTGATTGTTCGCATTGTAGACCGCCGAAGCGACTGCCCCCGGTAAATTTACTGCCGCCAAGCTCCCTCCCATTTGCACTAGCCGTCCGTTACCGTCATAAGCATAGGACAGATTGCCCAGCGTGATCGATCCTTGTGTATATGTGATGCTTGACAGGCGTGAAGCGGCGTCATATCCGTACGCGGCGACGATACCATTCGGAAGCGTCAGGGAAGTCCTCCGGTTGGCACCGTCATAGCCGATGGTCACGGTCGCGGTTCCCTGGGCAATCTGGATAAGGCGATTCCCGTTGTCGTAGGTATAAGAGACCGTAGGTTGGCCCGCTACCGTCATGCTGGTGCGGCGGTTCCCGCTGTCGTACGTGTAACTCACCGAGCCTTGCGGCGAGACTTCGGAAATGAGGTCATCCAGATCGTCGTAATTGCGCGTAATCGTCCCTGCGATTGAATCCACTACCTGCGTCAAGCGGTTTCCTGCATCGTAAGTGTTCGTGACCGTCGATTGATCCGCATATTGGATGCTAGTCGGCCGATCCAAGCCATCGTATGTTAAGGAAGTCACTTGATTCTTACGATCCACCAGAGCAGACAAATTTCCGTTCAGGTCGTACTGATAGGTTGCCATCTTAAGAAGTGCGTCCGTGCGCGATGCCACCCGATCCATGCTATCGGGCGAATAGGTCGTGGTGTTGCCAGCCGCGTCTTGCACGGTGATTAGGTTCTCGTTTGCGTCGTAGGCGAAACTCGTTTGCCCGTTCAACGGATCGACGATCTTGGAGAGGTATCCGAATTGATCGCGCTGATACTGAGTTAGCTGACCGACAGGCGCCTGGAGAATAGCAAGGTGACCCACGGCATCTAAGGTCCGATGAATCGTATTGCCAGCAGGGTCAGTAACCGCAATCAAATCATGGTTCGAATAGCCGAATTGTGTGGTTCCTGCAAAGTTAGCTATCGAGGCAGGTTGACCGTCGGCATTTTGAGTAATGCTCACGGTATTAAGGGGGTCCGTCACGCTGGTGAGGTAGCTCCCCGTCGCGTCATACCCCAGAGTCGTCGTATGATTAAGCGGATCCGTGATACTTGTGACCTGATTGAATGTAGCTATGCAGGAAGACGTGCCGGATCCTGTTTGGTATGTCATGGTAGTGACTGCGTTTGCAGTCCCGGTCATCCGCGCTATGCTAGTTGTATTCCCGCATGAATCGTATGCAAAGCTGGTTTGCCGGCCGAGCGGGTCTGTGATGGTTGACATTAAGCTGCTCTGATACTGATAAGTTGTCGTTTGCTGTTCAGACTGGCCGGCAGCGCGCGTATATGACAAAACGTTGCCGCCGGACATATACCCCGAAGTATCAAATGTCGAGACTTGAACGTATCCACGGGGGTTCGTCACCTTCGTTTGGATGATGTTGCCGTTAGTATCCGTGGTGTAGGCGAATTGATACACGCCTCCATCGGCGAGATCCTGTTCGATCACTCTGCCGCTGGCGTCGTATTTGTTAGTTAAGTATGTGATAGCCCGAGCATCTGTTATTGTCAACAATTCATTATTACCGTCATAGGTGTACTGAGTGGTTCCTCCTTTGGCGTCCACAACGCGGGATAACCGACCTCCCGTATCATAAGTGTAGCTTATTGATCGCAACGCGTTGTCCTGTGCCTGCGTAATCCGGCCTGACAAATCGTAAGTGAAGCTGATCCAGCGGCCGCTCGTCGAGGTGACCCTGGTTAAGTTTCCAGTCGCGGGATCTCGGTTCATCGTCAATGCGTTTCCGTTGCGATCCGCAATGCTGATAACGGCTCCCTGGGAGGCAGACAGTTGATAAGCGTCCGGGAACATCCACACGCTCCCATCCTTCAACCTTAGATTCCAGCCAGTTCCGTTCCACGAAATCTGCGACTTGTAAAATACCGTTTGAGTTGCGGTGTGCTCGTAAATTGCGTCCGTGTTGCCTGTACCCGTGGATATTCGCGGGTAGTGAATCCGCTTGCCGTCAGCTAGGACCAGGTCCATGAAGGTGTAGGGAAAACTGTCTCCCGCAAGGAACACATTGTAGTCGTGGGTCGCGCCAATACCGAACGCCCTCGACATACTGTCGCCCGGCCGGTAGACGCGTGTCAGCTGGATGGGCAAGACACCGTCTAGATACAGATCAGTATTGTTCAGTACGAACATGCCAGTGCCCAAGTCCACAGGCTCACCGGCTTTGCAGCCCGCCACGCCACTGCAACCAGGTCCATTCGGAGGCCCGTTACCAGGACTGGTCGCCATCGCGCCGGTGAATTCATACAATACGACCCCTGGATCTGGTACGATGCTTCTTCTGTCGGCGCTGACAGATCCCTGTCCATACACATACCAGCCCCATTCGTCCGGATCGTAGTTCCAGAAATCGAAACGCGCTCCGACTGGAGCGGGTGGCGTGTTTGGATAGATCAACTGCGCGCCTTTTGTATCGCCGCCATTTACACGAATGTAAGCGCCTCCAGGTTGAATGGTGAAGTAAAATGTGACCGGCACGTTCGGAAGTGGAAATGGCGTACGACTGAGTGGAACGGGAGTGATGCTCAATCGGTGAACTACATTTCCGTCTTGGTCCGTGATAACCGTTCCCGGAGGCAGTGTCAGTCGCAAACCGGGCAAAAGAGGAGTGGACACCTCAACTTGGCTTGTGGTCGGCGAAGGAATCGTGATCGCATGAACAGCATCTAGCTCCGTTAGCCAGATGAAGTAAGAAAGCACATTGGTAACGCCAGACGTTATGTCAACGCCTGCGTAGTATTCACCGTAGTCGTTTTTTTGTACGCTGTTTGGTCTGCCGTCGATCTCCAACTTGCAATGTCCCGATGGAATCGAAGTGATCAGGAAACGTCCCGTAACGTCCGACTGGGTTCTCTGTGTCGTTGCGCCGCAGAGAAGTTGCAGCGATACACCCTGCACTGGTTTGGCATTGCTCGAAAGCAGGACTCGACCCGACAGCGAAGTCACGCCCGCCGGACCTTGCAATGGCGGGATGTTGCTCGGCTCGTTCGTACTAGTCGCGCTGATGTTCGAAGGCACGTTGGCCGAGCTGACGGGCGCGCCCATCGTTGTGAACGAGATTGTCGCGGGAGTCACTTCCATGTCGCGATTATCCGTGGGCCCATCTATAGACACGGTGTAGGTTCTGGACGGCAGAAGGGGCTGATTCGGCGTCAAGAACGCCAGTAGGCCGTTTTCTGCTGGAATTACCTTAGCATTGATCTCCAATTGAGAATCATCGAGTAGCTTTATTGTCCTCGCATTGACTGTGGCTACATTCAGGAGTCGGGAGAACCGCAATGACACGATAGTCCCAACGCTTACTCCAGCTTGGCGATCCGTCGGCAGCGAGGCCTCCAAGTGCGGGTCACCTTCCAAATTCCGCCAGGGCGCTTGGTCAATCGGTGAGAAGCTCTTTGTGTCGGGGTCATACAATTCGCCTTTTCGGAGAGGAGAACCGTCCTCGCCGAAGCCCCCCCAGAGCAGCACCTTGCCATCCGGCAACAAAGTCGCGGAGTGGTCGCGGCGCAATATTGAGGTTTTGCTTTCAAGCTTCTCAGAACCGCCACTCTGCGGTTCCCAAAGCTCCGCAAATGGAAGAGGCTTACCGTCCCCGCCGATGCCGCCGACTATTAGTACGAGGCCATCCGACAACACGGTCGCAGTATGGTGCGCTCGCGGAGTGGGAGCATTTGAGAACAAAGGCTGAGATTGAAGAGTATCGGGATCAAGCAGTTCGGCAAGGTCAACGACGCCAGCCCCATCGATACCTCCTAGAATCAGAACCTTACCTTGCGGCAGAACCGTTGCCGTATGCCATGCCCGAGCCCTTGCCAACACACCTGTAACACGGCTTGTCTGGCCAACGGCGTGCTCTATTGAGAATGCGTTAGAAACACCAGCGAGACTCGATCCACCGGAGTCCATCCAGCGTCCATCTGGAAGTAACGTTCTAATTTGGCCTGGCAGCGCTATGCTTGCAGGGGCTATGGTTTGCCCACAGAGCAGACCTGCAGCCGAAGTCAGGCAAATGCTCAGCCAAGCACTGATCTCTAAGAATTTTCTCACCTCATCCTCCAAATGCAGACTTATTTGATCTCTCCAGTCTGGTAGAACTTGAGTCTCACGGATTTGTGATCGTTACGTTGTTGAAGGTTGCCGAATCGATTACGGCGAAACCGGAGGTCACATCCCCCACAGCCAACCCAATGTATACCGTGCCCGCCATGGGAATAGTCACGGTGCCCCCAAGCACCCACGTAGAGCCGTCCGCCGACGAGTATCCACTAAAGGCATTCCCTGAGCGCACCAGCTTGAACCACCCCGGCACACTGCCCGATGATCCGCCGCCGTAGGTAGTACCGCCGAGCGTCGATGGCCGATATTGCATAATTACGTCCGACACGAGTGCATATGCCGACTCTGGTGCTAATGTCTCCCGGATCATGATTCCCGGTAGGGCGCTGTTGCTTCCGAATCCGTTGCCGAAGCCTGTAACCTGGGCGATGATCGTTCCATCTCCGTTCAGTGGCTGATACGCAAACTGAAAACTGTCAATCTGCGTGGTGCCGCCCTCTTCCCCCAACGATCCCATTCCTGCCAGTGTGAATACGCCGTTGCTATAGCTTGAACCCGTGCCCACGCCTCCCGGTCCGATATCCTGGTTGGTCCATGGCGGCGGCAAGCTCACAATCGCGGTGCTTACAATCAGCGTCAATGGCGCGATGTGCGTCAAACTGCCACTCACCCCGGTGATTGTCAGAGGATAAGTCCCGGCCGGCGTGGTGGAACTAGTAGCGATTGTTAGCATTGACGAACCTGACGTTCCCACGCTCGCTGGACTGAAGGTGGCCGTCGCTCCTGAAGGCAAGCCCGTCACACTGAGGGTTACAGTGCCGCCAAAACCGTTCACAGGATCCACAAAGACTTTGGGGTATCCCACACTGCCTCTGGCAACGGTGACTGAGGAGGCAGGTATACTTGCTAGGTAAAAATCAGGCGTCGTGTTGATGCTGTTCACGACTAATACGTTGTCGAAAGTGGCCGTCGTGATCCCAGGGTCAGCATACGAGGTTACCGCAAGCCCGATGTTCACCATGGCGGCCATCGATATGGTCTGGGTAGAGCCTACCTGCACCCACGTGCTGCCATCCGACGACGAGTATCCACTAAAGTTGTTCCCAGACCGCACCAACTCAAACCAACATGGCAAGCTCAGGCTGAATCCAGGAGAATCACCCTCCTGCGCGCTCTCCGTTGAAGTTCGAAATTCGAAATCTCGAGCGTAGGTGGTACCGCCACCATTGCTGAAGCCAACGAAAGCGAATGAGGCTCCTGTGGCTAGGGTCTCCCGAATCATGAGCCCCACCGAGGCGTTGCCAGCGACACCGGATTCGCTCACGAGCCGCCCGATAATCGTACCGTCCCCGTTCAACACCTGAGAAGTGTAATGGAACGTATCCCATCCGTCGCCTGCGCCTGCAATCGTGAATACGCCACCTTCGTATTGGCCAAGCCCTGGTGTTCCGACCCCACCGATATCTTGATCCGTCCAGGCGGCCGGGAGAGGCGATACGGTCAATGTTGCAGTCGTGTTATGAATTGTCGCGCCCGCCGTGCCAGTGATCGTGAAAGTGTATGTCCCGCCGGCTGCTGTTCCTGGAACGATGGACAAAATGGAAATCCCCGTCGGACTCACCGTTGGCGGGTTAAAACTGCCGCTGGCTCCAGAAGGCAATCCAGCCAAACTCAACGTCACCGTTGTTGAGAATCCGGGTCCGGCGCTTACGTATACGCTATAGCCCGGTACGTTGAAGTTAGGAAGTTCGAAGATGGCGAAATCGGCGGTCGTCGGTGGGATAGTCACAAACAATGCTGCGCTGCCAGTCAAACCCGATCCCGCCACCACGGCGACGGTGTAGGTTCCGTTTGCCGGAAGAGGTGAGGGAATATCAAGGACACTAGCATTCGGTGAAAGAGTTGTCGTGTAGAAGATTGTGCTGTCAGGGTTGTAAACAGACACGGTTCCATTGGCAAGTGAAGTATTAATCAGTAGCCGTATGTGTTGACCTGATGTGCCATTGAAAAGCACCATCCCCACTGGAGAGGCGGGAACCAGGTTAAAACTCGCACTGTTACCGATCGCGATTCGGCCAACGAACGCGATGCTTCCAGCCGAATACGGATTAGGAACAACAGTGAAATTTCCAGTACTTGTAGCTTGTCCCGCCGCCGTTTGCACGGAAATAACGCCAGTTCCCGCTTGGGGTGGGACGCTAGTGGTGATCGTAGTTGCCGATGCTGCGGAAACGGTGGCGATGGCTCCGCCAATCGTAACGGTATCGTTGAGTGGGTTAGGATCGAAGTTCGTCCCGCTGATAGTCACTAATGTGCTCGAACTTCCGATCGTGGGATTGAAGCTAATAATGGTCGGAGCATTGGGAGCGTTCGTCACGGTAAAAGTAGGACCGGTGGCGTTTCCAGATGGGGCAGTGACCGTAATTGGCCCCGTCGCCGCACCCGAGGGGACCGATGCGACTATTTGAGAAGCGGTTGCTGACGTAACTGTGGCAGCGGTTCCATTGAATTGGACGACATCCTGGCTCGGCTGAGAGCTGAACCCGGTACCAATGATCGTCACCGGTGTGCCCATTGGCCCGCTGGTCGGCGTGATGGATGAGATCGCCACCGGAGTTTCACGAGTGATGGACAGGAGATTACCCACGGCGTCGTATTTGTAATTGGCGCCGGCGCCAGTCTGATCGACTACAGAAACGAGTCGTCCTAGATCGTCGTAAACGTAAGTAACAAAACCCAGTGGACCCACCGTAAACGGCATGCCGTTGCTGGCTACGCCACCGACCGTGACCACCAAGTTGCCCGTGGTCGCGCCGCTAGGGACGGCAACCTCAATACTGGAAGCACTCCAACTGTAGACGGTCGCTGCACTGGTGCCGTTGAACGTCACGATGCTACTGCCCTGGCTCGCGCCGAAGCTGCTACCGGTGATGGTGACCGTTGTGCCAACTGGACCCGAGGTTGGCAATAGGCCGGAAATGCTGGCCGCAGTAGCCGTAACCACGAGCGTAACGTCCGCGGAATGTTGCAAGCCGCCCGAAGTCCCGGTGATCGTCACGGCGTAACTGCCCCCCGGAACCGACGAGGTCGTCGTAATACTCACTGTCGAGTTGCCAGATCCGCTCACCGAAGTTGGACTGAAGCTGGCGCTGGCGCCTGTAGGCAGTCCGCTCGCGCTCAGCGCCACAGTTCCTGTAAACCCATTCAACGCTCCCACCGAAGCGGTATAGCTCGCCGCGCTCCCCGCGTTCACGGACTGCGAACCAGGTGTTGCGGTAAGCGTGAAGTCTGGCGCAGGAGAGGTGAGCGCCATAGCGAGCAGAACAACATTGCTGTTGTTCGGCAGCGCAATGCTGCTGACGGTCTTGGCCGCATTCAACGTGAATGAATAGCCGTACAGATAGAATGTTTGATTGTTTTGTGTTCCGTTGGCCGCATCCCGGTACGCCATGGTCGCCGCTGTGCCCTCACCGGAGTAGCTCTGCGGTGTGGACCAGTCACTCAAGCTCTGCGTGAACGTGGAGCTGGTTCCGTCGGTGTAGGTAACCGTGAAAACCTGCGAGGTTTGGTTGCCATTCAGCCCCGTCGCCAACATGTATAGTTTCGAAAACTGCCCGGCCGGCAGCGTCACCGTTGCGCTGGTGACGGCATCGGGAGCATTGGCTGGCCCCAGGCTGAAGTCTATCCCTTGAAAAATTACGCTGCTTCCCAGCAGATTGGATGAATAAGCGTATCCACCTTGGTCCAGGCCGCCGGAGGTAAATGTCGTCCCGTCCGTCACGATCCCTTCCAACGTGTACACCGAGGAAAGATTCACATTGGTGAAGTTTCCTCCGTTCACAATCAGCGTGACATCCGCGGAATGTTGCAAGCTGCCCGACGTTCCGGTGATCGTCACGGCGTAACTGCCACCCGGAACCGACGAGGTCGTCGTGATACTCACTGTCGAGTTGCCAGAGCCGCTCACCGAAGTTGGACTGAAGCTGGCACTAGCGCCTGTAGGCAGTCCGCTCGCGCTCAGCGCCACAGTTCCTGTAAACCCGTTCAACGCTCCCACCGAAGCGGTATAGCTCGCCGCGCTCCCCGCGTTCACGGACTGCGAACCAGGTGTTGCGGTAAGCGTGAAGTCTGGCGCAGGAGAGGTGAGCGCCATAGCGAGCAGAACAACAT
>Ga0302325_10020862_pt1 | contig 13726 bp, 12 predicted proteins | sample Palsa_T0_2_FD_201948 | JGI IMG/M metagenome (GOLD analysis project Ga0302325, IMG submission 201948) | Peat permafrost microbial communities from Stordalen Mire near Abisko, Sweden - Palsa_T0_2 | ecosystem: Environmental > Terrestrial > Soil > Palsa > Peat permafrost | place: Sweden: Abisko... | reverse complement strand
AAGGTATCCGTTCACACCGGGCTCAAGGCGGTTCTTCGATAAGCTGCCTATCGAAGAGAGCTTCTCCAGCGCCGAGGTGCTAAGACAGGCCGAGAGCCGTCTGCTCGGAGCTATCAAGAGACAGAGGTATGAGAGACACATGTCCGAGCTTATCGAGTTCTCCAGCTTCTTCGTCTCTGCCCTTGTTGCCAGCCAAGATCAGTTCCTTGGCCAGAAGTTCGCGGAGACAGAGAGCGCCTTCGCCAAGGACTATTTCACATCGGAAAGGCTGCAGGACAAACCGGCCATAATCAGGGACTGCTTCGACATCAGGTTCTCTCGTTCCGAGCTTCCAAACTACGCGTACAGCATCCCGGTCGTCGAGTACCTGCGCGCATCGACCAAATTCGAGCTGAGGTCACAGAGATGGAAGCTCGTCAACCGCCCTCTCTCCGATGGAATAGTGTACTTCACGGAGAATGACCTGAATGATTTTTTCGGCGAGCTTTCCGAGAAGATGATCTACGGGGGCGTGAAGAACCTCCGGAAGGTCGCGTTCCCGAAGCAGCTGGTTGCGGTGCGCGAGGAGATAGTGCCCTACCTGCCACCGCCGAAGACCAAATCGACGCGGGGATACCTGTACATCGAGGATTTGCTGAAACACCCGGTGGCCGACGGGAGGCACAGGCTGACCTGGCTGGTTCTGGCGCCGTACATGGTCAACGTGAAGAACCTGGAGGAGACCGAGGCAGTGGAAAGGATACGCGCATTCGTGGCGGCCAGAGGCGAGACGAGTTCGATGAAGCGATTCATCGAATACAATGTGAAGAGGGCGAAGCGGAACGGATTGATGCCTCCGACCCTGAGCAAACTGAGGACGGAGCACCCGGACATATATTCCCTGCTACCGCGGGAGATCGTACAAAGGTACAGGCCTTCCGGCGGAAACTAGCGGCTGCAACGGTTATAATCGACGCGTCTTGCTCGTCCGCTCTGGCGGGTGAGTGGGCCTCCGACCCGTTCCGCCACGGCAAACCCCGGTGTTGGAGGAGATGAAAAACGCAAAAAGTAGAAAACGAGTTACCGATATCAGAGGCGTTCCTCAGCGTCCAGGGCGAAGGCATCAACGCAGGGACGCCGAGCGTCTTCCTCAGGACATACTTCTGTAACCTGACCTGTACGTGGTGTGACTCCAAATACACGTGGGAGAATCAGGAGAAGTCTCAGGCCGGAGTAGATTACTCGTCGATGACCGCGGACGCCGTGTTCCAGAAGGTCATGAGTTTCGGCTGCGCTCACCTGGTCCTGACAGGAGGCGAACCGCTGCTGCACCAGAAGCTGCTCGAGCCCGTCCTGTCCAGGCTGAAGAAGGAGGGTGTATACATAGAGGTCGAGACCAACGGCACCGTGACCCCCACGGAGGAGACCTTCTCCCTCATCGACTGCTTTAACGTCTCTCCGAAGACATCAAACAGCCTTGTCGACAGCAGGGTAAGGACGCGCCGCGGGCCGCTGGAAGCGTTTGCGGGTTCACGGAAGTCGTGGTTCAAATTCGTGGTACGGGATTCGAAGGACCTGTCCGAGGTGGAAGACTTAATCCATGAATTTTCTCTCCCCCGAGACCGGATCATGTTGATGCCAGAAGGTACGGACTCGACCACGCTGATTGAACGGGGCAGGTGGCTCGTCGATGTCTGCATGGAACGGGGGTTCAGGTTCACGCCGCGCCTGCACATACTGCTGTTCGGAAACAAGAGGGGCACATAGTGAAACCGGAGCACCAGCCTCGCTCTGCGGTGATGTTGACCTCGGGCGGAGTCGATTCGGTCACTACGGCGTATTATGTGAAACGCAAGCTCAAAGCGCCGAGGATGATTCTCGTCTTCGCCAACTACGGCCAGAGGACCTACGACTACGAGGGCTTCTGCATCAAGGCGATCGGGAAGGCCCTGGAATCGCCGGTAAAGCTCGTGGACCTTAGGTGGCTCGGGAAGCTCAGCACGAGTGTCCTCACCAAGCCCAAGACACCCATAACGGAGACCAAGGAAGCAGACCTTTGGGACCCAGAGAAGGCGAAGCAGCGCATACTGAAATGGTGGGACGTGGTACGCAACCTCCAGCTCATCACCGTCGGCCTTGCACACGCGGAGTCGATCGACCTCAACGAGTACCTGTCGACGGGCGAGCGCGATATCTGGGACGTTCACATAGGGATCAGGCGCGAGACACCTGTCGCGATGAAGGACAACACCCCCGAGTTTCTAAAGCTGATGGATGAGGTCGCGCAGCAATCAACCCATTTTGGCGATTATCATGTCAAGGCGCCGCTGATAACCTACGACAAGGACATGGTGGTCAAGCTGGGTGAGAAGCTGGGAGTTCCCTGGGAGTATACTTACAGCTGCTACGCCGGGTACGGGTTCAGGAAGGTCGGGGGGAGGACCCTTCCAGTACACTGCGGTGTTTGTTCCAATGATAAGAGAAGAGCCTTGGCGTTCAAATTGGCGGATATATACGATCCCAGCCTTTACGCTCGATCTCCGATTGAAGACGTCCAGTACGAAAAGCGCGACAGCGTCTTCGTCCAAAAGCGAAAGAACTAGGCAAAGCTGGCAGAATCCAAGCAGGAGAATTAAGCAGACAGCGGCTCTGAAGGAATGTTGGAGAAGAGAGGATTACAGAAGTCGAGTTTCTGATCACCTGCGCGAGATAGCCGGCAAAGGAGGGCGAAGGGCAGCGGAACTGAGACGTTCAGGAGCCATTACTATCAGTGAAGAAACGCGAAGGCGCTGCAGCAAGTCGCAAAAGACAAGGTTTCAGCGACCCGAAGAAGCGAGAGAATTAGAAAGGGCGAGGTATCTTTCGCGACAAGTCGTTGACCCTCAAGAACGTGCTCGAAAGATGCGGGAGGCCTTCGTCAAGAAATATGGTTCTCTCCTCGAACTGGCAAAGATGGGAATGAAGGCCGCGAAAAGAAAACCAAGCAAACTCGAAATTGAAGTCGGGAAGACACTCGGTGATGAGTGGAAATACGTAGGTAATGGGAAGATGGTAATAGGCGGTCTAGTCCCCAGACTTCGTTAATCAGACAAGAAACGAGGTCCTTGAAGTGTTGGGATGCTATTATCATGCATGTCCCATTCATTATCCGAATGTTAGAGCGGGACCAAAGACATTCCCTGCATTCAGAGAATCAGTGTTCAGAGCAAATGGATATGGTGTTCAATTCCTCTGGGAGCATGAGATCAAGGAGAGGAGGAAGCTTGCCTTTGCAGAAGCGGGTGTGAAGGACCCATCGGTCTATGCCAGGCCCTAGAGAGATTACTCGCCTTCGCCGGAATCCTTCGCTACCCTGAAACTTCCGCCGAGTATAGACCTCTGGCTGACCATCCCGATGGGCTTTCCTCTCTCGGTCACGACCAGTCTGCGGATGTGATGTTTTGCCATGAGTTTGAGCGCTTCGGTGATAGGGGTGTCTGAGGCCGTCGAGACGATGGTCGTAGACATGATGTCCTTGAGAAGGGTCTTCGAAGCTGGCAGGTCGTCAGCTGCGAGTTTGTAGAGGACGTCTCTCTCGGTCACAATCCCTGCGGTCTCCCCGTTCTTGGTGACCAGCACGCTCCCCGCGTCATTCTCCTTCATCAGCTTCGCGGCCTCCAGGACACTGTTGTTGGCCTCGAGTTTCAGCAGATTGGCCCTAACAAAATTCCTGACAGTGAGTTGATTCTCGTCCACGTGCCCGATCCAGAAGGTGACCGAATAATGGCAGTTGGGACATTCTTCTGGAGGGTTCTCCTGCTCTATGACGTAGGAGCACCGGTAGCATTCCCACTTTTCCATGTTATAGCTCGGGTGAAAAAACTCTTGGAGTATATATCTTGCTTTCCAAGCTCGGATTCAGCGGCGAGAAGCATTTAGGATGATTTTGTTAGCCAATCGCTAAATACCCCCATCCTGCAGATTTCGGGGACTTGCAGACCCCAGCTTTGCCCAAGCTTGAGGCTACAAGTTGGAACCCGGTACTCGAAGAAGAGATAAGAAGGATTTGGGAATTAGAAAATAGTTTTGTTTTCCAACCGAATAGCGAAAAGAAACGTAATTTTGTCATGGATACCCCTCCGCCGTATCCTTCTGGCAAACCCTGGCACCCGGGCGCCCTGACCCAGTATTCGCAGATCGACATGATAGCGCGTTCTGCCCGCATGAGGAACTTCAACGTGCTTTACCCGGTGGGGATAGACAGGAACGGTCTGCCTGTGGAGATTGCGACTGAGCGCAAGTACAGGATCCAGCTGAGGAAGACCCCGCGTGAGGAGTTCATCAACCTGTGCAAGCATGCGCTCGACGACATCGAAGCCTACATGGTCGACCTGCTCAAGAGGATGGGGGTTTCAGGCGACTACGAGAACAAGTACCGGACCGACTCTGAGGAATACAGGAAGGTCACGCAGTGGTCGTTCATAGAGATGTGGAACAAGGGTCTGGTCTATATCGCGAACCGGCCGAACAACTACTGCACAGACTGTGGTACAACCATAGCCGATGCTGAGATAGAATACGAGGAACTTCCCACATACCTCGTCACTAACAGCTTCAAGGTGAAGGGTTCTGAGGACGAGTTGATGGTGGCAACGACACGGCCAGAGCTGTTGGAAGCCTGCCAGTTGGTGATCGTCCACCCGGACGACGACCGTTACAAGAAACTGATCGGCAAGAGCGTAATCGTCCCGTTATTCGGCAAGGAGGTAGAGGTGGTGGCGCACAAGAGCGTCGACATGGCGTTCGGCACAGGAGCCGTCATGATCTGCAGCTATGGCGATTACCACGACGTCCAGCTGTTCAGGGAATTGAAGCTCAAGGAGATCGTGGCCGTAGACATCGACGGCAGGATGACCTCGGCAGCTGGCAAATACGCAGGCATGAGCATAAAGGACGCCAGGTCCCAGATAATACAGGACCTGCAAGAGGCGAAGATAGCGGTCAAGGTAGAGCAGATACAGCACAGGACGCCGCTCTGCGAACGAAGCCACACGCCCATAGAGATCATCCCGATGGAGGAGTTCTACCTCAAGCAGCTCGAGTTTCTGCCAAAGTTGAGGAAACTTGCGAAGGAGATGGTGTTCCACCCGGAGGTTCACCGGCAGATCCTACTCAACTGGATGAACTCTCTCACCACAGACTATCCCATCTCCCGAAGGAGGTATTACGCCACTGAAATCCCGATATGGTACTGCAGCAAGTGCAACGAACCCCACCTGCCAAAACCCGGGAAGTACTACAGGCCATGGAGGGACCCGGCTCCTTTTAAGAAATGCAAGAAATGCGGTAACACAAAATTTGTAGGGGAGACCAAGACCTTCGACACATGGATGGACTCCAGTATCTCGGCCCTTTACATAACAAAGAGGACCAAGAACCTGCGGTTCTACCGTTCCACCTACCCTGCGACGATCAGGACCCAGGGGAAGGACATCGTGAGGACGTGGCTCTACTATTCACTGCTCAGATGCTATCTGCTCACCGGGAAGGCTCCGTTCAAGCACGCGTGGGTAGGAGGGCTGGGGCAGGACGCAAAAGGGCGAGCCATGAGAAAGAGTCTGGGGAACTTTGTGGACCCTGAGCCGCTCCTGCAGAAGTATGGTACGGACAACTTCCGCTTCTGGGGGGCCTCGGAAGCGAACCTCGGCCAGGACTTCAGGTTAAGCGAGGACAGGATCGCCGGAGCGGGTAAGTTCCTGACGAAGCTGTGGAACACGGCCCGTTTCATAAGCGCGTTCAAGGAGCCCGAGTCAGCGACGCTGACGGAGACGGACAAGTGGATACTGGCGGAACTGAACAAGCTGGAGGCGGAATGCATTGAGGGCTATGAGGACTTCAACATGTTCGTCCCAGCCACAAAGATCAGGGAGTTTCTATGGAACGTGTTCGCTGCGCACTATATCGAGATGACCAAGGGCAGGGCGTACGGAGACGTGGGTACTGAAAGCGAACGGGAGGCCGCCCGGTACACCCTGCACAGGGTGATGCGAGGCATTCTCCTCCTGCTTGCGCCGATAGTGCCCCATGTCACCGACTACGTGTGGCGGAAACTGTACGGTACTACGACCATTCACCTTGAACAGTTTCCAAAGTCCAGCGGTCACAAGGTGACTGCCGGAGTAACGCAGACCCTGATTGATTTCAACGTCCAGGTCTGGAAGGCGAAGCGAGAGAAAGGACTCGCCTTGAAGGAGCCGATTCAGGTCGAGCTTCCCAAGAAGCTGCGTCCGTACGCTTCAGACCTGACCCGTATGCACCACATCCTGGACTAGTCTACTTCTCGAACCTTTTCGAGAGGGCCCGGTAGTCGGCTTCAGATATCCTGGCATCGATGGCGGCGGCGTTCTCTTCGACATGTGAAACCCTGCCCGCCTTTGGAATGGCGACTACAGGCTCTGGATAGGTAACCCAGTTGAGCATGAGCTGAGCAGGGGTCATCCCGTACTTGTCGAGCATCTCCTTGGGAATCCTGCTTATCGGGATGTTGCCTGTGTCGAGGGGGCTGTATGCGATGACGGCGATCTTCTCCTTCCCGCAGAACGGCAGAAGCTCTGCCTCGATCGAGCGCGAGGTAATGCTGTACCTTACCTGGTTAGAGACAAGTTCGCTTTTCGGGAGGGATTCCTGGGCCTGCATGGTCTGTTCGACGTTGAAGTTGCTCACCCCGACGTATCTCGTCTTGCCGGTGGCCACCAGCTCCTCCATGGCCCTCATGGTCTCTTGTATCGGGATACGCTCGCTCGGCCAGTGAAGCTGGTACAGGTCCACGAACTTCACTCCAAGCCTCTGGATGCTGGCCTCGCACGACTTGATGACATCGTCATAACCAAAATGCTCGGGAGAGAGCTTCGTCGCCAAGAAAACGTCTTCCCTATAGTCTCTTATCGCCTCGCCGACGAGCGTCTCAGACCGTCCGTGTCCGTACACCTCGGCGGTATCGATTAGCCTCATCCCGAGTTCTATCCCCCTTTGGATCGCCTTGATCTCGTTGGCGCGCTGTTCTCCCGTAGAGTTTCCGATCGCATAGGTACCCATTCCCACCACAGGAATACTCTCCCCTGTCCTTCCGAGCGGCCGAAACTCCATAGCGGACGCGCCGATTTCCCCTTGTTTTAGTCTATCTGATGAAAGGAATTACCATGGCCGCGTCCGTAAAAGGTTAAAAGAAAACTTAAAGCTCGAAAGGACGAATGTCCATTCTCGAAAGCCCTACTGATGAAGCTAAGAGAATAATCGAGGTCGCCCAAAAGAGGAAGATAACTCTGCGTTTGTTCGGGGGCGTGTCGTTCTATTTCAGATGCCCTTCGGCGAAGCACAGGAGCCTCCAGAGGAACTACGTCGATGTGGACTTCATGGGACACTCTAAGCAGTCGAAGGAAATCAAGCAGCTCTTCGTGGACCTCGGATACGTACCGAGGGACAGGTTCAATGCGATGCAGGGCTATCGGCGACTGATTTTCAACGACATCGGACACCAGAGACGAATAGACATCTTTCTCGACGTCTTCGAGATGTGTCATAAATTCAACTTCAAGGACAGGCTCGAGATCGACCCTTACACCATCTCCCTCGCCGACATGCTGGCGACAAAGCTGCAGATCGTCGAGATCAACCAGAAGGACCTCAAAGACATCGTGAGCATGTTCGTCGACCACGATGTCGGCACCGGTGACTCGCCCGAGGTCATCAATGGGACTTACCTGGCGAAACTTTGCGGAAACGAGTGGGGGATTTACAAGACCTTCACTATCAATTTAGACCGCGTCCTTAACGTCGTGAATGAGTTAGGACTGGAAGACGGTGAAAGGAATCTGGTGATTGATAGGGTCACCAGGCTGAAGAAGATGATCGAGGACGCCCCGAAGAGCATGGGATGGAAGATGCGTGCCCGGATGGGTGAACGGGTTCAGTGGTACGAGCTTCCTGAGGCGGACAAGGAAGTCGTCGACTCGAGAGTGTCGACCGGGAACGCGGCGTCGGGCGCGTGAGGTTTTAAAACCTCCAGCTGGAGCGTGCGATGGGCATTGGTCAAGACTAGGGTCTTCTTCGTTACTGATGTACACGGCTCTGACAGATGCTTCCGCAAGTTCGTCAACGCTGGAAAGTTCTACAACGCGAACGTACTCGTTCTCGGTGGCGACATCACCGGGAAGATGATAGTCCCAATCGTAAAGCAGCCCAATGGCACGAGCACATGTGAATTCGGGGGGACCGCGTTCGTCATGAAGACCCCCGAACAGATCGCGGAGGTGACGAAGAGCATCAAAGATTCGGGTTTCTACCCTTACATGGCAGAGCCGAAGGACGTGGAGGAGCTCTCTGCCAAACCGGAGCTCGTCCCTCCTCTTTTCAAGAAGCTGATGATAGAGAGCATCGATGGATGGATGAAGCTCGCCGAGGAGAGGCTGAAGGGTACAGGCATCAAGTGTTACGTCTCCCCGGGTAACGACGACTATTTTGAGATCGACAAGGCGCTCGATTCGGCGACTTATGTGATAAACCCGGAAGAGAAGACTGTGGACATAGACGGCGAGCACGAGATGATAACGCTTGGATATGCCAACCACACCCCGTGGAACAGCCCGAGGGAGGTGGACGAAGACGTGCTGCAGCAGAAGATAGACAAGATGACGGCCCAGGTGAAGGACATGAAAAAGACCCTCTTCAACTTGCACGTACCCCCGATCAACACCGTGATAGACCAGGCGCCAAAGCTCGACGCGAACCTGAAGCCGGTCATCTCAGGAGGCAGCATAGTGATGACCTCGGCAGGTAGCACGGCCGTCAGAGCGAGCATAGAGAAGTATCAACCGCTGGCCGGAATCCATGGCCATATCCATGAATCTAGAGGGATGGTCAAGATCGGTCAGACTATGTGCTTCAATCCAGGAAGCGAATACAACTCAGGCATCCTGAAGGGGCTCCTCTGCGATGTTGACAAGGACAAGGTAAAGTCCTACATGCTCACCTCCGGCTAGAGAAGGCCGAGACATAGATTTCGAGGCAACAAAGGAGATAAAGTGTCCCTCACACGGGCGATAGTCGTGCCACGGTAGCTCAGTCTGGTAGAGCACCTGCCTTGTAAGAGCCGAGAAGGTTATGATCAGGCGGTCGTGGGATCAAATCCCACCCGTGGCTTCCAATTCAATCCCGTTCTTCAGCATCAACCGCTTTCACCCTGCTCTGCGTCTCGCTTGTCTCCCGATCGGGACAGGAGGTCGTAGGAGAGCAGCTTCAGGAAGTAACTGAACTCTTCGTCGTGAAATTCGGTCTGGGCATACCGGCGCGTCTGGGTGGCGATCGAGTTTGCCAGCAGATGGTAGCAGGTCTGGTCTCTACCGCCCAGTACGCTGAAAAAGAAGTGCTGGCATGAGCAGAAGGGTTTCTCCGGGTCTATGAACTCGTCACCGCTCCTGCCCACGACGGTATGAAGCACCCTTCCGCTCGGGACGAAAACGTGCCTCTTCACGCGACCTTCGAGAACAGTGTCGATGGCTCGTTCGAGATACTTTCGGCTCGCGAGGCTATCAGAGAACTTCTCGATCAATTCGTCCCTTGTCTGAGGGTCCATCACGGCATCTCATCCTATGAATTCGGCAAGAGAGCTCTGGGCCGCGGCTTCGGACAGGTCGCTGACTCTTACACCGACCCGCCTGAGTTCCCGGCTCTCGCTCAACAGGGATGAGAACAGTTCGGTCGTTGCCCTCTTGAGCGAGGGCAAGTCATTAGTCGGAGCCTCTAGGGTCTTGGTCCTTGTCTTGGTTGAAAGGTCAGTGAGTATCCCGATTGCGGAGACCGAGCGGAAGAAGAGTCCCTTCTCCAAGACCCGTCTGTGAACATCTTCGATCGCAGGGGACAGCTGCATGATAATCTCCTCAAGGCTCCCGGAGTCGCGCTTCAGCGTGATGATCCTGCTGAGCTGCTTTGCAGGCCCATTCCCGACGACGGGTTCGTCGTCGACTCCGCTCGCGGCGTTGTGCAGGTAGACCGCGAGCTTTTGGCCGAGTAGCTGGTCGAGTGCGCTCAGGTCCTTGTTTGCCAGGTCGCCGATGGTCGAGACCCCTACGTCTTTGAGTATCTTGGCGCTCTTGGGACCGACACCATACAATTTCTCGACGGGCATGTGCTGCATGAACTGAGGAAGGTCCGACGGTAGCACCACCGTGAGACCGTCCGGTTTCTTGAAATCTGAAGCGAGTTTTGCCACGACCTTGTTCGGGGCCACCCCAATAGAGCAGGTCAGTTTCTCATGTTTCAGTATCTCCAGCTTCATCCCGGTAGCCATCCTGGTCGCTTCCCCATAATCCTCTTCAGATCGCCTGGTTATGTCGAAGAAGGTCTCATCAATGCCTGTCTGTTCTATGACGTCGACGCTTCCTCTGACGATTTCCATCACTCTTTCAGAGTAAGCCTCATACTTCTCGTGGTCGATGCGTATGAACTTCGCATCCTTACCCTCCAGTCGCCTCTTAGCGAGCACGATAGGGATTCCAGACCTCACGCCAAGCTCCCTTGCTTTGTAGTTGGCGGTGCTCACTACCCCGCTGACCTCGGTCCGGCCGGAATAAACACATACGACCACTGGCAACGTCTTGAGAGACGGATTCTCGACCTCCTCCACCTGAGCGTAGAAGTAGTCGAGGTCGAGGTGGCCCACCACACGCGTCAAGCTTTCACCTTGCGACCCTTCTCAGTTTAAGAGTGTTCTCGGTTTCCATCTGCGAGCGTCGCTGGACCCGGCCCTCGACTAGGATTTTTCGCGAGAGATTTGGTGGGGTCGGCCGGATTTGAACTGGCGCTCTCAAGCGCCCGAGGCATTATCCAGGAGTAGAGGCTTATCTGGCCAGCGCGCTGTGAACCGCTGCAAGGGTCAGATAGTCGATTACTGCGTAGACGATGAACGCCACAATTAGAATTGCTACCAGGTAAGTTATCACTTTATCCTTGGGCGTACCCGTGATTATCGGGAGTCCCAAGTAGACAATGTACAACCCATAGAGCAAGCCCAGAAAGGTCAAGGGCGCAATAGTCGGAATGAAATCCACTATGGCGATGAGAGCGACAGGAGTATAACCATAGGCGGCGAGGACGGTCGCTCTCGTTTGATCTGTCTTCGATGCAAAGTGAGGCGCGAATTTCCATATTACGGCTCCGACGATTATGACACCTATTATCTGAAAGACATAAGTTACGACCGCTACCTCCACGGATCCAGCGGCCACGTTATGGGGGTCGAAACGGGATGAGTAGTAGATAGCTTCGCCTACCATGGTCGCAATGAGTGGAACCAATGCGATGATAGCCACATAGTTGAGGATGAGCGAATTCAGTGAAACACTTAGATCCTTGTTCCGCATCATGAAAGCTGCGGGGTTCGTTACGAGCGCCATAGCATTTCTAAAGGCATTCGAAATTCGGAGTGGTGCACTGCCCGTGTGAGAAGTCAGTACTGGGGGTAGGGAGGGAGAACCGAGTGTGGCGAGAGGAGCTCCACAGGACAGACAAAAAGCCGCATCCTGCGAGTTATTTGCTCCACACTTTGGACAATACAAGCGCTAAATTATCTTTTTGTGGCGAATTTAAGCGTGCGGTCATTGCGCCTTGCTAAGGTCATCGCAAACACTTATTGTCAAAATGACAATCAACCCGCCATTTGAGCCGGCTCTCCTGTTAATTTGAGCGTGAAAATGGTGGGGTCGGCCGGATTTGAACCGGCGCTCTCAAGCGCCCGAGGCTTGAAGCAAATCCTCGTCCTTTCGGACGATCTTGACCAGACTAGCCGACGACCCCGCAGGCGCTGAGTCGCGGTGTCTGGCTTTATATTCTATCTCTGCTCGTGTGATACTCCTTCCCGTCTCCTCCTCAATGCTTTTGCGTTCTTCTTCGACCTTAGGTCCCATCCTCTCCCACCGCTCGCTCCTTTCATCGAGCATCAAACACATCTTTCTAATCTTCTCTCGGTGGCGGCTCAGTGGAAGAATTCGCCTGGCCAGAACCCTAACCTCTTCGCGTCTGTGAATTTCGAGACGCCGAGTATCCTTGGTGAGTTGGATTTCCTTGTTACTTGAAGCTCCTCGTAGAATCTTAGTCGAATCCTTCTCATCCCCGCGGTACAGATATACGTGAAAGCATTCCTTTCTTAGGAAATCCTTCACCTGCTCCAGCAATGTCTTACTGGCTGATGTTATCGAAATGGAGCACCCTGTGATAGCTGGTTTCAAAAAATGCAGGTACGCAGGCGTTATAAGCAGGACAGTTCAGCGTAGAGCCCTATGTCGGAAGCTACGAAAACAGTAATTGTCGGTCAATCAAAGCCACTCCTGAACTACGTCACCGCCTGCATAACGATGTTCAACAGCGGCGCAGACCACGTAGTTCTAAGATCGAGGGGCGAGGCCATAAACATGGCAGTCGACGTTACGCAGCTTCTGAGGAAGAGGTTCTTCAGCCAGGTCCAGATTTCAAAGATTCAGATTGACGGCGAAAATGTCGTTTCCAGAGACGGGAGGCAGCTGAGTCTTCCGGTGCTGGAAATCGAACTCTCGATGCCAAAGGCGCAGACAACAGCCTAACATCCCCGGTGCTCTGCGTATCCGGCATCAGGTAACAGCTCAACTTGGCACGGGCTTGATATACCTCAAGGTAGTCCTGCAGTGAAGAGCGCAGCGTGACTACAAGGTATGTACGACTTCAATTCATTAATCGATGAAGTACTCAGGAACAGGCCTGAAGTCACGAGAGACCAGATCCTGAGTCTGATCCAGGAGAAGAAGGAGACTGTGGGGGGAGGATTCCTGACGGACCAGGGGGCCCTCTTCCTGATAGCGGGGGAGCTGGGCGTCCAGCTGCAGCATCTGACCACCACCGATCTCACCCTGAAGGACCTGTATCTCGGGGCGAACGATATCACGATAGTGGCCAGGGTCCTCGGCATTTATCCCGTCTCCGAATACAAGAAAAAGGATGGAGGGGCCGGGAGGTACAGGCGACTGGTACTGTTCGACCAGAACAATACGTCGAAGCTCACTATCTGGGATGATAACTCTGAAGCGATAAAACTGGAAGGCATAGGGGTCGACAGCCCAGTGAGAGTGCTGAACGGGTATGTCAGGCAGGGGCTCGACGGCAAACCCACGTTGAACCTGGGAAGGAAGGGGAAAATCGAGCTGGTCGCAGATGAGAAGCTAGTATCCCGTCTCGTCCCTCTATCCAAACTCTCGAAGAAAGTAGATGAAATCGGCGAGCTCCAGGACCTGCCCGCCGTAGAGGGCCTGGCGCTGACAGGAAGCAGAAGTTCGAGTTTCACAAGGCAGGATGGCTCCCCTGGATCACTGACACAGTTCGAGCTCGGTGGGGAGACGGAGAAAGTCAGAATTAGGGCGGTCATTTGGAACACCGTAGGGCTGGAGATCAAAACAGGGCAGAGAATCGTCGTCACGAACGTCAGGCTGAAGAAGAACATGAACGGGGAACGGGAGTTACACGGCGATAACGGCAGTGCCGTGACAATCGTCGGCGAGGAAAAGAATCCGGCCGTCCGTATGCTCATCAAGGTCAACCAAGTGAAGGACCCACATCAGAGGTGCGATGTCGAGGTCATGGCGCTCTCAATTCCCTCCGTCCGCGACGTTCAGTTGAAGGATGGCGGTTCGGTCAGGAAAGCTGAAGCAATATTCGGCGACGACACAGGAGAGATCACGGTCACGGG
>Ga0302325_10020861_pt1 | contig 13726 bp, 9 predicted proteins | sample Palsa_T0_2_FD_201948 | JGI IMG/M metagenome (GOLD analysis project Ga0302325, IMG submission 201948) | Peat permafrost microbial communities from Stordalen Mire near Abisko, Sweden - Palsa_T0_2 | ecosystem: Environmental > Terrestrial > Soil > Palsa > Peat permafrost | place: Sweden: Abisko... | reverse complement strand
CGCGGCGGTCAAGCTGCGTGGTCAGCAGCCGGTCGCAGGCCCCCGGGATTCTCGCGGCGTTCCCCAGCGGGGTCGGCGCGACACGAGGTCCCCCGCGTTGCTCAAGCCGGCGCAACAACGTATTCGTTCAGCCCAACCTCAGGGGCGCCTGATGCGTTCACGACCGATCGCCCTGATGACGGCCGCGATGATCTCGACGGCGGCGTGCACGCCGTCTTCCCCCGCGCCGGCCAACGGCCCGCCGCAGCCGGCCGCGCCGGCCCAGCCGGCCACGGTGGCCAACCTCGGCCCGCGGCCCGCGGCGTTCGCCGGCGCCGACCCGACCGCCTACAGCCAGTGGCTGGCGTCGCAGGCGATCGCGGCCGAGCAGCAGGAGACCGGCGCGCCGTGCGCCGCCGCCACCGTCGCCTCGCTGGGCGTCTCGGACGCCAGCCCGCCGATCGTGACCGCGCCGCCGCCTGGCGTCTTCATCAACATCAGCGGCGTCGAGCACCTGCAGGTGCAAGGCTGCGGCCGCGCCGACCAGCTCAACTTCCTGGTCTTCCGCCTGACCACCGGCCCCTGGATGGACGCGCGCCTCCTCGACGGCGACTCCCTCACCGGCCCCCAGCTCCAGCACGACGCATTGCCGATCGCCTCCGGCGCGATCGTCGCCGGCGCCGGGTGCTCCACGGACGCCGCCGCGCAGGGCTCGGTGCGGATGGGACGCGCCCAGCTCTCCCAGCGCCCGACCGGCGCCGGCAGCCCCTGGCAGGAGCTCTGGACCGGCTCGGCCTGCGGCAAGTCGGTCACCGTGCTGATGACCTTCACCCCCGACCAGAACGACCCCGGAACCAGCATCTCGGCCTCGATCGTCCCCAGCGGCGGCCAGACGCCCGCCCAGGCAGGCGGCTGACTTTCCACTGTCGCGTCCCGCTTCCCGGTTCGTGGGGCTGGCGTTCAGACCGCCGCCCTGCGGCCTCGCAGCTGCCGACACCGGCTCAGAACGCCACCGCGCAGCCCATCGAGACGCGCCAGTCGGAGATGGCGCCCCTGCCGCCCGGTATGCCGGCCTGCTGGTTGGTGACCTTCGGGCGACAGCCGTTCTTCGCGTCTGTCGCGAGGAACGGCTTCTGCCACCAGCGCGCGCGCTCGGCGCTGGCGTCGAAGTCGGCGCGCTGAGCCGGATCGATGTCGAATGACCGCGTCGGCGGACCGCCGGCTGTCGCAAAACGCTCCGCGCAGTGGAGGCGATCATCCGGGCTTGGCCCCCCGGGGAGGTCGCAACCGAGGGCGGCGTTGAGGGCGCGCCGCAGGCGCTCGTCGTCAGGGATCGGCGCTGGCAGGCTGGGGTTGGCCGAGGGCGGACTCGCGACAAGGTTCAGCGGCGGCGCGGGGGCTCTCGTGGGCGGCGCGGTCAATGCCCGCCTGTTCATCCCTTGCGGCGGCGGCTCGGCGGCGCGCGGGGGTATTGGCTTCGCCGGCAGCTGCAGGTCGATGACGTTCGCCGGGGATGCGGCGGGCGCAAGCGGCGTCTGGCTGATCAGCGCCAGCACGAGCAGGATGTGCAAGCCGATCGCCGCAACGGCCGCTGCCAGGCGTCGTCGAGCTTTCGCTCCCTGCAGCTTCCGCAGTGGCCGATCCAACGCCGCCCCTAAGGCCCGCAGCCGTCAGGGCGAACGTGATAGGCGAATGGGCTGAATTTGAGGCCACCCCGATCCCGCCGCGGTCACGATGCGAGCGGCGCCCGCAAATCGGCGTCCTGCGGGATCACGTCCACTTCCACCTTCAGCGCCTGGTCCCCTGAGCCCAGCAGGACACCGTCGATGGGAGAGGTGTCGGCGGCGTCGCGGCCGACCGTCAGGGTGATGTGGTCGTTCTGGGCGTAGATGGCGTTGGTGGGATCGAGGCCGATCCAGCCCCGCTCGGCGCCGCACCAGAGCCGCACCCAGGCGTGGGTGGCGTCGGCGCCGGCCAGCCGCGGGCGCCCCGGGGGCGGAGTGGTGCGCAGGTAGCCGGCGACATAGGCGGCCGGCAGGCCAAGGCCCCGCAGGCCGCAGATCATGATGTTGGCGAAGTCCTGGCAGACGCCGGACCGGGCGCCGAACGCTTCCCGCGGCGAGGTGTAGGCGTCGGTGGCCTTTGGATCGTAGGTGAAGTCGGCGCGAATGCGGCCCATCAGCTCGGCGGCGGCCTCGACGATCGGCCGACCGGTGTGGAAGCTGGCGCGGGCGTAGTCGGTGATCGCCGGGGCCATCGGTGTGCGGGCTGTCGGGTAGAGGAAGGTCGCCGGGCTCGCAGGGCCCAGGTCGCGGCTCTGGAAGCTCGCGGCGCGCACCGCCTCCCAGGGCGGAGCGTCGAACGCCCGCTCCACCGGCGACGCGTGCACGTCGACCACGGAGTTGGCTTCGATGATCAGCTTGCGGTGCATCTTGTCGATGAGCAGGATCACGCTTCCATCCGTGAAAGGATCGGTCCGGTCGTCGATGCGCGAGGGCTCCGGCGTCACCGTGATGGCGATGTGCTCGAGGGTCTGGATAGCTGAGTCCTGTGGCGTCAGCCGCAGCACGCAGCGGGCGAAGGCGACCGGGGCCTCGTAGCTGTAGGTGGTTCGGTGGCGGACGCCGTAGATCACGCGAGCGAGGTGAGCTTGACGGTGGGCACGGCGTTGGCGCCTTGCAGGAAGTAGCGGTCCGCCACCGCATCCGACAGCCGCATCAGGGTCTGCTCGAAGGCCAGGATGGCGTCGAAATCTAAGTCGGCGGCATCCGCGGTCTCGGCCAGAGTCGCCAGCGGCAGCAGGATGCGGCTGGGCGCTTCCAGCATCCCGTCCTCCAGCAGCCGCGGCAGCGCCGCCAGGTGATCCTTCACGGCGAACACCTGGAAGGCGGCCGAGCGGGTGTTGAAGGGATCCAGCATCACCATGTCCAGCACCGGCGTCAGCGCCAGGCCGACCAGGTAACGGGCCCGATAGGTGATCTGGCTGTCGGCCAGGTCGAGCAGCAGATCGAGATCGTCGATGGTGGCCTCGCCGCCGGCGACGGTGCGGGTGAAGCGGCAGGTGTTGATGCCCCGCTCGATCCGCCGGCCCATGTCCAGGAAGCGCCAGCCCGCGCCGCGGTTCATGTTCTCCTGCGCCAGGCCCGCCAGCGCGGCGAGGATCTGCAGGGCGGTCTCGACCTGCTGCAGGGCTTCGGCCTCCGAGCGCTCGTGCGGCAGTCGCTCCAGCAGGCGGTTCTCCAGGTTGAGCAGCAGCGTCCAGAAGTCGGCGGAGAGTCGCTCGCGCATGCTGGCGGCGGTCCGGCGGGCCGCCCGGACCAGGGTGATCACCGACCCGAGGGCCTCCCGATTGTTCAGCGCCTCTGCGGCCACGTCGATCGCCTTGCGGCCCAGGTCCTCCTCATCGAGCGCGCCCCAGGCGATCAGCAGCTGCTGCAGGCGGGTCAGGGTCTCGCCGGCGCCGTGCAGGGCCGCTTCGGAGTCCATCAGGCTGGTGCAGAGGCTGCGCACCAGGCGCAGGGTCGCCTCGGCGCGCTCCAGGTAGCGGCCGAGCCAGAACAGGTTGTCGGCGGCGCGGCTGGGCAGGTGGCCGAGCACCCGCCGCACCTGCACGTCCTCCTTGCTGGCCAGCAGGGTCATCCGCTCCACCAGCTGGTCGGCGATCACCCAGACGTCGGCGGTGCGGGCGTTATCCCCCATCGAGACCGCCCGAACGTCCGGATGCTCGGCGGTGCGGCAGAAACCGCCCGACATGATGCGCATGCCGTTGGGCGTCGCCGTAGCGTAGACCCGCAGCACGAAGGGCGCGGGCGCCAGGCGGGTGTCGCGCAGCACCGGCGTGGTCGAGAGCCGCACCACCTCCTGGCCCACGAAGTCGCCCGGCCGGTCGTTGAAGCGGACCAGGAAGGCCTTGCGCTCGGCGTCGGTGAGGTCGGCCATCAGCCGCGGCTTCGACGAGCGGCCGTCCGCGCCCAGCCCGTTGAAGGCCGGCGCGATGGCCAGATCGTCGAGATCGCCCTCCACCAGCGCCCGTTCCGCCGGCTGGCCGCACCACCAGGTGGCGACGTGGGGCATCTTCAGCTCCTCGCCGAGCAGCCGCCGGCAGAGCACCGGCAGGAAGCCCAGCAGCGCCTTCGATTCCAGCACCCCCGAGCCCGGCATGTTGAGCACCGCGACGCCGCCGCTGCGGATCGCCTCGATCAGGCCGGGCGCGCCCAGCCGCGACGCGCCGTTTAGCTCCAGCGGATCGACGAAGTCGGAGTCCACGCGGCGGAAAATCACGTCGGCGCGCCGCAGGCCGGCGATGGTGCGGATGTAGACGCGCCCGTCGCGCACCACCAGGTCGTCGCCCTCGACCAGCAGGAAGCCGAGGTAGCGGGCGAGGTGCGCCTGCTCAAAGTAGGTCTCGCTAAACGGTCCGGGGGTGAGCAGGCAGATGCGCGGGTCGCTGCGCTCGGCGCTGGCGGTGAGGCCCTTGCGCAGCTCGTCAAAGAACGGCGCCAGGCGTTGCACGTTCATGGCGTTGTAGAGATTGGGGAAGGCGCGCGAGAGCACCAGGCGGTTCTCCAACGCATAGCCGGCGCCCGAGGGGGCCTGGGTGCGATCGTCCAGCACCCACCAGCGTCCGTCCGGGCCGCGCCCCAGGTCGGCGGCGTAGAGCTGCAGGTAGCGGCCGCCGGGCGGCTCGATGCCGCGGATCGGCCGCAGGAACTCGGAGCTGCCGGTCAGCACCGCCGCCGGCAGCGCGCCGTCCGCCACCAACGAGGCGGGGCCATAGAAGTCCCGCAGCAGCGCCTCCATCAGGTTGGCGCGCTGCTCGACCCCGGCGGCGATCTGAGCCCACTCAGCCTCACCGAGCAGCAGCGGCAGCGGGTTCAGCGGCCAGCTGCGTTCGTTTTCCTCGCCGTAGATGCGATAGGAGACGCCGGTGTCGCGGATGTAGCGGGCCGCGAGGCTGAAGCGGCTCTTGAAGTCGTCCTCGGCGTACTCGGCGAAGTCGCCGAGGAAGCTCAGCCAATAGTCGCGCGGCCGCCCGGTGGCGTCGAACAGCTCGTCCGGCGCGCCCGGCAGGGGCCGGTAGTTGCGCAGCCAGTCCGACAGCCGCGCCGCCTCGGTCGAGCCGAGATTGTCGCGCCGGCGCGCGGCGCTGGCCGGGTCAGGCGGGGCCACTGCCAGTCCTCAGGTCGAGGGTCATCGGAAACTCTCCCCTGGCCTCGAGCGCCGGCGGCTGCACCGCGCCTGGCGTGTGGCCTTGCCCCTCGAAGCGCGCATTGCGGCGCGCCTGCGCCTCGTAGGAATTGACCGGGAAGGTATCATAGTTGCGCCCGCCGGGATGGGCGACGTGGTAGACGCAGCCGCCCAGCGAACGCTCGTTCCAGCGATCGATGAGGTCGAAGGTCAGCGGCGCGTGGACCGGGATCGTGGGGTGCAGGCCGCTGGGCAGCCTCCAAGCCTTGTAGCGGACCCCGGCGACGGCCTCCATCGAGACCCCGGTCGGCGTCATCGGCAAGGCCCGACCGTTGCAGGTGACCGTGTAACGGTCCGGGTTGAAGCCGCTGGCCAGCACCTGCAGCCGCTCGACCGACGAATCCACGAACCGGACGGTGCCCTGGCCGCTGGTCTCCTCGCCCATGACGTGCCAGGGCTCCAGGGCGTGGCGCAGCTCCAGGCCGACGTCGCCGTACTGCACCTGACCGTGCACCGGGAAGCGGAAGGCGCGCTGGGCCTCGTACCAGCGTGGGTCCAGCGGATAGCCGGCCTGCTTCAGGTCGGCGAGCACGCCCTGGAAGTCGCTCCAAACGAAGTGCGGCAGCATGAAGCGGTCGTGCAGCGCGGTGCCCCAGCGCACGCAGCCGCCGGTCTGCGGCTCGCGCCAGAACCAGGCGACCAGCGCCCGGATCAGCAGCTGCTGGGCGAGGTTCATCCGCGCGTCGGGGGGCATCTCGAAGCCGCGGAACTCCAGCAGGCCGAGGCGGCCGGCCGAGCCTTCCGGCGAATAGAGTTTGTCGATGCAGATCTCGGTGCGATGGGTGTTGCCGGCGACGTCGGTCAGCAGGTTGCGCAGCAGGCGGTCGACCAGCCACGGCGACGGCGGGTTCTCGGCGTCCAGCGGCGGGATCATCGCCAGCGCGATGTCCAGTTCATAGAGGACGTCGTGGCGGGCCTCGTCCACCCGCGGCGCCTGGCTGGTGGGGCCGACGAAGAGGCCGGAGAACAGGTACGAGAGGGACGGATGGCGCTGCCAGTAGAGCAGCAGGCTCTTCAGCAGGTCGGGCCGGCGCAGGAAAGGCGAGTCGTCCGGGCTGGCGCCCCCCAGCACCACGTGCGCGCCGCCGCCCGTGCCGGTGTGGCGCCCGTCGATCATGAACTTGTCGGCCCCCAGACGGCAGGCCCTGGCGTCCTCATAGAGGCCGGTGGTGATCCCCACCGCCTCGCGCCAGTTGGCGGCGGGCTGGACGTTGACCTCTATCACCCCCGGGTCGGGGGTGACCCGGAGCACCGCCAGCCGCCGATCGTCTGGCGGCGCATAGCCCTCGAGGCGGACTGGCAGCTCCTCTGCGGCCGCCTCGATCTGGGCGGTCAGCTCCAGATAATCCTCGAGCCGGGCCAGCGGCGGCATGAACACATAGAGCGCCCCGTCCCGCGGCTGCACGCACAGGGCCGTGCGGACCGGCGGCTGCCGCTCGCGCCGCACCCCCGGCGCGGTCGCCGGGTCGGGCGTCTTGGCGCGGAAGATTTCGTCGAAATCCGGCAGGGCCCCGCGCGCCGCGTATGGGTCCAGCGGCGTGATGTTCGGATATTCCTCCGGTTTCAGCGCCGGCAGGGCGCTGAACGGCAGGCGCAGGCCGATCGGGGAGTCGCCGGGGACGAGGTAGAGGCGGCCGCGCCGGAAGCGCCACGGCTCGCTCAGCCAGCCCTCCCCTTCGGCCTTGGTCAGCGGCCGGCGCAGCGGCAGCACGTAGCCCACCGGCTTGGAGAGCCCGCCCTCCATCGCCCGGCGCAGGCTGTCGCGGGCGGCCGCGTCGTCCAGGTCCTCGTCGGTAAGCTCGACGTTCTGCGGCAGGTCGGCCTCGGCCTTCATCCAGTGCAGGAAGTCCTCGCGCGCCGGCAGCGCGCAGGCCGGATCGACCCCCAGCCGCCGCGCCAGGCGTAGCACCAGCGCCAGGGCGTCGGCGGCGCCCGGCGCGGCCTTGCGGGGGGCCGGATCGGCGGATGCGCGGCCGCGCCAGACCGGCAGTCCGTCGCGCCGCCAGTGGAGCCCCAGCGACCAGCGCGGCAGCGGCTCGCCCGGGTACCACTTGCCCTGGCCGTGATGCAGCAGTCCGCCCGGCCCGAAGCGATCCTTCAGGCGCTCGACCAGCTGCGCGGCCACCACCGGCTTTGTGGGGCCGGAAGCGTCGGTGTTCCACTCGGCCGCCTCGAAATCGTCAATCGAGACGAAGGTCGGCTCGCCGCCGAGGGTCAGGCGCACGTCCTGGGCCGCCAGGTCGCGCTCGACGGCGTCGCCCATGGCGTCCAGCGCCTCCCACTGGTCGTCCTCGAACGGCCGGGTGATGCGGACTGTGTCGACCAGCCGCTGCACGTCCATCTCGAACTCGAAGACGGTCTCCGCCTGGCTGACGGCGCCAGTGATCGGCGCGCTCGAGCGATAGTGGGGCGCCGCCGCCAGCGGCAGGTGGCCCTCGCCGCAGAGCAGGCCCGAGGTGGCGTCGAGGCCGATCCAGCCGGCCCCGGGGAGGTAGACCTCGACCCAGGCGTGCAGGTCGGTGAAGTCCTTGCGGGTCCCCATCGGCCCCTCGATCGGGTCGATGTCCGCCTTCAGCTGGATCAGGTAGCCGGAGACGAAGCGGGCGGCCAGACCCAGCCGGCGCAGCAGCTGCACCATCAGCCAGGCGCTGTCGCGGCACGATCCGGAGCCGAGTTCGAGGGTTTCGTCAGGGGTCTGCACCCCCGGCTCAAGCCGCACCAGATAGCGCACCTTGCGCTGGATCTCGGCGTTGAGCTCGACCAGAAAGTCGACCGTGCGCCGCCCGTCCGGCTTCAGCCGCGCCACCTCGGCGTCGAGCAGCGGCCCGCCGTCGCCCAGCTCGCGGTAGGCCGCCAGGTCGCCGGCGAGGTCGTCGCCATAGGCGAAGGGCAGCTCCTCGGCGTAGGCCTCGACGAAGAAGTCGAACGGGTTGGTGACGGTCATCTCGGCCGTCAGGTCGACGGTCACCGAGAACTCCCGGGCGCGCTCGGGAAACACCAGCCGGGCCAGCCAGTTGCCGTGCGGATCCTGCTGCCAGTTGAGGAAGTGGTTCGCCGGCGTGACCTTCAGCGAATAGCTGGGGATGCGCGTGCGGCAATGCGGCGCCGGCCGCAGACGCACCACTTGCGGGCCGAGCTCCACGGGGCGGTCGTAGCGGTAGCGGGTCACATGGTGCAGCGCGGCGATGACCGACAGGCGAAGCTCTCCGTAAGCTGGATGGACGGCGGACCCGTGCAGGGTAGCACTACCTAGCCCTCCAAGGTGCGGCCACAAGGGGTCCGCCGGCGCCGCCCTCGGCCCGATGGGAGCTTTTTAGGCGTCTGGGATCGATGCCGAAGCGCCTGCTAGGTGACGACGGAAGGTCGTGTCCGGCCTGTCCTGCGGCTCACCTCGGCGATCTCGACCGCGAAACCCGCTAGATCGCGCAGGGCCTGCTGCGTCTCGAGCGCCTGGCGCGATGGATCGGGCTCATAGCGTTCCAGATAAAGCCGCAGCGTTGCGCCTTTCGTGCCCGTCCCCGAGAGCCGATAGACGATCCGCGCCGTGTCCGAAAACACCAGGCGCACGCCCTGATGGGTGGCCACGGCATGATCGACCGGGTCGGTGTAGGCGAAGTCGTCGCTCTGACTGATCTTCAGCGGCCCGACGCTGTCGTTCTTCAGACTGGGAAGACGTTCTCGCAGCGAGGCGATCAGGTCCTCCGCCTCGGCGTGGTCCAGGTCCTCGTAGTCGAAGCGCGAGTAGTAGTGGCGCCCGAACCGTCGCCAATGCTCCGTGACCAGCTGGCCGACGCTCTCGCCGCGGGCCGCCAGGATGTTCAGCCAGAACAGCACTGCCCAGAGCCCGTCCTTCTCGCGAACATGGTTCGAGCCCGCGCCGAAGCTCTCCTCGCCGCACAGGGTGATGCGGCCGGCGTCCAGGAGGTTGCCGAAATACTTCCAGCCGGTCGGGGTCTCGTAGCAGTCAAGGCCGAGCTGCGTGGCGACCAGGTCCACCGCCCGGCTGGTCGGCATGGACCGGGCGACGCCGGCAAGGCCCTTCGCATAGCCGGGGATGAGGTGGGCGTTGGCGACCATGACCGCGAGGCTGTCGCCCGGCGAGACGAAGAAGTTCCGCCCCAGGACCATGTTGCGGTCGCCGTCGCCGTCCGACGCGGCGCCCAGGTCGGGGGCGCCCTGACCGTTCATCGCGCCAACGAGCTCCCGCGCATTGGCGAGGTTTGGATCGGGATGCAGGCCGCCGAAGTCCGCCAGCGGGGTTCCGTTGACCACCGTTCCGGCCGGCGCGCCGAGCTGGCGCTCGAGGAGCTCATGGGCGTAGGGCCCGGTGACCGCGTTCATGGCGTCGAAGCGCATCCTGAACCGGCCCGAGGACAGCAGCGCCCCGATCCGGTCGAAATCGAACAGCGAGCGCATCAGCTCCGCGTAGTCCTCCACCGGATCGATGACCTCGACCGTCATGCCGGCGAGCGAGACGCGACCGATGCGGTCGATATCGACCTCGTCCGCCGCGAGCGTCAGATACCGATCGAGGCGTCGGCTGAGCGCGAAGATGGCTTCGGTCACCGGCTCGGGCGCCGGACCGCCGTTGGCGACGTTGAACTTGACCCCGAAGTCGCCGTCCGGGCCGCCCGGGTTGTGGCTGGCCGAGAGGATGACGCCGCCGCAGGCCCCGTGCTTGCGGATCACGCACGAAGCCGCCGGGGTCGATAGGATGCCGCCCTGCCCGACCATGACCCGGGCGAAGCCGATGGCGGCGGCCATCCGGAGGATGGTCTGGGCCGCCGCGCGATTGCCGAACCGTCCGTCACCGCCGAGGACCAGGGTCTCGCCCTGCCGTCGCTCCAGGCTGTCGAAGATCGACTGGACGAAGTTCTCAAGGTAGTTCGGCTGCTGGAAGACCGACACCTTCTTGCGCAGTCCAGAGGTTCCGGGCTGCTGATCCGCGAAGGCCGAGGTCTTTACGGTCCGGATCGCGCCGTCGCTCATCTTCCCAGCCTTCGCACAATCGCCCGGTTCATCCGGGGTCAATGCGCCCTCGGCTTGGGGATGGCCATTCGCGAAAAAGTGTCTGCCCAGCCCGCGAACATACCGCGTCTGCCCGCGTGGTAGGCCGGGTGGGGATCGAACCCACGACCACTCGATTAAAAGTCGGGTGCTCTACCGCTGAGCTACCGGCCCACTTGCTCGCAAGGGCCTGTGCTCTAAGGGGTTCCGCCCGGACGGACAACCGGCCCTCGGCGTTTCGGCCGCAGCGGCGTCACCCGGCGCCGCGGGCCAGCACCACGCCGACCAGCACGGCGACGTAGTGCAGGACCGAGGCGCTGACCACGTGGCCGTGCCAGATGGCGCGCCGGAACTTGAACTTCTTCAGGCCGTAGAGGATCGCGCCGGTGGAGTAGACGAGGCCGCCCAGCGCCAGCAGCGCCAGGGCGATCCAGGAGAGGCTGTCGACCACCGGCTTGATCGCCACCAGCACCAGCCAGCCCAGGGCGAGGTAGAGCCCGATCCAGAACCGGCGCTCCAGCCGCGGCAGCAGCAGGCTGGCGGCGACGCCCAGTCCCGCCAGGCCCCAGACCGCCAAGGTCAGGCCCCAGGCCCAGGCGCCGTGCAGGCGCTGGGTGGTGAACGGCGTGTAGGAGCCGGCGATCATGATGAAGATGCCGGCCTGGTCGAAACGGCGCATCAGCGGCCGCCACCGCGCCTTGGCGAAGTTGTAGCCGGCGGAGGCGGCCAGCATGGCGACCATCCCGGCCACGTAGACCAGCACCGACGCCGCCCGCATCCAGGGGCCCAGCCCGGCCGCCAGCGCCACCAGGATCACGCCGCCGAAGAGGGCGAAGGCCAGGCCGACGATGTGCACGACCAGGTCCGCTCGTTCGGCGGCGGCGTCGGGGTAGTGGGCGGCGGACTCGGTCATCGGCCAAGCCATTAAACCATGCAGGGGCGGAATGAAGGCGCGTCCGCTTCGCGGCCGGCCAGTTGTGCCGTTCGGGACGGCGCCCTCTGGCGCGGCGGGCCCGGCTCCGCTAGAAATATGCCATGCGCCGAGCGTTTTTCCCGGCCGTGCTGGCCGCCCTGGTCGTCGCCCCCGCGCTCGGTGTCGCCGAGGCGCCCTCCAACCCGCCGATCGTTACACCCGCGCCCGCCCAGACGCCCACGCCGGACCAGACGCCGGCCCCGCCCGACGCCCGTCAGCCCCAGGAGCAGCGCCTGCTGACCCCCGAGCAGCTGGGTCGCGACGGCGTGGTCAAGGGCGTGGTCGAGCAGCCGTTCCGCGACTTCAACATGATGCGCAGCAAGATCCCGCCGGTGCTGCTCGAGGCCATGGCCGACGCCTACGAGCGCCCGTCGCCCGGGACCTGCCCCGGCATCATCTTCCAGATCAAGCGGCTCGACGAGGCGCTCGGGCCCGACCTGGACGAGCCGGTCTCCACCGAGCACCCCAGCCTCCTGACCCGCGGCGGCGGCCAGGCGCGCGACGCCGGCCTCGACGCCATGCGCACCGGCGTGCAGAGCCAGATCCCCTTCGACGGCGTCATCCGCTTCGTCTCCGGCGCCGACCACCACGACCGCCAGGTGATGGCGGCGATCCAGGCCGGCGCGATCCGGCGCGGCTACCTGAAGGGCCTGGGCGAGGCGCGCGGCTGCATGCCCCCGGCCCTCCCCCGCCACCTCGCGCACCCGGTGAACGTCGCCTCGTCCGACCCGCCGAAATAGCCTCAGGCGGCGTTGCGCAGGCCGGCGTGGAAGGCGCGCCGGAACGCCGCCAGGCGGCCCTCCGCGATGGCGGCGCGCAGGGCGGCCATCAGCGCCTCGAAGAAGGCGACGTTGTGCCAGGAGAGCAGCACCTGCCCGAGGATCTCGCCCGCCTTCACCAGGTGGTGAAGATAGGCCTTTGAGTAGTCGCGGCTGGCCGGGCAGTCGCTGAGCGGGTCGAGCGGGTCCGGATCGTCGGCGAAGCCGGCGTTCTTCAGGTTCACCGGGCCTTCCCAGGTCCAGGCCTGGCCGTGGCGTCCGGACCGGGTGGGCAGCACGCAGTCGAACATGTCGACCCCGCGCCAGACCGCCTCGACGATATCCACGGGCTTGCCGACCCCCATCAGGTAGCGCGGCCGGCCCGGCGGCAGCAGCGCCGGGGCGAAGTCCAGCGCCGCGCACATCGCCGCGTGCCCCTCGCCCACCGCCAGGCCGCCGATGGCGTAGCCGTCGAAGCCGATCTCGGTCAGCCGCGCGGCCGACTCGCGACGCAGCGGCTCGGAGAGCCCGCCCTGCTGGATGCCGAACAGCGCCTGGGTCTCGCGCACCCCGAACGCCGCCTTGCAGCGCTGGGCCCACCGCGCCGAGCGCCGCATCGCCTCGGCCTCCTGCGCCGCCTCGGCCGGCAGGGCGATGCACTGGTCGAGCTGCATGACGATGTCCGAGCCCAAGAGGTCGGCCTGGATCTCGATCGCGCGCTCGGGCGAGAGCACGTGCCGGGCGCCGTCGATGTGGCTCTGGAAGGTCACCGCCTCCTCCTCGACCTTGGAGATCTTGGAGAGGCTCATCACCTGGAAGCCGCCGGAGTCGGTGAGGATCGGCCGCTCCCAGCGCATGAAGGCGTGCAGGCCGCCCAGCCGCGCCACCCGCTCCGCCGTGGGGCGCAACATCAGGTGGTAGGTGTTGCCGAGGATGATGTCGGCCCCGGCGGCGCGCACCTGCTCCACGGTCAGCGCCTTCACCGCCCCGGCGGTGCCCAGCGGCATGAAGGCCGGCGTGCGGATCTTGCCGCGCGCCATGGCGATCACCCCCGTGCGCGCGGCGCCGTCGGCGGCGTCGATGCGGAAGTCGAGGGCGGGGGCGGTCATGGGGGCGCGCGCCATAGCAGGCTGGCGTCGCCGTAGGAATAGAACCGGTAGCCGGCGGCGATGGCGTGGGCGTAGGCGGCGCGCATGACGGCTAGGCCGCTGAAGGCGCTGACCAGCATGAACAGGGTCGAGCGCGGCAGGTGGAAGTTGGTCACCAGGGCGTCGGCGGTGCGGAACCGGTAGCCGGGGGTGATGAAGATCGAGGTCTCGCCGGCGAACGGACGCACACGCCCCGCGTCGTCCGCCGCGCTCTCCAGCAGTCGCAACGCCGTGGTGCCGACCGCGATCAGTCGGCCGCCGGCGGCGCGGACGGCGTTCAGGGCCTCGGCCGTGGCGAGCGAGACCTCGCCGACCTCGGGGTGCATCCGGTGCTCGGCCACCGCCTCGGCCTTCACCGGCAGGAAGGTGCCGGCGCCGACATGCAGGGTGACGAAGTGCAGCGAGACCCCCCTCCCTCGCAGCGCCGCCAGCAGCTGCGGCGTGAAGTGCAGCCCCGCCGTGGGCGCCGCCACCGAGCCGTCCTGGCGCGCATAGACGGTCTGGTAGTCGGCGAGGTCGCGCTCGTCCGGCTGGCGGCGGCTGGCGATGTAGGGCGGCAGCGGCATGGCGCCCCGCTCGGCGATGGCGCGGTCGAGATCCGGGCCGGCGAGGTC
>Ga0302325_10020859_pt1 | contig 13727 bp, 20 predicted proteins | sample Palsa_T0_2_FD_201948 | JGI IMG/M metagenome (GOLD analysis project Ga0302325, IMG submission 201948) | Peat permafrost microbial communities from Stordalen Mire near Abisko, Sweden - Palsa_T0_2 | ecosystem: Environmental > Terrestrial > Soil > Palsa > Peat permafrost | place: Sweden: Abisko... | reverse complement strand
TATTGTGCATTATTGTGGACGGTGTTCCCATTCCCGTGGATCGGTCCCATAAATATCTTCCTCGGGTTTGAGTCCGGTAGAATCATTGCTCGCCCCAGCGGTTGAAGGTCTCTCTTCATGCAGGAACGTTTGAAATATGTCAGGCTCGTGGATGGGCGGTTCCCAACTTTGCTGGTCAGGCACGACAAGTTTTCCATGGCCCCCTGATACCTGGGAATCCAACCTCATGGCGGTGATAAAATTGAGATTAGGCTCCGCGCTTAGTATATTCTCACGGACCTGTTCAGCCACGATCCGAGCATTACGATTGAGATAGCGCTTTGCGATGGAGTCGAGTTGATCTGCAACCCACATCTTCCCCGCTGGGAAGTCCAGAGCGTAGGACATGTTAAGAAGTGGCCTGAGACACATTAGTAAGAGATGGGCGGCGATGTACCATATCGCAGTGACGGATGGCTCAACGGGGTCAACTATGGAGCATCCACTTAATATTCTACCGCAGAGGATAGCCGCCGTTCTTGATTCGATCGGAATATGGTGGATAACACGATGTCTTGCAGCGATGAAATGTAAGTGAATGGTCGCAGCACAGTGCAGACACCACATCTGAGCGAGTTCTTGATCATTCTACAGCGTCAGCAAAGTGCGAATCACAAGTGGTACTACGCAAAGTAAAGCTGATCCCATCTCAGGCGGTAGCACAGAGCCATGCGGATACTCCCCAATAGCCTCTTCGAACACTAGTAGTTCGGGATCACGACCCTGCCATCTATGTAATTGCGCCAAAAGATCTTCGTATCTGTGTCGAAAGATAGCCTCTTGTTGAGGATCAGTCCACGTCCGGATTGTTGGAAGCATACTGTTGACTTCATACTGGAAATGACTGATGTCGGCAAGGATGAGTTCAAGCTCTATTCGATAGGTGAGGAGAGATTTGTTGGAGATCGGGACGCCATGGTATACTATCTGAGCGATCTCCCGATCTACGTTTGATGGTTGCCCCACGGCGTTGCTCCCTACTGTGTCTGTCCTCATGTATAAACCAAAAAGAAATTTGGTATGTAGCGGTAGCGGTTTGCTGTCGACCGTGGCGCCACGCGCTCGAATTTGATCTGCCGCATATCTTATATGAGAGGCGTAGTGTTCCATGTCACCAGCGCAGAGATTGTAAAACGCTAGAATGAGACACGCTCCAGCGTTGGTATCCGCATATGCCTGGTTGTCGAGAGTTGTCTCTAAATGACTTATTGCTGTATTATAGTGTCGGACATGCAGCGTGGCTAGGTCTGGTGCCGATGAATGCAAAGTAGGCGAGCCTTTCGCTTGCTCTGCCTGAAGAATGAAGTTGGCAAACACAGCATGCTTAAGAGCTATGATCCTGTATATCAGAGGCGACAAGATTGACTCGACGGTAAACAATTGCCCTCGAAGCCGAAAATCCTTTGAGAACGAGTGTATAGCCTGGCGGATCTGGAGATGCGATTGAACGTTATTGACAAGGGCAGCGTTGCGAACAAGTCCTGTGCTTGTCGGCGGCTGCTGTATTTGTGGAGAAGGGGCTATAGAGCTGCTGCTCGGTGTATTACTCCCTCGGGATCCGAAAGGCGCCGCCGGGTCGAGAGTGTGGGAATGGTTAAAGATATCTTCGTAGGGAATTCGTTGAGGGGTATTTGTCGGGCTTGGGAAGACATGGGAGTGAGTTGCCCCAGGGCGGAAGCTGAATGATGATGGCCGAGTAAAATAAGGAAGGGTTGAGGAAGCCGACTCCGGAGAAACAGGAGAGGCACTGTTTTTGGGTGCTTTGGCTGTATAGACACATGGACGATCACCCTTTTCGCAATTTAGACACCTGGGCCGTGTTTCGTCGCACTGGAGATCAGTCACCTTCTGACGATTGAGTTGGTACCTTGATATGTCTCATTTTACATATTGTGCAGCCAGTTTGGGAGTGTTTGGTGCTACGCAGAGTCAGATTGTACCATGAAGATCGCGTATATTACGCCAAACGGAATACTAACCTTGTTCGGCGGCGTTTCGCCTTGACCTCCGAGTCCATAGCCAAGTGAGGAGTGCTATAGATACAGCAACATGTAGCGGCGCAATACGTTCTGGAGCCCGTGGCGCAGCGCAAGACCAAAGGAAGGACTTGTTACAATGTCCGACGAAAAGTGAGCGTTGTTTTTCAAAAGAAAGTTCCCAGATGCAGCGGCCCGTTCGCCATCGCCCCCATGCTCTCCATCATGGAAGGGGGCCATTTTTAGGCTTCCTACGATATCTGACATAAGCCCCCTATTACCAGTTACTACAGCAACCCCACGCAATTTTCGCCGCCACCATCCGTTGTGGATCGCCACACACAAATCCCAACGTCTTCAGGGAACTGACGGGTGGAGTACGCTCCGAAGAAACAAGCCCCCCGACCGTTCCGCCGACCCAAGGCCCCAATCGGAATGGAATGTCGTGAACAACTGCCGGGGAGTGATTTCCGAGGACAGGAACGTAGTACGCGTTGTGACACTAGGTCGAAAAGTTTGCACCGAGAGTGGCGACGGATCAGATCGGCATAACAACCCCGTCAGAGGCGCGCACGGGCCGAATTCCGCGAAAATTGTTGCGTTCTGAAAGGCTGTCCTGTAGCTTCTTTGTCATATATGCAATAACAACTGCATGCTGCGCATTAATGCCAATTTAAATCGTTCCTTTAAATCTTGTGCACAGGCCAATTCTACATTTTAAAGTCTTGGCGAAGGTGGCCTAAGCGTGCCGTACTTTTAATTTTGGTTGACTATGATTAGCTCGCGTGGCAAGCATTTAATTGATAGGCTCAAAACGGCCGATTGGTTGCACCGCGGGCCGATTTCATTTCTCTTCCGAAAGGTGTCTTTAATGCCATTCTCAACAGTAATGCGCAGACCGTATTGTTACACGACGTTACACATAGGTCGTCATCCCTTTAGCATTCTCCGCGAGCGCCGAGCGGCGCATTCATTTTATGGAATATCACGTGATGATCGCACGGACTGCCGACTGCCGATCCCATCGCACAGACGGCAATTGCCAAGACGCGCTGTGGCCTCTCCACTTTCCCAGGCTCTTAATCGTGTGCGGTCCCTTTTTTCTATATTATGACGATAATTTCCTGTGCCGGCAGTTAACCGCCCCCCACACCTTTGCAGAGGCGGCCTGGCGAAAACCGCATCAGCCCAAGATTAGATCTGATCTCACGCGTGATGTCACACACACACTCTCTCATTCGTCCATCTCGAGTAAGCATAAATGGCTCATCGACCTTCGAGGACCTGAGGGGAATGGCAAGAAATAGAAGCCGATGGTGGGGCCCCGGAACAGCCGAAGCTTTTTATCCTCTGGAATCCGGGGAACGTATATAAACATGGTCTCCCTCTTCGGCAGTTGTCATCTGATCAATCCATCAAGATGCCACTCATCCGCGTCGACCCAGGGCAGACTTCTCTATGGGAGAACCGTAAATGCTTTTTCATCATGGCCTTCATAGCCACTTCAGCTTTCCAGTACGGATTGGACTATGGTATGGTTGGAGGGTTGCAGGCCATGAAGGGGTTTCTTGAAGTCTTTGGAGAGCCAAATCCCAGAAGCCCCATCGGATGGAACTTGAGCACAGTTGTTCAACAATTGATTGCCTCGTTCATGATTGTTGGTGCCTTCCTGGCAAGTTTCACAACAGGATTCCTCGGGCGATTTCCTCGTCGTTATTGCCTGATCCTGGCATCTGTTCTGTGCTGGATCTCTGGCGCGATTATGGTCTCAATCAAGTTATTAGGGAAGCTGAAAGGTAGATTCCAACCACTTCAACGGGAGTGCTCTACCTTGGTCGCATCATTCTAGGTCTCAGCAATGGTCTCTATATCACTTTTACCCAGCTCTACATCCAAGAAACATCGCCATCTCATCTCCGTGGTGTAGCGATCGGCATCTTCCAGATCTTCATCTCTACAGGCTCCCTCATCGGAGCCACCGTCGACTACTTCACCGCCAAGATTCCAGGGAAACTCTGTTATCAGATCCCCCTCGCAGTCATGTTTGCAGTTCCTGCGATGCTATTCACTGGGCTGTTCTTCGTCCCTGAGAGTCCTCGTTGGCTCATTGGGGTGGGAAGATCCGAGGAGGCCAAGCGGGCACTCACTCGCCTTCGTGGTAGTGCGGCTGATGAGCTTGCAATCATCAAGGAGCTTGGAGAAATGCAGAACGCGCACGATGAGCAATTGGCGGCGGCAAAACACAAACACAAACTCATGGAACTATTTAACCAGGACAATCGACGACGAACAATTCTTTCTATTCTGGCCGTACAATGCCAGGCTGCCTCTGGGTCAATGTGGCTCATCAGTACCTCCGCACAGCTATGCCACTGACACTAGTGTACGGCACATACTTCTTCACGATGGCTGGAGTTAAGAATCCTTTCCAGATGTCTGTCGTCAAATCGTGTGTTGGTATCATCGGATGCGGAATCTCATTGTACCTAGTTCGCATCGTACCCCGTCGTATCATCCTTATGACCGGTGGGCTTTTCCAGGGTCTCTTCCAGCTTGCGTGTGCTATCGCATACCAAGTCGAGCCTGGAACACAACAAGCCGGAAACATCTTGGTCGCCTTCTCTATTTTGTACAACTTTGTTTATTGTGCTACCATTGCCCCATATAGTTGGGTCGTAGCAGGAGAGATTCCGTCGCAGAGATTACGCGGTTATACTTTTGGAATTGCGGCTGGTCTTGGCTTTGTCGGGGCATGGCTCATCACTTTTACCGCCCCGTACTTCATTAATCCCAACTCCTTGAACTGGGGGCCAAAAGTACTTCACTCTATTTATGCACTAACGAGTAGTACGGATATATCTGGCTGGGCTCAAACTTGGCTATCGTCGTATTTGTATACTTCTTTGTGCCTGAAACGAAGGATCGCACATTGGAAGAACTCGATGAAATGTTTGCCATGAAAGTCCCTCCAAGGAAATTCTCTTCCTACAAATGTGTCGCCACTCACCAAGCTGGAGAGAACGCCGTTGCTCAAACTTTAGGCTTGGATGAGAAGCAGAGTGCAATTCATCAGGAAGAGCTGGCAGATGGGAGGAGGAGGAGCTCCACATAAACACAGTAGGTATGTAGTTTATAAATTGAAGATGGTATACAGTATCTCATTACAGTTGCTATTTATTTACATAGGTAGTCGCACAGGAACCTCCCCAGTATTCACATCCACAATATTCCAGGAACGTGCGTGGGTGCGGCGTGCTCTCTGCTCCTTCGACTTTTGCTTGCGGCGGACAAATTTGTTCGCCAAGTAGATCCCTCCGGCGATGAGGGAAAGGGCAGCCCCTGTTCCAGCGGCGACGATGACCCCTCTTGTTGGAGTCCACCACTCTTTGGAGAGCATGTTCTTGGGATGCCAGGCAGCAAGGCCGCTTTCTCCAGAGACTGTTGCGCTCGAGTATGCGGTACCAGAAGCTGAGACACTGGACCCTTCAGAAGCTGCCTCGCTTTGAGCACTGACAGCAATGCCCTGGAGGCTCTCGCCTGCTTTCAAAACCTGAGATCCAACTTCGGCGTATGCCTCTTCGTCTTCCTCAGCTTCGCCATCAGACACAAACGATCCCTCGTCCGCTACTGCTTGTGGGGGAGTAGGTGGAGGCAGAGGCTCCCCAAAAGTTTCATAAAGGCGATCAACTCTTTCGATGAATTCATCAATCGCCTCCTCACGATCCTTTCCTTTTTGCAGAGTATGTGCATAACGACGGCACTCTTCGACAAATTTTCCAGGGTTCAAGAGGCCGAACGCCTTCCCCCAGCCGCTCTGCTTGGTGGGGTCCGAGGTGACCTTCAGTGCATTAGGTATATCCCCTTTATATTAATATTTCTTGGTTTGAAGAGTGCATACCAATAATGACTTGGTCATACAGCCCTACGATCTGTACCATGTCGTCGGTCCATTGCATGGCTCTTTCATCCTCTTCCAGGACTTTTCGAAAGATGGCTTTGGAATAGCCATCGAACTTGGGGTGTCCAAGTCTGCGCCAAGGGTGCTCCTCGATGTTTTTCTTAAAATATTTACCACCTATCTTTTCGATGAGGCCTTTTGAGTCGTCCATGGCTATGCGATGTGTCGGGAGACTTTAGGTGGAAGGTTACTTACTCTTGGATGGCGGACTGAAACATTTATAAAAGGAAGTCTGGTTGTTTCAGTGTCCTCAGATCACACGATCCGCGGCTCTCTTCTCTGCTCGGACAGATGAGGAGTGAAGAAAATCTAACATGTGAGTGTCAAGGATTCAGTTCTCGTGTGATTCCCGTGTTAATCAGACCTTGACCGCGCCGATGCGCGTCGCCAATCGCGAAAGCTGAGATTCGGAGATCGCGCGCGAGCGGTCGTTCATCTGACCCCAAATTGTGCCGGTGTTCAGAGATTTCCCTGCTGAAACCCGCCGTTCATCACAGCGGATTCTATTGCCAGATGACTTTTGACAGATATTGAGTCCCTGATTCATCTGCAGCAACATGACACGCTGATTTCGATGCGATAGTGACTGGCCCCGATTCCAGGGTTGGTTGCATCCGTTTAGCGTATTCGGACTTAAAAGGCGGAATTAAATGAGGCTCCGCCGTACCCCTGGACTCGGGCGAATTTGTGGGCGGTGCGGCCCGACTGGGGATGGAGATCGGCGAAAGAATCGGTTCAACCACGCAATTCCTCCGTCACGCACGCCCTTTGGTCGTCCCCGTCTAGGTCACCTCGCTGCCTTTGTCCGACTCGTCTTCCGAGCGAAAACAGTTGACAAAGATGTCTGGCCTTGACCCTGTGAACGATAGATCGCACCACAACCCTTCCGGCGGGTTCACCAATCCATGGCCGTCGTTCCGGAACATAACGATTTGGAACGCCATGATGTATGCGCGCAAGAACTGGAATCGGGAAGCGAGCAAGATTCCGCCGCAGAGCGAGCTTTATGTCAAAGTCTTGCAGGAGAGACAGATGGCTTGGGAGCGGATTAGAAATCCCCCAAAGGACAGAATACAGGCGACTTGGTATGTGCGAGATAAGGGAGAAGGGTGGCTTATTGTAGGCTTGGACATGCGAGTTTCTTGGTGCAGATGGATGGAGTTAATATCCTTACTGATCCCATTTGGTCTCATCGGTATGGATCTCCTGGTTTGAAGGGGTTGATTTAGGTGCTCGCCGTTTCAATGGCTTGGACCGTCGAGGTTTACTCAGCCTCCATGTCCAATTACTTCGCTCCCTCCCATCGACATCGTCATAATCAGCCAGTATCCCCCTTTTCCTCATCCAACATGCTCATATAGTTCCCACTACGACCATTTAGATATCAATACAATCACCAATCTCGGCCCAAATATCTCATACTTTGTCCCCCTGGGGAATAAAGAATGGTTCACGCACAATTTCGCCAAATACGAACACGTCCAAGAAATGGATTGGTGGGATGAACAAACATGGAAATCAGAAGACAATACCAAGCAGCTGACCGTTGCATGTACTCCCTGTCAACATTTCTCTGGAAGAGGCCTGTTTGATCGAAACCATACGTTGTGGAGTAGTTGGAGTATCCTTGGCACAAAACGATACTTCTTCGGAGGGTACCGCCACTTCCTTACTTCCCTCGTCTCTCCCCCGATGCACGAATTATACGTTCCGTGGGGTTTAAGTGGGATATATTGACTTTAGGGATACCGGATATCGGTCAGTGGCAGACGGACAAGACGAGGAAACCGTCCCCCGCTGTCCAGCCTTCCGTCAGATCGGCGACAAATACGGTCCTTTCGATCTTGCTAGGTCCTCCTCCCTCCCTCCTCGAGCATTTTTATCCAACCCACCTCCTTTTACCTCTGATAGCTCTCTCCTCCTGAGATATTGATACTAATGCCATGTAGTATTCCTATTGGAGCCTACTCCCCCCGCCACATAATGAGCCCGGTGCACTGCAGTCCCGCGGACTCGGTCCTCCTGCACCACGATATAAAAAGTAAACTCTCTGTAGGGATGCATTGGGGGACTTTTGTATTGACGGATGAGCCTGTAAATCAGCCGCCACAGAAGTTGAAGGAAGCGTTGGCGAAGAATGGGAAGAAGGAGGATGAGTTTGTTACGATTGATATTGGTGCGACGATCACTAGTTGAAGGGAGCGGGGAGTTGTTACAGAGGCTGGCGGGATCTTGGGTAGAGTTGTTGGATGGGACTGTTTTATATTTAATGAATGAGGCATCTCCTATTGATTTATGGTCTATTGCGTTGTTGCGTCAGTTCGAGCCAAGATCGTATTATGGAGTCATATGGATGAATTCCTTGAATCTCTCCCAGTGCGATAAACTACACTTTTAACCCCTTACCTAGCAACTTAAATGATAGTACTACCAATATCCTCATCATAAGCAACAAATAAGCTATCGATGATATATCCCCCAGCAACCCCCAAAGAACACACCCTTGCCACCTAAATGTTATATTCTACATCCCAGTAACGCCCTTCCAAACCCACCCCTTCCCCATCTCTCGCCTTCCTCATTCGTGTGTCCTGCCTATTGCATCTCCTTCCGCACCACGTAATCCTCCTTTTCCTGTCCATCCAATCTCGCAAAAGCCCTGTTCGGCGTACTTGGTTCGTCATATTCACTGTTCATCCCAGGTTGCTCATGATTCATCTGTGCGAAAGTCGAATATCGTTCCGATTTCCGGACTTTTGACTTGGATCTTCTGCGCAGAAAGATAAGAAGAACGGACCCGATGGTAAGTAATTCGAGAGCAATCTCGATAATCGCGCATATAAACGACCATTCCTACCGTCGTCAACTCTGAAACCCACGCAAGCCCGAGAAAAGCATACATACTCCAAGAACAAAGCGCCGCGGACAAACGAAATACAAAAGTGAAAGTACGATATGAGATTGGGCAAGGAGAGGTACCTGAGTGATACAGATCTGATTGAAGTTGACGACATCATCGGAAGAAGCTTTATGATTACACGCCCAGGACCAAATGTTCGGGACATTAAACGCGGGGGCCTCTCGATTATGGAACAAACTTGCCGACACAGCCCAGATAAGGAGGAACACGGCCGACGCACCGATCATGAAACCGGCGTCCATGGTAGCGAAGCGGTTGGCCCATTTGACGGAATGCATATACGAAAGTAATACCACTGCCAGTCAGACATCTGAGGCTGGAAACAGTGGTCCCGGCGCGGGGGAACGGCGCGGGGAGGGGAAGGGAACAGGGAGGGGGATACTCATGCTTAAGAGGGCAGAGATAGAGGCGACGACTAACATGAACATGGCTGGCCATGTTTTAGTTTGCCCCCATGCGGACTCGAGTTCTCCGTCATCCTGAATGAGATGATCCTGAGTTCGGAAAAACACTATCCATCAACATCCTTCATCATGCGTGTGGTCTTACCAGCGAAATTGGCCGCCAACAACGATATAACAACGATACTACCATCAACACAAAGGACACAAGGGAACGATATGAGAGATATACCTGCATGCGAGATGAGCCGAGCGAACAACAAATCTGAATCGTCGAATATTTCTCTTCAATTTCGTGTCCTTCTCCTTCAACCGCTGCACTTCCATATCCATCTCTGCAAACGACCCACGCTGTCTATTCCCCACCAGTCGCTTCCGTTCCTGGTCCTGGTCTTGAACCCCTGGACTATCCTCCAAATACTTATCTCGTGATCCCTCCCCAGCAGGTGTCTTGGGGCCAATATATTCCTCCCGTGACGTATCCCGTTCGTACGAACCAAAGCCAAGTCCCGGGGTCGATGGCGACGACAAAGATCCTTCGACAAATAATGGGCGTCGTTCGGCGATGGTGACAGGGGACGACGATAACGGTTTAGAAGATGGAGTACTAGTATACCTCTCGTGAATTGGATGCGGCATTTTTCAATATTAGCTTCCCGTGGATACAATTATACTCTGCATGGAATGAAGTGTGTGCCTGCCAGCTGCATGCGGATAACGCCAGCGATCTGTGCGCTACGGCAGCGCTACCGGCCCACGGCCTCAGTACAGAAATAATATCAGACTTGCGGCAACGGAAGGAACCTAAATTATTTAGATAACGAACGAGGCTATCCAGTTGGTATCACCCGCGCCAGGTTCTTGCGCAACGGCATTGTCGACTCGCCTCTTTCTTTGGCCGGACTCAGGCCGACTCCGGAGCATGATGGAACGCCAATTCGGACAAGCCCCTGAGACGATCCAATTGGGGCGCCTGATTGATATGCACGGATCAGCCTGGTTAAGGTTTTATCAGTTAATTTCAACGGGGATTGACACCAATCATTTTGGATGGACGGATAGATTATCTAACGTGTCCTTTGCCAAGGTTGTACGCCACTCCGTGCCAGTGGTGACGCTATAACTAAATATATACTGCTGTATGTATAATGGTATTGCTGTAGAGGAGGCTGTGGATGGTGTTTCGATGTTGTGCAACTATTGTGCAACTAAATATATACGGTGAGTGTCCATAGCCATGATTGTATCGGCGGAGAACGGGGCAAAGAGGTCCGGTCCGGGATTCAGAGGATCTATACATTTCACGGGGAATGGGGCGGATTTTCGGAGGGGAAAGCTCAATTAATTAATTTACATACAAGTGATTGAGCTGTATTCAGATATTGCAAAAGTACACCCGTGCAATGAAATGGATACAGGTGATACATAAGCACCTATGAATCGTGTATCGTCGCTAATCCTTTCCAAGTAAGGTCGCTATTGAGGTCGGGAAGAGGAATGCTTCCGGCGGATCGTTGGAGACTATAATTGGCTGGAAGAATGGAAACCATAATAGGGCGATTGCTAGTCTGATCCTATTTAAAGGAAAATATTTGAGTATCGGTGACATCTGTAAGTGTGATGTGACTTTCAATTCTTGCCAAATGGTGAACACTTTGGCGGCCTGAGAGATTCCGATCGTGAGCCTTGTTTCCATGCAAGACCCCCGGACTGTGGATTCAAGTCGAATTAGGATATAAAATAATTAGCAGGATGGTTTGAAGAGGCTTCGGAGGACAGAATCGGTTTACTGCTCTATGAATTCCATCGGACCTAGAAGTTATCAAATTCACTAGATTCGTAGACTCGGGGTTGACCCCCGCCTCCATTGAATTCGCTCTTTATCCCAAAGTAAGCGATGCCGCCGAGGATACCCGCCGGAACGAGTACTTACGTCTAACCTCTCATTCCCAAAGTAAGACGCACTGTCTCCGAGAAACGCCTCGAGTGCACTGAGACTCCAGGCTCCATGGATCTTGTTTCAACGAGATGCCAGGGACGACCTTTGTAAGGCGATGAGACGGAAGTGGGATTTCGTGGATGTCTTCGAGGACACAAAAATGGGAGAGCAAGTGGGAAGGAGACGGTAATCGTGAGAACTCAAGTCGACGGTAGTTCTATCAAGTTGCATGTCTCCGGGGATCGGGTGGGCGAGCCTCGGCATAGCGTAAGTTCGGTCAGCGATACAGGTGAAAGGAGAGCAGTCTTGACCACTCCTCTTAATAAGTGCAGCACAAGATACTTGCGCCCCGTGATTGAGCGGCAAAACACTCATGCTGCTGCGTTTATGGACAGGGTATGTTGGTCCTTGATCATATGTCGTACGTTGCGTTGTAAGGTAAACAAAAACCTTTTCTAAGGCCGCGTTTGGTTGCAACCAAAATGTCCGTTTCGAAGGGGCAAATGGCCATTATCACCAAATGGCCATTTCCCAAGATTGGACTCTGTTTGGCTGCCAATTTTCAACCAACATAAACGGCCGTTAAGTGCCCAATTTGAAATTTAGCAAAAAGCTATATTTCAAATGGCCAATGGCCACTTTCACCACACAAATTCCTGAATGACATAATATTTCTGGTCAACTTCATAATCCCCCAAAAATCAACAGCCAATCATTTTTTTGTTGGTGTGAGCCTGTTTGGCAGCCTGATTTTAGCCTAAACGGCCATTTTCTCAAACGGCCATCAATCTGGAGTCATGGCCGTTTTGCGAAATGGCCGTTTAAGATTGGACTGGCAACCAAACGCGGCCTTATAGAGTTCTCAATTCTCATTATCGAAATCACGTGCCTCTCGCCGAATCCAGAAAGCGGCTGACTAAATTGCTCTTATTCCACGACCGGAAGCTGTGATCAATTCCTGACGAGCCACTGCATCCATTCTGCATCATCGTCAATTGACTGACATCCATCGTCGCCTGTCGTCAATCAGCCTCACAATGGTCCTAAGCCACATTGTCCGTCGAGCGGCCCATCGACTTGTCCTCACCGCCAACAAGCCGCTGCTGCAGACCCCGTTCCGCCCATCATGCAACCGTCTCCCTCTCATCGCCCGTCAATTCCACATCCAACCCCGTACGCAGAGTATCCTCCCCTCGTCTCCACTGGTGTTGACAATTCTAGAAGATGCGCAGCCCGGAGGACCCGCCCTGATTGAGCCGGATCCGTTGCTCGTGCATCAAATCCTCTCTCCGGATCCAAATCAGCCGTTCAAAGTCGATCTCTCAAAGACCCCTCGAGAGGAATTTGACCCTGCCTTTGCGGTTGCAATCCGCGATGACGGCACGATCGATTACAGCAAATTCGACCTTTCTAAAATCGATTTATCCGATGAAGTGAATTTCTCGCCCATCATGGCCAGGGCAATTCTTCTCAAGCCGGGTCTGTCGTTGGATGATCCGTTCTTCTTGCCCCCCGGTGGGAAGCCCGGTATCGTGCCCACGGATCTGGAACAAAGCACAGGGAATGAGCGATACGAGTTATTGGGCAAGTTGGCGGGATTGGACCTTTTTGGGATGGATCCGTTGCCCTCGGACAGGATGGGCACGGTCGATGACCCAGTGATCATCTACTCCACCGAGCCGATTCATTATATTGGATGTAGTGGTGTCCCCGCGGACAGTCACGACACTTTATTCATGCGTCTTGAGATGTGGAGCAAGCACTCTCGCTGCAAGGAATGGTACTCCTAAAACCATGCACGAGACTGATTATAGCGGCTGTGTTTATAAGATGAAGTTCACCGGGATCAGGGACGAGAATGACCCGGCTCAGAAACCTCAGACGTGGCTTGTCGATCCAAAGGGCGAGTTTTATGGATTCGATAACCATGGAGGACCACAAGTTGAGGGACCATGGCAGAAGAATTGGTTCAATATCCATGGAATATACGAGAGAGATATTGGCAATGGGAAGTCTAGATAAAACGAGTATTCCAGTACTATTGTAGTTATGTCAGAATGAACGTCATGCACTGTCTTGCCTTTGTAAGGCATATGAATTTTCGGATAGTCGAGTTTGCAAAGATGATGATGATGAGCTTCCGATTAAGCTGTGGAAGAAGTGGATCGAATGAGATATACTACCTTCCGACATCTTGGTGCCCAGGATAGGAGATACAACAAATACTCAATTATCTCCTGTCAATTGCCGTAATGACAAGCTGAGAGTGCCGAAGAATGGATCACCCCCGTCTTCGCGTAGCAACAAAAGCAGCGAATCCGCCATTCCGACTATCTACCCCACATCCACATCCACATTCACATCCACCACCATCCCCATCCCCATGCCTTCAGACACCTCCACCGTAAACCTCACTTCCAAATCATACAACCGTCCTTCCCACCCGTCGGCTAAACAACCCGCCCCTGACACGCGACGCACGTACCTGTAATAG
>Ga0302325_10020857_pt1 | contig 13727 bp, 10 predicted proteins | sample Palsa_T0_2_FD_201948 | JGI IMG/M metagenome (GOLD analysis project Ga0302325, IMG submission 201948) | Peat permafrost microbial communities from Stordalen Mire near Abisko, Sweden - Palsa_T0_2 | ecosystem: Environmental > Terrestrial > Soil > Palsa > Peat permafrost | place: Sweden: Abisko... | reverse complement strand
AATTAGCTTCGGATCTCGACAATCAGAGTGCAGAAAAAGCTTACCAGAATCACTGACAACAGTCTACACAATCGCAGAATGTTAGCGAGATTGTTCTCTCTCAAACCAAAGCTTTCAATCTCATCTCGCCATCAGACAAGCAGAGTCGCAACAGATGCTCAATTTCCGGCGTCTCCGCCAGAGAAAGGAATAACTTACGGTGCCAGCGGCCTTGAGTTGTTCTAAAGAGTTTGACATGATTGCAATTGCAGTTTGGGTATCTCAGAGCGCGGTGTTGTGGTTGGGGGATCCAGCTTTTTATGTTGTGGCGGGGAGAGGAAGAGATTTTGTTGTTGAGGTTTAGGTACAGTAAATCGGAGACGTTCGTTTGAGCGCCTTGGACCCCTCCCATCTCCGTCGCAGCTATCGTCATACGTAGTGGGGGGTTTATTAAGCACTCTACAGTAGCATGCGCCTCGCCCTATCAAACCACGCCATTGTGCTCAATGGAACATGCGACTGAAATTCCAAAATCCGAGAGTCTTCCCAGTTTTTCTTTGTTATTTTTAACAGTACAGTGGTTCTAGTACTTCTATTTCTCCGAGGACGATGTGCTGTTGGTAAGTCTCATGAGGTATTTTGAGGCGTCCCAGACATCCCACCTTCTGCCACACTGGCTCGACTGGGCCCCTTTTCTCGTTTCCGATCCGGAGCATCATGGCACCGGCAGACTGTCGCCCGACCTCGAGGAAGCTGTTTCCGCTGATCTTTCTAGATACACGCCGGAATTGTCAGCAGGGCTCCGTTCTGGTGTTTTGTGATTCATCCTTATTCAGCCAGAAGGGATTGTTGGTCTTGTGCGATGAATTACGCTAGCATTTCTCCCTCCTTACAAACGCTGGCAGTGAAAGCTCTTCCGTCTAAGTCCGCAATACCCTGAATGCGAAGCGCGCTCCGCGGCGCCGAAATCTTTAGTCACGTTCTGTAGGAAGCGTTCCAATTCGTCGGAAGAGATTCCCTTGCGCTCTGGGCCAAACTTGCGTGTTGCATCTCGAGCCTCGAAGGATTTGGTGGCGAGCGAACTCGAAGAATTTCCAGTGGCAAGATGCTAAGCATCACCTGATTTCCTAATACGAAGTATTAGGATGTTGAACTTCAAGACAAAAGTTTAGTGAGCTCTTATTAGGCGAATTCCCTGTCAAGCGCATTACTTCTTATTTCCTTACTCCTACCTTAATTCTCTTTTCAGTCAAAATACCATTCCTCCAGTCAACTACAATTCTCAACGTCTCTCTTTCCCAATTATTATTCGTAACCAGCAATTTGGCCCAGACCATAAAAATGATGATCACTGGAAACGCTGGCAAGTCTGCACGGTCTTAATCTTCCTCTACAGCAAACTCCTTTTCAATATTTGCTCTATGGAATGCCCTTGGTGGATAAGCATTGAAGAATACGTTCTTTCGGTCATTTAAAATCGTCTTTTCCTTGTCGGATGGAACTATTGTGATTAGCATCTGATATCATGTTGGGGTTTCTTCGAGAGTAAGCGTGGCTGTGCTAAAGAGTTAAAAAAGTAGAGAACATAAACTTCAGCTGAAGGGGAAAGAACAGAACCCAACACGAATGCATCTTTCTAATGGAAAGTAAGTTGAAAATATGGTTCTACAGGATGATTCTATGAAAAGTTGACAAATGGGGAAGTTACAAGGATCCGCTATCACACCATTGGCGTCGATTCGCCTCGTCAATCAATACACCTATCCCTTTGATACTTCAATGGACTGTAAATATGAAAACAATTCACACAAGTTTAAAAACATGAAATTTTTGAGCAACTAGTTTCTGTCATAATCAACCTAAGATTGAGAACCTCGTAATCAATAAGTCGTACACCCAAGGTAGTCAAAACACCCCAACGCCAATGCAGCTAAAGCAGAACAATCCAATATTTCCCGACCCCGTGTGCCGTTCCCGCATAAAGACCGGAGTCGCGTCAAGTCATCGCAGCTATTCGCTTATTATCATAGATATCCTATAGGGAGTGACCTTAAAAAGAGAGGATAGTCCGATCTCGTCGTTGTACGGTGCTATGCATGCATCCCTTTTAACCCCTCGTCCAGCTCTTCGCTCCGCAGTACAGATTCTGATCTTAATCGCGTGGTGTCATGACCATTGCTTTTCCGTTACTAAGAATAACGATAAGATCCGCGGCTCCGTGTTGTTGTTCGTTTCACATTATCGTCTAGAGAGCAAGTCTCTCACTCCGAATGTCCCTCATTAAGCACCATCTCCAGCACAATCTGACTCCCTGCAATCTCCGGATGCGCCATCGCGAGCTTCAGGGTTCTCTTTTCCGCGCCCCCAGTAAAACCCGTAGGAGTCATATGACTCGTTGCACCTCCTGCTCCTAAAGGATTGATCCCGTAATCCAAGCATCTGACATCTCTCCCTGCAATAACTTGTCTTAGTCGCCCATTTTCTGCATTTCTAACTTCGACGAAGTCGCTGTCGAAGAGGACGAGATAGGCACCATACATGGCGGCGGTCTTGGCTTTGCCGACGAACTCCATGATAACGGAGCGAGAGACTTCGCCGTGTTTGTCCACGTAGACGCCGCATTCTTCGTAACAGAGGAGGAACTCGGCGTCAGAAAGACGGAACATGCCTAATGGTTTCTGTCCATTGAGACGATATGCAATATTGCCTATTGCTGGATTTTTTGTATCAGGGATACTCATCGGAACCTTCTTATCTAAAGTCATGAGCTCGAAGCCCTTCAATGTCGAGATGGCAATGTAGGTGTGGAAGAGATTAATCGTAAAGCATTCAGTTGGAATGTAGAACTCATCGAATTCACGGAAGAACTCCGTGTTGCCGCCGAATTTCTTGCCGAAGATGCGGGACTTCTTCTCTGAGGATTTTTGGAAGACGGGTTCGAGGACTTTGAATGTTGAATGCAAACCTTCTCGTTTCTTGTAAAAGACGAGAGTGCGATCTTTCATCTTTGCTGTGGCGAAAAAGGACACATCGCGGGTTCCGGATAGCTTCTGTGGTGCGCGACGAGCGGAATCGTGGTGGGGTGCTGGAAAGTTGGAAATCGGTACAATTACATCGAGATGGTAAGCTATTAGAGCTTTGTCGGCTATGATGAGACAAAGTGAGAACTCTTCAAGAACCGCTATTTGCGTTACTCGAGTCATTTGGATAGACTGTAGATGTTAGCTTGACTCTTGGGGTAGGTGTTTCTTTTACTTACTCTCGTCCAGCCTCTTGGATTGGCTGCCTCGGAGGTATAGACTCCATAGTCGGTCCCAATGGCCACCATCGACTTTCCATAGCAATTGAATGCTGTGGCACAGTTTACTTGAGCTCTACAGACCGGTCCAGGTCGAGGTCCAGCACCATAAGCCATTTCCATTTCTCGGATTGAGCGATCCAACGGCGTCCCCCTGACAGATACCACGTTCCGTTGGGATACCGCAGACATCGCATCATAAGCAAAGGCAGTGTCAGCCATGACCCGTAATCGGAAGGGTTCAGCATTTTGTTCAAAAAGAGATGCTGCGTGGCGGGTCTTGGCTTCGAGTATCTTGTCACACCAGTCTTGTCGATTTTGTGCTGTAGGGGCATACAAAGTGTAAACCTCCGCCTTCCCAAGATGTTTGACTCGGAAGGGATACATGGATCGAGCATCGGCGTCATTTGTAACACTTGGAGTTAGCCTCGTAACTGATGTAACAGTTGTAACCGAATTACTCGAGCTGTTGTGCTCGAGAGTATTCGATCTCTCCAAGCCATCCGTGACTGTCCGACTCAATCTTGGGTCTACAGCGGTGCTTGATGCGGGTTTGGTGACGGTGGTGACTGCTCCAATGCCTTTCACTGACGACTTTACAACTGGATCGTCGCTGGTACTTTCCAATACCAGAAGTTGCATCGGAATTGGCTAAAATACGTTAGCATAGATTTCTGGTGAACAATTCCCAACTTACCAGCTTGGACACATCATAAACCTCCTTCTTGCGTCCCCCAGGACTGTCTGGCTTGATCACAGTCTTTGCAAGGACCAAGTAGTGGTCAAACAAGATCGCGTGAGTCTCCAGCCAAGTAAATCGGTTTGCACCAGCCCGTTGAAGATCTCCTTTGAATATGAGCTCTCGTCCCAAATGGTCGAGATTAAGCTCAACACGCTCCATTCCAGGTCGAAGGTGAAGCTTAGACTGTAGCTCAATCATTTCAACCTTCTTCGACTGCTCGTCCACCTTTGCGTCACATTCGAGTGTGACTGCCTTGATTTCGTCAATGGCTGTAGCTAGAGTCGTCTTCTCTTCAGTATCTTGAGTCATGTTATTTAGAACGGTTCCGAGTAACAGAGTGTAACGCTGAAGTCGAGTGATGGGTGCTTTGAGATACGTGTTCCAATCCAAGCGACCAGAAAGCTTGTTATCTCGAGCCTGGTCAAGGAATTGGCAGAAGAGTAGATTCTTGTCGGCTTCTTTTCGCACAAGGTATGTTGCATATGGGAAGCCAGCAGCATACTCAATGTACGCAGATCTTGCCTTTCGAATCCACTCCCGAAAAATATCGCTGAATCCGATAATCCATGGACCTTGTTCTTTTTGTCGATACTTTAATTGCGCAAGAAGATAGTTCTCATTGACTTCTTTGATCGCCTCGACCTTCCCGAACACGGAGGATATGAACTTTGCGATCTTGGTTTTGCTAATAATTGGTGGCTGCCAAGATGCCAGGTCGTCTCTATAGAGCACTCGAAGAACGTTGATTTGATCCATGTACGTATCTTCGGACATTACAATCTCGTGCAAATTGTTCTGACGTTGAATTTCCTTCTTGTTGGCACCTTCAAGTTGCTCCTTTGTCACCTTGAAGAAGGTGACCCAATCTTCGGATTTCCGAGACGGTTCCAGCATGTGGGTTTGAAGGTTAATCTTTTTCAAAGTTCGTGTGCAATGATGCGAGTAACAGCGTCCATGTATCTCTTGTTCGTGCACCTTTGGGGAATAACAACCAGACCCAGTCAATTGCCAGAGGACCCCAGAAATTTTTCCTTGGCCAAACTTCACCCACTCTTCCTCTGGAATGAGAATGCCGGCATCAAACATAGACTTCACCACTCTCTGGCTCAAAGTCTCAGCATCAGCGGCGTTCATGGTTGGCACCTTGTGCGTGAACAAAGCCACCAGGCCATCCTCTATGGTCTTTTGCCTGAGATCCGACTCGCCTTCACCAGTGTCACCACCAGCCATTTCTCGTATCCAGGAGGCAATCCCACTCAAAGCCCACGGTTCTGGACATTTATTGTAATCCGAAGTCGCTAATCGAGAAGGGGAGAACTTCTTTCGCCTGCCAGCTGGCAAAGCTGGCAGATCTAGGGGTATTCCAGATTGGGGAGTTCCCACGTCGTACCCGTCTAGGCCACTTGCTGAACGGATGCCCATTCTAGCCGCTTTCTGCCTTGCCTGACGTTCCTCTGCATCCGTCTTGGATCGAACTGGGGGCACAGTCTGAGGTGTACTGCTATGACTAGATAACGAGGAAGATCTTGGTACATATTGGCCACCCGGAGTGAGCATATTCTGTGGGGGATAGGCGTCGGGGCCAGTTGGGGCATATAAAGGTCGGGCTGCTTCCGCACTGGAGGAATATGAATGGGAATACTGGTGTCCACCCCTATAAGATCCGGCGGGCAATAGCTGTGGCGTTCTGTTCTCCGACATTGGCGGCACAGCAGGGAGAGGTCGGTTGTAGGAAGATGCGGAACTCATACCAGGATGGTAGAACAACTCTGGCATATCGTCTCTGGACGGACTGTCGCTTCCAGACCTACCACTGAGCCGTGATTCGGATAATCTGGAGTGTAGTAAGACTTGCTCATCGCCTTCATCAAAACTGAGTCTGTGTGATTGAGATGTTGGCCTCTGCAGCCCACCGGTGCCAAAAGTGTCGACTCTGGCAGCTTCGAAAGCGGGAAATGGGTGGATGTCACCCGCCCCTGGAATGGAGTAATCGGCCATTCCCCCAAGTCCAGCAGCAGGCGTACGGCTATAACTATCAGATCGCCCAAGATCATGTGCTGTTGGTAACGGTCGACTCTGGTCCTCCATCTCACTACTATGTTCAGTATTCAACCCTCCAAGATCATCACCATACGACATATGAGCCTCATAACCACCACCAATGAGGCCCAAGTCCATGTGGTTGTAATCACTGTCACTGCTCTCATCTTGGGACTGGTGATGCGTAGAAAGTCCACCTTCGTAAAGTCCACCTTCGTAGCCTCCACCGAAACTCGATGCTCCAGTTCCGCCACGAGCATCTTGTTCTTCCGCAATTCGCATAGCTTCGAGACCAGCGGCAGCTTCAATATCGCTCTCGTCATCATCGTAATCATCATAAGTATTGTCAAGATTATTATGGTTCACAGTGGTAGCCGTAGATGCAAATCGTCTAACGCCAACTGTGGTAGCTTTAGAGTCATAACGATGAAGTTCTTGGAGTTCGCTGTCAAGGAGATCTCCGTTGCGTTGATTTGTCCCATGTGGTTGGCCATGCCTCGACGAACCCGATGCTCCAAGGGCATCCCCAATGTCGGCAAAGAGTTGTTCTTGTGATATATCCTCCCCTGTGCTACCATGCTCACCCATTCTCCAATCATCATCATCCCCAACATCATCATCTACAGGCGCACTTGGCAAGGGCCTCAGTGTTGGATGTCGTTGTAGTCCACCACTGGCGGGAGTGCTTTGGGACAATGGAGGATCTGAAAAGCTAGGAGTTGAATAGCTTGAAGAACGTTTTGTGCGGTTGGCAAACGAGGTGGGATCTTCCGTGTATGCAGGCTGGGATTGTGATGACTGGGACTGGGTGTAGATAGAGTAATCCAGGTACGAAGGCTGTGCTATAGTCGGGGTCCTATAATCGCCTTGGGTGTATTTATCACCATTCGTGGGGTATGTGACAGCGGAGGCAGGTGGGGGATTGTAGAGTGGCTGCCGGGGTGGGAGAGGCGCTGAACTGGATGGTGCGTATGTCGGATTTGCCAAAGGTTGCTCGTACATCGATTGTTGCGTCGGTCGTGCAGGCACTGGAGGGGCGTATTGCTGAGTATTCTGGGGCCAGTGCAGAGGTGATTGAGGCACCTGTGGCATGGCCGAAGAATTATATGTTGGCGCATAATTGTTGTAGCCAGAAATCGTCGGCTGCCGCACTGGTTGTTGGGGAGCCTGAGGAGCCTGATATAGTGCGGGATTGTATGGCTGATGAATCGTGTTCGGCGGAGTGTAGGCTTGCTGTGGTCGATATTGGTTGGGTTGCGATTGAGATTGGGTTCGAGCAAAATGCTGGGGATTGTAAGGCACCTGGGGAAGAGGAGGTGAATGAGGGCCAGGAGTCAAAGGCTGGTACTGGTGTTGATATCCTGATAATGCCGGACTTGCGCCCCCAAATGTATTTCGACTGGGCGAGTGGGGGCTTTGAGATACCGGACTGTTCAAAAACCGCTCCTCTTGTGGCATGTTCACAGACCGTCCTGGGACTGGAGGTGGGCCGCTTTGATATTTGTTTCCGTTCGGATCAAAGAACGCCGCATCATCGCCATTGTCAAAACTTGACTGCCGGTGTAGACCTAAGGCTTGCGGCGGATTGTTCGGGTCTTGGGCTCCAGGAGGTCCGTATTGTGCTGGAGGCACATGCCCATACCGTCGTTGACCGTTTCCGTGGAAAGACATCTTCGGGTTGGTACGAATTGGCGCACAATCGAAACAAGATGTACGTGAATACGAGTCTGTAGATGTGGCCGAGATTGAGGGTCTAGCAAGAACACCTGCAATCTTTGGCTTGTGGCCAGTTGTTGGGAGTCGAGGTAGAGTCTTGCCTCATTGGAGTGGGTATGCGATGCGCAGTCGAGTTCAAAGTGCCATCCACGACCCCATCCGCACCGGCAAGACTACGCTCTCGAGAGAGCTCCTTCGATTAGTATCGCTGCGAGTCGTGATGCGTAGCGGATGCGGAAATCGTGGCCGTCGTGGGTATTTTCGAGTGGGCCTCGAGATGTCACTCGCTCTGAGGTTCGAGTGTGATGCGACAACAGGCTGGAAACCGTAGGCTACCAACACGAGGCTTCCAAGCCAAGATGCTCTCAACGCCGGCGAGAGGGTTTCATGGATAGACCCGAAGGGCAGTTGGAGGACTGCAGGTTTCCTTTTCGTAATTGCGCGTATTGTTGGAGGTCAGATCTGGCTCTCTGCTGTGACAGCAAAAAGATGTGATGGAGCTGAGGCAAGTCGCAAGCCTTTCGGTGGTGATTGGTCGAGCTCTTCGACAACTTGCGTGGAATGCGAAGTGCGCTTATTTGCATATGATTTTCACGAAAATCGAGATTTTCTTGGGATGACGATCTGAAATGTTTTTTTCTACTGCTCTGCGATTATGCATGAAAGGTTTTGGAGAGCTTGAATTTCTATAGCCCGCAGCCTCCAAAGCCTCCCTTGTGGTGACGAAACCTGTGTTACTGCGCCACAGCCTTACACGCCCCTGTTAACTAACTAGCCACAGGTAAAAGGTCGCCTTGTGTCTGAAACCCCTCAAGCTCAGCGTCGCTGTCTGTGTAGATGTTAGAGCACTCCGGTTCGTTTTAACAGCTACCACGTACCATAATGGAAGCGCAAGTCAACCCTGTTCAAGGTAGACATCGTCAAAGTAGGGTTATCGGGAGGGTTGATGATGTTGGATAAGAAGTAAGAATCCTTTTCAGATCCTCCGTAACAGGACGGCCGATTTGACCCCACCGGCATCCGCAAATACCGCAAAGATTCACGAAGACCAATGACCTGCTCTGCATCGTTCATAGAACCCAACGTCCGTACCGCTGGGAACACGTTATTTCTATCTGTTGGCCTCACAAGATGTAGAGATTTTGCCAGGTGCTAGTCTCGAGTTCTGCAGTGCATCGTCCTCCTTCGGCAAATAGCTGGCCTTCTCCTTCAGAGGGGTGATTTTGTTACAGTAGGTTTAAATCAGCGACCTCGTCTCTAATTAAGGTTATGACTGGCCATGTAATATACACAAATGCGGGTCACGACTCACGATAAGCTCGACATCATGGGAAGCGGCCTTCGGACTCGGCTCTGCTGTCTGGTGCTGAGGCCGCCTGGTGGCAGTTGAAGATAGTGGCAGCCCTGCCCGGCCACTGCTAATATCAACGCGAAACATCTGTAAGAAAGATCCCAAGATCATTCTAGAAGGTGCCGCCTTGGATGATCGAAGACCATAATTCGGTCGCGGAAGCAGCCTTCGAAATGTCCTCTCCTGTGATCTCTCGAGAGATGAGGATGAGGATGAGCGTAATCCGCAGAAAAGGGCATCGGAGGTTATTCTCCGGTCTCACGTGAACAGCATTATCATACAGTACCTAGGTATATTGCTTCACCGTTTGTAAGCCTATGTCTCGGGACACCAGGGATTCTCGTAGAAAGTGGGGTACGCAAACGACGTCTTCTTCAATCCTCCTTCATTTTCCACCAACCACAAAAACAAAAGACTTCAATCGAAACCATCAAATACCTCCCAATTCATCAAAATGGTCAAAGCAGGTATGTTCTACATCTTTATTCTCCGTCCATACCCCTGTTCTACCTTTGGTTTGGCGTTCATGGTGGGGTCGCCCGTCGAGCCAATATGAGCACGATTACAACTCGATGGAGTAAACCGCAACCCGGATGGGCACGCTCTAAACCCCTACCTTGCAAGCTTCTCTTTTGACAGGACTCTCTTTAAAATCATTGCTCCGTGGTCTTCTTCCAGCCTCCGCTAACATTCTGTTCTCTGTTTGTAGTTGCACTCGTTCGAGGTGACTCGAAGATCACCGGCACTGTTACCTTCGAGCAGGAATCCGAGTCTTCCCCAACTACCATTACATGGGACATCACTGGCAATGACCCCAATGCTGAGCGTGGCATGCACGTCCACCAATTCGGTGACAACACAAACGGCTGCACTTCGGCTGGCCCCCATTGTGAGTGGCTATTGAACAGACATATTGAGAACTGCGCTGATGAAGTATGAAACAGTCAACCCATTTGGCAAGACACACGGTGCTCCATCTGATGAGACCCGTCATGTAGGCGACCTTGGCAACTTCAAGACCGATAGCCAAGGCAATGGCAAGGGCTCTACCACTGACAAGCTCATCAAATTGATTGGTCCAGAGAGCGTTATCGGCGTACGTCCAATAACGAAGTTTAGTTGGGTATCTATTGACAATATCATAGCGTACTGTTGTCGTCCACTCCGGCACTGATGATCTCGGCCGGGGAGGCAACGAGGAGTCCAAGAAGACCGGCAATGCTGGAACTCGCCCTGCTTGCGGTGCGTGTCATTTACCTTTGCACCATTGCTCCTCACTAATTTGGACAACAGGTGTCATTGGCATTGCTGCATAAACGTATTAGAGCTTTGAAAAAATTGTGGGCGGGTGAGAGAAAAACTGTGGTTTGCCAAGGTGGTACAAAAGCAACTGGCTTCATGCACTTAGGTAGTCAGATTGAGAATCACTGATTGCACACAAACAGCGTGTCATGCTTATAGCCACCTTTGAAATCTCTTGTAACATTGGAGCTTAGAAAGTAGATGTCTATCTCTGTCTACCCGTATTATCTGTCGCACAAGACCCCCTCACCATACAAGCCCATACCCTCCCAGGAGACCATCTCCAAACATATCAATTTGGGTGGAAAACCTGCCTTTCTGGGCATTTTGTATGTTATTTATAAGACCACCCCCTCCCATAAGACCATTTCCTGGCGTATTAAAAATGGAAGGAACCGGCCATAGGACCATGGTACTGTGCGACAGATACCTAGGTAATACGGTATGACGACTTTGAGCCCCTCATCTCTCCCACTCCCACGTGATCGCCAAAGCGGTGAGCTTTGGCGGGGGTCAGATAGGCACACGACAGAGCCACAAAATAAACAGATCTAGCATTAACTCGAATTGCTTTTCGCAACAGACCTGAAAACCTACGAATTGGGCGCTGTGACAGTGGTGATTTTTCATTCAGAGCCTTCTAGAAGAATTGGACTGCAATGTAAGTGACTGATATCTCTTCTTCACTGTCTGCGGTGTCCTGCAGCAATCCGCACATTGTCCTCCGGCGACCTCACTTTCAAATGGCAAAGAACGAGAAGGAGCTTGCGAAAATTGTTTTGCATTCACTCGACCTTCCTTGCCGAATGGACACCAAGGCCTCCTTCCGTAAATTGAACCGTCAACTCGCACCTTCTGATTTCGATCTCCAATGGTTCCGTCAACAACGCCAACTTGTACTGCAGCAGAGCAATTCCTTTCGACAACTACAACTACTGCAGATTTTACACATCCAATAGATAATATTACATTCTTTCCAACTTCATCGTTCGGCGCAACTGTTTTGCGATCTCCAGCAACCTCAATTGGTCTTTGCAAATTGCAATCACACACTCGCTTTTGCTCTCTCATTCTCTTTCTACACCAAGCATTACAAACGAATCCAACATGCCTGTCCGGACAGTCAAAATTGGCTATGCCGCAGGCCAAGGCCGAGCACGCAAGGACTCCGCAGATTCAAAGACTTCACAAAGCTCTGGTAACACTGCTAACTTGTTGATTGAGCCCTTTCCGGCCCCTAAGATACCTCCCCTTGGACTGAAGCATCTCCCAAACGTCCCTCCCGCTACCTACACGATGGCATACATAGCTGCAAATTGCAAGTCAGTCATGAGTGGCGATAGTCTGATTTTGACTTCGATCAAGAACCCGACCAACGAGCGAACTCTCTCCCTTGCCTATTGTACGGCACCTCATATAAAGAAGGACGCAGATGAGCAAGGAGCCTACGAGTCTCGCGATGCATTGCGGGAGCTAGTGGTTGGAAAGAAAGTACAGTTCTCGGTACTTTACACCATTCCGAACACAAAGCGCGAATACGGTATTGTCATTCTGAGCGATGGCCGCCGACTTCCTGAGGAGATGGTCAAGGAAGGTTGGCTCAAGCTGAGGGAAGATGCTGGCCGAAAGGAGGACTCGGAAGAAGCTCTCCAGCAATTGGACCATCTGCGACTGCTTGAAGCAAAGGCTCGCAACGAGGACAGAGGCCTTTGGTCTCCAAATATAAATAGAATTGATCTTCAGCACGATATGGGCGACTCACAGGCTTTCCTTGAGACCTATAAGGGGAAAGAGCTTGATGGATTAGTTGAGCGCGTGCTGAGCGGCGACCGCATGCTTGTGCGCTTGTTGATCTCTCCAACCAAGCATATTCAAGGTAATATCCTCTTATCCCTTTATCAAATATGTCTGAATATTAATAATTCCTAGCGATGACGCTGGTTGCCGGAATTCGTGCTCCTACCACTGAAAGAGTCAACCCCTCGAATGGTCAAACACAGCCAGCAGAAGAACATGGAAATGAGGCGCGACAATTTATCGAGGCCCGACTATTGCAACGAAGAGTAAAGGTCGATATTTTGGGTCTTAGTCCTCAAGGCCAACTTATCGCATCCATCAAGCATCTAGTACATGGCTCGATTGCGAAGCACCTTTTGGACGCTGGACTTGCGAGATGTACAGATTTTCACTCGACACTTCTTGGAGCAGACATGGCGCCTCTGCGAGATGCTGAGAAGGCAGCCCAATCAGCAAAGCGAGGAGTCTTCAAGGACCATGTCGCGAAGGCAACAGGTCAAGGAGGCAATCTAGAGGCCCAAGTAACGAGAGTTTTCAGCGCCGACGTCATCTTTGTCCGAAATCGAGCAGGAGTCGAGAAACGAATCAATCTTAGTAGTGTTCGAGGCCCTCGACAGAATGAGGCGGCAGAAGCACCTTTCCGAGATGAAGCCAAGGAATTCCTGAGAAAAAAGATCATCGGAAAGCATGTTCGACTAAGCATCGATGGTTCACGACCTGCTGCAGGGGAGTATGATGCCAAGGAGGTTGCTACCATCACGTTGAATGACAAGAATATCGGCCTGCTTCTTGTGCAAGAAGGTTGGTGTTCCGTTGTCCGGCATCGCCGAGATGACACTGATCGGGCCCCTAATTACGACGAATTATTGGCGGCACAAGAGACAGCCAAAGAAGAGAAGAAGGGTATGTGGTCTGGGAAGCCTGCTAAGGCGAAGCAGTACGCCGATGCATCAGAATCGCTCCAGAAGGCCAAGATCCAGCTTTCTACGCTGCAACGCCAAAAGAAAATTCCGGCAATTGTCGACTACGTCAAAGGCGGCTCAAGATTTACCGTCCTCGTTCCTCGAGAGAACGTCAAACTGACATTTGTCCTCGGTGGTATCCGAGCTCCCAAATCTTCTAGGGGAGAAAAAGATAAGGGCGAGCCCTTTGGTCAAGAGGCACACGATCTTGCAACCAAGCGACTAACTCAACGCGATGTTGAGATTGATGTGCACAATGTTGACAAGGTTGGTGGCTTCATTGGTGAACTCTACATCAACAAGGAATCTTTTGCCAAGATTTTGGTCGAGGAAGGATTTGCAACTGTGCATGCCTACTCGGCCGAGCAGTCAGGGAATGCCACCGAGTTACTTGCTGCCGAGCAGAAAGCCAAGAAGGCCCGAAAGGGTCTTTGGGTCGATTGGGATGAATCCATGGACGTTCCAGAGGAAGAAGAAGCCCCAGCGAATGGTACCAACGGAAACGAAGCCACCATTCCTCGAGAAAAGGACTACAGGGAT
>Ga0302325_10020855_pt1 | contig 13727 bp, 10 predicted proteins | sample Palsa_T0_2_FD_201948 | JGI IMG/M metagenome (GOLD analysis project Ga0302325, IMG submission 201948) | Peat permafrost microbial communities from Stordalen Mire near Abisko, Sweden - Palsa_T0_2 | ecosystem: Environmental > Terrestrial > Soil > Palsa > Peat permafrost | place: Sweden: Abisko... | reverse complement strand
CCACATCGATGGTCGTGGAATCGAGCGCCGTAAGCGCCGATCCGCCAGTGACGCTCAATGCGTTAGTACTGTTGTTGGAGTTGATCCAGAATCCGCATTCGCTTTGGACGGTCACGCCGTTGCTTGCATTGAGGGCCGCGGCTCCACTCGGGTCGAGAACATACACGCAGTCTCCGGCTGGGCTGGAGATGACGCCCGCCGTGGCCACCGCGGCGACGGTGCTACTGGTGCGGCCGGCGATCACCGCCAGAAACGTGAGCGGAACCTGCTCGCTGACGCGCGCCGTGATGTAGTACGCGGTGGAAACTCCGCCGGCCGTGGGCGGATTCCCCGTGTTGGCCGCGATGGTCACGTTTTGCTTCCCGGTGGCCATAAATCCGTTCGACTGCGCATAGACGCAGGCGGATTGGACGTCCGTCGTTTGAGTCTGGCCCGGCGTGAGATTGGTGGGACACGCCGTAGCGGTGGCCTGGCAGATGATGGCGCTGCTGGAGTTGCACGTGGCCGGCGGCCAGGTGGTGTTATTCTTGATCGCGAACATGACGCCGCCCATGGCCGCCGATTGCGCCGCTTCGAGGCATGCTTCCTGCCGCCAGTACGCCCACCCTAAATCCACTACCAAGCCGACGAGCCCGAACGAAAGCGTCAAGGTCATGGTCATGAACAATGCCGCTTGGCCGTGCTGGCCTTGGCGATTCGATAATCCTGTGAGCATGTTTGAAAGAAATCCTGCGCTTAGTATCGGGGAAAGACCGGCTCGCACAAAAGTTGTCAAAGGGCAATTATCTGTGGCTAGCCACCGGTCCCGCTGAGTATCCGGCGCTCTCCCCGACGTGAGATCCCAACGCCCGCTGCCGCTTCCGCACGCCTGCAGCGCGTCGATTTCGCGCGAATCGTCTCTCAGGGCAGTCTTCGCGAATGCCGCGCGCGAAGATGTTTTCGGGACTCAGCCCAGTCGCCAGAAGCGGTTATGGTCGATTGAGAACGGGCCTCCCCAGGGTTGCAGGTTAACCTTGGGTAGCGGCGCCATTAGTGTCTTCCCGCAATGTAGGATGCCAGAGTAGTCGACAAGGCGGGTGTTGAATCCTACGCCCGAAGCGCCGCCGTCGAGGGTCGCGTTTGCCCATGGGTCGCATGATGTTAAATGTATACAGAGAGCGTCGAACAGTTCGGCCCCCTGATGATCCCAATCTACGAGAGCTACGAGGGCTACCGGCCGTGCCCGTAGGATCTTGCCATCTTTCGTGGCGGGTCTTGTCACATTCTGTGGCACGACCTGTCAAATATTCTGTCAACCCACAGGGAACCTTGTTTACCCCAGCTACCAAGTATACGGTGACAGGTTGGCCGAGCTGGCGGCCTAATAAGCTGCGAAAAAGCTGGGCGTGTCGGCATAAGGAAGCATGCGCCGCAGCCGCTAATTTCGAGGCGTTGGCCGCCATCGCCGCTGGTTTGGGCTACGTGCAGCAGACCATCCTCGCCAATGCCATCGCTATTGGCGGCGGCAATATCAGCCAGCCCGCATCTCCGTCTCAATCCCGAACGGGGCAGTCATGCCGGACAACTTCGTTATTCAGTGAATGCCCGGTTATTCCCGCGCCGCCGCTTCCCGGTAGATATCGAGCGCTTCGCGCGCTGTGCGTTCCCAACTGAAGCGCGCCGCTTGCGCATGCCCTCGGCGAATCAATTCGGCGCGTAGCGCTTCGTCGAGCAAGACTTCGCGAATGCCGCGCGCGATATCGAAGACGTTTTCCGGGTTCACCAGTACGGCCGCATCGCCCACCACTTCCGGCAATGAGCTGACGTTCGAAGTAATCACCGGCGTTCCACACGCCATGGCCTCAAGCGGCGGCAATCCGAAGCCTTCGTAGCGCGATGGGAACACGAACGCCGAGGCCGATTCGTAGAAGCACCGCAGCGTCTCGAAGGGCACGAAACCGAGAAAGCGCACCAGCGGTTCCACACGGCTCTTCATGACCGCCTGGCGGACCGCCGGATGCTGCGAAATGGTGTCGCCGATCAGCACCAGGCGCAGGTCTTTGTACGCTGGATGCTCCGCCAGTTGCCCGCGCAACACGGCGAACGCTTCCACCAGCCGCGGCACGTTCTTGTGGCGGCGGACATTGCCCGCGTAGAGCAAAAAGGGATACTGGATCTGGTAGCGCTCGAGGATGCGCCCGGCCTCGTCCGCGCGGCGCCCGTCGTGCTGGTAAAAGCCCGGGTCGGGCGCATTGTAGATGCGGCGGATGCGCTCGGGCCGCACGCCCATCATGTTCTGTACGTCCCGCTTGGTGGCTTCGGAAACCGCGATCACGCGGCGCGCGCGCAGCAGGCCGCGGCGGAAGCGGTAACGCCGCAATTGCATCCACAACCCCGAACGCCCTTCATCAAACAGCAGGTTGGCCATGTCGTGAATCGTGACCACATAGGGCCGCATCAACAGCAGCGGTACGCGATTCAGGGGGATGTGGACCAGGTCCGGCGCAATGCCGTGCAGGAACAGCGGAAACGTCAGGTGGTCCAAAGTTCCGCGGTCGCTGTGGGAATAGACCGCCGCCTGGAAATTCTCCGGCAGCCCGGCGAGCGTGCGCACGTCGCCCGCGCCGCTGATCAGCGTGTAGCGATTCTCATGGTCGATATTGCTTAGCGCGTGGACCAGGCTGCGGATATATGTGCCGATGCCGAAGTCCCGGATGCGCCGGGCGTCAATGGCGATGTGAAGCGGCATGTCATGCCTGGCTTGGGTTACTCCGGCTTTGGTTACTCAGACTCGTATCGCGCTTCCAATCGTAAAGCGGGAAGCGCGCCGTGAGCGCCTCCACTTTTTGGCGGACGTCCGCCAGCGCGTCTTAGCTCGCAATATTGCCCAGCACTTCGGCGATCAGCGCGCCGGTCTCGCGCATCTCCGGCTCTCGAAATCCACGCGTGGTGACGGCGGGCGAACCGAGGCGGATGCCGCTGGGGTTGAGCGGCGGGTTGACGTCGAACGGAATCGCGTTCTTGTTCACCGTGATGCGCGCGCGGTCGAGCGCCTTCTCGGCTTCTTTGCCGCGCACGCCCTTGGAGAATACGTCGAGCAGCATCAGGTGCGTATCGGTGCCTCCGGAAACCACGCGGAAACCGGCATCCATCAACGCTTGCGCCAGCGCGCGCGCATTGGCGACCACTTGCTTCTGATACTCCACAAAGTCGGGCTGCAGCGCTTCCAGAAAGCAGACCGCCTTAGCGGCGATCACGTGCACCAGCGGTCCGCCCTGCGTGCCGGGGAAGACCGTCTTATCGATGGCGGCGCCATACTGTTCCCTGGCCAGAATCAGCCCGGAGCGCGGCCCGCGCAGCGTCTTGTGCGTGGTGGAAGTGACGATATCGGCGTACTCGCACGGGTTGGGATGCAGGCCCGCGGCCACCAGTCCCGAAATGTGCGCCATGTCCACCAGGAAAATGGCGCTGACGGCGTCGGCGATCTTGCGGAAGCGCGCGAAATCGATGATGCGCGGATAGGCGCTGGCGCCGGCGATGATCATGCGCGGCTTATGCTCATGCGCCAGACGTTCCACTTCGTCGTAGTCGATGCGCTCGTCCTCTTTGCGCACGCTGTACGGAATCACCTGGTAGGTCTTGCCTGAGAAATTGAGCTGGTGCCCGTGGGTGAGGTGCCCGCCATGCGCGAGGTTGAGGCCCATGATCTTATCGCCGGGCGAGAGCACGGCGGCGTACGCGGCCTGGTTGGCCTGCGACCCCGAATGCGGCTGCACGTTGACATACTCGGCGCCGAAGAGCTGTTTGGCGCGGTCGCGGGCCAGGTTTTCGGCAAGGTCGGTAATTTCGCATCCGCCGTAATACCGCTTGCCCGGATAGCCTTCGGCGTACTTGTTAGTGAAGACGCTGGCGGTGGCTTCGAGCACGGCCTCCGAGGTGAAGTTCTCGCTTGCGATCAGCTCAAGCTGCGAGTGTTGCCGCTCGGCTTCGCGCTCGATCAGAGAGTAGACTTCGGGGTCGGCTTCGGCCAGCGGCCGACGCATTCTTTCCAATGCTGTCATGGGGGCTCCAGGTGAGAAACTTCAATTTTACCGCAGAGGCGCCCGTGCCAGAGCAGATCGTGGCGCAGGCACTTATGCGTGCAGCGTTCACACTCGTGTGAACGCGCTTCAGTCGGCGCGCGAGATTGGCAGAATCGACGAGTTGCGGCAAGTTTCCGCAGGGGCGGGGCATGGCCACGGCCGGCGAAGCTCAGACGAAAGCGTCCCGCCCGATGCGACAGTATGATGTTTAATGTGAGCGTCCAGCCGGCACAACATATGCAGTGCATGGAGGTCTGGGGCGGGAGCCAGCTGACAACGCGCGGCGTTGAACTTGGCGGCCTCGACACGTGGGTATACAGCAAACCCTACGGGCAGTCGGAATACGGCGGAGACGTTTATTATGCGTCGAGCTGCGCCACCGGGCGAATCAGCCGCCTGTTGCTCGCCGATGTGTCGGGGCACGGCCACTCGGTCGCCGCGACGGCGGCAGAGTTGCGTACGCTCATGCGGCGCTTCGTGAACCGCCTGGACCAGACAGAATTCGTGCGGCTGCTCAACCAGCAGTTCGTCGCGCTGTCGCGGAACGGGACCTTCGCAACCGCGATTGTGACCACCTTCTTCGCGCCCACCCGGCGCCTGATCGTTTGCAACGCCGGTCATCCGCGGCCTCTTTTGTACCGGTCGGCGCAACGCCACTGGGACCTTCTGGGACATGTGGAACTGCCGGGGCCGTTCGTACGGTCCGCACCTTCAAACCTGCCCCTGGGAATCCTGGACGGGTCTAAGTACGAGCAGTTCGACGTGCAACTGGAAGGCGGCGATTGCCTGGTCAGTTACACCGATGCGCTGATTGAATCCCGCGACGCGGACGGCGAGATGCTGGGCGAGGACGGCTTGCTGGGACTCACGCGCCTTCTGCCGGACGTGGCGCCGGAAAAATTGATCGATACTCTTCTAGTGGAAATCGCGCGGCGATTTCCGGGGAATCTTTCCGAAGACGACGTGACGGTCATGGTTATGCGTGCCAATGGACGCGAAGCGCATTATTCGCTGGCTGAAAAAGCCGAAGCGTTCGCGCGCTTTGCCGGTTCACTGATCCGTTCCGTCAATCCCAGCGCCGAGAGGGCTCCGTTCCCCGATGCCAATCTCGCGAATATCGGAGGGGCGATAATCCCCGCGCTGGGGCGGCGGTGGCGAGCGTCCGGCGCTACGAAGCTTTAAGACGTAAGCATTATATCGAAGGGGATTTCGCGACAGCAATCGCATTCGTAAACGCTACGGCGTCAGGGAGGAACCACCGAGGCGTTGTGGCTGTCGAAGAAGTTCCCGGGGCGGCGGCAAACGCACACTGACCAAAGCCTGACATGCTGAGGCCGGTTTCGGCCGGTAGTACAGATTCAGTTCTCCGCTGGCCGCTCAATCTTCTCCACCACGTAGACTTGCACGGGTCCTCTTTTCGGCTCGAGCCGTAATCCAAGTTGCTCGGTGACCGCCGTGAAAATAGATGCGCCTGTTGCGGGACTGCTCATGCCGGCTGGCGCGGCATCCGGAGATGCATCCGAATCGGGCGTCCAGTCGAGCTTGAAATCGTACTTGCCGGTCAGGCCGGTTTCATCGTGAACGGGGCAACGGAACTCGCCTGACAACATCTTGGCCAGGATGTCGATGGTAGCGTCTCCCGCGGCTATGAATCCGGCATGGAACTGTATCAGTCCCGGTGTGCCCTCCGCATGCGGCGAGAGTCTGCTGCCATTCTTTGCCTGCCTCAGAACATATATGGGCAACTCGCGAGTTTCCGTCCGCAAGACAAGGCCAAACCGGTCGCGAAGGACGGCTTGCAATCGCTGCCGGTTCCCGATCCAATAGGCCTGTCGATCCTTCTCCGCGGCTCCAGGACCTGGCGGAGCCTGCGGCTTGTCCGGCGTGAACGTGACGTCGTAACGATCCGAAGACACCCAGGCCGGCGCGCCAATAACCTGGTAGTCCGCGATGTCATAGGCAGCCGTTAGCAGCATCATCACTGGGGTGTTCTGCGAGCGCCAGCCACTCTGTGGGCCCCGGCCAAGCTGGGCGCCGGTCGCAGCGGGGTCAGATCGGTGTACGGAAGCTACTTCGTAGCCGTAGGCCGGAGCAGGTGGCAACGTCTGGGCGCGTATCACTCCGATGAGGAACGGCGCTGACATCGCGGCAACCGCAGCTGCGGCCAGCATAGCCTTTCCGCGAAACGTCATCGGCATCGATCCGCGCCAGGTCATGATTTCCCGAATTCTCTTCTTCAGATCGGAACCACCAATCCCGGATGCGCATGCAAGCGGCGACTCAACATATCTCTCGCAAACATGAACAATGCCGCGCGCATAATCTCCGGGCCGGCTCCCTTGCCGCAGCACAGCCTCATCGCAATCGTGTTCCCGCTCATCCATCAGCTTCGCGCCGATCCACCAAATGACCGGGTGGAACCAGAACACCGTCTCGACGCACATGTGCAGCGCGGCGGTCAGGTTATCGCGATAGCCGATGTGGCGAAGTTCGTGCGCAAGAATCGCTTCCAACTGTTCGGGCGTCAGGTCGTCAGCAATGCCTTCCGGCAACAGAATCACGGGACGAAAGATACCGAAGACGCCCGGTTCCATCGTCGTGGAAGACGCGAGCGTCGGCACGGCGCATCCGAAGGCCAATCGCGTGGCGCCGCGCGCAGCCTCGTGGATCATACGCCACCGCCGGCGCCAACGGAATGAAAGGAACATCGCGCCTGTGAGCCACATCGCGCCGGGCACAAGGGGCCAACGGAGTGTCGCGCGGGCCGGCGGGGCCGCCGCTGGAAATACCGGTACCGGTGCGAAGTACGTCGAGATCTGCTGCACTGTAACAGCGTGAAGCGAAGGCGTATCCGGGGGGAACTGTACCCGCGCGCCCATCGAGACAATCACCGCGAACGGAACCAGAAACTTGAGCGAAGCCGCCAGCCACAGCCAGTAACGCAGGCGCGGGGAGTTTCGGCGCAGAGCGGAACACGCCAGAGCAACCGCCGCCGCAAAGAGAGTCGATTGCCAGAGATGATTGAAGATTTCGCTCATCGTCGTTTCCCCTTTCGCTCTTCGTGCTTTCCCTCAAGATCGTCGATCAGTTTTTCGGTTTCGCGAATGTCGGCGCGCGTCAGCTTGCCGGACTCCACCAGATGGGCCATCACGCTTTGGGCGCGTCCGCCGAAAAGACTCAGCAGATCGTCGATGAAACGGCCGCTTACTTGCTGCCGCGAGAATGCGGCCTCGAAGATGTGAGCGTTACCGATCTTTCTGACACGCCTCACCGCGCCCTTCTCTTCCAGCCGGTAGACGATGGTCTGGATGCTCGTGTACGGCGGGCGATCCGGCTCCGGGAACGACTCCTGAATCTCGCGAATCGCCAGCCGTCCGTGTTTCCAGAGTTCTTCCATGACCTCGAGTTCAGGCTGGGATAACTTCGGTTCCATTTGAATCTACTTTGCATGAGTTTTTACAACTTGTCAAGAATTAGTTGGGCGCCTCGCTAAATCCGGCCGAATCGTGGAAGATGCCTTTGTCCCCCCGAGACGCGCGCCCCTGCGGATGGCGCTGCTCGTTAGATCGCGCAAAGGCGCCCAGCTTTTACCGATAGCTGGCCATAACAACCGTTGCGCCACGAATCCGTTGCGAGTGCGAAGTCAAGACCTGTCGTCGGCAACTATCCCGGCCCGGGGGACCGGCGGCCCGCGTGCCGTTTGGTCCCGGTGACCGCCGCGTCGAGTCGCGCCCCCAAGGCGGTGAAGCCGGGCTTCGGGCCGCGCCATTCCAGTTCGTCCACGTCGTCAAACAGCGCGATGTCGGTCCGGAGCGTTGCCAGTTTTCGGAACAGCAGTGCGCGGTCGCGCTCGGTAGAGATGGTGCGCGCGAGGGCACTGGCATTGGCGGCGTTCACGCGCCACTCGCGCCAATCCTCCGGAATGGATTCCAGGTGGACGAACTTGGCGAGAACCGCAGCCGACGACTTCGCTCCCCACCCTGGTAAGCCGGGGTAGCCGTCCGCCGCGTCGCCAACCAGCGCCAGGTAATCGGGAATCGACTCTGGCAGGACGCCGAACTTTCCGACCACGCCGGCCTCATCGAGCGTAACCCGCGTCCGGCGATTCAACTGGACGACGCGCGTGCCGCGCACGCATTGGGCGAGATCTTTGTCGGGCGTACAGATGATCACGCGCTCAATGCGCGTATCGCGAGCCGCAGTTACCGCCGCGGCCGCCAGCGCGTCATCCGCCTCGAACTCCACCATGGGCCAGACGACCACGCCGGCCACAGAGAGAACTTCTTCGAGTAACTCGAACTGGGCCCGGAGGTCCGGTTCGATGCCTTCGCCGGTCTTGTAGCCTGGCCATAGATCATTGCGAAATGACTCGATGACATGATCGGTCGCAACGGCAACGTGCGTGGCGCCGCCGTGGATCATGCCTAGCACAGATGCGAGCACGCCTCGAACAGCGGCGACCTCGCGGCCGTCCCGATCCCGCGCGGACGGCAAGGCGTAGTAGTGCCGGAACAGCTCGTAAGTGCCGTCGATCAGATGGACGTCCATACCTGGTGGGGTATGCTTTAGCTTGCCGTCAATTTACCACCTGGCCGCAACTGTCCGCTAACTGAGAATAGCTTCGATCGGTCCCAGACCTTCTTCCACTAAGTGGAACGGCCGGCCATTCAGCACGAAATCCATCTTCTTATAGTTCAGACCCACCTGCCGCAAGATGGTAGACTGCAGATCGCTAATGTAGTGCGGTTTCTCCACCGCCCGGTAACCTACCTCATCGGTGGCGCCTTCGATCACGCCGCCCTTCACGCCGCCGCCCGCCAGCAGAGAGGTGAATCCCATCGCATTGTGGTCGCGGCCGGTGGTGTTCTGCGACCAGGGAGTGCGGCCGAACTCGCTCGTGAATACCACCAGGGTGCTGTCCAGCATTCCGCGCTGCTTCAGATCGCGGATCAACCCGGAGATCGGCTTATCGACGGCCCGGCAAAGCGGTTCATGGCTCTTCATGTCGTCGTGGGCATCCCAGGCGCCGTTGCCGCCGCCGGCGTGGCAGATCTGGATAAAGCGAACGCCGCTCTCCGCCAGGCGGCGCGCCAGCAGCAGTTGGCGGCCGAAATCGTCGGTCTCCTTCACGCCGATTCCGTACAGGTCTTTCACCGGCTGAGGCTCGGTGGAGAAATCAACGATCGCCGGCGCCTTCAGCATCATGCTGCCCGCAAGCTCAAACGCCCGCGTGCGTCCGGCGATTTCGCTCTCGATCTGGTAATCGGCGCGGAACTGTTTATCCAATTCGAAAAGCGCCTGCATCTCCCGGTCGCGCTGCTTGCCGGTCGCACTCTTGGGCCGCAGCAGATTGGGAATCGGCACGTCTCCCGGCTGGAACGGAGTCGCCGAGTAACTCGATCCAAGATACCCCCCGGATAACTGCACCGGAGAGGAAGGCCGTCCCACGTTGACGAACGTAGGCAGGTCCTTATTCGCCGTTCCCAGAGCATACGAAACCCAGCTTCCCAGACAAGGATGTTCAAATTGGCGGAGCGGCTTGCCCGTCGCTCCCTCGAGCACCGCGGGGAAGTGATTCGTCTGATGACAGTACATCGAGCGCACCACCGCAATGTCGTCGATGGTCTCTCCGATGTTCGGAAACCAGTCCGAGACAGGTATGCCCGACTGACCGTATTGCTTGAACGTGCGCAGAATCGGAATGACCGGCCGTTTCATCGGGGCGTTGTTATCCCCGAAGCCGATCGCGTCCATAATCTTGCCGGCATACTTATTGTCTTTCGGATCGAACGTGTCGATGTGGCTCACGCCGCCGCACATGAACAGGAAGATCACCGACTTTGCGCGCGCCGGGCCGGGCAACCGCGCATCCTGCATCATCTGCCCGTCTTCCGCCCAAAGCGAGCTGAGCGCCGAGCCCATAAATCCCGCTGCGGTCTGGTATAGAAACCGCCGCCGGGCAATCTTTCCGCAGGGGTACAAATCGCGAAGGCTATTCATGGGTCACCTAACGTAAATGAATTCGTCGAGATTGAAAAGCAGCCACGCCAGCTCTTTCATCCGCGCCGGATCGCTCTCGATATAAGTGAGTCCATAATCGAGCTCGGCGCCCGAAGGCTTTCGACCCAACGCTCGCCGGTAGGCCGCGTCAACGGCGGCGTGTAAATCTCCGTCGGCCTCCTTCAGCGTTAACGCCCCCAGTTTTTCCGATTCTTGCTCCACCAGATCGCTGTTCATGGTGAACAGCGCCTGCGGAGCGGTTACGGTTTGCGTGCGTATGGGACAGGCAGTCCGCCCGTCGTCGACGTCGAAAGACGTCAGGAAATTGTTCATCACATCGGTGCTGGGGATATAGCCGCGGATCAAATAAGCGCCCCGGCGGTCTGTATGGGAATCGGTAAAGTCATCCTCCTTCGGCAGGAAGATTTTTTGCTTCTGATCGGGCACTGTGAGTTGAAACGATTTGCCGCCCACCGCAAGATTCAGATCGCCGGACGCGTAATGAATCGTGTCCCAGATGGATTCGGCGTCGAGGCGCTGCAGGCGGAAATGCCACAGATACGTGTCTCGCGCGTCAATGTTACGGTTTTTCGTGAGTTGCGCCGGTTCCTGCTTCGAAGAGAGCCTATAGGTATCGGATGTGACAATCAGCCGGTGCAGCCACTTCATGTCATAGTGATGCGCCACGAACTCCGAGGCAAGGTAGTCTAGCAATGCCGGATTGGAAGGTTTGCCGCCCAGTAGTCCGAAATCGCTAGTGACGCGCTGCAAGCCTTCGCCGAAATGCCATCCCCAGATCCGGTTCACCGCTACGCGCGCGAACAGCGGATTCTTCGGCGCCGTCAGCCACTCGACGAACCCTTCACGCCGGCCGTCCGAGAAATCGACGTTGTCTGGTTGAAACGGAAAGCCAGGCTCCACGGGCTTGTCCATCTCCGGGTGCTTCGGATCGCCGGTAGTGAGGATGTAGCTCTTCTGTTTCAAAAGCGCTTTATCTTCTTCCACGGTCCAGTAAGAAGCGAGTTTGGGAACAGTCCCAAGGGCGCGCTGCTGTTTCACCAGCGCATCGTATTTCGCGACTTCCTCCGGCGGCATAATCTGCTTGAACTTGGAGGGATCGACGCGCAGCACGGGGTAGTAGTCGTCGGCTATCTTCTGCTCGGCGGGCGTGCGCTGCTTCTCAGGTTTACGAATGACCGCCTGAACGTCCGGTGTCAGCAGGGCCACGCGCTCGTCGTAGAGCCTGGTCCGGTAAGGGCCCACCAGCGCTTCGATGGCATCGTTAACGGGTGCGCTTTTCTTCTTGAAGTCCGCCAGTTGCTCCCCGTTGGCGAAGATTTCCGCGGGCGTCGCCAGCATGACGTTCTTCAGCGACAGCGGGTCGAAGATCGCCTTCATCGCGTAGAAATCTTTTTGCGTGATCGGGTCGAACTTGTGGTCGTGGCACTTCGCGCAGCCCACCGTCATCCCCATGAACGCGGTGGAAATGGTTTCTACCGCGGCGAACGCGACATCATGATCCTTGTCGCCGCGCGTCACCGCGGATCGTGCCAGAAAACCGAGCGCGAATGTGTCCTCCACGCTGCCTTCCACGCGCGCCCGCCGTCCAGACGCGCTCGATGCCGTCTCGGGTTCATAGCGATTCCCGAGAATCTGCGCCCGCACGAATTGGTCGTACGGCATATTGTGGTTCAACGCCTGAATCACCCAGTCCCGCCACAGATAGATGGAATTCGAGGCGGGCATCACCGATCCGTCCAAGCCGTCCAGATCCGCGTACCGCAGCACGTCCAGCCAGCGGCGGCCCCAGCGTACGCCGTGCTGCTCGTCCGCCAACAGGCGATCCACCACTTTTTCGTAAGCATCCGCAGATTGGTCGGCGAGAAAAGCGTCCTGCTCGGCGATGGTGGGCGGAATCCCGATCAGATCGTAATAGACCCGGCGGAGAAGCGTCAGCCGGTCGGCTTTTCCGGCGGGCATGAGGCCCTTGGCTTTGTAATCCGCCGCAATGAAGGCGTCGATCGGGTTGGTGGATGCCGTGACTCCCGCGGGAACCGCCGGCCGGGTCACCGGCTGCAGCGACCAAAGATGCGCAGCTCTTTTAGCGAACTGTTCCTGTACGGTTTCCTTGGCGGCGCTCTCCTGCGCGGCGGCGGGGAACAGCATCGCAAACGGAAGCACTGCGCAAAGTATGAACCGCATCAGAACCTCACTCTAACACCCGGCGCGGCGCCGGTCACTTGGTCATCACCGCCGCAACCACCATCTCGAGCAGTCTGCGGACGCCATCGTCACCACCCACCGGCCCGTCATGGAACTGATCGTGGGGCAGCGGCTTCCAGTTATCGCGGGTATGATTGAGCTCGTAAGTCAGGGGAAGACCGGTGAGATCCGGGTTGAACTGGGCATCGCTGCCGGCCATCTTATACAAAACCAGATCGAGCGAAGGAACAATATAGATACCCGAGCCGCCCGCTCCCGACTTGAAAAATGCGTCCCGCGGCGCGCCGAAGACATGGCCGTCCGCGTTCTGCTCGAACATCAGACCCATCGGCGAGTGCGGATTGTAGGGCGACGGCTTACCGCACATCGCGACATACTCGGCCGGAACGATTTGCGTATTGCCCCATTTGCCTTTGTGCAGTATTAAATATGGCAAGCGCACGGCGTCGGTCGCCCGGAGCGCGATGCTGCCGCCGCCCGGCGTATGGGCCAGCGTGTTTCCGTTGCGGTGTACGGCATATCCCCACGGCCCGAATCCAAGCGGTTTAGCAATCTTCTCATCGATGTACTGCTGCATCTCCATCCCCACCAGGTGGCGGAGAACGATCGATGCCACATGCGGAGACGCCGAGGAGTAGGAATATCCTTCCCCGGGCTTGGTCCACATGGGAGCGCGCAGTGCGCTGGTGTCCTGATCCTGCTGTTCGGCTGGGCGCGGAATGGGATCCAATTTCTGATCGATGCCGTTCACAATGCCCGGATTCCCGCCCTCGCCGTGCATTCCCGAGCTCATCGATAAAAGCTGACCCAGCTTGATATCGGCCTTCGAAGGATCGCTCAAGGGGAACGCTTCGGGCAGATACTTCTCCGTGAAGACTTTGGTTTCGAGCCCATCGGGGATCTGGTCGTGCTTCTCTTTGAGCATGATGCCGCATGAGATGCTGGTGAAGGCCTTGCCGATCGAAGCCATATCGGGATGCGCCTCGCGATTTCCGTTGCCGAAATACTTCTCATACACCAGGTATCCGTGGCGAATCACGACCAGGCCGCCATGCTGGCTGGTTTCCTTTTCGAATTCGAACGCCTCGTCGAGCCGGGTCAGATCCATGCCGCCGAGTTTTCGGATCTCCGCCGCATCTTTGAGGATGCGCCAGCCTCCAGCGCTGTCCGGCGGGGGGAAATAGTCGTCGGCAGCAAATAGAGAAAGCTGCGCGATAAGGAAAAACGGAATAACTTTATTCACAATTAGAACCTCCTTATGTGGGGCAGCCAATCCTGGCTGCAGCCGGCTTTCAGCCGGCTACTTCTCAAAAAGTTCATATTCCATTACCGCCGTGCACCAACATCCCAAGCAGTCCCGGCAATTTCCTTAAGATCCCAACCGCGCCGATACTCGCGGCTCAGATACTGGTTCGCCTCCTGGCAATTGGTGACCCGAAACTC
>Ga0302325_10020853_pt1 | contig 13728 bp, 16 predicted proteins | sample Palsa_T0_2_FD_201948 | JGI IMG/M metagenome (GOLD analysis project Ga0302325, IMG submission 201948) | Peat permafrost microbial communities from Stordalen Mire near Abisko, Sweden - Palsa_T0_2 | ecosystem: Environmental > Terrestrial > Soil > Palsa > Peat permafrost | place: Sweden: Abisko... | reverse complement strand
GCCCCAACATCGAAATACAGCCTGTGACCTGTCTACTCCGGAAGTTTCCTTCCGGAGCTTACCGCCGATCGTCGGAGCTAGATACATTCATCTCATCTCCTTTGGTTTACCGAACCCTACGGCGCTCCGAATAATCGGATGGAGCACCGTAGGGCGAGCTTGTCAGATTTGCGCTAGGCCGCCGTCGACGGCGAGCTCGCTAGCAGTCATGAAGCTGCTGTCCTCCGACGCGAGAAAGGCAGCCGCCGCCCCGATCTCCGCCGGATCGGCCATGCGCTGGAGCGGAGTCATCGAGGCGTAGACCTTCTGGCCTCCTCGCCTAGCGCTGCCTTCGCGAGTTCGGTCGCCGTCGGCCCGGGCGACAGCACGTTTACCCGGATGCCGGTCCCCTTCAGGTCCTCCGCCCAGGTCCGCGAAGCGAAAGGCGAGCTATTGATAAGGGGTCCCAGTTAGGCTCGATTTAACCCAAAATGGAATATCTACGCCGTCCATTCGGTCGGAAAGGACCGCTCCGCGCCCGGGTAGAGAACATCTTTCACTTGTGGCGACGGCTTGGACCGGGCCGGATCCGATCGCTACGGTTTGCTCGGGTTCTGTCCCTTGGAGGCATGCCTCTTGTTGTATTCCGCCAATTCAGAAGGCGAACACATCATCTCGGGCATGTCGGTGTTGGCAGGCACTAACCTCATGGGTAGGTTGTCCAGAGCGAGCCATGGTTTTGAGTAGACCTTTGGGTCATCAATGGTCATACTGAGCTCCACACGATCCCGATTTACGCGATGAAAGATCTCCTCAACACGCATGTCCTCAGTGTGAGGGCGGCCGGCATTGTCCAACCATGTCCTTGCATCCGTCCCGCTGGTTTCGACAACAAAAGTGTAATCATCGCGCCATCTCCCTATTGAATAACCAAACCAGCGCGGGTCGGGATCTTTTGGAAGCGCTCGGCCATCGGTCCAAACGATCCTGTAGATCCTGCCATAGGTGTACAGGATGATTGTTTGGTTCGGGTTTTGGACAATCTGTGTGGTTCTTAGTTCAAATAGGTTTTCCCGCGGGAATCCCTGAGGATCGCATGCATGCGCCGGATCATTTTCTTCGGCCGGGTTTACCTCGGTCGTGCCGTTGGACGGCTTGTTGCGTTTGAAGAGCTCCAGGCCAAACGCGGTGTAGGGAGGCTCGTGTTTTCCATCTGCCGGCATGTTGCGCGCGCCATTCGGCTGGATCCCGTCTAGCGCGTTCGCGGGCTGCCACACCCCAGAAAGGTCGCGCACGGGAGGCGGTGCGGCCGCACCACCAGTCGCGGTCTGAGCGACCGCGACAAACGGATGCATCCACGCCGTGATTACAGCCAGCGCCAACACTGCGGAAGGCTCAGACATGACTCACTCCTTTTCCGCCCGAAAAGCTGCTACCGCGTCTTATTGTTTGCTCTCTTCCGGTGCCGGCGGCCGCACCCCCATGCCCGTGTACTTCTTGCCATTGAGAATCACTTCGACGATGCGACCAATGGGCTCGCCGTTTTTGGCCGGAACCAGCGTCAGGGTGACCTCATCCCCCGGCTTAAACATCTTCCGGCTCCAGCCTAGATTGGTCATATCCTGCGGATTACTGACTTCAGCGTTCCAGTGCACTGTGTTCCCCTTGTCGTCTTTCACATCAAATTCAAGAAGGCAGTGGGGATTGGCCCACAACCAGTCCGTAACGACTGCCTGAACCGTAATGCGCTTGTTGGTGTCGTACAGCGCAGAACCGTGATGTGCGAACAGCCCTGTAGGAGCTGCTGCCAATCCCAGTGCGATTAAGGATGTGATGTAGAGCTTACGTTCCATTTCGTTGACCTCTCTCGTACTTAAATATCTCGATCTCACCGACTTGTGGGCCGGGCGAAGCGGGTTCCCTCTATTTCCGCATTGGGTCGTACTTCTTTCAGCTCAATTGTGGCGCGCCCGTCTAGCCAGATGACAGTACGCTTGAAGGGGATTTTGAAACTTGCGACTTCACGATAATCTGCGTAATCGATTTGCGTGGGTCCCAGGCCGACAGGCGTGTTCGAATATCTCACAATTCGCACCAACAGGCCCGATTCGTCATCAAAATATAGATTTACAGGGTAACGGCCATCACTCGTGCCCTGGATCAGGCGCACATCGCGGTCATTTATGGTCGACGGGAGCCCGACGCGCCACTGGCGCAAAGTATCCTTAATCTGCCAGGGGAACGTTAGCATCGCGTCCAGGCGCGCTCCGTCCAAATCGCTTCCCGTAAGCTCTGTGAAGCGTTGCGGTCGGTCGATCAGCGGCGCTTCGATCCAGCCCTCCCGCCCGTCAAAGGTGGTGACGGTATCGCCATCCGAGCTTCCATGAGTAAGCGTAGTCATTTGCGCCGGGGCTTTGGCGTAGATCTCGAAGGAGTGCTTTGGCGCCGCATAGCCCTGATAGGTTCCCTGGGCAGCCAGCGATTTCAGAGCGCTCACACGCTGCTGGCCGCCAAGCGCGTTGATGTATTTCACAAAGACCGCATCCACGGCGGCCGCCGATTCGTCTCCGGTGACCAGTTGGTCGGGCGGCGGAAAACGCGGCGTTCCGTACACCACCTCCAGATCGGGGGTTGTCTGCGGCTTCTCCATGCCACGGTGGCAGGAATAGCAAGTGAGCTCGCGCCGCCCGCCAAAGAAGTTCTTGTCGATAGCGCCTTGCATGGCGATCATAGTACGCGCCGTGCGCTTGTGCTCGTTATCGTCGGCGTACCGGTCCCAATTGCCGCCCGATTCCTCGACGTGGCAGTAGGTACAACTTTCTCCAAGCGAGGCGGTAAAGAAACCCATCGTGGCCATAAATTCGTTCGCCGAAATACCTTTCAGTGCCTGGACATTCTTGAAAACCTTTTCGGCGGGCCTGAGATCCGCGCTCGGTTGTGCGCTCGCGACGACGCTGGCCGCAAACGCCGCGATGAGCCGTCCTATTTCCATGAGTCGATCGCTTTGCGCTGGAGAGAGTCAGGCGTGAATTCCAACAACTCGATTCTGTTTCCGTCGGGGTCCGTAATATTGGTGAGCGGCGCCTTGCTTCCTAGGACGCGCGCATCATCAATCTTTTGGCCTCGCTGGCGTAGAGTGGAAACGACGGACTTGATGTCATCCACCCAAATACCCACGTGAGAGAGCCCCGGCTGACGATCCGCGGGCGCTTTGGCCAGCTCCAGAAATGTGTCTTTGTTGATTTGAAGATAGTAGGTAGTGGGGTTTCCCTGGGGGTCTTTCATCACGAAGCCTTCGCGGAAGCCCATTACCTTCGTGTAGAAGGCCAACGATTCGTTCAAGTCTTTGGCCCACACGCCGACGTGATTCAAACGGATTCCTTCAAGCCGATCACTCTGGGCTTGTCCGGGCTGCATGAGGAGGGTACCAAATAGGGTGCCCGCCGCAAAGATTCCGATAGCGCTTGCGATGTGCCGCATATGTCTCCCTCACCGATCGTTCTTTCGAAACACAATGCCGATTTAATCTCATGGAACGGCGATTATCGGGTTGTCCTAATAAGCGGTCATCGTATTTTCCGCCGCCGTTCTATCGTTAATCCCGCGTTTTCGCACGCCTGCATGGAACGCTCTATTTCACGTGCTCCGGCAATCGTCAATGGGAAAATGCGCCCCACCAGGGTTTCATCAGTCCGGTACGCCGGCAGCACCGAACTCAAGCTACCCATGATCGACCCATCTGACGCAAATACCGGCGCAGCGATCCCAACCCTACCCTGGTCGACCTCGCCTCTGGTGATACAAGCTCCGGCCCGGCGAATGCCAGTCAGCGTTGTTTTGAATACTTCCCAGTTATGTCCTAACGCCGCTCCCTTAATTTCCTTGGTATGCTCCGCGAACAGCTTCTTTAGTTTGTGGGTAGGAAGATGGGCGAGCACGACTTTCGCGGTGGCGCCGCGAAACAAGCCCATCGGCCTGCCGCGTTCGTAGCTCACTGGAACTTGTGGCCCTGGGCCTGCCACCTGGTGAACACAAATGACTCTGTCGTGGAATAACCGGCACAGCAGAATCGCGGAACCTTCGGGAGAATACCGAATCAGGTCCTCCATCACGGGACGGCCCGCGCGTAAGAGTGGATCACGGAGCCGGATCTGCCGATCCATTTCGATGATCGCCGGCCCTAGAGTGTAATTCGCCCCCGCCGCCGGACTGATGAGACCTACCTTGGCCAAACTTCTGAAGTAGCGATATGCCGTAGGCACGGAGGTTTCGAGCAGCTGAGCGGCGTCCTCGACGGTCCACTCCGGCTGCTCGTCCGAGAACAGTTCGAGAATGGAGAGCAGACGGTCCCCGCTGCTCTCCGAGCGTGCCGGCCGAGATGATTGCACTCGGCTCTTTGAATTCTTAGATCCAGGATTTGTGTTACGCAAACTAGCCGAGCGCTTCTTAAGTAAATGATCGCGAGATTTCCGGACGAGCCGACCACTAAGAGCAGCAAGCTTGGTCATGCAGGCTGAGCCGCCAAACTCGAGGTAACAATAGTCGGACCGTGCATGGGTACGCTCCAGCGCATTGCGGCCTTCCTTTTGAAATTGGTGCTGTCGGCATCCCAATGTGATTTGCTTATGAAGCTCCTTGACAAACGATTCGCATATTATGATAATTCTGCCCAAGATGTCAATCGCGGTTCAAGGATTGTCGCGGTTCAAGGATTTAGCGGCACTCCATCTACAGCCGGCCTCCCCCGCGGCGCTACGGGGACAAGGCGAGAAAGGGACTTAATGCGTTATTGGAAACTGTTCGTATCGATTGCCAGCCCGCTGCTAGTGTTTGCGCCTCTGGGTGTGGCGCATCATTCGGCTGCCGCATATGACCAGACCGTCACCAAGATGGCCTCGGGCATACTGAAAGAATTCGATTGGAACTCGCCGCACGCGGGGGCGCTGGTCGAGTACAAGAATGAGAAAGGAGAGGTAGTGGAGGTCTACGCCACCACTCTTGCGCCGCTACAGCTCATTCACCAGGGCTTTGCCCCCAAGGATTTCAAACCGGGACAGAAAGTGGAGTTAGCATGGCACCCGGCGCGCAGCGGGGGTACCGGCGGGCTCCTAGTCAGCATGAAGCTCGAAGACGGCCGCGTTGTCCAGGGCGGTGGGCCGCCCGGCCAGCCAACCGCAGCGCCTCCGGTGCCGAAGCCGTAAGATGTCGCGGAGGCGAGATCGGTGAAAATCGCAAACCGGAAGAGGCCGGCAGAGTTGGGTATCGCGGGGATCATGCTCCTGGGAATCTTGCCCATCGCGGCCCAGGACCACCCGAACCTGGAAGGCGTCTGGAAACTCGCGAAGCCGCAGGCGGCCCTCAAACCAGCCGATAACCAGCCGGTACCGTTTTCCGAGAAGAGCCGTGCGCAATACGAACAGAACAAGCTCGCGTCGGCTAAGGGCGATTACAATTTCGACCCGACGATGTCGCGCTGTTCGTCGCCCGGCTTGCCTCGCCTGATGCTGACGCCTGACCGTTTCCGTATCTTCCAGCGCCCGCAAGTAATCGCCATGGCTTTCGAGTGGAACCGCTTGCTCCGGCAGATCGACCTGGGCGGCGGGCCGCACGAGCGTCCATTGATTGCCACTATGAATGGCGTGACTTATGGGACGTGGGAAGGCAGTACGCTCGTGGCGCGCTCCTATGGGCTCCTAGATAAAACGCTGCTGGACGATCGGATTCCGCATAGTGAGCAATTAGAATTGGTGGAGCGCATCAGGCTGCGCGACCGGAATACGTTGGAAGATCGCATCAGCATCACCGATCCGGAAACATTCACGCGGCCGTGGGATGCCATCCTTTCCTACAAGCGGCAAGCCGATGATGCTTTCCCATTTCCAGAGGACGTGTGTCTGGATCGGAAGAACGCGGGCCAACCGCCGCTCCCGCGTTGAGCGTGCGAGTACTGAATGGGAGATTGTCGAAAATGAAACGGCGCCGTCGACTCGCAGGATCCAATCCATGCCTGTTCGTTGCGAGCCTGGGGTTCGTCGCAATGGCAATGGCTCAAGCGCCGCCACCAGCGGGACCGGCCGCCGGTGGTCCGCCACCTGATGGGCCGCCTGGAGCACCGGCCGCGCCCTTCGCCTTGCCGCCTCTGCCGGCCGACGCACCCAGACCTTCGCCCGATCCCAGAAACCTGGAGGGGACTTGGTTTCACGGCCAACCCTTGATGTTTCGAATGGAGACCGACATGTACGGCAGCCCGCTGCCCTTTACAACCAAGGGGCGGCGCATTCGCGATCGCCGCGTAAAGTCGACTTATGAAGATGGCTTGCCCTATGTCAACGCGTCGGCGGAATGCAAGCCCCCCGGGCAACCGTGGCAGCTCGATTTGAATTTCCCGTTCCAGATCTATCAATCGAGCAAGGAAATTGTGTTCGTCTTCCAGGAGTATCACGGCATTTGGAACATTCGCATGAATCAGCCTCATCGGAGATCGGGCCGCCGCGAATACTTCGGAGATTCGGTGGGCCGGTGGGACGGAGATACGCTGGTAGTGGATACGATAGGCTACAAGCAGGGGCTGTGGCTCGACGTGGACGGTACGCCCACTTCGGCAAAGGTGCATGTAGTGCAGAGGATACGCCGCATCGACTACGGTGATCCCAAGCTCGAAATTGTCACCAGGATCGATGACTCGGAGATGTATACGTCGCCCTGGTCGATGGTTCGCATCTACGCGTGGCGCCCGGACAAAATGATCTTCGATGAATATAACTGCGAGTGGCAGGTCGGAGCGCCTGACGGGTTGGCGCGCTACGGCCTGGTTCCGGAACCTCCAGAGGAGTGATTCATGAAAATCACGCGCAACTGGCATTTAAGCTTGACGCTGGCATTGCTGGCTGGCGCCCCAGCGGCACGGACGGCGGAAACTTCCCAAGAAGCCGCCAACAAAAAACTCGTGCTGGATTTCTATAATGAACTCTACAAAGGGGAGGCCGCCGGCAATCTAAAAGATCAGATCGCAGGTATTGCGGAGAAGTACATGCGCCCCGACTATATTCAGCACAACCCGGTGTTTGGAGGTCCCGGGGGCGGGCGTGACGCGTTCGTTCGCGCCATGCAGCAGCAGCCGTCGAGGCCACCCAACCCAAACTTCAAGCCACCGGAAATCATAGCGGTCATGGCGGAGCGCGACCGCGTGATGCTGTTCACAAAGCGTGAGCTCCCGGACGGCAAAGATGGTCAACCGGCGGTCGCGTATATCTTCAATATGTTTCGCATCCATGACGGCAAGTTGGCTGAGCACTGGGACGCGGGGGCTGCAACGCCGCCGCCGGGCGGGGGCCCTCCCGCTGCGAGTGTTCCTCGATCAGATGGGGCGGTTCGCCGGCCATAGAGAAACCATCGTTGGTTCTGCAATCCGATGCAGGTCTGCGCCGACGCGTTCTCGGCCCCCTTCGTCAACTCGTCCGGCGGCGTCCGCTTCGAACTGCTATTTACCTTAAGGGAAAAGCTCCTGGTCCGCCGCAATCCGCAGTGCAGGGTTTCGGAAATTCGTAAGAGTCTCTTATCTTCTTCCTAAAATCGGGATACATCGTTTCAGCTCCGCCCAGAGCCGCTTCGTGTGGAATGTTGTACTTCGTTGTCATTTCGAAGAGGAAGGGATTCTTCCCCGGCAAATAATGCGGCACGGATCCGACAGGTACCCCTTCGTCTCCCGGAATGCATGGCCCTCCAACTGCCGGATAGGGCGGGACCTTGCTTAACTGAAATGTTCTCGTTAGATACAGGGGCTCTGTAAGGACGAGAGGGTCGTCGATCCGCCCGGTTACTGTCAGGATGTCATCGTGGCGGAAGAAGCGCAGCTTCAACGTGGCCCGATCGGTGGTTGCAACACCGTTGCGACGAAGCACGCCGGTTTTCATATGAGTAGTGAACGTCGTGAGTACATCGTCTTCCCAAACACCGGTAGTAAATCCGCCAGGCTCATGGGGAGCATTGGCTGAAGGATGAGGCCGTCCATCCATCCAGATCGTTATAGTCCCCATATCCTCCCAAGCCGCGATTCTCCACGCAGTGGTCGTGCCATTGCGCGGCTCCGTTTCGTTGGATAGTTTCAAACCGAACGGCCCCAGCAGTACGTATATGGGCGCATACAACGAGCACATCCGTTCCGGCATCGAGATTTGTGAAGGCGAATAGAGGAGAGCTCGTTCTCTGGCATTCTCGTTGATGGGCAGTCCCAGATAGTCGACCGGCGTTGGACCGGGACCCGGCCGATTACCGAGCGCGTCGCCGTAGTTCCGCGCCGCCCAGGAGCCGGAGAGATCGATCTGGGCGGATAGGCGAAGACCCGCTGTGACGAGAGCCAGAAAAATGATTGCAGCTTGGTTGTAGGTTCGGCGCATACTTATTTAACCGAGCAAGGCGTAGGATCCCATCCGGAAGAGTTCGCCTGCTTCTTAAATTGCGCACTAAGGATTAGTGGGTCTTCGAGGTAAATTGGGTCATCCACCTTGGTCGTAACAATCATCCATTGCTCTCCATCCGGCTCGCCGATTAAATCATAGAACTCAGTTAGCACGGCTTTGTCGCTGTAGGGCACGCCGTTCTTGCGAAGATATCCCGGCAGCATGTGGATGGTAGTGACTTTGAGATATCGCGCAGACGGTGTGCTCGGGGGCACGGCCGGGCCTCGGCGGGGAATCCATGCCGCCACTGAATCGCCTTGTAAAGTTGCCTTGGCAGAAACGGACCTTTCATGGCCGAAGCGGAGCGCGCGAGTTTGCATTCCAGCATCAATATCCATGCGAAGTGTATTGTCATCCTGCCAGGTAACTCGAAGCCGTTCCGGAAGCGTCATGATCAGCGCCGCGCCATATCCTTTGCACTGGCCGCCGGACGCTTCTTCCTTGGCCGGGTCCCACTGATCGGCGACTTGTTTGGCCGCGGGAGTCATCGGGATGCCCATGTAATACCCTTTGGGAGGCGTCACCATACGGAGTCGCCAGTTCTGAGTAATCACCGAGGTCCAATAACCGCTGATATCAAATGGCGCAGACGTTTTGGCCGATACCTGCGCGTCGAGTAACACATGAGGCGGAGGTTGTGCGTTCGCAGGGCCCGTAATGGTAACCGCCAAAAGCAGCGCAACTACCGCGAGGCAAGTCCTTGACAAGAGCAGATAAGGAGACGCTAGACGCGTAGCGCCGCTCACTTTTGTTTCACCATTAGGCTCCTGTAAACTGCTTCCACGAAATCATTGGTCGTCCAGGGGCCGGTATTGGCCCCGAATTGAAGCTCCCATCCTCTTGCAGGGGAAGCTTCTTTAATTTGATCGAGCGTCATACCGCGATTGATCATGTCCTGGATCAGATCCCGGATTATGACGATCATGTCACGATATTCGACTACATCCGAGACATCATATATATGGCCGTGTCCCGGGACGATGTAAGTTCCGCCGCCTTCAAAAACGAACGGTATCGGCCGCACCGATAACTCGATGATCTGATTGAGAGCCTCGATTTCGCCCTGAATGCTGCCGCCGTGCTCCAAGTCGATGACCGGAAACCGATTCGCGTCCACTAGGTCGCCCGCCGCAATTACATCGGAGGCTCGGAAGAATACGATGCTATCGGAATCGCTGTGGGCGGCCGGCTGCCGGAAAATTTCGATGCCTTCGTGATTCATGTAAATATATTTCCGTTTTTCCGCGAAGGATTCGGTCGGCCATGAATCCGACGGGAATGGCGCTTTCTGGCCGGTCGGCGCACTCATTCTGGCAAGGAGTCGATTCGGTGCAATGATGCTTGCCGCAAAGCCATCGGTCATCGCTTTAGCGAATTCGCCTCCCAGCGGTTCCGTCCCGGCTGCAAAGATACTTCGCCCGGTTTTCGCTAAGATCCCATTGCCTGCCACGTGATCCGTATCTGGGCCGGTATCGATGATGTAGCGAATCGGCTGGTCGGTGACCTTCTTCAAAGAGCTAATTACGCGGTCTGCCGCTTCACGAGTGCCTGCATCCACTATGACCACGCCATCCGGTCCAACTTGCGCCGCGATGTTGCCGCCGGCACCGGCAATGACAAAGAAGTCCTAGCGTAAATAAACGATGTCGAGAGGATCCCCGGCGCTCTGGCTGAATGCCGCTGGCGCGAGCACAGCTATAGACACGAGTACGCTAGCCTTCACCAGCCAAGGATACAGATTTGAAATCTTCGGGCGCACCACGAGCCGAGTCAAACACTAAATTATCCCGATGTGATAATTTAGTCAATTCGCGTCGTCTCTCCTCTTCGGCGCGCGCAGCGTAGAGGATGTCCATTGATCTCGTGGCGGGCGTCAATGAAACGACGATCGAAAACGCGCTCAATGCATGGGGGATGGGTTGGGTTGACGCGAACGTGGTTGAGCCAGAAGACTCGCGCAACCCCGCCGGGCGTATTCGTGTCCACCGTATGCGAGTTGGCTACGGGGAACGCCCGAATGTCTTCTGCCGGTCCTGCGATCCGGCCTCGAACATCAGCGAGGTCGTGACCGCGATCTGCGCGTTATCTGGCCAGAACATATGTTCCGCCGCTCTCCTCCTCGCCCAGGCTTCCAGTGATCATCTTTTCGAAGAAAGTGTGCAGGGTTCGTGGCTCACGACCGAGGATGGCGCGCAGGGTAACAGCGCTCCCCATAAGACAGATGATTATCGATGTCGTGATTATCGATGTCGTGATAGCCAAGGCTCAGGCGCTCTACACCTTCGAACACGCCAAAGGACAATAAAAAAGAGCGGCGCCCGAAGGCCAGCCCTTTTCCCAAATGCGCCCGCAGCTACTTTGGCAAGAGCAGGCTGTTCAGGCATTCAGTTGCCGGCCCGCGTGCTTGCCTCCGGGCGCGCTCGGCCGATACGAATTCGTATTCGGACTGGTAATACGGCCGGTTGCCCTCCACCTGCTGGGTCTGGACCTGCATCAGTCGTGTTATCGATTGTTTGCAGGCGGACTGAAAGTACTCAAAATCATTTGCGCTCGCTCATAAGGTACGCTCTCCCGGCTCTGTGATTGTTTGAAGCGGGCAGGCCACTATCGTTTGTCGACGACGATCTTCCCGCTCCGCAGCACCACTTTGGTATTCAGCATCGGATAGATGTTTTCGAGCGGACTGCCCTGAAGCAAGATGATATCGGCCACCTTGCCTGGCTCGATCGACCCGATCTGATTTTCCATATTCAGATAGCGGGCGGTGTTGATGGTGATGATGCGGAAAATGTCCGACATGGAGAACATCACGCTGTACGACTTCAGCTCGTGCTCGAGCACCACCTTGTCGTCGTAGTTCTGATCCGTGCACCAGCCGACTGCCTGGCCGTTACTGGCGTCCCAGATGGTCCGCGCGTTGACGATAGTGAACCCGGCCTCAGTACCCGTGGCTTTACCGGCAGCGTCCCGATTCGCTCCGTTGATCGCCTCCGGCCACGGCTTACCGTCGCGAAAGCGGGGCGAGTCGTCCTTCGGAAACTGCACCTGCGCGGGCGGTCCGGAATAACGGTCGATGATCGGCGCGCCAAACGCGAGCAACCCTAGCACGATGGAGCCCGTGTTAGCGACTTTCTTTGCATCTTCGTGGCCCGTGAAGTCTTTGTTCGGCATATGGACCAGGCGAGTGATGCCCGCATCGACGGCGCCTGTCATGGCCGGCGTGGAGACAGCGTGGACGTTGATCTGCACACCTACCTTTTTCCCTTCGTCCACCACGGCTTTGAGAACGGCAGTGTCCTCGGGACTGGGGCCGCCGGGGGCCATGACAATTTCGCCCGTGTGCCGGATGCCCTTCGCCGCCATTTCGCGGATCGCGGCGCGAGCAGCATCGGGAGTGAGCCCCACCAGTGTCCCTTTATCGAGTATCGTGGCGAAGTCCCGGACTACGACCGGCAAGGAAGCGGAGGGAATGATATGGGGACCGTTGAAGGCGCCGGAATCGATGTTTTGCGCCAGCTTGAGGTTATCCTCGGCGGTGCCGCCGCCAGAGAGGATAGTCGTATAGCCGGCTTCGAGCGCCGACTCCGCCTGATCTTTATTGAATTTATCGACGTGCTTGTGGGCGTCGATGTAGCCGGGCATGGCGGTCATGCCTTTGCCATCGATCACCTTTAGACCGGCGGAACTGGCCGAACCGGCGGTAGCGGAAACGATCTTGCCGCCGCGGACGATGATGGTGCCGGACTCGATGACTGGGCCGGTCACTGTGATGATGCGGGTATTGGTGATCGCCACATCCTGTGCTCCAAGTTCCGGACAGAAGTATGCCAGACCCAGGCTGGCAATCAATGTTAAGCAACGAAATGCTGGTAGTTGTTTCATTATTGTGAGAAGCATACGTCCCCAGCGTTATGAATTGCAAGGGACACTCAAAGAGCGATGGGCGCGCGGATCGCGAAGCCCAAGCGTCAGTCGAAGTCAACTTTGCGCTGTTATTCAAGCGAGCGCAATTCCGCCACCATGCTCTCCAACTCTCGCACTGCGGAGCCCTCCCGTTGCGCTCGTTGCTTTGGGTCCTCGCCTCGGCGAGGTTCAAACTCAGGGTGCAAGATCTCGCATCGTCTACGGTAGGCATCCAGCTTCGGGTCTGCAAGACGCCAATCAAAGAAATCATTGAACTCTTGCGGATACCGCATTGAGCCTGAAAGGAAGCGCCCGATAATATCCGCGACCTGCCCCGGTCTGTCTATTTTCTTACTCACGGTACACGTCTTCCTATGGTTAAATTCGCACAAGGATGTGTCTCGTAGCCGGTTGCGTTAAGCATATTGCTGCCCTTACCTGGGAGCCGCCCGCCGGGAGGACGGGTGTGTGGTGCTCATCAATTTCTCCTGGACCGGGCCGCGGTGGTCACAATCGATAACTCCGGTTCAGAGAAATTTGCAAGACCGGGTGCAGCGATAATGACGGCGGTCACGCCGCCAGCGGAAGCTCGATGCACACGTTCAATCCTGGATGCACGTTCTGCGCCCACAGACGACCATGATGGACGCTGATGGCCCGGTAAGCGATCGCAAGACCGAGGCCCACGCCGCCCGTGGAGCTATCGCGCGAATCGTCTACGCGGAAGAACGGTTGGAAAATCTTGGGCAACAATTCCTCGGGAACCCCCGGGCCGGAATCACGAACGTTAATCAGAACCGTTTGATCGGCGGATTCCATCTTGACGTCCACGGTAGTTCCCCGCGGAGTATGCCGGATCGCGTTCCTGACAACGTTCTCCACTGCGCGGCGCAGCAATTCCCGGTCTCCCTGTAGAGTCAGATCGAACTCGCCTTTGACGCCGATGCTGCAGCCACGCGCCTCGGCGTCCACCCTGCAATCGTCAACCACACTGCGAAGTAGCTCTCCCAACTGAAGAGGCTCCCACTGCGTAGCCGACGGATCGCCTTCCGCACGCGTCACCTCGACCAAAGCTCCAACCAAATCCGTCAGGCGGTCAATTTCTTTCTTCAGGCGCTCCACCGCCGCGTCTCGATCCGGTGCCCTCCGAGTGAGTTCGGCCGCGAAACTCAAACGCGCCAGTGGGGATCGCAATTCGTGTGACACGTCCTGCAGCAAGCGGCGTTCGGCGGTTACCAGAGTTCCGATTCGCTCCGCCATGCGGTCGAAGCTTCTGCTCAATTCGCCGATCTCGTCTTTCCGGCGCGATTTCAGACGCACGTCCAAGTCGCCGCGGCCGAAGCGCTCTACCGCCCGAGACAAATCGCGCAATGGCCTCGCGATGTTC
>Ga0302325_10020852_pt1 | contig 13729 bp, 11 predicted proteins | sample Palsa_T0_2_FD_201948 | JGI IMG/M metagenome (GOLD analysis project Ga0302325, IMG submission 201948) | Peat permafrost microbial communities from Stordalen Mire near Abisko, Sweden - Palsa_T0_2 | ecosystem: Environmental > Terrestrial > Soil > Palsa > Peat permafrost | place: Sweden: Abisko... | reverse complement strand
TATAGATGATATGGAGATAAATACCTGCCCTTCTTGCGGAAGCCGGCGCATCGCGAAACTATGCCGCGATTGGGACGGAGATTTCGAAGGCAAACGCTACGTGGTTCGGGATCTTGAGTATTACGAATGGCCGGCTTGCGGCGAGCAGGTCTTTGACCGCGAGGCGATGCGGGAGATCGAAGCTCGCTCGCCGGCATTCGCGCAAGCGCGGATGAAACGCACTGCCTGATCGGCGGCAACGGACATGAACGAGATCATCTTTCTTGTGAGTGAGCCTCCGGAGGGAGGCTATGCCGCTGAAGCCCTCGGCCAATCCATTTTCACGGTCGCGGACAATCTCGAAGAGCTGAACGAGATGGTCCGCGACGCGGTGCTTTGCCACTTCGAGGACGAAGATCGTCCGAAAATCATCCGCCTACATTTCGTGCGTGAAGAAGTCATCGCTGTATGAAGCTGCCGCGCGATTTGTCGGGCGACGACCTGGCGAAAGCGCTGGCGCGAATTGGCTACCGGGAAACTCGGCAGACTGGGAGTCATCTGAGGCTTACCTCCATGAGGGAGGAGAGCACATGCGACCGTTCCACGTAAGCGGGCCATGCCGCTTGGAACCTTGCGAGCAACCTTGCGGGACATAGCTCGCCATCGCGCCGTTAGCATAGACGAGCTTGCGAATAAGTCGTTTCCGTAACAAGCAAGCCATTGCAACAGCCCGCTCAATCCTGACGCAGCGCCGCCAGCGGGTCCATACGCGCCGCGCGCGCTGCCGGTATCCAGCACGCGAGCAGTGCGACCGCGATCAGCACCGCGGAAACGCCCGCAAAAGTAGCCGGATCGGCCGGCGAAACTTCGTAAAGCATGCCGCGCATCCATCGCGTGGCGGCGAGCGATCCCGCCAGACCCACGCAGAATCCCGGCGCGATGATGGCGATGCCTTGCCTCAGAACGTGCCGCACAATGTCGCCGGGTTGCGCGCCCAGCGCTTGCCGTACGGCGAGCTCGCGAAATTGCCAGCGAACCCGGCAGCCCATCACGCCGTAAATTCCGGCAATCCCCAAGACCAGAGCCAGCGCTGCGAACGCGGCCAGCAGCGCCGCAGTGAAGCGCGGTTTCGAAACCGATTCCGTCAGGCGCTGGTCCATAGTTTGAATGAAAGCCACCGGCAGGCTGGCGTCGATGGCTGCGACTTGCCTGCGAAGCTCGCCGGCGATGACGCTGCTATCGAGCGCCGATTGCAGCACCAGTCCCACAGAAGCGAGCCCCGTCTGGCGATACGGGAAGTAAGCGGTGGCTTCGGGCGCGGCGGTCAGGCCGGAGGTCTTCACATCACCGGCGATGCCGACGATGGTGCGCCAGGGCGTGTCGGCTCCTCCCGTGCGGATACGGCGGCCAATCGGGTTCTCGCGGGAGAAGTAACGGGTCGCCAGAGCTTGATTCACCACCGCAACGGGTGCGGCGTTCTCGTTGTCGGAATCGTCGAACAGTCTGCCGCGAAGCAGTGGAATGCGCATGATGCGGAAATAAGCGGCGCTCACCGAAGGATAGCGCGCGAATGGCCGCTGCCCCTGTGGCGCCTGCGCGCGGCCTTCGATCTCGAACAGATTAGTGGCGTGCCAGTCGCCGGGTGGCAATTCGCCCGCTTGCGTCACCGCCGCCGATTGCACCCCCGGAAGCCCTTGCGTGCGGTCTAGCAGTTGGACGATGAATGCGAGCTGCTGCGCCGGTTGCCGGTAGCGCGAAGCGGAGAGATTGATCGAAGCTGTCACCAGATGACTGGGCTCGAAGCCCAGATTGGCGTAGCGCATTTTCCAGAAACTTTGCAGCATCAGGCCGGCGCAGGTGGAAAGAATCAGCACCGTGGCGATCTCGCAGGCGGCCACCATTGAGAGCGCGCGCAATGCGCCACGCCCGCCGGTGATGGAAGCAGCACCGCTCTTGATCGCTTCCGCCAGGTGCGATTCGGTGACGCGTAGCGCCGGAGCAAGTCCAAAGATCAGAGTGGTGAGCATACTGATCGCCACCGCGAAGCCCGCGACGCGCGCGTCGAACGGCAGACGATCGATGCCGGCCAGGCGATACGGGCTCAACGCGAGCAGCGGAATCCGCAGCCAATAACCCAACGCAACGCCGGCCGCGCACGCCACTGTGCCGAGCAGCGCGCTTTCTGCAAGCAACTGCGAAACCAGACGCGCGCGCGATCCGCCGAGGGCGCTGCGAAGGGCGAGTTCGCGGTCGCGCTGCATCAAACGGGCCAGCAGCAGATTGCTCACATTGGCGCTGGCGATCAGCAGCAGAAATGCCGCGGCGGCAAGCAGTAGCAGGCTCGCGGTCTTGACGCTGCCGAAAAGATGGTCGCGCAGCGGCTGCATCTTGACCGTGGGATGGAACGGCGGAACCTCGAGGCGCCCTTGAATTACCGTCAGTTCGGCCAGCGCCTGTTGCGCCGTGACTCCGGGCTTGAGGCGGCCAATCACGTTGAAGATGATGGATGTTTGCTTGTGCTGCAACTCGGCGGCTTCATCCTTGGCGAGCGGAGTGAGCACCTGGACCGGATCAGGTCCGGGAAACAGGAAGTCGCGCGGCAGCACGCCCACCACGGCGTATTGACGGCCATCGAGGGTGATGGAGCGGCCGGCGACGTTCGGGTCGGCGCCGAAATGTTGTCGCCACATTTCGTCGGTTAGGATGGCGACCTGGTCGCGGTCCTTGTAATCCTCATCATGGCTAAAATTGCGTCCCAGCGCCGGGCGAACGCCGAGCAAGGGCAGCAGGGACGCGGATACCCGCGCGGTCCGCGCTTCCATAGGCTCATCCATGCCGGTGAGATTGCGCGTGGCATAGTTGAAGCCGGCGAGAGCCGTGAACGATCGGCTCTGGTTGCGCCATTCGAGGAAGTGTAGAGTAATGGTGACTTCGTCAGTGGTGCTGCCATGCAAAATCTGGGTCATCCAGAGCAAGCTATCTGCGTCCGCGTAGGGCAACGGACGCAAAGCGACAGTGTTCAACACGGTGAACAGGGCTGTGGTGACGCCGATGCCGAGTGTCAGCGAGCCAATTGCCGCCAGGGTGAATCCGGGGCGGCGGAGGAAGGTTCGAGCGCCGTAGCGAAGGTCTTGGACCAGGGACTCCAGCGTTTGCATATTGTTTAGAAACTACCCGCGGCAAAAAGTTCCCAGCGGAGTTCGTCCCCGGCGATGTTCGCCGCCTAACGCCGTGCGGCCTTATGTGCGTGGATTCGCACACTCCGGAGGGTGAGACGTGTTCCGCTCCAGTCTACTTTCTCTATACGATGTAAAAGCGAGGAAATCAAACACTATGGCTGCACGAGCGATGGCAATACCCAAAAAGAATGAACCCGAAGTTCTCCCGCTGGAAGAGCAGATTCGGCAGCGCGCTTACCAGATCTATCTACAGCGAGACGGACAGGATGGATCCGAATTGGATGACTGGCTGGAAGCGGAAGCAGAACTCCAGGCTCACGACAAAGAGTAGTAGCAGTCTGTTTTCGCGTGGGCTTGCGGGCCGCCACGATTGAGTCCCCGAGGACCGAACATTCCTGGCTGTCGATCGGAACCGGCATGCCCTGATGGGAATTGGGTTCGTCCTTGCACGCTTTACCCGTCTTGAGTACAAAGCTCTTAGTGAGTGCCGTACTCGTTACGATTCTCGCATCCGTCTAATCGGTACGGCGCAGTCGCGACCCTTGGCGGTATGTCGCGACCGTGGGCACGCCGTCAATCTCGCCCTGTCTGTAGCACTCGCACTATCCGACGCAGGCTCAAGGCAATCGAATCGGGCAATGAAACTCACTAACGAGAAAAACCAGACTAATGCATTTGGATGGCCGGGCATCGAGCCCAGATGGACGCATGGAGGAAAGGACGGAGTTGGAACCGCTTATGCCGCCTCCAGCCGGATCTGGTTTACGCTTTGGAACGGCATTGTCACCGAAGTCTATTATCCGACGGTGGATCGGCCGCAACTCCGGGACCTTCAGTATCTCATCACCGACGGCAAGAGTTTCTTCCACGAAGAAAAGCGGAATCTCGAGTCCAAACTGGAACACCTGCTGGATCAGCGCGTGGGATATCGCTATACGAATTCGGATCCAGCCGGGCATTATGCCATTGTCAAAGAGATCATCACCGACCCGCACCTGGCATGTGTTCTTCAACACACTAAGCTGACTGGTGACGAATCGTTCGTTTCTAAACTGCGTCTCTACGCCCTGTGCGCACCTCATCTTGAGGTCGGAGGCCGGGGCAACAACGGTTATGTGGCGCGCGTGGCGGGCCGGACAGTCCTGGTTGCCGAACGAAAGGGAACGTGGCTGGCTCTGGCGGCTACAATTCCGTTTTCCCATGTTTCGTGTGGTTACGTTGGGAGTAGCGACGGCTGGACCGACTTGGCCGGCAATTTTCAGATGGACTGGGAGTTCGATAAGGCCCCCGACGGCAACATCGCACTCACGGGAGAATTGGACTTAACCGGAACCCGCGAATTTACCTTGGGTCTGGCCTTCGGCAATAGTCAGCACCACGCCGTCTCAACGCTCTTTCAATCGCTCAGTACTCCTTTCACGGAGCATTGCAAGCGTTACGCGGAACAGTGGGCGCGATCGAGCGTATGTATTCTCCCGCTGGAGCAGGCCTCGGGCGATGGAGGAAACTTATACCACACTAGCTTCAACTTACTTCGCGCCCACGAAGATAAGTCATTTCCGGGGGCCTTTATCGCCTCACTCTCGATTCCTTGGGGTGAGGCGGTGGGCGACGAAGACCAGGGTGGTTACCATCTGGTATGGACGCGGGACATGGTCAACAGCGCGAATGCCATGCTGGCCGCCGGTGATTGCACCACTCCGTTAAGAGCGCTGATCTATCTCAATGTCTCCCAGCGGGAGAACGGAGGTTTCGCCCAGAACTTCTGGATTGACGGCGAGCCCTATTGGCGGGGAGTGCAGCTCGATGAAGTCGCTTTTCCCATCCTGCTTGCCTGGCGGCTCCAAGGTGAGAAAGCCCTGCAGGACTTCGACCCGTACCCCATGGTCTTGCGGGCGGCCGCTTACCTGGTCCGCCATGGCCCTATGACTCCGCAGGAGCGCTGGGAGGAGGTAAGTGGATATTCCCCGTCCACGCTGGCGTCCAACATCGCCGCTCTGATCTGCGCCGCATGCTTTGCTCGCGAACGAGATGATGAGGCGACCGCGACATACCTGGAGGAATACGCCGATTTTCTGGAATGTCATGTCGAGAGCTGGACTGTCACGACGGAGGGGACCCTGCTCCCTGGGGTGACTCGGCATTACTTGCGGATTCTTCCGGAGCGGGCGGACAATCATACCCCCGCGGAAGATCCGAACCAGGGAGACATCGCGATTGCGAACCGCGCGCCCGGCGCCAGGAGTGTCTTTCCAGCCAAACAAGTCGTGGACGCGGGTTTTCTGGAACTGGTGCGTCATGGAGTCCGCAGGGCCGACGATCCAATCATTGTGGATTCCCTCAAGGTCGTGGACGCCGTGTTGAAAGTGGACACTCCATTCGGCCCTTGTTGGCGCCGCTACAACCACGATGGATACGGACAACGCGACGACGGCGGCCCTTTCGTAGGCTGGGGCCGGGGGCGCGCCTGGCCGCTGCTTACAGGCGAACGAGGTCACTACGAACTGGCCGCCGGGCACGACGCCAAGCCATTCGTTCGGGCTATGGAAAGCCTGGCATCGCCCACCGGCCTTTTACCCGAGCAGGCGTGGGATGGCCCGGATCAGCCCCACGTCTACATGTACTGCGGCAAGCCGACGGGCTCGGCCATGCCACTTATGTGGGCCCATGCTGAGTACATCAAGCTTCTTCGCTCCGTCCACGATGGGAAGGTGTCCGACTTGATTGCCGATGTTGCCAAACGGTATCTTGGAGATCGCGCGAATCTTCGATTATTCGAAGTCTGGAAGTTTACCCGGCAGGTGCGGAGCGTCAAACGCGGCTATGTGCTTCGCATTCAAGCGCAGGCTTCTTTCCGGCTGCACTGGTCGGGCGACGAATGGCAGACTGTGAAGGACACTTCCTCTTCCAACACCACGCTGGGAGTTGACTTTGTCGACATTCCGATTCTTGCTGCGCAGCAGGCGCCCATCCGTTTTACTTTTTTCTGGACGACCAGTAACTCCTGGGAAGGACGCGACTATCTCGTATCAGTCCCCTGACTGGTGTCACTCGCCTGACTAATGTACACTCCGCACACTTACCCGGTCGCTCTCTTGATGATGCTGGTCAGCATGCTGTGCTGGGGCAGTTGGGCCAACATGCAGAAGATCGATAAAGCGTGGCGATTCGAGCTATTCTACTGGGACTACATGTGGGGGATTCTGGCATGCGCCCTTTTGTTTGGTCTCACCGTGGGCCGGACGAATCCTGCGGCTCCGGTAAGTTTCTTTCATAATCTCGGCAGCGCAAGTACTCGCTCTCTGGTCGAAGCCTTCGCGGGCGGAATGATTTTCAATCTCGGCAACTTGCTTCTGGTAGCCGCCATTTCGGTCGCCGGCATGGCGGTCGCCTTTCCCTTGGGGGCTGGCCTCGCTCTGGTCATCGGCGCGGTTCTCAATTACGCCGTTTCGCCGGCCGGCAATCCTCTACTGCTCTTTGGCGGGATTCTGCTGATCTGCGCCGCTATCGCCGCCAATGCAATGGCTTATCGTGGACTGTCGAAAGGCGCAAGAGCGGAGACCAAAGGGATTGCCCTGAGTCTGCTGTGCGGCGTAGTCATCGGGCTCTTCTATCCTTTCGTTGCGAAAGCCTTGACCGGAGAGAACCATCTGGGGCCGTACACGGTGTACTTCGTATTTGCGCTTGGCGCTCTGGCGTCCAACTTCCCTCTGAATTATGCGTTCATGCGGTGGCCGGTGAGCGGATCGCGGCTTTCCGTCCGGGACTACTTTCAGGGCGGACGCGCGGTGCATGTCTGGGGAGTCTTGGGCGGTCTTATCTGGGGAACCGGGACCGTCTGCAGTTTCGTTGCGGCCTACACTCCCATGGTAGGGCCGGCAACATCGTTTTCGCTCGGCGAGGGAAATACAATGATTTCCGCCGTGTGGGGCGTCTTCGTGTGGAGAGAGTTTCACGGCGCCACGAGTGACGTGAAACGCTTACTCGCGCTGATGTTTGCACTATTTATTCTGGGTCTGGTTTCAATATCGCTAGCGCCGGTGTTCGGATAGAAGCATATGGGCACAGACAATCATTACGATGTCATCATTATAGGAACGGGAGCTGGCGGGGGAACGCTCGCCTACCATTTGGCGCCATCCGGGAAACGGATTCTGCTGCTCGAACGGGGCGGGTACTTACCGCGTGAGAAAGACAACTGGGAGTCCAAGGCCGTCTTTGTCCAATCGAAGTACAGAGCCAATGAAACGTGGTATGACAAGGACGGCAAAGCGTTTCAACCCGGCATTCAATACTACGTCGGCGGCAATACGAAGGTTTATGGCGCGGCCTTACTACGGTTCCGTAAGGAGGACTTCGGAGAGGTTATACACCACGGCGGAATCTCGCCCGCATGGCCGCTGAGTTACGAGGACTTTGAGCCCTACTACACTAAGGCGGAGCAGCTTTATCACGTCCATGGACAGCGGGGAGCCGATCCGACGGAAGGCCCGGCTAGCGCCCCTTACAGTTATCCACCGGTAAGCCACGCGCCGCGAATTCAGGAGTTGTTCGACGATTTCCAGCGGCTTGGTCATCACCCGTTCCCTTTGCCGCTCGGGATCCTGCTCGAAGAAGCGGAGGGAAAGGCCCTTCACAGCAGCGCCTGTGTGCGCTGTGCCGCGTTTGATGGATTCCCTTGCCTGGTCAATGGCAAAGCTGACGCTCAGGTGATCTGCGTGGACCCCGCACTGCAGCGCTCCAACGTCGAGCTCCTTACCGGCGCCTATGTTACGCGCCTCGAAACCAGCCCGTCCGGACGCGTGGTGACCAAAGTCATAGTCTCGCGCAACGGCGTCGTAGAGGAGTACTCCGCGGATATCGTGGTGGTTTCCTGCGGTGCAATCAATTCCGCAGCCCTGCTTTTGCGCTCTGCTAATGAGAGACACCCCGGCGGCTTGGCGAATAGTTCCGATGTGGCCGGCCGTCACTACATGCGTCATAACTGCTCCGCCGTCCTGGCCATTTCGAAGGATCCCAATCCCACAGTGTTCCAGAAGACTCTCGCACTGAACGACTTCTATTTTCGCTCCGACGATTGGGAATACCCTCTGGGAGAGATTCAGATGCTCGGCAAGTCGGATGGCGAGATGCTCAAGGGCGAAGCGCCCGGCTGGGCGTTATGGAAGCCTGAGTTTGCGGTGGACTATATGGCGGAGCACTCCATCGATTTTTGGCTACAGTCGGAAGACTTGCCCGATCCTAACAACCGGGTGACAATTAACCCGGATGGACAGATTGTACTGAGCATCCAGGAGACTAACCGGGAGGGACACAAACGCCTGACCGCAAAGCTCGAGTCTATGCTCACTGAGATCGGCTGTCACGACAAGTTGATGGATCGTTCGCTCTATCTGGGCAAGGACATTCCGATCGGCGGTACGGCGCACCAGGCCGGAACCATCCGGTTCGGCCGCGACCCGAAGACATCGGCGCTCGATGTGAACTGCAAGGCGCACGACCTGGACAACCTATACGTGGTGGATGCAAGCTTCTTTGTGTCGATTGCCGCCGTGAACCCCAGCCTCACCATCATGGCGAACGCGTTGCGGGTGGGCGACCATTTACTGGAACGGTTAGGATCCGCGACGCCTTTGCCGGCGATCTGACTCTTGCCGGAAAACACTCCCTTACGGTCGTGGCTCTGATCAGAGCCGCGCGCGTAAGCAAGCGGTTTCGCGGCAGCGGGAGAGGGGAAGACACCTTGCCGCCATCGATCGGCGCCGGGCAGCCGCCCACTTCACCCCGGCAGTCCCTTCCTAACCCGCCAGGCCTGTTCCAGATGCCGCCGCTCATGTGCGGCCACCTGAGCGAATGTCATTCCCAGACTCAGCCGGATCAGCCGGCTGATAGGCGTGGGGACTTTGATGCGCGCCAGGTCGAGCCCTTCGGCGCTCTGGGCGAGCAGCGTCAACTGGCTTTGCAGATGCAAAAACGACGGTAGAACCGCGGTAACCGGTTGCCCGTGCAACGGGCGGAAGTGCTTGGGCGCCTTGAACTTCCGCTTGACGGGCGGCTCGGTTTTGCGAACCACGAGGCGCTCGAACGGGCCGTAGCGGAACGGGGCAGCGCCGGTCAGTCCGTGCGCTTTGGCATGGCCGATAGCGTCCTCAATGGCCCGGATCTCCCAATTGCCGGCGATCAGCAGGTGAGCGAGGCATTCCTCAATGGACCATTGATCGGGCTGCGGACGCCAGTTGAAACGCTCTTCGTTCAGGCCCTCGGTCAACTGCTTGGCCTGACCGCGAATCTGGTCGAATTCCTTACAATATTGCTCTAGCTCTTGTGTTTGCATTGATGGTACGATTGCGGCAACTGATGGCCGTATGGCAACGTCTAGTATATCGTGAGGCTCCGCTCTATTTGCATGGCGCTGGCAGTGGCATGTGTGGCCACGGCGACTGCCAGCGACTACGTCTCGGCCAAGCGCAAGTTCGATCTGATCGATAGCGGCCAATCCCGGCCGGGGACGCGCGTGGAATTGACTGCGCGTGAGTTGACTGCGTATATCGAGCACGAAGTTCCCGCGGGCGTGCGCAACCCCAAATTGGAACTAGTAAGCCCGGGCGTAACCACGGGAACGGCACTGATTGATTTCGGACAGGTGCGCCGCGCACAGGGTTATGCGCCGGGCTGGCTGATGTCCAAGCTGCTCGATGGTGAGCGGCCCGTGAGCGTCACGGCGCGGATTACCTCGGCGCACGGCCAGGCAACAGTAGACGTGCAGCGCGTTGTGATTTCCGGCCTGGAGATCGACGGCAAGACGCTCGATTTCCTGATCCGGAATTTTCTGTTGGCGATGTATCCCGATGCGGCGGTGGGCCGGTCGTTCGAGTTGGGACACCGGATCGAGCGGCTCGATGTGCAGCCCGCCGCGGTGGGCGTAGTCATCGGCAAATAGCGCGGTGGGGTATGCTTTAGCTTGCCCAGCTTACGGCTGCGAATAATCGCTCAGTTGGGGCGGCCTGACATCCGGTTCCAGTAGCAGGGCTTTCCGCTGCGGGTAATGCGCCAGCAATTTCTGGTCTTCATCCCGGCCTAAGTCGCGCGCCCAGACGATGCGGGCCGCATCGATATCGGCGCGGTTGTAGACCCATTCATCCTGGAACGGATGTTGTGGGTAGTTATAGCGTACAAAAACCAGTAACTGGCCCTTTATCTTCTCCAGTTCCCGGTTGACGAAAATGCGCCGCTGTGGATTCTGATGATTGATGGCGTCCCACGTCTCATAGGGCAGCAGAGCTTGGGATACGCTGGAGCGCTCGCACAGGTGCAAGCCATACCAGAACATAAAATGCGCGGCGCACAGGAACAGCAGAATGCGCGCGGCTCCGCGGCCGGCGGGGCGTCCGTGAATCCGGAGGGCGCTAAGGCGCTGCAACCCCGTGATCGCCACAAGGATGTACAAACAAGTGCACGCCGCGGCGTAGTGTAGTTGATAAGCCGGGAAGAAATTAATGCCAAGCGTGAAGACGACCAGGGTCGCTGTCACCCATAAGAAGGGAAACCGCCGGATAGAAGTAAAGAACAAAGGTAGCGCCAGATAGAGCGGCGCAAGAAAGAAGAACCGGTAGTAACGCACCCGGAATTCCAGGCGCAGTAAGTAAGTTGAGAGCGTATCCGTGTTATTACCGTGGAACCCACGCTGCATCCTGTAATCCATCTGCTGCTCCGCGGTAAGATCGCCATGTGGAACCGGATTCGGTTGAAACGTGAGGGCCGCCGGAACGCCGTACTCATACTGGCTAAGTTGGTAAGGCAAGGTAGTCCACCTTCCTGTTACCTGCTTATTCTGCAAGAGCGTGATGCCCAGCGCCGCGGCGACAATCAAAAGCGCCGCGGGCGCAACTTTGGCCAGAGCGCGCAATTCCTGCGTCGCACGCGCCATCGGCAGAAAATAGAGCGCAACCGCAAGGAACAGAAAAATCGATTCGTAAGGTCGTGTGAGCAGGTGAATGGCGAGTCCCAGACCTAGCAGAATCGCATCCCGCTCGCGCGGCGCCGCCTTCAGTCGCGGAAGCGCTCCGAACACCAGACACCCGGCCACGGCGGTGAATGCGCCTCCCCAGTAGCTATTCATCCACTGATTGAGCGGGCCGAATTCGATGGCTGCCAGTAGCCCGCCAATCAGCGACCAGAGCGGCGTAGTCCACGCCCGCAGCATCCAGTAGCACAGCGCGCAAAACGCACCGGTGGATAGCACTACGCCCGCCCACGGTGAGCCGAATAGCGTCCATCCGATTGCCAGCACGATGCCTTGTCCAATGGGATAGATCGAGCTATAGCTTGGCCGCTGCAATACAAAGAAGGTCTCGAAGAATTGGGGCAGGGAATGAGGCGGATTCGCGAGGCGGAAGTGCCGTAGCGTATCAGCCACTAAGAGGTGCCCGAATTCGTCGTATACATCCGGTATCGGGACTGGGTGATTCGGAAGCAACAGCAGTCGAAGCGCGATGGGCAGCGCTGCCAGCAGCAACATGCACCACGTGGTCCGCGGCGCCAGACGTCGCGCATAAGGCTCAATCCACGGGCGTGAGACCAGAGCGAAGAACACCAGCAGCGCCGCGATGGCTAGTTCCAGAAAGTCGGCGCCCCCGAATCCGAGCGGGTTGTCGATAGGCAGAAAAGAGCGGAGCGGCTGAAGCGGAAACATGCGGAAGTTTCATTGTCGCCGATAGGCGGGCATGGGCGACAGCTTTAGAAAAGAGCTAGTCGAAGATTTCGGAAGGTCCAAGCTGGATGCTTAACTCGGGAATTGTGAACGAAGTAACTTCTATCAGGCGTGTATCGCAAGTGTAAAGACGCCGGGAGTGAGGATCTACGAGCCAGACGTGAGGCACGCCCCAGGCGCGATACTCCTGGAGCTTTTCGCGAACTGCGGTCAGGCGATCATCTGGTGAGAGCACTTCGATGGCAACCAGTGGCGGTGAATCCGGCAGCAGAGCAGGCTCCGACGGCCAGAATACAGCAACGTCAGGGATCAGGTATAGGTCTTCCCGTAGCTTCATGCGTGTTTCGCTACATGCGTAGACCGGTTGCTTCGTTCGCAAAGCTTCAAAAAAAACGCCCAACAGAAGTTGGGTCCGTCCGTGAAGGTAATCGGGCGCTGTCCGCTCCACAAGTTCGCCATTCCGGTATTCGCGATCGACGTCCGGGAAACTGGTGTGCAAATATTCGGCAGCGGAAATTGCCGTCTTTGCTCCCATAGTCGGAGCATAGCAGGCGGGTGTTAGCCACGGATAGCTGGCCTCCCCGATTGACTTCGTGCCCGTCTTCCCATAACATCGTCCTAATCGCTTATGAAACCTGCAATTCGAGCTGCGATGCTGCTCACGCCAGCATCACTTCTTTTCTTCGGCGCAGACACCTATCAGAAGCCGCCGAAGGAAATCATGGACATCCTCAACTCGCCGACAACCCCTACCCTTTCGCTAAGCCCGTCGCGCGCTTACGCCATGCAAGGTAGTCCGGTCCGTTACCCACCCATTGCCGAACTCGCCGAGCCCATGTTGCGTCTCGCAGGTATTCGCATCAATCCGAAAACCAATGGATTGCACAACGCCACGTTCAACACGAATCTAACGCTGCGCAAGATTCCCGAAGGTACGGAGATCAAAGTCATCACGCCGCCGAATTCGCGGCTGAGCATGCCTCGCTGGAGTCCCGACGGCAGTCACTTCGCATTCACTAACTCAACCTCTGCCGGCATCGAATTATGGATCGGCGATTCGGCCACCGGCCGTACGCACAGGCTACCCACGCTTCGCATCAATGAGGTGATGGGCGCCGCTGGCGGCGGTCGCGGCGGAGGCGGAGCAGGCGGAGCGGTTCAGTGGATGCCCGACGGCAAGTCGCTGCTGGTTCACATGGTGCGTCCGAATCGGGGAGCGCCTCCAGTCGAGCCTGCCGCGCCTACTGGCCCTCACGTGCAGGAAAGCATGGGCGGAGCCCGCGGCGCGCGCACGTTTGAAGACATGCTGCAGAACTCGCACGACGAAGATCTGTTCGAATTCTACGCCACCTCTCAGCTCGCGGTGGTGGACAGCGGCAGCGGACAGGTTTCGCTTATCGGCAAGCCCGCTATCATTACGGCGGCGCGCATGTCTCCCGATGGCAAGGATTTTATCGTCACCACTATTCACCGGCCGTTTTCCTATTCTTACCCGGCGCGTCAGTTCCCGACGGAAATCGAAGCTTGGGATCGCACCGGCAAAGCTCTGCACAAGTTAGGCAGCATCCCGTTGGGCGGTGGAGGCCGCGGCGGGGCAGGCGCAGTGACGGCCGCTCCTGCAGATGACGATGCTGGGGGCCCGCCAGCCGGTCAGCGCAGTGCGACATGGCTGCCCAGCGAACCCGCGACGCTCATGTGGTTCGAAGGCACGGGCTTGGGAGCTGGTGGCGCGGGACGCGGCGGTCGTGGACGAGGCGGTAATGGTGGCAACGGGGCAAATGCCGCCGGAGCCGATACGACGCCGGTCCACCAGAAGATCATGGTGCTCAGGGCGCCGTTCGCGGGCGAGGCGCAGGTATTC
>Ga0302325_10020851_pt1 | contig 13730 bp, 12 predicted proteins | sample Palsa_T0_2_FD_201948 | JGI IMG/M metagenome (GOLD analysis project Ga0302325, IMG submission 201948) | Peat permafrost microbial communities from Stordalen Mire near Abisko, Sweden - Palsa_T0_2 | ecosystem: Environmental > Terrestrial > Soil > Palsa > Peat permafrost | place: Sweden: Abisko... | reverse complement strand
CGGGGTTTTGGCGTTCGCTTCTTGCGGACCGCGATCAGTCAGGACTCGCCCTTTTGCTTTCAGATCAATCCAGTTGGAGCGTAGAGAAACAACCGTTTCCCTTCGATGCCCTGAACGGCCAGATTGCGACGGGTGACATCCTCGATCTTGCGGCCGTTCCACCGGAATGAGAATTCATCGCAATAACGGTGAAGATGCTTCTTGCTGACGTGGTGGAACGTGCCATGAATCCCGCGCTTCAGTAGTGCGAAGTAGGATTCTGCCGTGTTGGTGTTAAAGCCATCAAAGCGGGCGTATTCACCTTCCCCGTGGTTTACGGTCTGGTGGCCACCGGAGAATCCAGCGACTGCTTTTCGATACGCGGGCCATTCGTCGGTGACGATGGTTGCGGACACATCGATTTGCTGTTCCATCGTTTCGCGGAGCGTCTTGCTAGCGACCGATGCGACGGGCTGGGAATGGGCGTTGCCACCCGTTTCAACCAATACCATCACGGGCTGTTTGACAGTGCCACGGCCACGCTTGCGGGGAGTGGTGGGGCCGGCCTTTTTCCTTCCATTGCGGGAAGGCCCGACGTAGGTTTCATCGACTTGGACTTCACCCTTGAGCTTTTCCGCGACGGGATGGCATCGCATGGCTTCACGGATGCGATGGGCAAGATGCCAAGCTGTACGATAGGAACCCAAGCCGAGATTGCGTTGAAGTTGGAGGGCGCTGATACCCTTCTTGCTTGTCGCGACCATATGGAAGGCCCGGACCCACGTTGACAGCGGAAGATGGGAATCTTCCATGACGGTGCCGACAGTGACGGTGAAGTGGCCCCGGCAGTCCCGGCAAGCCAGTAGTCCCGGCCGGATCGTCTTGCCTTCCATACGGTAGACGTTGACGCTGGCGCAGTGCGGGCACCATGGGGAGCCTTGCCATCGCATCTTTTCGATGTAGGCTCTGGCTTCGTGCTCATCCATGTTTGGCAGGGCTTGGTTCTTTTGCGTCTTTTGTTGATCGTGTGCCATATGCCAAAATTCTACCGGCAGTGGCATGTTATGTCAAGTGCATAATTCCGAAAATTAAAAATTAAAAGTTCAAAATTAAATCCGAAGCCCGAAATCCGAAATCCGAACGAAATCCCAAATCCCAAATCCCAAATCCGAAGTCCAATCCAGACCTTCGGATTTGACATTTCGGACTTGGGATTTGCTTCGGATTTCGGGCTTCGGATTTCCCGCCAGGGCTTCGGATTTTGGACTTCCGCCGGGCGCTATTCCGGCTCCGCCGACAGGGCGGGCGGGGAAAGATCGTCGATGAGGTGACGGAGGCGAGTTTTGCCGGCGTCGTTGGCGGTTTTCATCCGCTCCTGCAGCGCCGGCACCGCGTCGGGACCGATTTCGGTGATGGCTTTCTCAGCTTGCTCGGCCTCGGTGTCATCGTGGGCCGTGGCGACGGTATCCACCTGGGTGCCCAGTTGATCCGCGGCGACAGGCGATGCGGCACGGGTCTTGGCGACGAAGACTTTGAGATCGTTCATGGTCTCGGAATTCATGTCGGCTTCACCAATCTGGCTCACGATGACCAGCGCGCCGCGCCCGACCGAAAGGGTGGTGTTGTCCGGGATGTCCAGGCTCGTCTGGTCGAAGGGACGCAGGAGCAGGATGAATTTTTTGCCGACCGATTCAGGGAGAAGCGCCGGGCAGATGCCGTCGCCGGGCTGGCCGCCGATGAGAACGACGGCCTTGATGACATCGCCGGCCTGGGCGGCGCCATCGACAGGATCGGTCACCGCGAAGCTGACGACCCGATAGGCGACCGCCGTGGGACGGCCGGATGGACGCTTGATGGAGGCGTCCACGTTGGGCAGGTCGATCTTCTCGCCAAGGCTGCTCAGCTTGGCCTGGACGATGGTGGTGGACCATTGCACGGCTCGTTTATCGATGTTTGCCGTGAGACAGGCGCGTGCGCCTGTCGGGAAAAGAGGTAGGCAGCAGAGCAATGCCACCAAGGCGACTGATGGGCAGAGGACCAAGCCTGGGGAGCAGCGGGGGGTGGAGCGTGTTGGGTTCATCTGCATCAAACTAACTTCCGGTGAAAAGTTTGCAATTTTTGAGCTAGTCTTTCTGACGAAAAATGGGCAACATATGCGTCATGGCTCAGCAGACCCCATCGGCCCCGCCGCAGCCGCCACCACCGGCGGTTAAACCGTCGACGGCGAAGCCCGCACCCGCCGAGCACACGGAGCGGAAGGAGCTGCCGCCGTTTAACGTGGTTCTTCTCAACGATGACGATCACAGTTATCCGTATGTCGTGGAGATGCTGCGGCGACTCTTCGGACACAGCGAGCAGTTCGCGTACCAGATCGCGCGCACAGTCGATAACCAGGGTCGCGCGATCGTTCTGACGACGCACAAGGAGCGCGCTGAATTCAAGCGGGATCAGATCCGCGGCTTTGGCAGCGATCCTCGGATCGCCAGCAGCAGTTGTTCAATGGGCGCGATTGTGGAGCCGGCGCAGTAGCGGGAAAGTGATGAATGCAAAATGATGAATGATGAATAGGAATAGCGTTGCGCTCCATTCATCATTCCTCATTGATCGATCATCATTTCTCATACGCCCGGCCAGATGATCGCGCATAGCGATACCGCAAAAACACCGCCCGCTAAGACGAGATAAGCCATCACAAGCCATCGCCTCGGCTTCTGCGCGTGAGGAGTGCCATTTTCGGTTGCGCGGGATTTCTTTTTGGCGTCGGTCTCTTTGACCGATGGTGGATTCTCATTTTCCCACGGGGTCATGGGTATTGGGCGGCGGGCCAACGCCTGATTGGCCACGCGCGAATCCCACACGCCCGACGCCATCTTGCTGACCAGCAATTCAACGCCGTCGCGCTGGAAGGATTTCGGTTCGGCGGGTTTTGGTTGAGGGATTGGAAAGTGCGGCACGACCGACTCGGGATCGGGCGCGGCAAAATCAACTCCGCTTAATGTCGCCGCCAACGCCTCATGTGGATCGAGGGGCCGGGCGCGCGGTGGAATTTGCGTCGGCGGTTTGGGCGGCACAAACGCCCCGGCACGGAAGCAGACCTGTGTTTGCCCGATGCGAACCACATCGCCATCTTCGAGCACCTGGCGGGTGACCGGATTTTCACCGATGCGCGTGCCATTGCGACTCTGCAGGTCGATCAGCACCCACCGATTGCCATGCGGTTCGAGCCGGCAGTGTCTGCGCGAAAGAAGGGTATCGCGGATGGGCAGCTCGCAGTCGGAGGATCGCCCGATGGTGATGGCCTTGCGAAGTGGCCGGCGTTCCCATTCCTGCACGCGGTCGCCGAGGATGATGAAAGGCATTAAGTGAATATCGAGAGGGCACTCCAAAATCCTTGAATCTTATCGGGCGGCCAGGAGGGCGCGCTATTTCGCCGGCTCGGTGCTGGCGGATTTGGCGGCCAGTTGCTCGCGCAGCTGCTCGATTTCCTGCGTGAGCTTCGCATTTTGATCGTTCTCGGCCGTCTCTTTGGTTTGCAGATCCTGAAGCTGCGTCCTGAGATCATCGATCTGGGCCTTGTCGGCATCTTGTTCGCGCTCGGCGTTGGCCAGCTCTATGGCCGCGCGATCCTGATCGCGCTTGGCATCGCGCTTCGCGTCGCTGTTGCAGCCATACAACCCCGCCAGAACCAGTGCAAATGCCAACCACATCCATGTCCGCATGCTTATTCTCCTCTTCAATGTTGAAGCCAATCTAGCGGTAACGCCCCCGTAGCGGAAGATCGCGACTTGCCGCTTAGCGGGCCAGCGGCTAACGCTGCTCTGGCGCGAAGAGGCAATTTCATAACCCCCGACGCCGGGTCTGAGGTACCCCCAAGATCAGGATCATCGGAAACCACAGAGCCGGCGTTACAGGGTTGTGAAACTATCTCTACCCTTCACGCGGCCGGCTGTCGCGCATTTGGCTTGAGCTTCCTTCGTCCGCGCATAAGATTGGATATTGCCCCCGCACTCCAAACGCAAGACTGGCACACATGAAAACAACCAACGACGCAATCGGCAATAACCCGTTCGGCTCGGCTTCCACCCTTTCCACCAAGGCCGGCGATGTCCGCGTCTTTCGCTTGAACAAACTCCAGGAGCTGGGCCTGGGGGAGATGGACAAGCTGCCATTTTCCATCAAGGTGCTTCTGGAGAGTTGCCTGCGCAACATGGACAACTTCGAGGTGTCCGAAGATGACGTGAAGCGACTGGCGAGCTGGAACCCTAAGCCCGGCCCGGCGGTGGAGCTGCCGTTCAAGCCGTTTCGAGTCATTCTGCAGGATTTCACGGGAGTTCCCTGCGTCGTCGATCTGGCGGCGATGCGCGCCGCCATGAGCCGGGCCGGGGGCGATCCGCAGCGCATCAATCCCCTCGTGCCCGTCGATCTGGTCATCGATCACTCGGTGCAGGTGGATGAATTCGGCAGCAAATTCGCGCTCTTCAACAACTCCGAAAAGGAATTTGAACGCAATCGCGAACGGTACGAATTCCTGAAATGGGGACAGAAAGCGTTCCACAATTTCGGCGTGGTTCCGCCGGCCACGGGCATCGTGCACCAGGTCAATCTGGAATATCTCGCCAAAGTGGTGGCGGTGAAAGAGGGCGTCGCAATGCCGGATAGTCTGGTCGGCACCGACAGCCATACAACGATGATCAACGGCCTGGGCGTGGTGGGGTGGGGCGTGGGCGGAATCGAGGCCGAGGCGTGCATGCTGGGCCAGCCGATCTACATGGTTACGCCCCAAGTGATTGGATTCAAATTGAAGGGTGAACTACCCGAAGGTTCGACCGCGACCGATCTGGTGCTGGTGATCACCCAAATCCTCCGCAGTCACGGGGTGGTGGAAAAATTCGTCGAGTTTTATGGTGAAGGTTTGAAGAGCATGACCGTGGCCGATCGCGCGACCATCGCCAACATGGCGCCCGAATATGGCGCGACAATGGGATTTTTCCCCGTGGATGGTCAGACACTGGCTTACCTGCGTCTGACCGGGCGCGAAGAATCGCAGATCGATCTCGTGGAACGGTATTGCAAAGAGCAGGGGCTGTGGCGGCACGAGGATCTGGAGCCGATTTACACTGAAACGCTCGAACTTGATCTTGGCACGGTGGTGCCCAGCGTCGCCGGCCCACGCCGGCCGCAGGATCGAACGGAGCTGCGCGGCGTAAAGCAGGCATTCGAATCGGCGCTGGTGGACACGTTCAAGAAGAGCGTCGGCGAGGCCGCCACGCCACGATTGGATCGATGGAGCGCCGAAGCGCCTTCGCACGGCACTGGGAATGGCGCAGAGGGTGAGGACGCCCGTGCCGCTGCCACAAGCGAACATATCAAGGATGAAATGGGTTCCGCCGTCGCCGTGCTCGATGATCGGTGGGTGAAGTTGACGCATGGCGATGTGGTGATCGCCGCCATCACGAGTTGTACCAATACCAGCAATCCGAGCGTCATGATTGCCGCCGGGCTCGTTGCAAAGAAGGCTGTGGAGAAGGGCCTGAAAGTGCCGCCGTATGTGAAGACCAGCCTGTCACCCGGAAGCCGGGTGGTGACGGAATATTTCGAAAAGAGCGGGCTGAATGTCTATCTCGATAAACTCGGCTTCCAGACCACCGGCTACGGCTGCATGACCTGTATCGGCAACAGCGGGCCGCTCCCCGAGGCGATCTCGGCGGCGGTGCAGAAGGGCGATCTGGTCGCCGCGGCGGTGCTTTCCGGCAATCGAAATTTCGAAGGCCGCATCAATCCGGATGTGAAGGCTAATTATCTCGCCAGCCCGCCATTGGTCGTTGCGTTTGCCTTGGCCGGCAGTGTGGACGTGAATCTGATGGACGAACCCATCGGCAAAAACGGAAAGGGAGAACAGGTGTTCCTGCGCGATCTGTGGCCCACACAGAAGGAAGTCAACGATGTGATGGCCGCGTGCATCAGCCCGGAGATGTTCCGCAAGCAATACGCCAACGTCGGCAGCAAGAACGAGCAGTGGAATGAAATTCCAGTGAAGGGCGGCGAGCTGTTTGCATTCGATGAGGCGAGCACCTACATCCAGGAACCGCCGTTCTTCACCGATCTCAAGCGCACGCCCGATCCGATCAAGCCGATCGAAAACGCGCGCGTGCTGGTGATGGTGGGCGACAGCGTGACGACCGATCACATCAGCCCGGCCGGCGCAATCAAGAAGAACGGCCCCGCCGGCGAATTCCTGATGAAACACGGTGTTGGCCCGCTGGATTTCAACAGCTACGGCTCCCGTCGCGGCAACGATCGCGTGATGGTGCGCGGCACCTTCGCCAATATCCGATTGAAAAATCTCCTGGCCCCCGGCACCGAAGGCGGCGTCACCAAATATCTCCCCACCGGCGAAATCATGAGCATCTTCGAAGCCAGCCAGAAATACATGGAAGGCCACGTCCCCCTGATCGTGCTGGCCGGCAAGGATTATGGCATGGGTAGCTCGCGCGATTGGGCTGCCAAGGGCGTTTATCTATTGGGGGTCAAAGCCGTCATCGCGGAAAGTTTCGAACGCATCCACCGAAGCAATCTCGTCGGCATGGGGGTGCTGCCGCTGGTCTACAAAAAGGGCCAGAACCGCAGCACGCTGGGCCTGACCGGCACCGGCGCATTCACCATTGCGGTGCCCCCCGATCTGAAACCCGGGCAGGATGTTTATGTGACGAGCGCGAGCCACGACGGCCCGCCGGTGGAATTCATGACCACCTGCCGCATCGATACGCCGGTCGAAATCGAGTACTACAAAAACGGCGGAATTCTCCACACGGTTCTGCGGAGAATGCTCAAGAAGTGAGAACCGTCAAATGTTTATGACGCAGAGCGATTCGGCTGAATCGCACCCATCGCTGCTTGCAAAATATTGCCAGCATTTTTAAATCATTGTTGAAAAACTACTTGTGCTTGTTACGCGCCCCCGCGAGGGGTCTGAATCCGCAACGCGCCAAGGAGGTGATGCTTAGTAACTTTTTTTATTCTATTATTCTGTTTTTATATTGACTATTAGTTTACTATCCGCTAGAATATCAGGAGAAGAGCGATCAAGAGGCTCCCCCATACCCCCCCCTCGACGCCGGGTCTGAGGTACCCCGAAGACCCGGATCACGCGGCCTCCTAGCTGTTGGGGGTTAATTGGAAAGTCCCAAGAACGTAACGCCACGTAACAAAACGTAACATGCTCGCGGCGCCGGGATTCCCGCTCACTCCGCGTCTGCCAATTTGGCGCCCTCCGATGCTCCCGCTGTTCCCGTCGAACCAGCGCCAGCCGCCGTCAGTACGCTCGTCTCCATCGCCGGCACAGTCGCCAAGCCTATCCCCCCGGCCATCAACTTTGCAGCGAACGCTTCGGCTTGATCCACTTCACCATGAACGACGAAAGCACTCGTTTTGGCATTCAGCGTCGGTTTAAGAAACCGAAGCAATTCATCGCCATCCGCGTGGGCGCTCAGGCCGTGGATTGTCTCGACTCGACAGCGCAAATCGTACCAGCGATCCAGGATTCGCACGCGCTTCTGGCCATCCTGCAACCGGCGCCCCAACGTACCGGGCGGAATCCAGCCGACGAAAATCACCAGATCATCCGGCCGCTCCACGCTCTGCGTAAGGTGGTGCAATATTCGACCGAATTCACAGGTGGGGCTGGAAGCGATGATCACGCACGGGCCGCGATCGCCATTGATCTTCTTGCTGTCATCGGTTGACTGCGCGAAGGTCACCCGGCTCAGGCCAAAAAGGTCGCGCGTGCCGATCAGCGCCCGGGTTTGTTCATCGTAATCATCCCGGAATTGTGAATAGACTCGACTCACCTGCACGCCCATCGGGCTGTCCACATAAAGCGGGATCGCCGGGATTTTCTTTTCCTCGATGAACTTGTTCATGTACCACAGCACCGTCTGCGTCCGTCCAATGGCGAAGGAAGGAACCAGCAACCGGCTCTTGCGCGCGATACACTCCTGCACGGCGGCGAGCAGTTGCGGCTCGATCTCGGACATCGGGCCGTGCGATTGATTGCCATACGTGCTCTCGGTGATGACAAAATCCACAGGCCCGCTCAATGTCGCCGGATCCTTCAAAATGGGCGTGTCATATCGGCCCACGTCCGCCGTGAAGAGCAGAGTTCGCGATTGACCGCCCTCGATATATTCGATCTGCACATAGGCCGAGCCCAGAATGTGGCCGGCATCGAAGAAGGTGAAACTGACGCCTTTGCCGAGATCGGTCTTCATTTTGTACGGCACCGTGCGAAAGCGTTTCACCACTGGCCCAACATCCTGCGGCAGGTAAATCGGCTGGATGGTCGGTCCATCCCTCGGGTCGATCGGATCGCGAGCGCGATGATTCAGGTATCCCGCGTTTTCAGCCTGTATCTTCGCCGAATCTTCCAGAACGATTCGTGCCACCTCCGCCGTCGCCGGAGTGCAATAGATGGGGCCGGCGAATTTCGCCTTGCACAGCACCGGCAGTTTTCCGCAGTGATCCAGATGGCCGTGCGAAAGGATGACCGCATCGATGCCCGCGACGTTATCAGGCAGCGATTGGTTCCGGCGATTCGCTTCCTCGCGCGGACCCTGATACATCCCGCAATCGAGCAGAATTCGCAACCCGTTGATTTCAAGCAGATGGCACGAGCCGGTAACCGTGCGGTCAGCGCCGCAGAATTGGATGCGCATAGTTGGAGGTTAATGGGAAGACGGCAGCGGGAGCAACAATCGCCCAAAATGCCGACTTGAGGTCGCCACTGCGAGTCTCGAAATCCGGATTGGTTTCAAATTTCAGGTTTCAGATTTCGGGCTTCCCAACATCATCCCCATCCCAGCAACAGTTGTTCTCCAATTTCCGCGATGGCAGTTCCGATCCAGTCCGTGCGCTGATCCTGCTCCGCCAGTATCAATCGCGGGGCGATGCGCGCATCGCGCTCAAAGAGATTTCGCAGAAGATGCGGACGATTGCACTGCCGGCTGCGGTGGAGCAGGACGATGCGATCTGGCAAACGCCTCTTGTGCCGTTGCGATCGATCGAGAATCGCTTGCACGGCATCAAATGCCTGCTGATTTGATAAATGCCCGCGCCCGCCCATGATCCGCTGTTTAAGAAACCATGGCCGATCACTCACCCGCTGCATCTCCGGATCGTAATTGCTCTCCAGCGCCAGCAGGTTCAAATGCTCAAATCGCTCCAGCAGATGACCCGGCACATGCCCCAGATCGGTCGCAAAGCCCGCGCGGCAGCCGAATCCTTCGAGAACAAACCCATGCGAGCCCTCGGCATCATGCGCCAGATCGATTCCATGACACCTCAGCCCCGGCAGCGGTCCAAACGCGGCTTCGCCAAATGGCTGCAAGAGCCGCGCGAAAGCAGGATCACCAGCAATCTGCGCCAGATCGCCGATGCGCGACCGATGGCAGTAAATCGGAATGCCGCGCCGAATCAGGAATCCAAGCCAGTTCAGATTAAAATGATCGCGATCCAGATGCGTCAGGCAGATGGCCGAGATGTCGGAAATACAAACGCCCGTGCCCCTCATGCGGTGCGCCGTTATCCGCGGCCCGATCCCCGCGTCGATGAGCATCACGCCGCCCGGCGTTCGCACCACCGTGCAGTTGCCGCTCGATCCGCTGGCAAGAAAGCAGAATTGCAACGACATCCGTGTCTCCATGAGATGCTGCATAATATAGCCGGCTGCAATTCCGCATGCACAGAAGGCGGCGCAACATCACCTCAGCTTCTAGCCTCGGCCGGAAGGCCGACGGTTCGTACCTTAAAAAGAAAAGTCGCTGGTTAGCGCTACGTCCATCGGCCTCCCGGCCGAGGCTGAAACGGACACGAAGCGGATTTTCAAACTTGCATCGTTTCCTCCCTGCGAAGATATTGCCCGCTATGGCCACCGAAACATTCCCTATCGATCTCTCCGCCCTCAAGCCTCTCAAGCTCGATCTGAAAGCGGATTCGCTGACAGACGATCAGAAGGCGACGCTTAAATTCAATATTGATTTATGCCGGGATGCGATCGTCTTCTTCACGTCATTGGCCGGCGCCAAGGGCCTGTCCGGCCACAGCGGTGGCGCATACGACACCGTGCCCGAGGTAATGATCATCCGAGGCTTCATCGCCGGCGGAGCGCCGATCATTCCAGTTTTTTATGACGAAGCGGGTCATCGCGTGGCAACGCAATATCTCTTGTGCGTCCTCAACGGCGCCATGCCTGCTGAGAAGCTCCTCCACTACCGCGAATATGACCAGGGTTTGCCAGGCCATCCGGAGCTGGGAATCACGCCCGGCGTTGAATTCAGCAGCGGCCGACTGGGTCACATGTGGGCTTTCTGCAACGGCGTGGCGATGGCCAACCCTGGCAAATCGGTCGTCGTGCTGGGTTCGGACGGCAGCCAGATGGAAGGAGATAACGCCGAGGCCGCCCGGTTAGCCGTGGGAAAAACACTCAACGTGAAAGTGCTCGTCGATGACAACAACGTCACCATCTCCGGCCACCCGCAGACCTACATGTCCGGCTACGATCTGACCCGGACGCTCAACGGCTACGGCTACCTCGTCGACACGACCATGGGCGAGGATATCGATGCGCTATACATAGCGCTCACCAAGATTTTCAGCAATCAACTGCCGCACGGCCTGGTGATCAAGCGCGAGATGGCCCCAGGCATCGAAGGAGCCGAGGGCAGCCCGCACGCACACGAAGTGCTCAAGGTCGATACGGCCGTCAAATATTTGCAGAAACGCGGCCATACCAACGCCATGGAAATGCTCAAGTCCGCCCAGAAGCAGGACAAGAGCCCCCTTACCTACAAGGGCTCCAGCGGAGCCGGCAAGAACCGCGATGATTTTGGCAAGATCATCAACGAAATTCTGGATGGCATGAGCGAGGCCGATCGCCTCGCCAGCGTTCGCGTCTTCGATTGCGATCTCTCCGGCTCACAGGGATTGCATCACATCGCCAAGAAACATCCCGAGATCTTCGTGCAGGGCGGCATCATGGAGCGCGGCAATTATTCTGCCGCTGCTGGTTTTGGTTACACAAAAGGCAAGCAGGGAATCTTCTCCACCTTCAGCGCGTTCCTCGAAATGTGCGTCAGCGAAATTACGATGGCGCGATTGAATTTTTCCAACGTGCTGGCCCACTTCTCCCACAGCGGCGTGGATGACATGGCGGATAACACCTGCCACTTCGGCATCAATAGCATGATTGCCGACGGCGGCGTCAAGCCCGGCCATGGCGAAGATATGACGCGCCTCTATTTCCCGGCCGACCAGCACCAATTCGCCGCCTGCCTGAAAACAATTTACAAGGACCCCGGGCTGCGGTTTCTCTTCAGCAACCGCGCTGCCGTTCCGGACATTCTCGATGAAGCCGGCAAGCCGATGTATCAGGGAAAGCCCTTCGAGTCCGGCAAGGACAGCATCGTCCGCGATGCCAAGGGCGGCGGCTACGTCGTCGCCGTCGGCGAGTGCGTCTACCGCGCCCTCGATGCGGTCATTACGTGGCAGGAAAAAGGCACAAAGGTCGGCCTGATCAACAAACCCACGCTCAATCTCTACGATGAAGAAGTGATGAAGAAAGTCGCCGCCGCCCCATGGGTGCTGGTGGTGGAAGGCTGGAATGTGAAGACGGGTCTCGGCAGCCGCTTCGGCTCACAACTCCTCAAGCGCGGATTCAAAGGCAAATACAACAACATCGGCACCAACAAAGAAGGCTCCGGTGGATTGTGGCAGCAGATGGGGTATCAGGGACTGGATCCGAAAGGGATCGGCGAGGCGATCAAGGCGCTTTTGTAAATCCGAAATTCGAAGCTTCGTATAGTTACGGCTTTAGAACCAACAGAGCCGGGCCGTCTCGGCCCGATTTCGCGGTATTCCGCGAAGTACAACCTCGAAATCGACGGGGTTCTGGGTCTTGAAACAGCTTCTTAGCCGCTGCGGCCACGCGGTGCCTTCCGCCCTCTTTCCCCGCGGTACAATCACGCCTTGCGAGGCAGAAGCGATGGCGAATGAGGCGACCGAAAACTTGGCACCGATCCCTCGCCGGCGGACGGGGCCGTCCGTTCCCATTCTCGATATGGGCAAACCCGATCTGGCGGCCGAAGCAAGGCGAAGGACGATGCGAAAGATCGCGAAATGGATTGCCTTCACCTTCCTCACCCTCGTCCTACTTGTCATTGGAGTCGTGGGATTCGGCATGTATCGCGTGGCGCACTTCTTCAAGCAGCATCAGGCGTTCCTTAACGCCGATGCCGCGGCTATGCAACTTCCCGCAAATTACAAGCCTGCCGAGATGTACCTCGCACGGCTCATGCAGAGCGATCCCGCCCTGTGGAAATCGGACGATGGCGATCCCCCCGATTGGCTGCCGCCGGAATTGGGCAAGCTGAATCCCCACGAGTTCACGGCGTCGTTGGGCGGTTGTGCTATCGGGGGGGGCGGCGGCTTCGACGACTTTTTCGGATACCACCTCGATCCCGATGCGGGCGCTAGCACAGCGTCAGAGTCCGGCTTTGTGCTGAGGTATCTGGGCCAACAAAATGAGATTGTCCTGGATAACTTTGCGATCGCAAAATCCAACCACATCGAGGAGGACGAGCTTGTAAAGTCGGCTCTCGCCGAACTCGCCCACCGCCAGGCGGCGTTCGCGAACGGGTCGCAACCCAATTTGTACGGCGACGATCCCGTCGTCGATCGCAAGCGTCTCCTTGCCCAGCACCCCGCCATCGCGGCCAAACTGGGATATTCAGTCCCCGCTGCCGCTACATCAACCTCCCCCTTCTCCATGCAACTTCAATCCGCGAAATAGTCCCGGTTAGCCGCCGCGGCCACGCGACGTCTTCCGCCCATGTTCGCGTGGTATAATCCTGCGGGACGAGGCGGACAGTATGGAGAACGAGACGACCGAAGCCCCCGCCGCGATTCCGATCGTCGACATGGCAAGGCCGATCTCATCCGCGAGGAACACGAGATGGCGCGAAAAAGGGCCTATAAGTGGGTCGCACTCAGCATTCTGCTCATCGTCGGACTCCCTGTAGGTTGTGTCGTTCTTACGGTTGTTCGTGTTGGTTGGGCATTGCATAAGGACTTCACACAATTGAACGCGGATAGCGCCGCGATGCAGCAACCCGCAAATTATAAACCAGTCGAGCTATATCTCGCGCGCCTTATGCAGAGCGATCCCGCCCTACGGAAATCGGACGATGGTGATCCGCCCGATTGGCTGCCGCCAGATTTGGGAAAGTTAGATCTCCATGAATTCTCGGCCTCGTTCGATAGTTGCGATATCGGAGTCGGCGGGGGCTTGGATGATTTTTTCGGATACGAGCTCAACCGGGCACCCACCACTTCCACAGGTGTGCCATCATCCCTTTTTACCCTGCGATACCGCGGAGCCGGCAAAGACCTGTTGCTAGACCAATTCACGTTCCCTGCTAGCAACCACATCGAAGAAGAGGAATTCGTCAAGCTGGCCCTCGTCGAACTCGCCCGCCGCCAAGCGGCGTTCGCCAACGGCTCACAACCCATCTTGTACGGCGACGACCCCGTCGCCGACCGCAAGCGCCTGCTCGCCCAGCACCCCGCCATCGCGGCAAAACTGGGATATTCAGTCCCCGCCGCCGCTCCATCGACATCCCCCTTCTCCATGCAACTTCAATCCGCGAAATAGTCCCTGGTTAGCCGCGACCCGAAGGGGAGCGCGTTGTCGGTTGATGTGA
>Ga0302325_10020850_pt1 | contig 13731 bp, 7 predicted proteins | sample Palsa_T0_2_FD_201948 | JGI IMG/M metagenome (GOLD analysis project Ga0302325, IMG submission 201948) | Peat permafrost microbial communities from Stordalen Mire near Abisko, Sweden - Palsa_T0_2 | ecosystem: Environmental > Terrestrial > Soil > Palsa > Peat permafrost | place: Sweden: Abisko... | reverse complement strand
GCCGAACTATGGAACTCGATCAACGCCGTCGGCCGGCTCAATCCAAGAAACCCCGGCTTGCTGAACCGTGCTATCCAAGCGCTGAAGAAGTTGATGCAGCGTTCCTTGAGTTGGTACACGCGTCCCCTTCAGGACTTTCACAGCAGCATAGCGCAGGCCATAGAAGAACATGGACGCGCCATAAACTCCTTCCAGCCGACGATTGTAGCGTTACAGGAAGCAGTGAGGACAGTCGAGCTTGCGACACAAGAGCAACAGAGTCCTTATGTGCAGCTCTTTCGCGGTCTGTCGCCAGTCGCGGATCTCGGCTGTGGGCGAGGAGAGTTTCTCGAGTTACTAAAGCAAAGCGGGATTGATGCCTACGGCGTTGACTCCGATCCTGTCGCCTGCAATGCGGCCCGTCGCAAGCATCTAACTGTTTTCCAGGCTGATCTTAATGACCATCTCCGGCAATTGCCCGAGCGCTCTTTGGGGGGAGTTTTTTCTGCACGAGTTATCGAATATCTGCCGTCTGATCTTCGTCTCGAACTTATCGGCCTTTGCGCAAAGAGATTGAAGCCGGATGGCTTGATCATTATTGAAACCATCAATCCGGAGACAGATTTTCCGTTTGGACGAAACTCTCGCATAGATCCCAGCCATCTCCGTCCTGTTTATCCGGAGATCTTGAAGTCTATTTTGGATAGCAGCGGATTTCGCGAGCCACGGATCTGTATTCTTGCTCCTTGCGTGGCTCAGGTTGCAAATGCCGCTGAAGAGGTTGGCGCTTTGGCCAACGCTGATGGCGGGATAGATGTGCTTTCCATGGCTACCGGCGTGTCGCGCGCTCAGGCTTATGCTGTGATAGCCCGGCGCGCTTGAACCTTGATCTGCCACCCGTCTTAGAACAAGATGACTCCTCCACGTATAGAATTCGCAGCTTGCACCATTATCGCTAAGAACTACCTGCCAATGGCACGTGTTCTAGCTGACTCCTGGCGCGCCTTTCATCCTGAGTGCCCTCTATTCGTGCTACTCCTCGATTTAACCGAGGGATTCTTTGATCCGGCAGCCGAGGACTTCGAGACCATCCGTGTTTCAGAGCTCCACATACCGAATTTACCTGGCTTTCTCTTCAAGTACACGGTTTTGGAAGCGAGCACTGCGGTAAAGCCTTACTTACTTGACTATCTGTTTCGTAGATATTCGATTGATAAGCTTTTATACCTCGACCCTGACATTCTCATCCTGAATTCGCTTGATGGTCTTGGAAGGAGCTTGGAAGAAGCAACTGTGCTTCTTACGCCGCATCTTCTGTCGCCGCTTCCGACAGACGGCCGCAGACAGGATGATCACGATATACTTCAAGCCGGAACCTACAATCTAGGTTTTCTTGGTTTGCGGAACAGCCTTGAGTCGAGGCGCTTGCTGCGCTGGTGGTCCGATAAGCTATACCACCACTGTCTCGTTTCGATTGAAAACAACCTGTTTGTAGACCAGAGGTGGATGGACTTGGTTCCGGGCATGTTCGAGGGCGTTCGCATATTGCGCGAACCGGGTTACAACGTAGCCTACTGGAACCTACATGAGCGCGCAGTCGCCTGCACCGATCCGCTCACGGTAAACGGAGAGCTATTGCGCTTCTTCCACTTCAGCGGCTTCGATCCTGACAAGTTGTGGATAGTATCCAAATACCAGGATAGGTATACCCAGGATGATACAGGCGACGCCCGCAAGCTCTATAGCAAGTATCGTGACCTGTTGCTCGAAAAAGGGTGGGCAGAGACACGGGAGTGGAAGTACGGCAACGACTTTTTTCACAACGGCGTGAGGATTCCAGCGTCGGCGAGGCGATACTACTGGAGTTTAGGGACGGACGTCGCGTATTTAGGGAATCCATTCTTGTGGTTAAACGGGGCTACAGGCGCCGAGATGATCGAACGATTTGATGCCTCCCAGCCGAGCCGTCTGTTACCTGGCGTCAACCTTATGGGGTACTTTGAGGCTGAAACCGGTGTTGGCGAGGGTGCGAGAAGTAATTGGCGGATTATCCAGGCGGCCGGAGTTTCTTACGCTATAAATAACTGGGTCGACAGCAGGTCTCATAATATAGAGCGACCACCTGAAGATCCGATTGACGCGAATCCGTTTGTGGCAAATCTGGTAACCGTAAATGCTGACCAGTTTGTGACCTTCGCCAAAGACCATACTTCTTATTTAAGGGGTCATTACAACATTGGCTACTGGGCGTGGGAACTGGCGGAGTTTCCAGAGGAATGGGCTACTTCATTTGGCTTCTTGGATGAGATATGGACGCCGAGTCAATTCGTTCGGGCTTCGGTGGCTTTTCAGTCTCCGGTCCCCGTGAGGGTCGTGCCGCATTCGCTTGAGCTAAGGATGGAGGTCCCGCCTATCGTGGACAGGACAAAGTTTGGATTAAAGCATGGCATTTTTGTTTTTCTGTTTATATTTGACTTCCATAGCTATTTTGAGAGAAAAAACCCGTTAGGGTTGATCAAAGCGTTTAAGGACGCGTTTGGCGGACGACAAGACGTTGAATTACTGGTGAAGTCGACCCACGGCGATGCAAATAAGGAAGACTTGAGCATGGTGCAGAAAGCCTGTGCGGGGGCGAATGTGCGTTTGCTGGACTGCGTTCTGAGCAGGGCAGCTACACAGGAATTGATGATGGCGGCTGACTGCTATGTGTCCCTTCACCGGTCGGAAGGGTTCGGACTGACGATGGCGGAAGCGATGATGTGCGGCAAGCCTGTGATCGCGACAGGATATTCCGGGAATGTGGACTTCATGTCAGATGCCGACAGTTTTCTGGTCCCCTACAGGATGGTCGCGATCGACCGAGCACACGGGCCTTATAAGGCAGGGTATCACTGGGCTGATCCTGATCTGGACTACGCGTGCGATCTTATGCGACATGTTGAGAGTAACCGGGAAGCCGCCGCGCAAGTGGGCGCAAAGGCTAAAGCTAAAGTTCGTCAGGTCCTTGATCCAGCGGTGATCGGCGTCTCCGTTCGGGCGCGTCTGGAAGAACTTGGCCTGCTAGGACAAGCGGTAGGCGCCGAATCTTCTGCGATAGGTCGAGATTAGTCTCCTGATGCTGCGCGCCCGGTGTAGGGCAGCGGCAGGAAGCCTAAGCCCTAGAGGTCCGGACTCAACATTGCGCTGTTTCGTTCTTCATGCCGATCGCCGGATTCCGCCGAGGAAGGTCTCGCAACAGCGGCTCACGCCGAACCAGTAAGCCAGTTCACGATAATCCTTGGCGTTGAAGATCGCGATATCGGCATCTTTGCCGGGCTCAAGAGTTCCCTTGCGTGCCTGCAAGCGGAGCGCGCACGCGCCGTTGCAGGTGGCGGCGGTGATTGCCTCGGCGGGCGACATCTTCATGTGAGTACAGGCCGCCGAAAGCACGAACGGCATTGACGGAGTGGGAGCCGTGCCGGGATTGTAGTCCGTGGCCAACGCCACGGCGACACCGGAATCGATCAGCCTGCGCGCGGGCGGGAATGATCGAAGACCAAGGAAGTAGTTCGCGGCGGGAAGCAACGTCGCAACTGTGTCGACCCTCGCTAACGCAGAAATATCGTCGTCAGTGACGAAATCCATGTGATCGAGTGACGCGGGATGAAGAGCGATCAGCGGCGCAAGATTTGTCAACGTGAGCTGGCAGACATGCGCGCGCACTCCGAGCCCGTGATCGACGGCCGCGCGCAGAATGCGCTCCGACCGTTGCATATTGAAGGCGCCGCGCTCGCAGAAAACATCTACGAATTCCGCCAGCTTGCGCTTTTGCGCCGCGGGAATCATCTCGTCGCAGATGAGGCGCACATACTCATCATGATTTCCCCGATACTCTGGCGGGAACACGTGGGCAGCCAGTAGAGTGGAGACAACCGTTCCCGGCCACTGCTCTGAAACCTGGCGAATCGCCTCCAGTGACTTGATTTCGGCTGTGAAGCTCAGACCATAACCGGACTTTGCTTCCACCGTGGTCGTGCCTTGCGCGGCCATCTCATCGAGAGCGCGGAGGACGTGGGCCGCCAACGCTTCTTTCGACGATTCGCGAACTCCGCGCAGGCTGGCGCGAATGCCTCCGCCGGCTGCGGCAATCTCTTCGTAGCTGGCGCCTGCAATGCGCTTCTCGAAATCAATCAGGCGTGGCGCTGTGAAGACGGGATGAGTGTGGGAGTCAACAAAGCCGGGCAGGACAATCTTGCCGGAGCAGTCGATCTCGTCGGCGGTCTTCGCTTGTTCGTGTTTTGCGACTTCGTCGGTCGTGCCGACAGCGACGATCTTCCCGTTCGCAATGAGCACCGCGCCGTCTTCGATGATGGCGAGCTCGCACATCTGCGTCCAGCGACGAGGACCCGCGTTGCCGCTGCGCAGGGTCAGCAGCTGGGAGGCGTGGGTAAGCAAAGTTGCGGGAGGATTCCGATTGTCGATGTGCAACGAGCCTCCGATGGCAGATCCCTCGGACTTAAGTCCTCAGTCTGGATGATGATTTCCAGAATCATGGCGGCAATAGAGGTCCTTCGACTCCGGCGGCCAACGACAGGCCGCCTCCGCTCAGGATGACAGACTGAAAAACCGAATGCTGCCAGCTAACAAACCGACGGCTCGCAAGATCTCCGATAGCTGACGGCTACTGCATCGGCACCTTGATTCCCTTCTCTTTCGCGAAGGTCTTGGCTTCGTCGTAGCCCGCGTCCACGTGGCGTGCAACACCGATGCCGGGATCGTTGGTCAGCACACGTTCGATGCGTTTGGCCATCTCATCGCTGCCGTCGGCGACGGTCACCTGTCCTGCGTGCTGCGAATAGCCGATGCCCACGCCGCCGCCGTTGTGGATCGAGACCCAGGACGCGCCGCTGGCGGTGTTCAGCAACGCGTTGAGTAGAGGCCAGTCGGCGATAGCGTCGCTGCCATCCTTCATCGACTCGGTCTCGCGGAAGGGCGATGCGACCGAGCCGCAGTCCAGATGATCGCGGCCCATAACGATTGGCGCCTTGAGCTTGCCCTTCTTCACCAGATCGTTGAGGGCGAGACCGAACTGCGCGCGCTCGCCATAGCCCAGCCAGCAGATGCGGCACGGCAGTCCCTGGAACTTAATCCGCTTGCGCGCAAGGTCGATCCAGCGGCTGAGAATTTTATTGCCGGGAAACATCTCGAGCACCAGATCGTCGGTAGTGTGAATGTCGGCGGGATCGCCCGAAAGCGCCGCCCAGCGGAACGGTCCGCGACCTTCGCAGAAAAGCGGACGAATGTATTCCGGCACGAACCCCGGAAAGTCGTAAGCGTTCTTCACACCGTGCTCGAAGGCGAAGGTGCGAATGTTGTTGCCGTAGTCGAAAGTGACCGAACCCATTTTCTGGAGCTTCAACATGCCTTCGACGTGACGCGCCATGGTGTCCAGCGAACGCTCGGTGTATTCCCTGGGATCGCGCTTGCGCAGCTCCAGCGCGTCCTCCAGCGACATGCCGTTCGGCACATAGCCGTTCAGCGGATCGTGGGCTGAGGTCTGATCGGTAAGGATGTCGGGAACAACGCCGCGCTCGGCCAGCTCCGGAATGATGTCGCCGCAATTGCCAACCAGCCCGACGGAGATGCTCTCCTTCTTGCGGACAGCGTTCTGGATAATGCGCAGGGCCTCGTCGAGGGAGTTGACCATGAAGTCGCAATAGCCGGTGCGCAGGCGCTTCTTGATGCGCTCGGGATCGACTTCGATGCCGAGATAACATGCGCCCGTCATGGTCGCGGCCAGCGGCTGCGCGCCACTCATGCCGCCCATACCGCCAGACACGATCAGCTTGCCTTCGAGTTCGCCGCCGAGATGTTTTTGGCCAGCCGCCGAAAATGTTTCGAATGTGCCCTGGATAATGCCTTGCGAGCCGATGTAGATCCATGAGCCGGCGGTCATCTGTCCGTACATGGTGAGGCCAAGCTTCTCCAACTCGTTAAACTTCTCCCAGTTCGACCAGTGGCCGACGAGATTGGAGTTGCAGATGAGCACGCGCGGCGCGTAGTCATGGGTGCGAAAGATGCCCACCGGCTTGCCCGACTGGACCAGCAGGGTTTCGTCGTTGTCAAGCGACTTTAGCGAATTGATAATGGCGTGGTAACAATCCCAATTGCGCGCAGCGCGGCCAGTGCCGCCGTAGACCACGAGGTCCTGAGGACGCTCGGCGACATCCGGGTCGAGATTGTTCATCAGCATGCGCATGGCGGCTTCCTGCGCCCAGCCTTTGCAGGACAACTGGTTGCCACGCGGCGCTCTTACCGGCGTGTAGGAGGAAGTGGAAGAATCGGTGAGGACTGGCATGACAGAAGAATGGTAGTGCGGCGGGCGGGAAAACGCCAGTTGTGAGTAGCCAGTTGTCAGTTGTCAGTTGTCAGTTGTCAGCTGTCAGCCTGCCAGCGTTGCGCAGCGCACCAGGCGATCATAGGGAGTTGTCAAGAACGCCCGCAGTTGGCGCGAGCGATCCGCTATTGCGTGGTGGCGCGAAGAGCAGATCCCTCGCTCCGCTCGTGATGACAATTCCGAAGGGCAACCAGCATGAGCCGTGAAACCAATAGCTGATGGCCGGAACAATAAAATCGGGGAGCGGCTGTTTGGCCATCTCCCCTCTCTCCGATCAGGCTTGCAATTAACCGTAGGTTAAGCGGTCTGAGGGAATGTCAACATCAAAACGCGATGAAAATATTGTAAAAAGTATGGGGGATGCTCCGCTGGTATCCTGCCAACTGGCATACCACATTGTGGCATATACATTGTGGGAGAAAGGCGCGGGCTCTGTCCTATCCCACACAGTGGCACACACTCGAACGGGAAAGTACTTGTGCGCAGGCGCTTTTCCCGGCTCGACCGGCCTTCTGCTCCAGCACAGCGGTGAGGTTGCTTCCAAACCCGATACCTTCAGGAAACGGCGATAAGCAAAAACAACCGGGAAGACAAAGGCTTCCCGGTTGGTGATTGCCAAGTGCTGATTGCTAACCGCTATTCGGCGTATGGCTTCCAGGTGCCGTCGTTTGATTCCATAACGACAATGGTGGTCTTGGTTGGATCCGCGGTATAGAAGTCCACACCGTACGATTTGATCAAGGTCGCGCGATCCCACGTGGGAAAGCTCTTTACCAGGGAGCCGGAGGCATCAAATTCGTTGCCCAGACGGTTGGGGACCCACTTCCAGGTGTACTCCACCTGCGCCAGATGCGGCTTCACCATGGTGACCTTGTCAATGGAGACCAGCTTGCGCTCGGCCAACGGAACCACGTAGCTGGGGGTGCCGTCGAGGTTCTTGCCTTTCTGCAGGCCATTGATGTTGTTCAGCAGACTCTCGCCGGGACCAGTCAGTGTGACAACCAGCGAAGTGGCGCTCTTAGCTTTGGCGGTTGTGATCACGCCAGCTTTGGCCAGCAGCTTGTAATGGGGATCGTCCGGCTTCTCATTGACGCTTGCCACCACAGTTCCGGTACTGAAGCGAATGGTTGCAGGACCCTGCGCTTTCAAAATGTTGCTGATGGTGGTAGTGGCCACGGGGACGGTCAGCACGTCGCGCGCGCCTTTTACGAAATAGAAAATAGTTCCACCAACCACCAGCACCAATCCTGCGACCAGCAACAACGGCAGGAAATTGTGTGAACTGTTCTCCATGGCAAGTTCGGCGGCGAAAATGTCCGGCTCCCTGGAGACCTCCGGGACGGCTTGCGGCTGCGTTTCTTTCTCGGTTTTGGGTTCGACGACGGTCGCCATAATGCACACCTCCAACGCGACGCTGCCCACCAAAATCTGAACGGCCGTGGACTCCGTTCGCTCTCCTGGCATGACCACTCCACAAAGGGCAGGGTAGCAGCCGCGTATGATCCCAGTATGGACCTTATGAACTTGGGTGCAGTGAGCGTTGTCACCCGGCCTTGTGAGGACTGAACGCAGGGGGCGGCGACGGCAATAGCGCCGTGGCCCGGTGTTGGCGCATTTGAAGAGGCACGGCTGGACAAGCTGCGGAAAAGGGCGGAAAAGTAGATCCCTCGCCGGACTGAAGTCCGGCTCGTGATGACAAAATGAAGGATGCGCAACGGCGCAGCTGAAGCTGCGCCCCTTCAAACCGGCGACGACAGAGACCTTTTCTCAAGCCTGAAAAGCCGCACCCCTTCAAGGATGGCCTTTCACGAACTCGGGCTGCTGGCCCTCGGCCCAAGGGTCATAGGTCTGCACGAAGATCATACGATCGCGAATGGTGGGATGGGTCCACGCCCAGAACTCCCAGAACTTGTTCACGCAGGGATAATCGAGCGACAGCTCGCCGAGTTTCTGAAACGACTGGGCAGCCGTACGCGATTCATCGGGAACCAGGCCGTGAATTAGCTCCAGCCCGTACTGATCGGCCTGATGCTCGTAATGACGGGATACAGCATTAAAGGCGGGAGTCGCCACAAAGGTAGTCACCGTCAGAATCAGCACCAGCAGCGGGAGCGACGCCCAGTCGCTGAGATCGCGAATTCCCCAGCGTGCGCCGTGACGAGCCACCAAGCAGTTTGCCAACCGATACGCCACGTAAAGCAACGCAAGTAACAACAGCAGATCGATGGCGGCTTCCTTCGGGATGTGGCCAAGAGCGTAGTGCCCCATCTCATGCCCGAAGACGAATAGCGTCTCAGGAGTCGTCATCTGCTGCATGGTCGTATCCCATACCACGACGCGCTTGGTGGCGCCGAAGCCGCTGACGTAGGCGTTCAGCGTGGTGTGCTTCTCGCTGGCTTTCATCTCGAACATGCGCTGTGGGGGGATGTCCATCCCGGCGCGATGCACCACGCGCTCGATCTGCACAACCAGATCGTTGTGGTGATCGGTGAGCGGCTCGAAGCTGTTGAACATCGGCTCAATCCAAATCGGCGTGATGAAGACAACCAATACTACGATTGGAATGAGGGCCAGCCAGAAGTAAAGCCACCATCGCCTGGGACTGAGGCGCAGCATGCGATAGAGAATCCGGCCCAGAACGCTGGCGAAGATGCAGCCGAGCAGAAGGTCTTTGCCCCAATCGCCAAACCACGATGCCCAATGCTGTACCGAGAGCCCATACTTCAGGCCGAGATGGTGCTCGTAGAGAGCGAACGGAAGCTGGGTCAGTTCCGCGGCCAGCACGAACAGCGACATCACGACTACCGCTTGCACAATTCGATACCGCGACGTGAGCTGCGCAAGGTTGCCCAGGCGCTGGCCAAAACGCGTTCGCAACATCAGCCAGAGAACCAGAAAGCCCCAGATGGCGGTGACGAAGTACAGGGTGCCGTCGAGCAAGTAGAGTGCATAGGCTTGGGCGAGCTTGTCCGGCGGCAAGGAATACTGCAATAGGGGCTGGACGGCCGTGGGTGCTGACGCAGAAACAGACGACGATGGCAGCTGGGCATTATGGGCGGCGAGGGGCACTGGAATCGACAGCAGGAGGAGAACTGAAACCAGCAGTGGTCGCAGACGGGACATGTGCATCTGTTTGCACCTATGCCTAACAGCGGAGAGTCTGATGCAGCACCTCGGACATGGGAAAGTTCTTGCGCTGCCGCCCCAGTCTGGAACTGACCACCACCTTAGCGACGATCTCATCCCCACTGTTTTCAGATACTTGAAGCGATTCCCAGAAAGTGTACAACTACTGAAAATTCAGTAGCTTATCGCGATTAGTTCTTGACTTTTGCATATCCGGGAGTAACATAACAGTATCACCTCCGATCCATTTCAGGATCGAATGGGCTCGGAGCCAAGGAAATCGTCACCGCTCCTTGGCATCGGGCCCATTTTATTGCTCGATTTTGGTAACGTCACCGCTGGGGTGGCGATCGACGCACCTTTAACTGCCGTCTCCTAGGTCGATGAGTTCAAGGATCCTGTTCATTGTTGGACTGATTTTTTGCCTCACTCCGTGGGCATCGCCACCACTGGCCCTGCTTGCCGGCCTCACTTTTGGCGCGATCGCCAGCCACCCATACCCAAGACAATCCCAGCGCACGTCGAAGTTTCTGTTGCAGGCCGCCGTGGTTTGCCTGGGGTTTGGAATGAACCTGCAGGAAGTTCTTAAGGCGGGGAAAAGCGGCTTTCTCTATACCGCACTGAGCATCACGTTTGCCTTGCTCCTGGGCACGCTGCTGGGCAAGCTGATGGCAGTGCATCCGCGCCCGGCATTTCTCATCTCCACTGGAACCGCGATCTGCGGGGGCAGCGCCATTGCCGCGGTGGGGCCCATTACCGGCGCCACCGCGGACGAAATGTCGGTCTCGCTGGGAACTATTTTCGTGCTAAACTCCGTTGCCCTGCTGACGTTTCCATCAATTGGACTTTGGCTGAAGCTGTCGCAGAGCCAGTTCGGACTGTGGGCCGCACTGGCCATCCACGATACCAGTTCCGTTGTGGGAGCTTCGGCAAAGTATGGGGCCGTCGCCCTGGCCGTCGGGACCACCGTTAAGCTGGCGCGAGCGTTGTGGATTGTGCCTCTGTCAGTCGCAACCGCCGCCGTCAAGGGCAGCAAAACGCGCATCCAGTGGCCGTGGTTCATCTTGTTCTTTTGCCTGGCAGCCGTGGCCAACACCTACTTTTTTCCCGGAGCGACCGCGTATCGCCATCTGAGCAGCTTCGGCAAGCTGATGCTGGTGGTTACGTTGTTCCTGATCGGCGCCAGTCTGTCGCCGGCGGCGCTGCGCAAGGTTGGTCCGCGTCCGCTGCTGCAAGGCGTCGTGCTGTGGATTGTGGTCGCCGTGTGTAGCCTGCTGGCAATTCGCGCGGGGTGGATACGAATTTAGAATAGGGCGGCAAGGTTACCAGGAAGCTCGCGAATTGAAACTACTTCCACTTCAGCGGAAATTTCTGGCGCTGGCGATGCTCCTGTCGCTGGCTCTCGAAGCTGGCGCACAAAACAGCAACACCGCGCCGGCAGTCTGCGCGGCGTGCATCCGCGGCAATCTTGAGTATCTCGCCGGACCCGCGCTACGGGGCCGCGGCAGTGGAACCATCGACGAGTATCACGCCGCGCAATACATCGCGGCCAAGCTCAAGCAATACGGGCTGGCTCCCGCTGCGGGAAATGGCGAATACATCCAGGCAGCGACTATCGAGTCTCCAACCGTGCCGCACGCCAATGACACGCCGGGGCAGGTTTCGCATACCTGGAATGTGCTGGCGAAGATTGCAGGCAAGAAAGCGGACCAGATCATACTACTGAGTGCGCATCTCGACCATCTTGGAGTGAAGAAGGGGAAGACTTATCCCGGAGCGGACGACGATGCTTCGGGCACGGTCGCGGTGATGGAACTGGCGCGAGCTCTGGCTAAACAGCCTCGACCGCAGCGGACGATTGTGTTTGCGCTGTGGGGCAGCGAAGAGGCGGGATTGGTGGGGGCGCGATACTTCCTGAAACATCCGACCTTCGAGCTAAAGAACATCGTGGCTAATCTAGAGTTCGAGATGATTGCTCGACCTGATCCTAAGGTGCAGCCCGATCAACTCTGGCTGACCGGATGGGAGCGCACCGATCTGGGGCCTGCGCTGGCAGAGCACGGCGCGCAACTGGTCGGCGATCCACATCCCGAGCAGAACTTCTTCACGCGCTCTGACAATTATGCGCTGGCGAAGAGCGGCATCATCGCGCAAACCGTTTCCAGCTACGGCCTGCACAAGGATTACCATCAGCCCACGGATACGTTGGACAAGGTGGATTGGCAACATCTGGACGGCGCCGTGGGATCGATGATTGCGCCGGTTAGCTGGCTGGCCAATAGCGGGTTCACGCCAAGGTGGAACGCGGGGCAGAAGCCTTAGCCGTTTGCTTCCTCAAGCACCTGCGAGACTTCTTCCCACTCGCCCATCAACCCTTGGAGTTCTGCGCGACGGGCGGCCAAGAGTTCGGTCCAGCGCGCGGTTTCTTCGGCACTGACGAAGGACTGCAACTCGCGCTCACACTCGGCGATTCCGTCTTCCAGCCGCGCGATCCCCTGCTCCACTTGTTGATGGCGCTCCTGCATTTGCTTCAGCTTGATGGGATTGATGCGCTTCTTCGATTGCGATTGCGACTTCTGGCCGTTGTAGCCGGGAACGTCTGACAATGTGGGAGCCCAGGCGGTTTGCTCGGCTTCGCTTTCGCCCGATTCCTGGCGCTGTTTGCGCCACAGGTAGTCTTCGTAGTTTCCGGGGAAGACTTCAACCCGACCGTCGCCGATCTCGAACACGCGAGTCGCCAGCTTGTCGATGAAGTAGCGATCGTGGGAGACGAAGACCACTGTGCCGTTGTACTTCTCCAGCGACTCCAGCAGGACGTCCTTGGCGCGCATGTCGAGGTGATTCGTAGGCTCGTCGAGCAGCAGGAAGTTCGAGGGATGCAGCAGCATTCGGGCCAGCGCGTAACGATTGCGCTCGCCGCCGGATAAGACGCCGATCGGCTTGAACACATCGTCCTCGGAAAAAAGAAAACAGCCTAGAACGCCGCGCAGCTCGGTGATTGACTTCTGCGGCGCAACGTCGGACAAGTCGTCGAGCAGGCGCCGCGAGGAATCGAGTTCCTTGTATTGGTCCTGCGCGAAGTAGTCGGGCTCGACGTTGTGGCCGAGTTTCAAAGTGCCTTCCGTCAGCGGCTCAATGCCGGTCAGCAGCTTGATGAGCGTCGACTTTCCTGCCCCGTTTACGCCGACCAACGCGATGCGATCGCCGCGTTGAATGGTGAAGTTGACATCGCGAAAAACGCCCTTCGGCCCATAGCTCTTGGCGACATCGGTAGATTCGATCACCGTGCGTCCGCTGGGATTGGGCTGCGGAAAGGTGAAATGAATGGTCTTCTCGTCCGGAGGAATTTCGATGCGCTCGATCTTTTCCAGTTCCTTGATGCGGCTTTGCACCTGCTTGGCCTTCGTCGCCTGGGCGCGAAAGCGATTGATAAACGCCTCCAGTTGCTCGATGCGATCGCGCTGGTTCTTGTAAGCCGATACCAGCGAATCGCGGCGCTCCTGTTTCTCCTGCAGATACTTTTCGTAGTTGCCACTGTAGAACTGCACGCGCTTGTTCCAGATTTCGGCGGTGCGATTCACCGTGACATCCAGAAAATAGCGGTCGTGCGAGATGAGGACGTAGGCAAAGGGATATTGGAGCAGATATTGCTCCAGCCAGTTGCGGGTTTCGAGATCAAGGTGGTTGGTGGGCTCGTCAAGCAACAGCAGGTTCGGCCTGGAGAGCAGCAGCTTGCCCAAGGCGATGCGCATCTGCCATCCGCCCGAGAACTCTTCGGTGTAGCGCGTCCAATCTTCTTTGCGGAAGCCGAGGCCGTCGAGCACGGTGCCAACCTGCGAGTCGAGGGCGTAGCCGTCCTTCACGCGGAATTCGGTCAGGATGCGCTGGTAGCGATCGGCAACTTGCGCGTATTCGTTCGAGGTGTGATCGAGTTCGGCGATCTTGTGGGTGAGGTCTTCCATCTCCTGCTCCAGGGCGCGCAGGTTGGAGAAGACCGACATGCATTCGGCGAAGACGGTGCGTCCGGAAAGTTGCAGGCCGTCCTGCGGGAGGTAGCCGAAGGTTGTATTTTTGGCGGGGACGATGCTGCCATAATCGAGGGATTCAATGCCGCACAGTATCTTCAGCAGCGTGGATTTGCCGGTGCCGTTGGCGCCCACCAGTCCGACGCGGGCGTCGGAGGTGATGAGCCAATCCAGATTGTCGAACAGAAGCTTGGGCCCGAAGCGTTTGCCGGCGGAGGAGAGTTG
>Ga0302325_10020849_pt1 | contig 13731 bp, 12 predicted proteins | sample Palsa_T0_2_FD_201948 | JGI IMG/M metagenome (GOLD analysis project Ga0302325, IMG submission 201948) | Peat permafrost microbial communities from Stordalen Mire near Abisko, Sweden - Palsa_T0_2 | ecosystem: Environmental > Terrestrial > Soil > Palsa > Peat permafrost | place: Sweden: Abisko... | reverse complement strand
TCCTCTGGCTGATCGAACACCGTTTCATCAAAATTCGCGGAGGACCACGCCAGTGACACGCGCCCGCCAGCTTTGACCGGCACGCCTTGGACAGAGGTGTCCATCGGGCACACCCGCCCGATGTGCGTGAGCGGCATGAAGACGCGGAAAAATTCCTCGCCAGCATGGACGATCCGCCGGGGGTCCTGACGCAGATAATCCAAGGCTGCGGCATTTTCGCCCAGATAGGCTACGATGGAAGAAATGCTGTGGATGATCGTGTCGCGCCCGCCCGCAAAGACGAGGTTGCCAAAGCCCATCATCTCCTCGCGAGTCAGTCGCCGTCCGCGATAAGTGGCCGTTGCCAGCGCACTGAAGAAATCCTGGCCAGGGTTCGCCTCCGCGCTATCGAACTGCGCCTGCAAATAGTCCTCCAGCACGATGCCCTTCTTGAACTCACCACCAGTGACCTTGAAGACATGAATGCCCCACCCGATCCACGTCTCCGCCTCGGATTCCGGCATGTTAAGCAGGTAGGTCAGCGCGCGCGATTGCACGGGCAGCGCAAACTCGCTGACGATTTCGATGGATTCCCGTCCGAGTGCCTGCGAGACCATGGCCCCAATCAACGCCTCCACTTTCCCGATCACCTCGGCTTGCTTGGCGCGCTGGAAAAACGGCTCGACGATGGCGCGATACTCGGTGTGTTCGGGTGGGTTGGTTTCGATGGGCAACTGGCGCATCGTCCGGACCTCCTCCTCGGATGGGATCGGCACCCGAAACGGCGCATCGGAGCTGTAAGTCTGCCAATCCTTCGCCGCCTCGCGCACGTCGGCATGGCGCAGGAGCATCGGCAGCGTCTCGCCCTGGAAGGGACATTGCAGGACGCCGTCCTTCTGGCGTGCTTCACGAAAGGGATCGCGCAGATTCGAGTGCTCGGCCATGGCTTCGCAGGGTCGGATATTTGCCCTGAATATGCAAGCAAACAGAAGCAACAACCTCCGGCCCTTTTTGATATTCGATGACAAATGCGCCGGGCTTGATTAAAGTCCCGCCATGCAAATCTACGATCACCCGACTTTTCGCATGGCGTGTCAGCAGTTCGATTTGGTGGCCGAATACTGGCAGATTCCCCAGAACGAACGTGCCCGTCTCAAGTTCCCGAAACGCTCCATGACCGTAGCGCTGCCCGTCCACATGGATGACGGCACGACCAGGATTTTCACCGGCCACCGCGTGCAACATCATTTGACCCTCGGCCCGACCAAGGGCGGCTTGCGCTATCACCCGGAGGTGGCCCTGGGCGAAGTCGCGGCGCTGGCGATGTGGATGAGTTGGAAATGCGCGCTGGCGGGTTTGCCTTACGGCGGAGCCAAAGGCGGCATCGCGTGCGATCCGGGCAAGCTTTCCTTGACCGAACTCGAACGCCTGACCCGCCGCTACACGCAGGAAATGATTCCCTTCATTGGAGAAAAAATCGATGTCATGGCGCCGGACATGGGCACCAACGAACAAACCATGGCCTGGATGATGGATACTTACTCCGTCCATACCGGCTATGCCGTCCCCAGCATTGTCACTGGCAAACCAGTCAGCATCGGCGGTTCGTTGGGGCGGCGGGAATCGACCGGCCGCGGCGTGGGCTACCTGATCAATCGCGCGATGGATACCATCGGGCTGGACCCCCGCCAAAGCCGGGCCGTCGTGCAGGGGTTTGGCAATGTTGGTTCAGTTGCGGCCTTTTCGCTGGCCAAATTCGGCGTCAAGATCATCGGCATCAGCGATGTTGGCGGCGGTCTTTATAATGAGAAAGGATTGGACCTGTGGGAATTGGAGAAATATTCGGCGGAAACTCGCTCCATCGCGGGTTTTCCCGGAGCGGTGCCGGTGTCCAATGAGCAATTGCTGGAGTTGCCGTGTGAAATCCTGGTGCCGGCGGCGCTGGAACGGCAGATCACCGGCGCCAACGCCGCCAAAATCAAATGCCGCATCCTGGCCGAAGCCGCCAATGGCCCGACCACCCCCGAGGCCGACGTGATTTTGGATCAGCGCGAGGAGATTTTCATTCTGCCGGATATCTTGTGCAATGCCGGCGGGGTGATTGTTTCCTATTTTGAATGGGTGCAGGATTTGCAGAGCTTTTTTTGGACCGAAACCGAAGTGATGGACAAATTATTCCGCATTTTAGAGGGCGCGTTCGTGCAAGTGCTGGGGTTGAGCCGCAAGCAGAAAGTATCCATGCGGATGGCGGCCTTGAGCGTAGGCATCAAGCGGGTGCAGGAAGCCAAGAAGATTCGCGGGTTGTTTCCTTAGCGATTTGGACTTAACGCAAGGGCGCTGAGACGCGGAGGCGCAAAGGAACGAAAGTGTTTTATCCTGTAAATCCTCTTCATCCTGTCAAAAGGTCTTTGTTGGTTGTGGCTGTTGAAGTCTTCGCACCCACTTGCGGAATTTTGCCTCTTATCGTAGGGTTGTCCGATGAAAATGAATGCCTTTCAATTATTCGCCGCCGCCGCTCTGGTCGCTCTGCTCAGTCTTCCTTCCGCCGTGGCACAAACAGCCTCCACTCCCAAAGTTGGGGACACAGCCCCGCTCATCGAAGGGAAAAACCAGGACGGCAAAGACTGGAAACTCTCCGATGACGTCGGAAAAAAAGTGGTGTTGCTCTATTTTTATCCCAAGGATGACACCAAGGGCTGCACCAAAGAAGCGTGCGGGTTGCGCGACCACATGGGCGACCTGACCAAGGGCAATGTCGAAGTCATCGGCGTCAGTTTTGACTCGACGGAAAGCCACCAGGCTTTCATTTCTAAATACGCCCTCAACTTCCCTTTGCTGGCCGACACGGACGGCAAAATCGCCGATGCCTACGGCGTGCGGATGTCCGGCAAGAGCATGGCCCGGCGCGTGAGCTTTTTGATCGGCCTGGACGGCAAAATCATTCACGTGACCGATTCGCCCTCCGCCGACGTGCATTTGACAGAGATGCAGGAGGCCGTGGCAAAACTGGCAAAGAAGTAGTTTCTGCCCAACTACGGAATTAACACTTGATAATAACGCGCGGGAAAATTCGTCGCGGCCAGGTCGTTGAACTGGAAGGACGCGGAAAATGGTTGAGGATTGGGATAAGGCCACGGATATAATTGGTCAGCGGCGCCGATTTGGCTCCAATTGAGCAGGTCCGAAGAAGCCCAGATCGCGTAGGGCAAATCGTTAGCTCCGGAGAAGTTCATTTGAAACGTACCCGCATTCAAACCGAAGCTGAGGTTTTCAATCGCGCCGGAATTATAGTAATTCGCATTCAATCTTCCCAGACTGCTGGTAAGAACCGGGAAAGGCGGGATGTTGACGATGACGATTGGGTTAGTCTCCGGCATGGTCAAGTCGGCCAAAACGTAATGCACCATCGGATTAACACTTTGCCAGGAGCAGCTTTGGAATACAACGTTGCTTGGATTGAATGGAGCGCCAAAGATCGAGCCTTGGGTGCCAGGCTGCAATCCATGGAGATTATTGGAGAAGATCGAGCTCAATTGCTCACCGGCAGAAATTTGATAAAGGAGACCAGACGACATGGGAGAATGCGGTAAATCGGTTGCATCGCCTATAGCCCACGGTTGACCAACTGGTAATCCAAGAATCCCACCTGGCTCCGAATTGGTCCAATTGGTCAGCACGTCGGTGATGGGAATTGAACTGCCGAAGTCACCTAAATTAACAAAATCTAAAACCTGTCCACTATTGTTGTCGAGCAAAGCGTGCATGAGGTAATTGGTGATGTTGAGCACCCAGTGATGAACCGGCCATCCCGTTTGATTCGTATCGATTGGCAAGAAGCCATTTGAAATAACTCCATTAGTCAATAGAACGAACCGCGCCGAGGATTCGGACCAGTATGAAAGCGGCAATGGCGTGATGTTGGTAAGTAACAGGCTAAGAAAAGAGTTGGTAGAGTTACGATTTCCGGACCAGCCAGGCCATGAATTGACTGTCCAATTAGTGTAGTTCGTATATGTTGATTCATATCCAAAATCGTAGTTGTTAGTCAAAGAAAGCAAAATTTGATTTGAAAGGACAATGGTCACGCCGTCTGGAAAGTTCGACGGACTAAAATTCCAAGACCCAACTCCGAACAGGTTGGAAATCGACATCTCCAAAAATTGGTTGGTGTACTGCGGCGGCCGGTTAGTATCAGGCTGCCCGTTGGCTTGGCTGAAGCGGACGAACAACAGTTGCCGTTCGACGAATACTGCGCTGGAATAGCAGTACCCATAGAACGCCGGCGGATTGTTTTTCATGCCCACCACCCACGGAACGCCCCAAACATTGTCGTTGGAACTTATCGTCGGATCGGTCAGCGCTTTGAACCCCAAGCCGGTTTGTTCATAGAAATTCGTCGTAACATTAGTGTAACCGACGATGTAAAGCGTGTTGCTTGTCCACGCAAAGAGGGGTCGGAAAACGGAAGGGAAATTGGTGGCGGGAGTCGTCGCGTCGTACGCGTTGGCCGCTGATTGGAGCAGGTAATGAAGGGACGCGCTGTAGGCGACGTTCGTGTTGGTGCTCGAGTAAATAGGGATGTTTGCCACTCCGAAACCAAGAGCCGGTTCCAACAACGCATTGGCCTCGTTCGTAAAGAATTCCAACGAAGTCTGGGCCTCCAGACGGAAAGCAAGCAACGCCATGACTGTTGCCTGCCAGATAATCCGGTTCATTGCTGTGCCGGCTCGAATGATTTTCCGCACCCACAGCTTTGGGCCGCCTTGGGGTTGGTGATCTTGAAACCGCCGCCGGTCAAGGCGTCCGAATAATCCACCACTGAGCCTCGAAGGTAATCTGCGCTGAACGCATCCACCAGCACCGAAACGCCAAAATAGGAAGCCTCCAGATCATCGGACCGCTTCTGGTCGAAAACCATGCCGTATTGCAGGCCCGAGCAGCCTCCCTTTTCCACGTACAAGCGCAAACCCTTGGCCACCCCCTCGGCATCCGCCGCCAGTTTGGCGCGGATTTCGTTGGCGGCATTTTCCGTCAAGATCACGACCGCATCGTTGTTCATATTCAAGCCAACGTACCCGACAATGGCGAAAGTGTCAATTTACTCCATTGCCAAATCGAATAATGACGAAAATTTGAGTTGCTTTGAATATCCGCGCTTGCATTCCCATCTAATAGTGGTAGTTAAGAAGAAAAGGATGAAAGGGGAAAGGGCTTCCGCCTTCGCCCGGGTATATGGCGCGACAAGTCAGCCTTCGCAACGAGCGGGTGCCTGTTCTTTGATATTTGGGATGACAACGTGGGGTTTGGAGCGTGCGTGGATTTCACGCACATCACCTTCCGCCGAGACTTTTAGAAGCGAGCTCCCCGGTCAAAGCTCGTCAAGCCTGCTCAGGCCTGGTCAAGGCTCCCCCTAGAGGCTCGGCAGGAGCCTCGCCCTACCAACCATCCCGGTAGGGCAACACCTGAGGCACCAGCCGAGGCGGGGATTTTCAAAATCAGATTTGCGCCCCGAATGCACCATCGTCAACAAATCAGCTTGCGAAACGCCCGCCCTGGCGCAATGTTGGCAGCAGTTCAGCCATTGCGCCATGTTCTTATTTTGGAAAAAGAAGAAGAAGGAGAAACCTGCGGTCTCGAAAGCAGTTGATTTTGACTGCACCGTGACGGATGCCGATCCTGGACAACCCGCCGAGCCACACCACAGCCATGCGCACGAGATTGGGAGCAACCCGGGCCACTCCGACTCAGGCGGATCCCATCATTCCTGCTCATCGCATTCATGCGGAGGACATTCCTGTGGCGGCGGCCACTGACTCCGGGGCCGAAAACGGCGCTGGTGTTTGCCGCGACGTGTGCTATTTTAATCTCGCCTAATGTTGAACTGAACGATTGAAAGCTCTTATCTCGACGACCAAACAGACCGAACGGGTCTTCCTCATCGGTTTGGAACTCAAATCAAGCTCAAGCTGGCAAACGCGCGATTCCCTGGATGAATTGTCCGAATTGGCCGCCACCGCCGGCGGCACCGTGGTGGGGGACGGCATTCAAAAACTGGAAACGCCGGTGGCCGGCACTTTTATCGGCACCGGCAAAGCGGCGGAGTTCGCGGAATTTTGCCGCAAAAACGATGTTGATACCGTCGTCTTCGATGATGAATTGTCCCCCGCCCAAAGCCGCAACCTGGAAAACGTTTTCGGCTGCAAGGTGCTGGACCGCACGGCGCTGATCCTGGATATTTTCGCCCAGCGCGCCCGCACGCGCGAAGGAAAATTGCAGGTGGAACTGGCGCAATTGCAACATCTTCTGCCGCGCCTGACCCGGTTTTGGGGCCACCTTTCGCGGCAATCCGGCGGCATCGGCATGCGTGGCGGCGAAGGTGAATCGCAACTGGAAACCGACCGCCGGCGCGTGCAGGAGCGGATCGAAAAAATCACCGGCGACCTTCAGGCCGTCCGGCGTCATCGCGCCACGCAACGCAATGGGCGGCAACGGCAGTTTTGGCCGCTGGCTTCCATCGTCGGCTACACCAACGCCGGCAAATCCACCCTGCTCAATGCGCTGACCGGCTCGTCGGCAGTAGCGGAGGACAAATTGTTCGCCACGCTGGACCCGGCCACGCGGCGTCTGCGTTTGCCCACCAACCAAAACGTATTCTTGACGGACACGGTCGGTTTCATCCGCAAGCTGCCGCACGGTCTGGTCGAAGCCTTCAAGGCGACGTTGGAGGAAGTAGTGCAGGCGGAACTTCTTTTGCACGTCGTTGATGTGAGTCATCCGCAGTCGGCGGAGCAAATCGCGGCCGTCAACAGCGTGCTGGCGGAGATCGGCGCGGATGGAAAACCGACCATCATGGTGCTCAATAAAATCGACAAGTGCGAGGGCACAGGAGCGCTGGAAAAGCACCTCCATCAATATCCGAATGCGGTGGCCATTTCGGCCGCGAGCGGTGAGGGGATTTCCCAATTGATCGAGGAATTGGGGACGCAATTGCGGCCCATCCGCGAGTTTGTCGAGCTAAGCGTGCCGCACGGGCAATCGGCGGTCATGGCGCGGCTGCATCAGGTTGCGCAAGTGACGGAGCGTGATTACGAGGGCGAGAACGCGCGGTTCCGGGCGCGCATTCCGCCGCATTTTCACGGGGAGTTTGCGCCCTATATCGTGCGGGAGATTGCCAACGGATCTTCTTTGGGATGAGACGGGACGGAACAGGATGAGTGTCAAGATCAAAGACCTTCCGGCCAGCGAACGTCCGCGCGAGCGGCTGGCGGAATTGGGCGCTGACGCGCTCAAGACTTCCGAATTGATCGCCATCCTGCTGCGCACCGGCTTGAAGGGCGTGTCGGCCATCCAGATCGGCGAAGCGCTGCTGCAGAGGTTTGGCACTCTCTCGGACTTGGAACGCGCTTCGATCCAACAATTGCGTGAAACCAAGGGCATCGGACGCGACAAAGCCATCGCTCTCAAAAGCGCCTTCACCCTGGCGCGGCGCATGGCCAAAGAATTGCACGGAGAGGCCCCGATGTTGGACAACCCAAGCAGCATCGCCGACCATCTCCGCGAGGAAAATCGAAGTTACGAAGTGGAGCATTTTCAAGCCGTCCTGTTGAATGCGCGCCGCAAACTCATTCGCGTGGAACTCATTTCGCAAGGATTGCTTGATTCGATTTTGGTCCATCCAAGGGAGGTATTCCGGCCGGCCATCGCGGCCAATGCTTCCGCCTTGGTGCTGGTTCACAATCATCCCAGCGGCGATCCCACGCCGTCGGAAGCGGACATCCGGGTCACGCGCGATCTCATTCGCGCCGGCCAGCTCTTGAAGATTGAGGTGTTGGACCACGTCATCCTCGGCCGCCGCGCCGCCGAAAATGGGAGGGACTACGTGTCGTTGCGTGAGTTGGGCTTTTTTGCGTAGCTTTCGCTCATGAGAAGATTTATGAATACAAAAAAGATGATCGTCATCGCCGGACTGGCATTTTCGATAGGTTGCGCCGTTGTCAACATGATGGCAGTCAAACGCCGGCAGATTGCTCTCACAGAAATGCCCCAACAGGCCGGTCCGGAACGACGAGCGCGAGAGCTACCGTACAAGATGGCGCCTTCGCCGACCCATCTGAACTCCCCAGGCAAAGAATCGGTTCACCCGGAAGCGAATGAAGAAGTGACCGCCGCGCAACAAGTTCAGCGCGCGCGAGCCGGCACGGATGTCACTCCACGGCAAATGCCGACTGCACCACAACCGGGGTCGCCAAAGGCTCCGACCCAGGATCCGTTGGCGCGTGAGGCGCTGAGTCTTGTCGGCGAAGACCCTGAAGCCACCGAATATTGGGCAACGGCCATCAATGATCCCAGTCTTCCAGACGAGGAACGCAAGGATTTGATCGAAGACTTGAATGAAGATGGTTTGTCAGACGCAAAGCATCCTGCTCCGGAGGACCTGCCAGTGATTCTCAACCGAATTGAACTGATCGAGGAGCTTGCCCCTTACGCGATGGATCAGGTCAATGCCGATGCATTCGCGGAAGCTTACAAAGACCTCCTCGACATGCTTAATGGCCAGCCGGTGCAATAATCCTTGATTATTCCTTTTTTCCAGAAGCCGAGACGCGACGCCTTCGGAATCGGACATCCGTTTCGTCGGCACCGAACTTACGCCGCTATGGCGTTAGCCAGAGCTTGGATTGCCGGTGGTTGCATCAAGCAACCGCAACGCTTCAAGATTAACCCAGTTTCTTTCAGGAAAGCCGTGTCCCCATGTTGCGGGCGTAACCTCACGCGCTTCGTGCCAGCGCGGGGTTTCGCACCAATCGAGAAACTTGCGGGGCGAGGCGAGAATCTCTGGAGATGCACCGGAGGCGAGGAGTGTGCGCGCTATGGAATTATCGCGCTGTCGTCCGCAGGCGACTGGCATATTGACGACGGCATTGAAGAGGGGCGAATGGCCGCCAAAACCGTCTGCATCAATTAGAGCGCGCGCATTGACGTCCGCGCCATGTGACAGAAGCAGACCCAAAATTTCCTGCTCGTCGAATTCGATGGCGAGGTGCAGCAAAGTCGTCCCTTCCACGGGTGTCCCGTGCATCCCGGAGCGTCCATCGGCAGCGCACCCCAATTCTGGCGGATAGATCTCGCGGGAAGCGAATCGCCGATTGATTAAACTTGGGTCGCGTTGTAAATGATTCTTCAGGCGATCCGTGTGGCCACGATGAAGGGCCATGATCGGGGTGTCGGGAAGTTCGTAGCCACGCTTTTCGAAAAGGTCGAGGATCTCGTGTTTACCCGCAGGATTGCGGCCATAGGTTTCGAGAACGAGCGCGAGCGGCGCCAGGCGATGGCCCCGGTGGTCGGAGTAAGGGACATCTAAGTTGTCGAGGAAACGGAATCCTGCTGCATTGAGTGTTTCGCAGGCACCCATGATAATGCCGGGAGCGAGTGTGGCGCCGTGCTCAAACAGCCATTTGGCACATTCGAGCTGCCCCTGAAGCACGGCGCGATCGAAGGCATGCTGAAAGTCGCGCCCTCCGAGTTGGGCTACGGCTTTGATAATTTCAAGCCGGCCGAGGTTGGCGGCATGGCTCATCGGCGGACCCCAATTGCCGCTCCACACAGGAACGTGAAGCAGTTGTGGATTCGACCGCAGGATGTGAACGACCGTTTCGCGGTCGTCGGCGCGAATGGCCGTGTGGAGGCGTTCGGCAAGTGTATTCGAGCTGATTCGCTCTTTGAGTTCTGCCCAGTGCGAAAAGCCATATTCGCGCGCGATCACAAGCTGAGCGTCGCTCAAACGAAATTCCGCTATCGCGACAGTGGTTGCGCCCGCGTCTTTAAAGCGGGGATGCCGCCGGCGGATACGGTCGAGAGCTTCAGGATTTCCGGCGCGAATCTGTTTTAGCAAAAGGCGCGCTTCGCGTTTTGGGATGTCGAGGTGCGGTCGGGACGGGAGGTCTCGTGATACAGTTGTCATAACCTTTCTTCAGTTGCGCCCGTTTGTCCGCAAATACCGGGCCGAAGTCAGGTTCATAATGTTTCACAAACGCCGGTGGGCTAAGCCCATTTCCGCGGACGGGATGCTTCCGGTCAGCAAAAAAATATTAGTGCCATTGGCCGATTTTCGCAACAAGAATTTTAAATTGAAACTCCATGGCCGGGCGGCCAGTTCCGATCACCTATGTATATATTGCGTAGGGCAGGAAAAGACTCACGGGGGAACCCATCCATTCATGATGCCGTCCCGGGAGCGTTGAACGCAAAGGCAAAAAACGCGGCCACGCCAAGAAAAACAAACGCTACAAGATAATTCCAGGCGAGTTTCTCCTTCAGAAAGGTGGTCGCAAAGACTATGAAGACAAAGATGGTGACGACCTCCTGAATGATTTTGAGTTGGTATCCCGAAAAGTGGCCATAGCCAAGGCGATTCGCCGGCACTGCCAGGCAGTATTCGAAAAATGCGATTCCCCATGAAACCAGAATCGCTTTCCAGAGAGGCCACCCGTGACCGTATTTCAAGTGGCCATACCAGGCGAAGGTCATGAAGAGGTTTGAACAACACAGCAGAAGGATCGTGCTCATAATATGGTGAATGTTAAGTTGGTTTCAGAAATTGCTTGTCACGCGTTTCCGGCATGAAGAAGAAAAGGATGCAGAAGGCGAACCCCGCCACGGATGCCAGAAAGAGAAAGCCGGCTGTAGAGCCAAAGTGATGCACAATGGAACCAGCCACGACCTGACTTAAGGAAGCTCCAATGCCAACAGCCGTGCTGATCGCTCCGAGGGAGAGATTAAAGCGACCTGAACCCTGCGTGAGATCGGCGATCACAAGCACGGAAACCACTCCAAATATTCCTGCGCCCACTCCATCCAGGATTTGGATGGCCACCAGTGCGACGGTGTTTTCTGTCAGCGTGTAGAGAACCGCGCGAACCGGCAGGACTCCGAAAGCGATGAGCAACAGCGGTTTTCTGCCCCATGTTCCTGCTGTCCGTCCTGTCCACGCTGCAATCAGCGTGATGACCAATTGCGTCGTGACCACGCAGGCCGACATGAACATCATTGAGCCTCGTCCTTTTCCTTTTGCAAGCATCTCACCCAACAATGGCAACATGGCCGCATTGGCAAAGTGGAACATCACTGCGCATGCCAGAAAGATGGTTAATGGCCGGTCTTTGAGCAGCGCGCTTGCTGTGGCGGGTTTGCCGTCTTCATCGCTCTTCTTTGCGCCGCGGGCCAATTCGTAATCAATCTCCCCCGGCCTAATGAGTAAAAGGGTGAGAAGGGTCGGAAGCGTGCAGACCGACACAAAGAAAAAAATGCTGCGATTGGAAATGTAATATCCGAGCAGCCCCATTATTATGGCAGCCGCGACGTTACCAGCCGAGTTAAAAGTTTGATTACGACCCTGGCGGCGATCAAAAAATCGGTGTCCCACAATGCCTAGCGAAATCGCACAGATGGCAGGCACAAAAATACTCGCCGTGCCGCCAATCAAGACCTGTGCCGACATCACCGGCCAAAAGGTCGGCCGGAGCGCGATCAACATCGCTCCGACGCTCAACGCAACAACCCCGGCCGCAATCAGCGCGCGTTTTGAGCGAAGGCGGTCAACCAGTGCGCCGGCCGGGGTCTGGGTGAGGATTCCGGCGATGCTGCCAACGGTGAGTGCGAACCCCACGCTCTGCTCGTTCCAATGATATCCTTGCAGACAGATTGCAAGAAATGGCCCGACTCCAGTTTGAACATCCGCCAGGAAAAAGTTCAGCCAATCCAGACCAAGCAGGGTTCTGGTGGAAGGAGTCTTGGCGTTGCTCGATTCAATATCTTTTAATTGGGTCTGTGTATGCACGGTGTCCTTTAGGCGAAATCACCCACATTCAAGGGAAGAATGTCCCCGGAAAACATGACGAGCGCCATGGGGTATTTAACCCTGACTCCATTGAATTGGCGGACAAATGCTGTTCATCGCAAATCCTTCGATGTGTTGCGCAGCCGATTTGAGCGCTTTACTGTTTTCGAGTCGCGCCGCGATGATGCGACATCTCGAACGCGTCTCAAGAGTCATGAGCCTGCGTAACGCGTCCGCGATCTGCCTTCCATTAAGGTGTCTGGAATTGAGCCAGTCACCCACCCCAAGCTCCTTTGCGCGCACGCCGTTATCGGTCTGGTCAAAGCAAATGGGACAAATCAATTGGGGCGTGCCCGCCGCCATCGCGCTGGCCACGGTCCCAATGCCACCATGGTGCATCACTGCTGCGCATTTTGGAAAGAGCTTTTGAAAGGGGGCGAACCCACAGTGCAGGATTGATGACGGGAGCGATCCTGGTAGCTGATCCCTGAATTTCGTGAGAAAAATTCCGCGCGCACCCAGCACCGCGCAAGCTTCGAGCGCGGAGCGGAAAAACTTGGCTGGTTGCGCCATCCCGGTCCCGAATGTGAACGCCACTGGAGCCGTTCCAGCGCGGCAAAACTCCATGACTTGCGAAGGCAATGCCGCAGCCTGCCCGCCATCGAACAACGGAAATCCGGTGAGGCGGATTTGCGGCGGCCAGTCGGCTTGTGGTCTCCCGTACCATTCCGGGAATAGACCGAGAACAAGCCGGGGTGAAAGCCAATTTTGAAAAATGCGCCGCCGAGGCTTCAAGCCAAGCGAGGCGCGCAAGCGGTTCAGACTGCGTCCGACAAGAACGTCACCGACAGCATCCAGACCGCGCCAAAATACCTTCCAAACTGGTCGGGGCGCCCCGCGAAGGAACATCAGCCCGGGCATGACCGACGGCGCGATCAAACTGGGAATCATCCACGGCTGGAGAACCAGGCTCACGAAAGGGCAGCCGTACTTTTCGTGGACTAATCCGGCGGCTAACACACCGGGATTGGCCACGATTACAGTATCTTCAAGGATCAGTTTTGAAAGGAGTTCATATTGTCTTTGCATGAAGCGCACACCCCAACGAGCGGACAGCGGAGCGGTCTTGAGAGGATTCCAGAAATCAGGATTACCGAACAACTCCCAGTTTTCTTCCGCTGAAACCAAAGATTGAAAGGAAAAGCCATGCGAGCTTGCCAAAGATTCATAATGCGCGCTCGCCGCCAGCGTGACTTGATGTCCTCGCGTTCGCAGTTCCGCTCCCAATCCCACGTAAGGAAAGATATCGCCGTCCGTGCCTACAGAAACAAGAATGACGCGCATCGCATGTCTCAAGCCGCAATTTTAACAACCGCCTCAATGATCGTCACAGCTTCGCCCGGTACCGGGATGATAGCTTGGCACTCAAATCCCGAGCTTTTCAGCAACGCCCGCCATGCCTGCTCGGTGCGCTCTTTTCCACCGGTGACGACCAGCATGTTCAGGTCACTCATCAAACGGCCTTCCAATTGCGGATCGGGGTGAGTGACTTTTTCGGGCAGGACGAATTCGATGATCAACACGCGGCCCGACGGCGGCACAACGCGGCGGCAATTGCGAAGGATGCCGATGGCGGCCTCATCGGCACATCCGTGAAGCACATGCTTTAAAATATAGATGTCAGCGCCGGCGGGAACCGATTCGCACAAATCCGAAGCCAGAAGTTGGCAACGTCCGGCAAGTTCCGCCGATTGAAAACGAGCCTGCGCCCGAGCAATGGATTCCGTCCTGTCCACCAGGATTCCGCGCATATTGGGAAACGCCTCCAGAATCGCTGCAATCAGCGCGCCTCCGCCTCCGCCCAAATCGGCGACGCAGCCATAAATCGAAAAATCCCAAGCTCGCGCTATGGGCAT
>Ga0302325_10020848_pt1 | contig 13732 bp, 21 predicted proteins | sample Palsa_T0_2_FD_201948 | JGI IMG/M metagenome (GOLD analysis project Ga0302325, IMG submission 201948) | Peat permafrost microbial communities from Stordalen Mire near Abisko, Sweden - Palsa_T0_2 | ecosystem: Environmental > Terrestrial > Soil > Palsa > Peat permafrost | place: Sweden: Abisko... | reverse complement strand
CCATTGAACGCGATTTTACTCGGCATTTGAAGGTCTAAATTAGGACAGTGGTTGATAAGAGTTACCCATGAAGCAAAGGTCGAACTTCTCTTTTCTACACGCTTCTAGAGCTAAAGGGTCAGAGATAACGTGAAATCCGAAACCTTCGATGCCGTCTTTGGCATGCGTGATATCCGCAAATCCCAGCTTCCTAAACAGTTTGACAGCGACTTTGGCATTGAGGGGCTGACAATTAGCTTGAACCCATGCAGGAAAACACGTTATCTAATTCATCAGTCTCAATCCTAGAGTCACTTACCTTCGACAAGAAGGATCTTCAAGGTGTCGGAGCTCAGAGAATCACTGTGTTGTTCTTCCGCTCCCGACTGTGCTGACATTCTCTCGACACCAGGACTCTGCTTAGTGGATTCAGAGATACGAGGTGAGCCCTTCATGGATGCTCTGAGGATTGATTCGATAACTTCCCTCAGTCGTACCCGCTGGGAAATCAGTGGATAATTAATTGTAAGACTCCTTACCGTCACAGGCTGCACAATAAACAGTGGCTCAGAGATTCGCGTTTCAATGGCCGCGGGGGTGAGCACTGATCTTGTACTAGTAAGAAAGATACAGCGGCATTTTGGAGCAAGCTGCTGGATCTCGCAGGCCAACGTAATACCTTTCGATAACGATTCTACAATTGCAAAGTAATTAGGACCCACCCGATCGATTTCGTCGTCAACAACTTCAGATCGGATTCCAAAGGCTTGAAGAAGATTTTGTAGTGCAGCCCGCTTCTTACCACCGCTCATTACGACCAAGCACTTGAGCTTTGCTACTTCAGAGCGGAATTTTGCAAATTTCTTCTCGTTTGCTGAATGTGCATCGAGATGGACTTCCTATGAGATTAGCGTCAGTATCCCATATCGTGACCATATTGAAATAGAAGGTCGACCCCAGCCCTACAACACTGTTGCACCATGCATCCCCATTCAGGAGCTCAACAAGTCTTTTGCAGATTGCAAGGCCCAATCCTGTTCCGCCATTGCGTCTTCGCATTGAACTGTCCACTTGTGAAAAGGGAACAAATAGACTGCCAACATCCGAGATCCCGGGGCCAGTATCGGCACATGAGATTGATAATCTATACTTTGGTGGAGTGGGCCCCTCACGGTCCTTCAGAAATGTCATGTGAGAAGTGACGACGATAAACCCTCCCCGATCTTGATTGAATTTGATGGCATTTTCAACATAGCAACGAATTAATTGTCGAAGACGCACCGGGTCGGACATGATCCAATCTGTTTCCTCGTTTTCTGAGATGTAAGCAAGATCAATTGATTTGGTTTCCGCATGCTCGAAATGATCATTAATAACGGATTCGCATATATCTCGCACAGACAAGGAAGAGTTATTAAACTGCAAATCTCCACTTTCGATTTTAGTGTAATCCAGAATGTCGTTCAATAAACTCAGCAAATTCATCGACGAATTCCTGAGAACATCCAGGTACTCTGCTTGTTTCTTCGTCAATGCAGTATCCTGAAGAAGCTGTATCATACCCATTACCCCATTGAAAGGGGTTCGGAGCTCGTGCGACATGGTTGCGAGAAATTGCTCTTTGACTTGAAGAGCAGCTTCAGCGCGAGCTTGTGCACCGGCAGATTCTTCTTGTGCTCGTATGCGATCTTTAACTTCGGCCCTCAGCGTGTTTGTTTGTTCTAAAAGTTCAAGGGTCCTGATTCGGATCTTCTGCTCCAAAGTGCGCGAATACGTGAATAACTGTTCTTTGGCTTGCATCAACTCTTGTTCTGTTTTTGCCAGCATTTGCTTTCTCCGGGCAGATCGCAGGCAGCCCATCGCCTGAACGCAGAGACCGTTAAGTTGTATCAACTCTTCCCGTGCGAAAGTAGTTTGCGTCGGGAATTCAAGGAATAAAGTGGCCAATACAGGGCCGACATTTTGTATGATTGTTCCCGTAACTTCCTGATTGAAAATGGGCATGGCGAGAAACCATGGATGATTGCCGCTCGACAGATAGACATCGTTCGGCCAGTTTGATGGTTGTTCATCCATAAGGATAGAGGGCCTCTTCTCCGCATGTTCAAGAACCGACACAGGAACAAGCCTCTCCTTGGTCGTCCCAGCAAGGCGGGTACCAAATATCATATTCATCATGTTCCCAGTTTCTAACCAGGCGACGATATCCAGTGAAATTGATTCCATGTGTTTGGAGCTGTTAATAAATAGTCCCGACCTAATAGAACCTCGTTGTTAATCCTAAGACGGGGGGCAAAGCACCTGTACGAACCAACAGCTCGGACATGAAACAGGACAACATCTCATCAACATCTTCATTCCGAATGACAGAGCGCAAAACATCAAGGACGACAGAGCTAGTGATGGATTCTTTAGCCAAGCTCAAGTTACGACCAAGAGCGCGTTGAAGTGGTCCATGATCTGTATTAGCCATCCAGTAGAAGTTAATACCTCGTCCTGATTTTCCATAGGAGGAATCACTCACTACCGACGAGAGTTCTCGAGAATCGGCTTGCGAGAAACTACTGGTGAGCGACTGAGTCGAGGATTGATGTAAAAAGCTATCTGTAGTTGAATCCGGCACGGAAACGAGTTTATTGTCAGCGAGAACCACATGACCTAACACGTCGGGATATCGTTCTCTGAGATGCTTGACTTTGAGATCCATAGCTATCGCATTCCACATTTCAAGCGCTTCAAGGAGATAGGCGTGGGCGAATCTTTCTCTTCCAGAATTAAAGTACAGCTCTGCTAAACGTTCAGAAAATATTGCTGCGTCCTGGAGACTTAAAATAACCCCCAAAAAGGAATTACGTGAAACATGGAAGCCTCTTTTGCCAATTTGATTGCATTTTCGATAAGATTCAGTTCTTCGCCCGGTTCGCGCTGACGAGAGAGTAGATCAGCTAAAGATTCAACGAAATTCTCTTCGCACTGCTACCTTGAAGAAAAATTGCCTTGTGCCGGAAAGTACTAGGTGCATATTCTGCACGCGACTTAAAAAATTCCACAATAAACTGATATCGTTGAGAATCATCTGGGTTCCAATTCTCTTGCATCCGAGCTAGTACAATGCCTTCCCAATATAGTGCATGTGCACAGGCCATAGTACCTTCAGTCTTTAGCACCAGAAACCTAGTGTGTCTAATCTCACCTTTTGCACTGTCTGCGGTCAGCCTGCAATTATGTATTGCATCTCTAGCGACGGATATCGCATCAACGAGGAGTGCAATATATAAGTTGAAAGCATGATAGTGAAATCCAATCAAAGGAGCTTTCTTGGTCCATTTGTCTAGACTTTTGTATCGGAAGTAGTCGCCATCGATGCGGAACACATTTTCAACATTGCCTTGAAGGATCCCGACAACTTGTCTCTACTCATTTAGTGAGGGAGTCAAACAGTGCAACGATGAGGTTGAAATATGTCTCCCGGATATCAAGCCTGAAAACCTGCACAAGTTTCGCATAAGCTTCAATTTTCTTTTGAACAAGACGGAGGCTATCAGCAGCGCTAAAAACTTAGCTGTCATCTGAAGAAGACGAACAAAATGTGAGTTAGAATTAACTACCATCAGGTTTTTATTAGATGGGAAAACCTCCGTTATTGCGAAGCTGCAATACCCGAAATCGTAGCTCGATATTCCTACTTGGATGGCCTCACTGATATGAAGTAAGTGCTACTACTATATTGGAAGATACCCAAAGTAATTTATCACAGCAGGCTTCAAGACATCAATCCATCTAATCGCGTCAGCCCCATGAGTTTGGTCTTACGGAGCAATATGCGAGGCGAAGACTTTGAAAACCCTTGCCTTTGAGACTGCGGCTCTCGTAGAGAGCGTCACAAAATCTACGCGGTCACTTTGAGGAATTTCGGGCTGCACGTCTTCCCAGTTGTCCTGCTTCGTATGCCGCTCGCGATAAGGATACATCAGAGTCGGACATGTAAATAAGTCTGAAGAAAATCAGTCTTGAAGTGATTGTGACAGCCAGACCCAAGGCAAGTGAAGCTGTATGCGGCATCCTGCGTGACACCCGCCTTCAATCCCATCGAAACCCATGTCAGTACCATTGCCTCTAAAAGATCCCTTTTGTTAGTAGATAAGCAAGTTTTTTTACAAGCGAGCACTAACGAATTAGCTGATCTCAAAAATTGGTTGACAGCATTATCGGCGCAACCTTAAAAGTCAAATCAGCTTTTACAGGAGGGACGTACCAGCGTCGAGCAAAGTTCATGAGCACATATTATGCGCGGATCGTATGTAACAGGCAAGGATCGCCAACTCTGCAGTGAGCATTCCTTCCGCATGGTAACGAACTGCAATGATGGCTGGATCGGTCGGCACCCGAGATCGCAGGTCTTTGGCCCATTTCGTAGCATTTCCACGATCAATCGGTATTGGATAGCCAAGGTAACCAAGGGCCTCAAATCCGACCTCGATTGCTTTCATCGGTTCGCTATCTCTTCAGAGAATCAAACATCTCCGTTACCTTTCCCCAATCCATGACTTTACAAGAACCAAAAGCATAGAAGCTCGATCTTGAGGGACGCTCGAAAGGTAAGGCAGCGCCTTTTCTATTACTTGACGGGCATCTGTATATTTTCCCTCGGCCAATATGGCATTGGCCAAAAGTAAATGGGTGTCGCACATTTTTTGATAGGCTAAACATGAGATCTCAGCAAGAACGTCTACCTTGATTCCATGTCGTCCCACCAAAGTATGAAACTGCGGCTGTCAAATGATAGGCGGCCGTCTCAAATGCTGCATTTTTGAATGCCATCTGTCCGGCTTGCCTATTGTGAGAAAATTTTGAAAGCACTGACAGGTTCAGATTTGCGATGCTTTGACGTTGCATCACATTCTCGGCGTCTGCGCCTTTGTTGAGCAATGCTAAGACCTCGTAAAGAAGATCGTTGAGATGCTCGGGTTTCACAGTTTGAAGGAAAGCTCTCCCAATTTTTGAGTACAGGGACACTCTTGCTGCTGGGGTCAGCGAGTTGTACGCCGCCTGTTGGATTGTATCATGTAACCAAACGTAAGAGTGCCTATTGTGAGTACTTTTACAGAGGGACACACGTTGGGACATCCAAATTTCTGGCACCTAGAGTTGCAAACATGTCAGAGGTCGAATATCCTGCGAGTTAGCTAGGCTTGCGACATCTATAAAGACTTGAGCCGCTTGAGGATTGAGCTTGACGACGTCGGAGTGCACGCCCAGCAACGGAGTAATTTGTGAAAAGCGGACTCATAAATCGAGCCCGTAGAGAACTCCAAAGAATTGCCTCAACATCTTCCGGTCCAATTGTCTCATCGTCCAGTGCAACACTAAGTTGGATACTAACATGTTAAAACATAGAGCATTGGCTCTACTTAGTGACCCTTGCCCCAATACAGGCTGCAATCTGTAAGATTTCGAGTTCTCGATCCGTCAAGTCTCGCATTCGTAGCTGAACCAAACTGTCGACATCTTCAGGAAGGTCTAGGCTATTGACAACCTTCATGTTGACTTCAAGCCCGTTGGTTTTCGCGTTGAAATGTATAACGCCTTTTTGGTTCATGTATTGCAAAAGCTAGATAGCTCAAACAAAATCCGATGGGTAATACCTCCAAATAGAACACCAGATTTCCTCTTGACTTTTCAAATAGAATTTCTGCAATTGCAGAGGCGCCATGGATCGTGTCATCGTAGTCACCAATGATTTCGTATAGAAGGTCTCGCATCTCTTGACCAGTGAAAGGTAGAACGTCGATCGTATAGAGCCGTACTGAGTTCATTTTCATGTATTCCAGAGCGACCTCTAGTTTATGTTCAGAACCTACTTCATTGTCGCGATAAGCGCCTAGAATTACAAAGGGAAGGTGTCTGAAGCGTCGATCTGATGCCAAATCAGCTAAGAAGTTGAGTTCCATTGCCTGCGATCAGAAAAGAGAAATAAAAAAGTCACCGATGACCATTGCAAGTCATCCAAGGCGATGATACATGGCTATGAAACGTTAGCCGGACCTTATGAGGGTGAACTTTGCCTTTAAGTGCGAACGTTTGGAACATGCTCCCAAGGACAGACTTAAGTCTTGTTACTGCCTCGGCCGACGTCAGGCCAGTGTCTGCGACTTCGGTGTTGACGCCCACTCCAAGGGTAGCCCGGAGCTCAGGAATAGCGGAAGCGATAGTCTTCGCAGCATCTGGGCTTATGAGATCTGCGATTCGCTTTTTCCACCTGTCGACGGTTCGTTTGGAACGGGATTGCATTTGCTAAAGTCAGGGACCCATAAGATTAAATGAGATGATACATTGACCAGAGATCTCAGAATTGTGATGTAAGCGCTTAACGGCAAGTCTCGTTTGTACTGATCGAATTTCGCACTTGCATATATGGCTCGCTTGACACATGCGATTCGTTTAACTTCCATAAGCAGTTTTGTTTTCCCTGTTCCACTCCGGCCCCTCAACATGATGACATGCAAACCCCCGTTTTTACGTGCCGCAGCCTCGCAAGTTTCTCGAAGAACCCCAAGTTCATGAGATCTGCCGAAAACGTATGTTGGTAAGATCAATTGGGTCCTGTAATCAACTTGGCCCGGTGTGAAGGGTAGTTCCGTCAAGGGAAGGCCCGCGGTCCAACGACCCAGGAGTTCTTCGATATCGGCAAGAACGCCGAACGCAGTTTGATAGCGCTTTTCTGCATTTTTCTCCAAAAGATGCAGAATAAGATTGGAGAGTGGCTCTGGAACATGACGTGATCGTTCGGAGGGCGGTTTTGGTTCAATGGCGACATGGAGATAAACGAGATCCATTCGCTCAGAAGCTTTGAAGACCGGTCTGCGGCAGCACAGACGGTAGAGGATGCAACCAAAGCTATACAAATCTGAAAGTCAATCTAGAGTTAAAACAATTTAACCTGCACGTGAATCGACGGCACGATTCTATCATGAGAATTGCTATCGGGGGTCTCACCATGAAGCCGGTACACTCAGGAGCAATGTCCATCAAAGCGTCGAAATCGTCAACGATATCTGCCACTCTGCTCTCATCAAAGCCTTCAATTCTCTGTAATAGAGACTAAAATTAGATTGCTTACAGGGGAAAGAAACCGCTTGGCTCCAGTTGTAAATAAGCACTCCTCCATCCATATCAATCTCCAGATTCTTTGGAGATAAATGACCATCTAAGCTTCAGCAAAGAATATAGAGCCTATACGAAAGATTCCCGCCATATGAGTATGGGCCAAGGTCATAGCGAGTGATTGGGCGAATTTGAGGATACATCCAAGCCGGGCCAACCAATCCATTTGTGCGATGTCGTCTCCGAACTCGTGAAACGATCGCGTCTTCACGACAGCATAGATCGAACAGATCCCACGATCTGGGAAATATTCCACACTTTCTGGTTGCGGGACCGTTTCCACAACTTGTTCCTGTAGTATACGAAGAACATCAAGTTCATGTCGAAGACGAAGCCTTGCGCGACCCTGAGTCCCCGGAGCGAAGCGAAGCCGTTTAGGGACTCCGGCTGTTGTTGTACCCACGAGGGTATACAAATGTTCCTCAGAAGTTGGGTGGAGCATCTCTAGGGAGGCGAAACCTGGGATACTCATGCTGAAAACTTCGATATTTTCAGGATCCTCTCCAGAACTGGCGGCGTTGCTATCGTCAACCAAGTCGATAAGGGATGTTACTCGGACATTTCACCTGGATCAAGGGGCTCATCTGCAGCACGGCTATCAGATCCACTGAAGTAGCCTATCAACTCTAGGCGAGACGTGGGCGTAGGCGTTTGCATGCTTTCTGAGTCTGGCGCTTTCGAGTTGGTCTTTGTTGTCGTGTTTAATTTTGGTTTGTGTTCACGGGGAAACGCAGATCATCAATTCGATCAGGGGCGTCCCGGGTCCGCGGCCGCCGTCATCTCATATGTCATTTACAGTCGATCCTGTTTAATTGCGCGGAATCGGGTTTCCCATACATTTATGTACTTTCTGCTTGCATGACCTGTAATATTGCAAGGCTATTCCTTCCAGGGGCACGGTGGAAGCAAAATGCGTGCACTTTTACAGGATGTGCAATCAAACAAATTGCCTGTGGATCAGATCACGTGCATGGTTGACGATTATCACAAAAATCCTCCTTTTGCTTGCCGTCGGACAGACTTCGCCGACGATGGCAGCTGTTGTCCGCCGGCAATTAGCCTTCATCTCCAGGATATCCAGCAGACAGTGTTCTCGTTGCTTCTATAGCTCACTTGCAGCTCCTCAATCTCAGAAACAGCAGGATGAAATCACCCTCCTCGACCAATCCTACCGCACCGACGAATGGACAAACATCTCCAATCCCATAATCGATACCCTTTCCCGAAAATTGCATCTTCAGCCTTCTCATCCAGTCGGAATCCTGCGAAAAATAATCGAAGCACGATTTCCTGAGAATCAGTATACCCGGTACAGCGAACTTCCTCCGGTTGTCACTACACAGCAGAACTTCGATTCTCTTGGAATTCCCGCTGATCATCCTGGACGAAGCAGAACGGATACATACTATGTCAATGCGAATACAGTGCTTAGAACGCATACTTCTGCGCATCAAGCGGAAACGTTTCGATCTTGTCCTACTCCTGGATTCCTGATTAGTGCGGATGTGTATCGTCGAGATTCAATTGATAAATCCCACTATCCCTCGTTTCATCAAATGGAAGGCGCAATGCTCTGGAACTGGGACAAAGATACTGCACAGACAGTTGAAAATGATATCGCCAAGTTACCGAAAGTGGATTTGGTGGTGGAGGATGTACCTGCATTTCATGATCAGAATCCGAAACAACAAGGTCACACAGATGAGGAGTCAATCGCAATGAGCAACCATTTGAAGCGTACGCTGGAAGGTGTCGTGGAAGAAATTTTCGGGAGAGCGAGATTGGCGGCAGGAAATATCTCTGACGAGAAATTGCGAGTCCGTTGGATCGATGCTTACTTCCCATTTACTTCGCCTTCCTATGAACTGGAAGTGTTCTGGGAAGGTCAATGGCTGGAATTGCTTGGCTGCGGTGTCGTTGCGCAATCGGTCCTCGAGAACGCAGGTTCGTCTTTTGCCAGTTCTATGTTGACGATAGGCGTTCGGAATAAAGTGGGCTGGGCCTTCGGAATTGGTTTGGATAGACTGGCTATGGTATTATTTGGCGTGCCTGACATCCGTCTATTCTGGTCTCGCGACGAACGTTTCCTCAAACAATTTTCACCAGGAAAAGTATCTCAATTCAAACCCTTCTCGAAATATCCGGACTGTTACAAGGATGTTGCATTCTGGGTAAACGATTCTAAAATCTCTGCTGCAGGAGGTGGCCAAGTGTCCACTTTCCACGAGAACGATATCATGGAATTGTTCCGTGAGGAAGGAGGTGACTTGATCGAAGATGTTCGCTTGGTATCTCCCTCTGATCACATCTAGAGACTGATGACAGGTGGACGAGTTTGTCCATCCGAAAACGGGTAGGAGAAGCTTATGTTACAGGACCAATTACAGATCAATGGAAAGGTATATTTCTACTTTCTCTAAAAAAGTTAATGCCCATCAAACAGATCCCTATCGAATTCCGAAGTAAACGACATCCAAGAACGAGTAAGAGATAAACTTACCACGATATTTGGAGTAGAATTACGTTGAATGAACCAAACCCCCCCTAATTATCGATACCTCCAATCCACTACTAGTAGCTGCTCAGATATAATACAAGTCATCGTCCTCCCCTGAATCCACTTGATCCAGCCAATATGTTGATACAGTATGTTTTGCAATGCTATTAAATGCCGTTTATTTATGAATCGTGTTTCAAAATATCATCCAAACTCCTTCGAAACCGTTGAGAAATCGATCGTGGTGAGAACCGTGTGGGAGGAGGTTGTGCTCGAGAGGGGATAACAAGTTCCCATATCACGACACAACCATCTGTCCCAGCCGTGACAAAAAGCTGCCGTGACCTCGGGTCTTCAGACATTGGAAGCCATTGGAGACCAGTAATACTTTCTGCGTGGGACCATTTCGTCGTTAATAATGTCCCTGTATCGTGGTCATATACTCGAATTGACTTTAGTTAGCTTTCTTACTGAGATGAGGAATTACTTTGTCATTTCCGGCTCCTGCGAGGAGTGATCGTGGTCGGACTTGACCTTGAGGGACTGGTGACCCCATTGTTTTGACTTTCATCAATGGCGGGAATAAAAATGTTCGCGATATCCCAATATTACCGAGAGTAATCATATCGGAAGAATCCGCGGTTTTGTACGCATGCAGTAAATCTCCAGAAGAAATATCGTAGGTCAATACTTGTCGATCAGAAGTTGAAATAACGAGGGTTGATTCTGAGGCCATCTCGATGTCGACGGCGTGAGTCCGAGCCAAATGAATTGTTCGAAGTGTTTGAACTCCAATGATTCCCTCGTTCTCTTCGATTTGGCACAGCACGACGGTTCTGTCGAGAGACGACGTGATGAATTTGCTTTTATCGTAGAAACGAGCGTAGTTGACTCCAAGACGATGGTTGTTGAGGGATTGACTTAATTTCCATTTGTCGCTACCTGTGTAAACCAAGACCGTATGGTCTCGCCATGCACTTATAATGTGTGCTAGACGTCAGTTTGATTCATTTGAATGATACTTTTGCCATCGATGGTTTGGACATCCAAGTCCAGTAAGGCACCATCATATCCCTCATCGAATTCACACTCATAATCAGACTCAATATCCTCAGCCCAAATCTCCATATCATTTTGAATATCAATGACCCTGCAATCAACATCATTTCTCAAGAATTTACCTCAAAGTACGATAATTGTCCCCAATCACTAAAAGTCCTCTCTCAGGACAGAATGCAGCACACTCGATCTCAGGGCATTCATTCCCTGAATCCTCTAGGTCGATGGTTTTGACGCAAGTCTGATCATTCAGGAAACAAACACGATGACCAGTCCAAGTGAAGAATGTAGCTTGCATCTCGGTCTTGCCTTGAATCAAGCGAAGTCCTTTGATGGATCCATTAACTTGACGATTCGATGGCGAATGCTTGATTTCGTCGGATTGGAGGGTGAGATTGGACAGTGAGTGCAGTCGTCCCGTGGCATCTACTACGGAAAGTTCCCTTCCGGCTGTGATGGCTACAATATCTGAGAAGATCTCTGTAGCAACTCCTCGATATGAAACATTCTCGTCAAAAGTAGTATTAATAGCCCTATCGTCAGAACGGCAGAGACAGAGCCTACCCGAGAGCCCCATACTCGCCGCCAATCCATAATAAACCCTTCGTCTTATCCCAGCTCACACAAGTGATTTCTCTTCCCACGTCAGTCACATTTCTGATTTCCCTCGTCGTGGCATTGAGCAAATAAACCAATCCACTACGCGAAGCAACAACCACGGAATCTCCTTCCATTGCAGCGGCAGCAAAAAACTCGGCATCGTCATTTAGATGACTATATAGTACATTCCGATTCGATAATACGTAAACATCGCCGGAAGACTATCATTAGGGATTCCTTCACTTAAAGCTGTTACGGAATCTTCCTGCCATTCCCATACTCGGAGATGGCGTCTGCCAACAGTGATGATTCGTCGTTTTGACCATACGACCGCGTCGATGATATCTTTGAATTTGGCTGCGGAGACTTTCACCCAGCCGTTCTTTTGCGTATGTTTGTAGACGATGATACATTGATCGTGGACTGTGCCAACCGTGACGAGATAATTGCTGCACGGGGAGAATGCCATGCATCGAATTCCGTCTGAATGTTCCAAGATCGCTTGAACTTTTTGGGAATTGCGAGAAGTCGTGTTCATGGAATTGGAGTATATCAGCACCCGTGGGGTGTATCCTTTCTACAGGTCAGCGGACCGAAGTACGAAGCATTACCTCTCCGCCGGCAATCCAGGCTTGGTCGGGACTAATTGCGGCACATCCCAGTACACGAATTCTGTCCTTGGCACTCTTTGATCGACTTCTCATTGTGCTTCCTGGAGACGAGCGATGGTTCGGAGACGGTGTCCCTCGATGGATATCAAATCCCATCGACGCCCTCGCTCGCGGAGTATGGTTTTGATATCGTGCTCTCGAAGGAGGTGTCCCCGTAACCAGATTGAGAGACGACACCGCATTGACAAGCTCATCCATACTCTCCTGGTCCGGAGGAGCACAGTAATATCGATAAGTCGGTTCCTGATCCTTTCCCATCGTACACTGCACGACTGTTGCTCCCGCAGGATAAACAATCGCCGAACCATTTGCGGTGACTGCTCCATTCAATTCTCGATGCGATTTTACCGATGATCCAATAATGCGCTTAACATTGACCACAACATCTCTCGATGACAGCGGGAACTTTCGCGGCCGGACCTGCAACCGTGGATTCGGTGATCCGTCCTTTTTTGCTGGCGAAGTAGGCCGAGTCGGAGACCGAGAGCTCAAACTGACTCGACTTGTCTTCCCCTTCAAATTGGTCATAGACCGAGTCTTCACACCAAGCGCCGGACTCGCACTGGCCGGAGATCCAGTCGTCGCCATCTCCAATTCCTTATCTGTGGTTCCTTCTCCTGTTGCCAGGAATTGGTGGGGGGTGCCAATTCCGTGAGGGCACGAGCCTGTCGTCTAGTATTTTGCCGCTAGTGATTAACTCGGCAGCGGATGTAGAAAGCTTTTCGCTTTGGCCAAATTGTTGATTAAGCGTACAGCAATATGCGTCAAGGCCGCAGGTAAAATTAGGTGTCCGTGCGCTGTTGTGTGTCCACTCAGCAGATTGTGTACACACGCTGCACGCGTTGCGCGGGCAACATACACCCCTGGATTGGAGGATCAATCGACAGCCACACCCAAACATAAGCAGCGACGCGTTAATGTCAAAATTGCTTCCAAATATATACATACTAGCAACTTCCTTCACGAAACCTGCAGGTTGACTTAATCCCCCGGAAATCAGCTAACAGTCACAAACCAACTTATCCGTGAATCCCGTGAGATGCATCTGCTAATTCGGATTTCTGCAGATATAAATACCACTGAGTACGCAATGAACTCCCACCCAAGTTTTCCGAGTCAGCCATCTCCAAATGGCACGACCGACATCTGACACCACGATCGATCAGCCCCCTTCCACCCCATGTTCTCCCGTCAGTGGGCGTCTCGCCTGTCCAACGTTAACCCTTCGGCTCTTCATCCACCAACACACTCCATCCCAAACTTCTCGTGGGCCATCCCCAAATGGCTTGACCGAAATCTGACACCACAACGGACACTCATTCAAAAAGCCAACATGACAAAATACCAAATACCAAAAAAGTCCACGGCGAAGGAGACCACGCCACCGACCTCCTCTCCCAAACCCCCCATCCATCCTTTCTTTGGTCGGCGCGAGGCCACGCCCAAGAAAGAGATGAGCTTCAGAGGCTCCGCAGCTCAGCAGCTTTTGCAACAATTCTTCGACTACTTTTACAACATCTTTATCGACTTTTTCTTCAACTACTTTTTGGCACTATCTATTATGGATTTTCTTTCTCTTGTGCTACTTTTTCGCACTATGCACTTTTTTGTTTTGCTTGTTTTACTTTGTTTTTTGCCGACAACATACAGACGACATCATTTACTACGACAACACACCAGCAACTAGTACTAGTATCAGCGGCCTAGCAACCTCTCAACCCAGGCCAGGTATCCTCTTCATCGTGAGGAAGGGTATACCTGG
>Ga0302325_10020845_pt1 | contig 13733 bp, 5 predicted proteins | sample Palsa_T0_2_FD_201948 | JGI IMG/M metagenome (GOLD analysis project Ga0302325, IMG submission 201948) | Peat permafrost microbial communities from Stordalen Mire near Abisko, Sweden - Palsa_T0_2 | ecosystem: Environmental > Terrestrial > Soil > Palsa > Peat permafrost | place: Sweden: Abisko... | reverse complement strand
GACAACCTGCTTCTCGCACCCGATGGTCACTTCTTTCACGCAGACTTCGGCTTCATCCTAGGTCGGGACCCCAAGCCCTTCGCGCCCGCCATGAAACTCTGCAAAGAAATGGTTGACGGCATGGGCGGCTCCAGCTCCGCACAATACAACCAATTCAAGCAATACTGCTTCACAGCCTACACCACACTCCGCAAGTCCTCTAACCTGATACTCAATCTCTTCAGTCTGATGGTCGACGCCAATATCCCTGATATTAAGCTGGAGCCGGATAAGGTGGTATTAAAGGTTAAGGAGAGGTTCCATTTGGAGCTGAGTGAGGAGGATGCGATTAGGCATTTTGATACACTGATTGAGGATTCCTCAAATGCGATCTTTCCGGTGGTTATTGATAGGTTGCATGGGTTTGTGCAACATTTTCGGTGAGGTATATCATAGAGTTAGACTCATGGAAGGAGGGAATGGTGTTTGGTAGATATGCATGGAAATGGTTTCAGCAGTACGAGATTTTGTCATTTCTGAAGCTTCAAGCAGAATTCACTGGTTCCAATTTTCACATGAGGACCTACTTTGTGATCTAATCGAGTGCGAGTAATGGTTCAAGTCTGAGATTTCTTAACAGTGATCCTGTTGCAAGCTCAAATCTCTACCAGCGCTCTAATAGCATAAAACGCTCCGACAACACCAACGAGCACCGCAATCGCCACAGCACCACCCTCCTTGGTGGTCGTAAAATACAATGAAAACCCAACCACCAACTCCAGCTGCCTCGCTCTTTCCCTCTTCTTCTTCCAATCAATATTAATCTCAAACGGCGGGTTTACCCTGGGGTCCCCTCCTTCCTCGCCCTCACTTGGTGGAGGAATCTGCATTATCGGGACAGAGAGATCGAGCGTTACGGCCCTGTGATCCGAGGTCGGGAATAAGGGGAGAGCAGCATATTTGTGTGTAGTTATGGATAAAGAGGGATTGGAGCGTGTGAGCCATAGGGGAAGAGGGAGGTAGAGGATGCGGTCGCACCAGCTGGGCCAGCGGTGCTTAGCCCAGTGCCATTTCGATAATTGTTCATCCGGAGTCAGAAATGGTTCTTCGGAATTGTATTTGTAGGTTGGTGGGAACGTTACTTCAGCTTCGGTGAGGCCGTGGCAGGTTCGTCCTGCGAGCCATTCTTGGGTTAATTGGTCGGATTCGAACAGTGATGAGAAATGATTCTCAGAGTCCAGGGTGTGGTGTGGTTGCGGGAAGACAGTGGTATGATCGGTGGGCGAGGGGGAGAGGAGGGAGGTTCGATAGTTGAGATCGCCGGCGACGAAGAGGTGCGAGGTGGGTTTGTAGATTGAGGCATCTCGTGGGGAGATAGAGAGGAGAGGTCGTTCTTCTCCTGACAGAGATGTAGCGTCTGTTTTGCTTTTGGAAGAGTTCGAGGAGAAGACAAGGCCCCGGACTATGTCCTTCCAGTCTTGATTCCGCCGTAGCATTTCACCCTCCATTGCTGCCAGATGTGCGGCGACGAATGTCAATTCTGTTGAAGCGGGGCCCTGGTGGTATGTGAAGCGTACGCCCACAGCACCTTTGTTTCCCATCTCCCATAGTCCTACTCCTACCCCTCCGGTCTCAATATCTTTTATACAGGAGGGATCTTTGACGAATATCATGATACCCGTCATGGCCAAATTCCGAGCTACTATCGGGGTATATATTGGCGCATTGTCCGTGGCATTGGCTGTCTTTCTGGAGCCCTTTTGCACGGCATGATAGAATCTTTCAAAGTACGGGACTAGGAAGGATCCTCCGATCAGGGCCAGAGGTAAAGGTGCGATTTCTTGAAGGGAGAGAACGAGAAGGTCGGGGAGTTTGGAGGAGTTGAGTCCATTGAAGAGTTGGGATGCGAAGGCCTCGGTGTCGATTGGCAACAAGCCGCAGTTGAATGTTACGATGTAGAGACTGAGAGCAGCCATTTCTGGTCCGCCTGCCATTGTTTATCAAGTCATTGTGAAGATGGAGTTTTGGGAAGCACGCGACGACGTCACTCGCAGCCCAGTTGTCGAAGCGAGGACACCCCTATTGCCCGTGTGATTCGAGATCTGCAACCGCTAAGGATATTACTGTGGTAAAATGGCATTTCGCCATAACGTCAGACCATATCGCTGAAAACCAGCTAAACAGCGAAAAGGTGGCCTCGGGTACAAGAAACAGGGGAAGCGTTAACGCAATGTTACAGCGCAAGATCATCACAAGATAGCTTGCGAATCTCATAACTTGCGACCATAGAAGAGCACGTGAGAATAATAGGCCGCTAAGCTACCGTGCGCAACTTCTAACCGCAAGCTAAATGCTCCCCAAAATCGCCAGAAGGCCCGGCGAGAAAAGGTTCGGAGGTGAAAGGTTGATGAATTGTGAGGTGTGTCTAGAGAGAGGAAATATACAGTAGCATGGTTGCCTAAGGCACCTTCCTCAACAACTCCCTTTCAGATGTATTGTGCCCCTATAATATCCTTAAGCTAATCTAGAATGCTACAACTTTCCTATTCTCCTCTTATTATATAATAAAGCAATCCTTAAAGCTAATATATATGCAAATCTCAACTTTGTTCTTGTTTGTCTAAAAATGCAAACTATCCTTGTCAAACTCTAAAGCAAATGCTAATGCCTTAACCTTATATATTCTTAGACCCTTTACAGCTAAAACTATTCTCTGGAAACTCCTTAAATTGTATGCAAAACTATATTAATGCAAATTAGAACTAATGCAAATTGAATTCTATATTGTATTATAAGCACTTAAAATAGTTTAAAAGTTGCAAGGAAGCTTATAAGAACCCTTTCTATATTTGATATTCTAGTAAACTAGGAAGTCAAGTTCTTTGCTATTAACAAGATATCCTTTATAGAGGCAGAATCTCTTCAAATAATCTTTATAAAATGTGTAAAGGATTAGTGTTTTATAGATTTGCTTTAATGTGTATAACTTTTTGTGCTTTTTACTATAACTTGTAACAATAAATAAACTTCTCTAAAAAGGCCTAAGTTTCTGGCTAGCTGATTTATAATTATATAATATAATTAATTGACAAAGAGTAAACCTCTTTTCTTATACTCTTTAGTTATATTATTTCTTTTATAACTCTTTTTAATGTTGAGAAACTAGTAAAATGTTGTTTTGGATTCTTTAAATTCTTGATATATATAAAAGTATAAAATCTTTTTATTAATCCCCTTTTAGAATATATTAAGTAGCTTGATTGTCTCTAGGAGCTTAAATGGCATTAACAAGCTAAGCTTGACAAAAGGGAGGGAATTCTCTTTTTAATTGTCTAATAAGCTAGAAACTATAGTGAATTTTATAAGGCAAATAGTATAAATGGATAATTTCCTTTTAATTGAGTTTAAGGACTAATTTCTGGAGTTGTTTAGCAAAGAGATGTGGTTTACTAGTCTTGTTAAGAACTCTTTAGAGGATATTGTTGACCTTTTTTACTATTTTTGTAGATTTTTTAGTAGCTACTAAAGAAATGATTTAGAGAGCTTTTTAGCTGCGCACAAATGCTTAAGTAGCTAAATTGAAGTAAGGTTTTAAGTTTGTATAAAATCTAATAGAAATGCCTTTAGCCCTAAATAGTTTTGTGAAATAGCAAATAACTTTTTGTTAGTTATTAGTGAAATATAAAAATGCTTAAACAAACTAAGAGAAGTAATTTATAATAACTAGGACTTAGTGCTATAAAACTTTATTATATTTCGGGAAAGGTCTAATAAAATCAATTCTTTAAAGCTGTATAAGCAAATCTACAAAGACTTTTTGCAAGGTTTAAAATCTTTGAGAAAGTCCGAATTTTGCGTATTAAAGATACTCTTTAATATAATTTGTAATATTAACAAGCATTTGAGGCTAATAATAATCTTTAAGTTTTTGTAATATAATTGTAGTAGCAAAGTGACTGCATTTGTTATAGGCTTTGAAAATGATATTTGCAACTTTAGATTTTATAATGCAAAGGCGAGGCTTCTCTTTTTTATATTAAAGCTTTTTGTCTTTTATTCGGAAATAGGAACACTTGCAAAGGAATGCTGCCTTTTAGACAAAATTTAGCTTTAGAGTGATGTGGCCTTTTTAGAGATATCTTATAACATTGCTATATTATTGAAAAGCTTTATACTTCTCGACTTTAAAGAGGTTAGCGAGTAAATGAGAGGAATTTGCTTGGAAATCTAAGGAACCTATTAAGAACACTTCTCTAAAACCCTGTAAATATATAAGGAATACTTCTTTGTAACTGTGTAAACTAGACTAGAGTAGTCCGAGAATATAGTAATTCCTTTCCTTTTTTATTTTTATATAAAGAGAAGTTAAGAAGATGCAATTTGCAACCTTAGTTTTAGCATACTTTTTAAGGGAGACTCTTATAAAATCTTTAAGTTCTTTATCTAAGAAGAGTCTCTCCTAATCTCGGAAGAGTAATTTATACTCTCTTTTTCTATCTTTCCAAATTTATTTAAGTTCTTTAAACTAGTTTAAGAGGTGGCCAAATTTAAAGAAGTTATTATTGCAAGCAGCATTAGCAAAAAAAAAAACGTGCCAACAACCTGCTAATAGTGCTAACAATGTGCCAACAGTGCCAAAGATATGCCAACTACACCATTTTTGCATATCCAAAAATTTGGCACTAATATTTCGACATTAAGTGCCAATTGTCTACTATTAGCACTAATAATGCCAATTAAGCTATATGCACAAATAGTAGCTATTTTACTAATGCTAATTAGCCCTAATTTAGTTATATCTTTTACAAAAGCTTATATGGAAATAATTTAAAAAACTATCTTAATATTATAAAAATATAACTTTATATAAGCTGCTCTACTAAAACTCCTTGCCAAAACGCTTTACAAAAGTGTCCTCTATAAAAAGTGGCCCTGAAACCCAAGCTGCCCTCTAAAATGCCTTGCCAAAACGCTTTAAGATATTAGATAAAGAGAAGTTAGATAAAGAAAAGTTGGACAGAGAGAAGTTAGACAAAGAGAAGTTAGACAAAGAGAAGTTAGACAAAGAGAAGTTAGACAAAGAGAATTTGGATAGAGAAAAGTTAAATAGAGAGATATTAGACAAAAAAAAGTTAAATAAAGAGAAGTTAAATAGAGAGATGTTAAACAAAGAGATATTAGACAAAGAGATATTAGATAAAGAGAAAGAAAGGAGGAAATTATAAAAAAACTTTAATTTTGCTAGTAAAGAAGGGTAAATAGCTATTATAAGGCTGCTTGTGTGCACTTTTAAGGCCCCTTAAAAGTGTGCACAAGCGGCTAAGCTTTAATTTTGCTAGTAAGGAAGGGTAAGCAGTTACTATAATATAAACAAAAGCACTACCTTTTACTTGTGCCGCTTATCCCTTTGTCTAGTAAGACATGCTTATGACAAGCATCTATAGCTAAGTAGTACATGTTTGCTTGCCAATTTTTGCTATAATGCCAAGCATAAGCATATCTTACTAGACAAAGGGATAGTGTGGCGGGGCGCCAAGGAGACTGCTACATTTTGCCGATTTTCAGAGGTTCTCGACTAGTGCTACACGTGACTGCAAAAGGGATATATATTCCAGGTTTTTGTACTTAGCTAGAGACACATTACTATCACTCTTAATTATCACTCCTAATCATCTATACATGTACACACATCACTTAATAATCGTTTATTCATTGCTTGTTTATTCGTTCTGCTTTTGATTTATGATTACACTTGGTTCTTGCATGCTTTAGTTGTTTCTTTTGTCATTGCTTTATACTTACATATGCGTTTACTTATTGCTTGTTTGCTTGGTATCCGAGAGACGTTCTTGTAGGGCCTTTTCTTCTAGCTGAGGTTCGCCCCCCTACAATAGCATAACTGCTGGCCTATTTTTGTATTATATGCTATATAACCCAATTCTTAGGCTTATTTTGTATCTTATTCCTTAGGCCCTAATTTAGGTCGCACTTGCAAGACTAAGGGGTTTACTTCCTAGGCCTCTTAAACTGTCCTCTTAAACTGTCCTCTTAAATAGGATGGTTTTATGTAAGCGACAAGGGCTCGAGCAGCCTAAATACAATTATTTTGGCCCACAGCTCTTGCATCCTTCCTCACTAAAACCATCGACTGCTACATCGGGCTTATTGTCAATTAACGCATTTACTAGCATAATTAGCACATTAATAGCAGGTTCCTCTTTTCCGACGCACTTTGACCGTTCGATTTTGCAGTTTATTTGATTTATTGCACTTTATTGCCTCCTCCACACTTCATTAACCCCCTTATTATAGCTCTAAAGCAAGTGACTATCCTCAACGCCAAGCAGCGCTAGGCTATTGCAAATGCTTAGCTAGCTATTAAGGCTGTTTACTTGGAAAATGCAGCTATTACAGCCACTACAAAACGCTAGCAAGAGGCCTTATAAGCAGCTTTTGCAGAGGAGGAACGCAACTTGACCCGTTGCTGTTAAGCCTAAGCCAATGCTACTACAATAGTATACAAATAAGCCCGTATTATAGCATTAACCGCTAGAGGAGGGATTAAAGGTTTAGAGCCCTTGAATAATAGCATAAGTACACCTAATAAATATCCCCAAGTTGTATTAGAAATAGCCTCTTTCTTCTCTTAATTCCCTCGATCACAAATCCACTTAATATACAAAAACAAATTCAATCCTTAAAACCTCTTTAAGCTTAACTCTAAACTTTGCTTTAATAATAACAATATAGCATCCTCAATTGTAAAGAGCCCAGCAAGCGGTTTAATAATAAAGAAGGCAATAAGAAAAGAGAAAGACTATAAGCATATATATAAGATTTAGTCCTTAGCATTTATAGTTTATTTTACAATTATAATTACCTTCTTTAGCAAAGCGCACCTTAATTTATATTGCGCTCTAGCCACATTCTAATAAGAGATTATAAACCTGGCTAATATATATAATTAGCAAGACGCAATACTCCTCTTAGCAATATACTTGTATATTAAAAGGTATAGCACAAGTGTCACAAATATAAATAAATAGCAAATTAAGTCTACTAACATTGATAAGTACTACTATAGAAGAACTAAGGTTAGTAATAGAGGCCTTACTAATTACTTCGAATAACTAATTAAATTTAGCTCTAAGGTTAGATCTTTAAAGAAGGATAAATTAAGTAAAGTATATAGCAATTTCAACTTTAAAGGTTGCATATACCCGTTTTGCACAAAGAAGCACATTTGCAATAAGCTAAGGTGCAAAAAGGACTACCTAGCAACTATGCACAAATGAGGAGGCGTGACAAGAAGGGTTATTATACCTAATAATATACTATTATTATTCCCCGAGTTCCTATTAAAATTCAAGTGCTACCTTGCAGCATATAAACCCAATTGCAAGCCCTTATTCGAGGTAGCTAACACACAAGACTTAGTATTAACCTTATCCCCTTCCCCCTTTATAGCCCTAGCTTAAGAGGCCTTACTTGCCTTATACTTAGAGACAATTCCTTTAATATTAACTGCAATCCTCAAATATAGATACTAAATTAGCTAAGCAAGCTAAGAGTTGTTATCCCTTTTTAAGAACCTCTTATCTGCTTTTATAAATAAGAAAGCTATAATTATAAGCTTACAAAAAGACCTTTTGCTAAGCAAAGCAATAAGCATTATATTAACTTCCCTTTTTATTTATTCCTTATTAAGTTTTGTTGCAAAAGCAAATAAATTACTTTGTTATATATACTATCTTTCTTTTAGTGCAAATTTGTTTATAAATAAAGTGTTATATATAAAGCTATAACTGTGGTAATTTCATGATAATAAAGGAGCTTAAGGCTTAGCTAAGGAGAAAAGGAGTGTATATGGGATCACGTGCACGTCTACACGTGACAAATGCCCCCTAAAAAAGAGAGAATTGCCGCAGTCCTCTGCGCACGGGCCACAAAATCGAGGTGAAAGCTCAAAAAACGACTATTATACACTCAATTACACCGATTCTAGCTAAAAACGTTCTAAAACGCTCCCGAACGCTCAAAAACGCCTATTCCACCTCTCTATCCTAATTAGTCGGATCGGGGTCGTCCTCATATTGCAAGTAGCGCGTCCGGCCAGCGGAGTCTTGATATACCCGATCTCCGGCCATAACTGCCATATATGCTTTATTATTAAGCTACTTAGGCGTAAGGGCGTATAAACGATTAATATATGGGCCGGAGGGTCTTAAGTTCGACGTAAGAGGAGGTTTTGCCGGCGCCGGTAGCGTAAAAACGGGTAGTAGTTTAAACTTAGTAGCTAAGTCGTATATAATCGACTATTTCGCATTCGCGTTTGCTATTAATTGCGCTCTCGTAGTCGTAATTGATAAAGTATAAAGGGCTAGCTTGATTTAGGCATTAAGCGTGTTTTATACGATCGAAATAACGTGGAATTCGGATGTATATCCGGCATGCCGGGCTAGTCGAAAACAGGTTGCTAAGTGCTCTCCGATATGTATCTTATTACGTATTTGGAGGTACGTAAATCGACTTCTATTAATCTAATTTAAGGCGGTTAAAACCGACATCTTAAACCGATCGATAAGCGTTTAGGAGACGATATCTAGTAACGCTTGTTTTAAGAGACGCCTTTAAGAGTCCGACAATTCCGTCATCTACTATTCTATTATAAGACTGCGCAAGCAAGCTATCTATTATCTATTTGTATAGACGTCCTCTTCGCTTAAGCGTAAAGCGTCGATAAAATTAAAGACGTTATAGTAAACCGGGTATTTGCCTTTATAAGCTAGTGCCTCCGGCAAGTATATGTGGATAAGTGGCTTGAACAAGCCGACGGTTTCGAGCTTCGGTCGACGATCGGAATAAGGGTATTCGGAATCGGAAGGAGGAGGGTAAAGAGGAAGCTATCGAGGAGCTAGTTCGACAATAAGGGGAGCAAGAGCAAGAGCAAGAGCAAGCACCTCCGGTGCTAGCGTCGGTGAGACGGTCTCTAGTCGGGGTTGTTGCAACTAGCTCGTAATTAGCTCTCGTAAAAAGGGGATTAACTTGTCTTAAATAGCACGGTCAATTGCCGATTTGACGATAGAATTAATAGCGTTTAGTTGCCTTTTATTAAACGCCCTATTGTCTAATCGTTATAGCGTTTAGATGCCGACTTCGTAACTAATAGCTAGCTAATCTAATGCCCTTAAGTTCTCTAGCTTAAAGGAAACTGTGGGTTGACGTTCGGGGGCCTTTGTTTTAGTAGCGGAAGCTTTAAGAGGCATAATAGCGCGCGTCGAACGTGGTGTTATTAATAAATAAGCTACTAGTAAAGTTGATAGTTTTAGTCGAAAGGCTCAATTAAGAGATCAACTAGTTAAAGCAAGGCTTTAGAGGGCCTACTAGACGATAATTCGTAAAAATAGGAGTATAAAGGCTTTAATTTAAGTCAAATCGATAGTTATTGCTATTACTTGTTACATGTAAAGCTATAATTATAGTAATTTTATAATGATAAAGGAGCTTAAGGCTCGGCTAAGGAGAAAAGGGGTGGATGTGGGATCACGTGCACGTCTGCACGTGACATAAAGGAATCGACAAAGATGTAGCATTCCTCAAGTATATAACTCTTAATAAGGTTTTTTAGCTAGTAGTACTAGCAAGTGCCTATTATATAATTATAAAAAGGGACTTTAAAGCAGCCTTTTGCAATGTCCTAGTAGCTTTGTTAATATAATAGCTATTAGGCTTTAAATAAAATAACTAATTTTATAAGGAATGCTGCCTCCCCTTTAAGCTACAAATAGCCCCGGCAATATTTAACCTCTTTGCAAAAGGGCTCTATTAGATCTTATAGTTTTACTTAAGCTAAGATCTCTTAGCTTATTACTTAGATAACTTTATTTTAATTATTCGAGTATCTTAAAACTTTAAATAGAATATAGCAATAGTAGCTTAATAGTATATCTTTACTACAAATGTCTTAAGCATTTTACAAAACAATAAAAAGGATAACACAAGCATACAAGTTATAGTATTAAGAATCGAAATTAATACAAACCTCCTCTTTGCTAAACTTCCAAGTAATAAGCTAAAACAAGCAATTAAGACTATTACCCTCTTTTAGCAGTCAAATTCGATAATATATGCTAAGCTAGCAAGCTTTACAAGCTACTTCTTATATTACGCAAAAGTGGTAAGACTAAGCCGAGTCTTCTTATATAACCTTTAAGCGTATAAAGCCTCCTTCTCAACTAAAACTAATAAATTCCTAAAATAATATATTTTAGCAAAAGCTAAAGCAAACTTGTAATAGTAAGCAAAGCTTTTACCCCAATTTAATAGAGTCCTCTTCTTTAACAACTATATTCGACTTATAATTTATTTATATATAAATGCTTACAAGAGAGGCATAAGAGGCTTCTTTTATTAAAACTAGTTAAATAGGCTATAAAGCAAATAAAATAACCTTATATAAAGTAATAGTTTCTAGCAAAAAGTCAACCTATTATTAGAAATAGCTCTATTTGATATTAATATCTACAAAGTCGAAGCTATAAAGCTAGCATTTATATAATAGGCAAAAAATTGGCATTAACACTAAGTAATTATATATACAAATAGTTTAATAGTATAGCTAAGCTTATAAAAGACAACAATTAAAAGCTTAGCAAACTCCCCCTTGCGCAAAATTATGCTTTTAGCATCCTAATTCGATATCCTAATTAAGGCTAAACATATCCTAAGAACCTTAAATGGCTTAGCAAATGCGCTATTATCCTTTGATAAAGATGCAATTGCTAACTTGTGTCCTAATTAGCAAAACCCCTCCTCTTATATAAATTACCTCCCTTAGCATAAAAAGCAGAGGCTAAAACTTGCACTAATAGGTTAAAAAACTTCCTTTAGCATAAACTTATACCCGAAATATAATCTAAATACTTATTTGCAAGAAAATCCTACAAATACTTCTATATAGCCTCAAATGTTCCCCTTTAGCTTATAACACTTCATATATTAAGCAAATGGGTAGCTAGTAAAAGGGAGGGGTTTACACAAGATATATAAGGACAACTCCTTCTTAAAACAATCAAATTATACTTTGCAGCACTCTAATTAATACATATTAACTAAAGGCTCCTTATAACTATATTCGATAGCAAATAGCTAAACCGAATTATTAATAAGATATAGCGCTATTAACTATATTATAAGAAATACTAAGTAGCCCCGATTACAATTAATATGCTAGAGATACTAGTAGCTTTGCTCTTAAATAAAGCTTTGCAAAGCTCAAGCATCGATAACCTTAATATTATTATAGTATTAAAAGTAGCACACGCTACATTCCTTAGATTTAAGGAGTTTATATAAGATACAAAGGACAAGCTAAACAAATAAACCTTTTAAAATATAAAACTTACACGTAGCAATATTATATTCGGGGATAGCAATAAACACGCTATTATTACCCTCAAAAGAAGCAAGACTAATATAAAGCACAAAAGGGTAAAAATCATAATAGTGGTAATAAATTCCTTAATATGCCTAGTAAAAGCACTTTGTACGCTATTTGACTAGGACCCCCAACCCCGAATTAAGCCTCTATTCCGCCTCTAAAATAAGCTATTCAGTTATATTAACATTATACTAATAATCTAGCAAAGGCTACAAGTATATAGCATCCCTTAACCTTATACTTATATAAGCTATAGCTTTTGCCGGGGGGTAGCGCAAATAGCGTCAAATAATAGTATACTAGAGTCAAATATACAAAAACTAGGCAAGTGGACATTACAAGCTTTCTAGTTATACTTTAGCACGCAAAGGTTACAAAAGTTTGCATTAAGTATGCAATTCCTTACAAGAAAATCACCTCGAATAACCTTAGCTATATTATAACCCTTCAAATAACTAGTAGCAAAGCAGAGCTCTTACTAGCTAGCTAGCACCTCTTTTAAGCTTTACTCCCTCGATCCTCAAACCACAATTTACCAAACCTCCTTATATACTCGAATCCCCCTTTTACAAATCCGAATCGATTATATACAACTTCCTTATAATGCCTTATATTATATACTATTAGGATAGCACTTTGTTTGGCAGGCTTTCTTAGCCCTTAAAAGAGGACATTTAAGGCTTTAATTAGCTACTCAAGCAAACTTTAGCCCCAAATAGCCCCTAATAAAAGCTAGTCAAGCGTGCTATACCCGCAATACAATAACTTCACTATACAAATCGAGTACTATATGCATTGAGATAGTTTTGGAGGATGGCATAAATAGGATAGTTTTATATAAGCAACAAGGGCTCGAGCAGCCTAAATACAATTATTTTGGCCCATAGCTCTTACATCCTTCCTTACTAAAACCATCGACTGCTATATCGGGCTTATTGTCAATTAACTACCCCACTGTCCTTACAAATGCGTATACAAGGCTATTAGATAGAGCCTATTCAATTGGAGCGACAGCAGGCTTCCCTAGCCCTTAAAAGAGGACATTTAGGGCTCTGATTAGCTACTCGAGCAAACTTTAGCCCCGAATAGCCCCTAATAAGAGCTAGTCAAGCGTGCTGTACCCGCAATACAATAACTTCACTATACAAATCGAGTATTATATGCATTGAGATGGTTTTGGAGGATGGCATAAACTGTCCTCTTAAACTGTTCTCCTAAACTATCCTGTTAAACTATTCTCTAAAACTGGCCTCTAAATTTTTCTATTTTTTTTAATAAGTATAATTGCTAATTAATTGCCCCACTTGCCAATTGACTGCTAAGCAGCTGCCAATAGCACTATACAAGTGCGGTTAGACTATGCAATTAAGCAAAAAATCCTTGGCAAGTTTTTTTTTTCTTGATGCATTATTAGAAAATATTATATATAAAAGGGCATTTGCAACCTTGTTATTTTTATTAGAGATATATAAGATTTTGATATTAAGATCCTAGAGTTATATGCCTATTAAGCATAAATACCTTTAAAGTAAAAGCATTAAAAGAAGAATATAATAGGTTTATAATTAGTTTAAATTGTATTAATTATAAGCTTGCGCAGCATATGCTTGTGCTTCTTAGAGAACTCTATAATAGCAAGCAGCTCTTGTTTGTAAACATTATAGTTTTGCTAAGGTTTTGTGAATAAGAAGGAATTAAAAAGGATTAAGACTTTGACTTTGTTTTGCCTTTGTGAAACTAAATAGCTAGCTATATAAAGGCTTGTGTCCGAATATATGTTTACAAGAAGACAATAATCTTAATTATATATATTAACAGCTATTGCTGCCTTTTCTTAAACTATTTCGAAAAAAAGCTGCTTAAAATCTTTCTATTTTTACTTAATATCTTTTATAAGGCGTAAAAGCAGCTAATATAGCTTTAAGAAGTTTTTGATTTAGCGCTTAATAATTCTAATAGTGCTAACAAACTTGCAAACTTTAATAAAGTCTCTTAAAATAAGAAAGTTTTGTATCTTTTCAAATTAATTTAATTTAATTTGTATAATTTTATTAGCTTTATAAACTATTTCTAAGGCTATAATCTTTGTTATAAATAACTTAAGCTTTTTAAAGGAAAGCTTAAGCTATGCTTAAAAAAGGCAAAGAAGGAGATGCTACTCTAAGAACTTATATGCTTTTGAAAAGCTATAATAACTTGAGAAGATATTATTTATATAAAAATAAGCATTTAGAAGCTTTCCCTAGGAACTTAACAAGAGCAAAGAGGGCTTTAAGTTATTATACTTTTCGGATTTTGCAAAGCTTAATTTAGG
>Ga0302325_10020844_pt1 | contig 13733 bp, 16 predicted proteins | sample Palsa_T0_2_FD_201948 | JGI IMG/M metagenome (GOLD analysis project Ga0302325, IMG submission 201948) | Peat permafrost microbial communities from Stordalen Mire near Abisko, Sweden - Palsa_T0_2 | ecosystem: Environmental > Terrestrial > Soil > Palsa > Peat permafrost | place: Sweden: Abisko... | reverse complement strand
CGGCCCCGAGGTGGCTCTTTTTTCGCCTTGCTGTCCTGGTCACATTGTTCTTGTGGCTCCCCGACCTCTACATCCTCTATCAGGGGCAAGCCGCCCGGGCGGTCGCCGTCCTCATAGTCATGCACTTGGCCATTGCACTGGTGACCTATAACCTGCTCGTTCGCGCCACACCCATGCGACCTGCTCGCCCCGCTTTGGGGAGTGGCGAAGCACCACAGGGCCCGGGAGACGAGGATCGTTAGGGCACCCTCGGCGCGCTCCATGAAAAGAGCTGGGTGGGCCCCGGCGGTATTGGCCCTTGTCGCGTGCGCGGTTTGTTACCTGGGAGGCTGGCAAGGGACCGACTGGGCGGCCCAGGTATACCGGGCCACTGAGAGCGCCCGCTACGGGCTCACCTTGTGGGACCCGGGCTGGTACGGGGGCACGTTCCCGCTCAACTACAGCCTCTTGTACCCCCTTGCTTCAGGCTGGGTCGGGAACTGGCCCATTGCCGCCGTGGCTGCTGCAGGTGCCGCCTTTTGCTGGGACAGGCTCATCACCGCCACGGAGGGCCTGGGCCGTTGGTGCTCTTGGTACTTCGCGGCCTCGACCGTGGTAGAGGTGGCCATCGGGCAGCTGCCCACGCTGGCCGGCGAAGCTTTGGGATTGGCTGCCGTGCTCATGGTGCGGAGCCACCTGAACAGCCCTAGTCGCAGCAGGCTCTCCCGTACCGCCGTGGCCGTCGGTGCCGCGACCCTGAGCATGGCCGCCGGGCTGACAAGCCCCGTCGTGGGGAGCTTCCTGGCCCTCACCATGGGCGCCTGGGCCGCGACCGGTATTTCGGCCAAGCGGCCACTAGACCGCGCCGTCGTCGTCCCCGGGGCGGTCGGCGTGGCTACGTTCGCGGCAACGGCCGTCCTGCCCTTGATCTTCGCCGCTCCTGGCTACTTCCCTTTCCTCGGCGGGGACCTGGCCATCATCTTGGTTATTTCCGCCTTCCTGGCCGGCCCGTTCACCCACGCGGCCCGGCCGGTGCGCGCCGTCGCCATGATTTATGCGCTGGTCAGCACGGCACTTTTCCTGGTCCCAAACCAAATGGGCGACAACGACAGCCGCTTCGCCGCCTACATCGGCGTGCCACTCGCGCTTTACTACCTGGTGGGCCATGGCCCGTCCGGGACCAGCAAAGGCTGGCGGGCCAAGCTCCAAATACCGCGGCTGCCAGGCCACTGGCCGGTACCCCCGCCCGTGTCAATGGGCCTGGCGTCTTTGATGGCGGTTGCCCTGGTGGCCTGGGCGTGGTCACCCATCGTCGAGGCAATCAGCGCCGAGGCTCACGGCCCCCCGAGCACGGCCGCCTACTACCGCCCGCTACTGGCGGAGCTGAGCACTCTCAGCCAGGACCACCCCATACGCGTCGAGGTCCCGCCCACCTTGCACCACTGGGAAGCGGCTTATGTCGCGCCCACTTTCGCCTTGGCCCGGGGGTGGGAAAGGCAACTGGACGTTGCCTACAACCCTATCTTCTACCTGCCGGGTGCCCTTACGGGCCGGAGCTACAGATCATGGCTGATCGCCAACGGGGTTTCCTACGTAGCGCTGCCTGATGCCCGCTTGGACTATGCAGCAGTAGCTGAGGCCTCTCTGCTCCTGAGCGGGACCGTGAAGGGCCTTCAGCCGGTGTGGCATGACAGCGACTGGCGCCTATGGCGAGTCCGAGGCAGCGCCGGTCTCACCTCTCCACCCGCCGAGGTAGTTGCCTTGGGGCCGGCTAGGGCGACTGTCCGGTTCTCCCGCCCGGGGACGGTCGAGCTCAAGGTGCGCTGGTCGCCCCACTGGTCCCTGACCCCCTCCGAGACGGCCACGGCGTGCCTGGCCCAGGCCCCGGGCCGATGGACGTGGCTACGCTCGGCCCGCGCCGGCGACCTGCAGCTCATGGTTTCCCTTGGTAACGGCGATCACGGCCGGTGCAACGGCGGTCGCGGCAACGCGTAACCCCGCGCGCTGGCTGGCCGAGTTCATGATCACTCGTGCCCGGGTCGCCGCACCAGGAACATGTAACAGCCGTAGGCGACATTGCGGCTGTGGATCTGCACCACGGCCGAGTTCTGCAACATCTCCTCGATAACAGCCTCGGGGCTTGTGCCGTCGTGCACTCTGGCGTCGCAGATCCAGCCCCGCTCGTCGTACGCCCGCAGGACCTGGGCCCGACCCCGCCACGTCGAAGGATAAGCGCCGTGCTCGACCGGGCCTGGGCAGGCCACGGCATGGGCGAAAACGGCACCCACCTCCCGGTAGGGGCTGGGTGGCAACACCGGTTCGTAGCCGAACAAGAAGATGGCCTCGCCCGGCTCGGCGTCGCGCAGGCAACATCTCAAGGGCTCACCGCCGTCAGCAGTGACGGCGACAACGGGGTTACCGGAGGCGTCCGTTCGTTCGGAGCGGGCCCGGCCGAGCACGTCGTCAGGTAGGGGGGCAATCTCAAAGGTCGATGTAGTCAGGGTCATAGGTTGCAGGCTGGCATACCGCCCCGTGGATCTATGGCGGGAAACAGACATGACATTCGGCACCAGCCGAGGCACGAGCCGAGACATGGGCCCTAGGCGTCCCAGGCTTCAGAATTTCCACCAGTCCCGCTTTTCGTAGCGCGTCTGCCATAGCAAGCCGTTGACGACACGGCCGGGGACCGGGAGCTGGCCGAGGAACTGGCGTCGTTCGGCCGGCGCCGCCCCGTCGAGGACCCACGGGATATAAATGGCCGCCCCTTTAACTCCTTGGCGGCGGCGCATCTGGGCGGTGAACTTACGCCAGGCAGCCCGCGGCAGCACCGACTGGACCAGGGGAAGGGCGTCATTCTCTTCATGCCTGAGATGATGGCCGAGCGACGCCTTGAGCTCCTGCGCAGGACCGACCACGGCAGCCGGAGGACCTGCCAAGGCCGCGTCGACGGACGCCAGCAGTGGGCCCAGCCGGGCGTGCTCTGCTTCCATCTCGTCGAGGAGGGCAAGGTCGCCCGAACGGCCCGCCACTAAACGGCGCAGGGGGGGCCACAGGTGGGTGTCCTCGACGCTGTGGTGGAGGTGCAGCTGAGCCATGAAGTTTGCCCAGCCGTCGCGGACTTCCCGCGTGCCCGTTTTACCCGCCGCCCCGGCGGCAATTAGCCGGTCGACGTCACGCCCAAAAGCACGATGGGTGGCATACATCATTGTGAAATCGATCTTGTCTCGTTCCGAAACGGTCATAGTGGCTCTCCTGCTAGAGCCTCGAGGCGAGGTTGTGTTCGCCCGAGCGGTGGGTGCGGGCAGCGATGGCCGCCGTTGCCTTTCAACGCAGGCCAAGCACTGTGCTGACGGCCGCACGCGGGCCCGGTGAGGCCAGCGTTTCGATGTCGGCGACAAGGCCATTTTCGACCGTCAACACAATGAGCGCCAGCACTCGGCGGTCGCGCAGGGCGACGATGCCAAGTCGGTCGCCCATAGGAAGGTGTATTAGCGTCGGTGACGCAGGCGGCCCGAGGTAACCGAGGATCAGCGGAGCGATCGCTTGGGCACCCACCGTTACTCCGCTTACGACGTCAGCGGTGCCGCGCACGCCCGGGTCGAGCAGCGCAACGAGACCTTCCAGGTCACCACCTGAGCACGCCTCGATAAACCGCTCGCTGAGCCGTCGGTGGGCCGAAGGTTCGACCGAGAACCGACCGGTCGACGAACCGGCCTGGAGGGCCCGCCGGGCCCGGCTGGCCAGTTGACGGCAAGACTCCGGGCTGCGGCCAACGATGGTGGCGACCTCATCGAAGGCGTACTGGAACACGTCGTGCAGCACGAACGAAGCGCGTTCGGCCGGGCTCAGGCGCTCGAGCACGGCGTGCATTGCCAGGGTGACGTTGTCGACCAACGTCACCCGGCCCGAGGGGTCGAGCGCGTGGGAGTCGACCCGGTCCTCGGCGACGTCCAAGGCTGTGGTCGGGTGCCGTCCCCGAGCGCGGAGGTGGTCTAGGCACAGCCGGCCGGTGACCACCACCAGCCAGCCTTCGGGATCGGCCATCGCGCTGATGTCAGAGCGGGCGAGCCGGCTGAAGGCCTCCTGGACCACGTCCTCGGCGTCGGGGAGGTCCGACAGCATACGAAAGGCAAGGTCGAGCATGCGCCGTCGGTGGGCTTTCCACAGCGAGGTAAAAACCGGGTCCTCGGGGCTCGGCCCGGGAAAGTGTTCGGATCGTTCCATTGTCGCTCCTATCGTGACAGTCCGGCGTCAGGAAAGCTGACAGGCCCGATCAGGGTTTTTTGCTCTTACGGATGCCCTCGTGCCAGATCAACTTCAACATCGACGGCTTCGCGCTCGGGGTGGCCACGGCGATCGTGGAGTGGACGTAGGTGTCACTGAGCGCCTGCCGCAGTAGGCAATCGGCCAGATCCACCCGGGCCGTGAACCGCCAGCCGATGTGGTCGATGGCGACGCTGTAGACCGAGACGGCGGGCGCCTCGAACAACCCCGACGGGCGGACGATAGTCCAGGCGAGATCGGTGGCAGACACCATCGCTTCCATGCGGCGCATGTCGTCGTAGACCGTCTTGCCGAGCTTGTTGACGACATACGGCTGCACGACCCTTTCGAAGATGTACCCGCCCAGCGGCTCGGGGTGAAGGCCGATAGCACTGGAGCTGACACAAACCAGCCGCTTGGTGCCGGAAGCGCGCATGCCGGCAAGGATTTTGGAGGCGCCGTCCGAGTACACCGTGATCGGGGCCTTGGCAAACGGGACGCCAAGGGCCGACACGACAGCGTCGGCCCCGTCGATCGCCGATGCGACGGCGACAGGGTCGTGGACGTCGCCGGAGGCGAGCTCGAGGCGGCGGTGCTCGATCGGGAAGGCGTCCGGGCGCCGGGTGAACGCAACTACATCGAGGTGCTCGTCGAGGGCCAATTGCGTGAGAAGGCGCCCGGTGGGGCCATTGGCCCCGAACACTGCGAGCTTCATCGGTTGTTCCTTTCGATCAGTGTGGGGGTCAATTACCTGTGCGGGTCGATCACTGAGCGCGGCACTCAGGCGTACAAAGGTAAGGACTCCGCCACCATCAGGTTTGTGACAGCGCCGCTCCCGCCGCTACACGTGCGGAACCTCGGGGTGGCCCGGGACATTGGGTTGGCGTGGGGCTTCTTCGTTCCTGGCTGGTAGCGGGGGCGGCGGGGGCGGCAGCATTGATGGCCACCGCCTCGTCCGTCGCCGCCAGCGACGCCATGGCTCGCATCCCATCCGCGACTGACGAGGTCGTGACCGTACCGCCGGCCGCCGATGTGGCCTTCGCCCGCGCCGACACGGGGTGGCTGGCGCTAACACTGGCCCCGAGCTCGGGTGACGGGCCGACGAGGACAGAAGTCCTGGGCACCTTCGACGGTGGTGGCCGATGGACCGAGCAATGGGAGGGCCAGGGCCAGCCTGAGCAGCTCGTTAGCGCCGGCGCCGGCCACGCTCTCCTCTAGGCCCGCGCACCTCGGCCACCATCCTCCCTGAGGGCAGAGACCGACTGTGGCTGGGCGTCGTCGACCCCGACAGCTGCGCCATGCACGGCTGCAGCACGGTCGATGCTTGGCACAGTAACGACGGCGGCGCTCGTTGGTCCATCACCCCCTCGGCGCTCACCACCGAGCCCAGGGGATGCGGGCCACATGCGGAGATGCCCATGGCCGCCAGCCCCACCGGCGGTACCTACATCTCCTCGGGCGTCAAACCTGGCCGCCTGCGCGCCTCCGGGCAGCGTGCTGGACCGTTGGGATGGGAAGACGTGGACCCTGGTGCACACCTGGGACCTGGCCGCCATCACGGCCATCAGCTGGCCATCTGTCGCTACCGGCTACGTGCTTGTTGGCGGCGCCTTGTCCCGCACGACCGATGCCGGGCGCAGGTGGTCGCGGAGCTGGCCAACCCCCTGACCCCCAGGGCCCGTTGGCCGCCCTGAACACGAAGGTGGCACTGGCCGGCGACGATGTCACAGACCCCGGCCTCATCCCGGGCACCGACGACGGGGGCGACCTGGACGGCCCTCGCCGACCTACCCGGCGAGATCACCACTCGGTTGCACGTAGCCTGAGCGCTGCCGTGCCCACCGTGGTTGACCAAGAGGCGAGCGACCTCGAGCCCTACCGCCGCCAGCTGACCGCCCATTGCTATCGGATGCTCGGGTCTCCCCAGGACGCCGAGGACGCGGTGCAGGACACCCTCGTGCGGGCATGGCGGGGCCTCGGTCGGTTCGAGGACAGGGCCGGGTTGCGCCCGTGGCTCTACCGGGTCGCCACCAACGTCTGCCTGGACATGCTGAAAGGTCGGGGCCGGCGCGCTCTGCCCATGGACATCGGGCCGGCTGGCACCGGCCGGGGGCCCTCCCATGAGCTCGCTCTCGGCACCCCTCGGCCCGAAGCGACCTGGGTGCAGCCGATCCCCGACCACCTGGTCTCGTCCCCAGGCGGGGACCCGGCTGACGTCGCGGTGTCCCGAGAGTCGATCCGACTGGCGTTCATCGCCGCCCTCCAACACCTCGTGCCCCGTCAGCGGGCAGTACTGATCCTCCGCGACGTCCTGAGCTGGAGGGCTAACGAGGTAGCGGAGCTGCTCGACACCAGCGAGGACGCGGTCAACAGCACCCTGCGCCGGGCCCGCTTTGCCCTGGCGGCGCTCAACGTCGATGCCATGCCCACGGAACCGGCGGAGGCCGACCGTGAGCTCCTGTACCGCTATATCGAGGCGTTCGAGCGCTACGACGTCGACTCGTTGGTGGCGCTGCTGCATGAAGACGCTTCTCTCAGCATGCCGCCCTACGAGTTGTGGCTGCAAGGCATCCCCGACATCCGCCGCTTCCTGGCCGCGATAGAGGTCGAAGGCGGCCGCGACCAGGTAATCGAGATCTCGGCGAATGGGTGCCCGGCGTTGGCCGTGTACCGGCCCGCCGGTCCCTCGGGGGCGCTCGAACCGTTCGAGATCCACGTGCTCGAGATCGCCGGCCGTCGCATTGCTGCGATCTACGCCTTCCTCGACCCGGCGCTATTCCCGGTCTTCGGGCTCCCACCGACTCCCGGACCGATCAGCGAATAGGCGATGCGCAAGCAGCGGTGACCGGGATCGCGTCCAGAAGTCTCAGCCGCCACTCCCTTTCAGGGAAGCCCGGCCCAGTCCGGGAGTCACGCCGGCTGGGCGTCAACCCGAGGCCGCCGCGGTGCCGCCAGAAATTTCTAGAGGCGCGACGACTTTTCTTTCCCTCCGCAGTTGTACTCGGTGGAGAGCAGCGAAGGACGCCTCTCCGAAGAACAGACGAGGAGGTAACAGCCGTGACAACCGAAGGAACTGCAATTGTGATGATGACGGAAATGCCCGGCGCCGACGCGGCGTTTGCGGAAGGGATGCGCCAAGCCGGAATCCTTGACGCGTTGCAGACGGCCCCAGGATTTCGGGGCCACTGGAGTGGCGCCACCAGCTCGGGCTACAGGGTGTTCGAGCTGTGGGACTCGCGCGAGGACTGCCAGGCGTTCGCCGACGGCAACTTCGCGCCAAATCTTCCTCCCGGGACCGAGCTCCCACCTATGGAGTTCTTTGAGTTGCACTTCGTGGTCAAGCCCGCGACCTAGGGCCGCTCGCTAATTTCTGGCATCGGCCCCGGCGTCTGGCCACCCAAACGCGCCTCGCAGCACGAACTGTGAGGTCGTTTCGCTGCAGGACGCCGTCGGGCCCGTCGCTTTCGATAATGGTGTCAAGGGTGGCCACATCATCAGCGGTCAACAGACCATCGAAGTGGGACCGTAACCGCGCCAGGAACGCCTGCGCGTAGCGGGGGGTCGAGGCGGGAAGCGGTGGCGCCAGGTCGATGGAGAAGTACCGCTCTGCCTCGATGGTGAAGCCGGCCTTGGACAGACACAGGCCCCAGTCGGTGCCGAGGTGCGGCAATTCGGCGGCCCGTCTTTCGGCTATTGCGGCGTGCAGGCGCTCTTCGAGCCCGGGCTTGCCGATGCCAATGTCGTCGGCAAGGAACCGCGGGAAGGAGCCCAGCTCGGCCACGAACAGGAGGCCCCCGGGGCGGAGAACGGCCAAGATCTCGCTTAGGGCACGGTCGGGGTCGGCCATATGGTGGAGGGACATGGATGCCCAGGCCAGGTCGACGGTCTCAATGAAAGGCCACGGCGTATTTAGGTCCGCTTGTACGACGTGGGTACGGCCGGCCATTCCTAGCGATCGGGCTTTGTCTTTGAGCCGGCTCAGAAGCCGTGGAGAGAGGTCCACGGCGATGGCGTGGGCGTGAGCGAAGCGCTCCAGCAGAGCGAGGGTGCCCGTACCGGTCCCGCTCCCGATGTCAAGGATCCGACGGGAGGGCCCATCACCGATCAGGTCGTGGGCCCAGGTGGTCACTTCGGTTAGGTAAGAGTGCAGGACCTCGCCGTCGAGGTCCAGTAGCTCGGCCATCGCCGCTTCGTCGGGCTCGGCCGCGGACTGATGACCGTGGTGGTCATGGGGATGGTGATGGCCGGCCATGAATTCACTTTAGGTCGACCCTGCGCCCGCGGCATAGAGTCTTGCGTATGACGCAAGACTCTGATCTTGACGTTGTGGTTCGCAAGCGGATCAAGGGCCTGCGAGCGGCGTTGGGGTGGTCGCTCGACGATCTCGCCGCCCGCTGTTACCTGAGCTCTTCAACTCTCAGCCGTATCGAAACGGGGCATCGGCGGATCGGTCTCGATCAACTGACCTCGATCGCCCGCGCCCTCGGCACAACCCTCGACCAATTGGTCGAGTCTCCCAACGACGAAGACGTAGTCATCAAGCCGCAGCGCGACGTAGCGCGGGGAAGGATAACTTGGGTGCTGAGCCGTGAGCCAGGGCCACACGGCTTCACCGTGTGCAAAATGCGCCTCACCAAAGCGGGGCCCCGGGGGGGCGATGTCGAGCTGAAGGTCCACCCTGGAAAGGACTGGTTCACCGTTTTGTCAGGGACCACAATGCTATTCCTCGGCGATCGGACGATACTCGTCGAAGCGGGCCAAGCGGCCGAGTTCTCTACCATGATCCCCCATGCCTTCGCCGCTCACGGCGGTCCGACCGAGGTACTCGGCATCTTCGACCACGACGGGCAGCGGACCCACCTTCACCCATTACGGAAGATCTGAGCACGGCCGGGCTTTAGGGTCACGCCGCCCACGCAGCAAGGGAGGCATCCAGGAATGCCGCCCCGCCTGGGACGTTGTACCGAGCATGACAGTACGCGCCACGTGGAACGGCACCACGCTTGCCGAAAGCGACAACACCATCCTCGTTGAGGGTAACCACTACTTCCCTGCCTCCGACGTGACCAGCGAGCTCCTTCGCCCGACAGGCACGCACACCCACTGCCCATGGAAGGGCGATGCCAGCTACTACGACGTGGTCGTGGATGGTGAGACCAACGTCGACGCCGCTTGGTACTACCCGCAGCCGTTCGAGGCGGCCGAAGCGGTACGGGACTACGTGGCATTCTGGAGGGGCGTTGAGGTGTCAGGTGCCAACGCCGGGGAACAGGAGATCCGCCCGCCCGTCCACGCCTAGGCCAATGCCGCTGGTGCTCTTGACAGCGTGACGCCCGAGAGCCACCTGTCTAGGCGTGTGCTCAGGCTGCGGGCGGGGCGGCGAATCCCCATATGGCCCCCAAGAGCTGCTCGGGAGTCTCGACCTGGGGCACATGACCAGTCCCGCCGAGAAGTTGGAACTGGGCATCGGGGATGGCGTTGGCGAAGGCCCGCCCGTAGTCGGGGTCGACGATCTGGTCGCTTTCGCCCCACACCACCAAGGTGGCCACATCCAAGGCGGCCAAGCGCTCCAGCAGGCTGGGGTCGTAACTCGATGTCCCGCCATAGACGGCCAGGGCCGCCCGGTTACCGGCGGCGATGGCCTGCGCCGCCGGGGGCAGGGTGGAGGGGTCGATCAGGAACGGCTCCGGGTTGTGGTAGCTCAGCTGGAACACCTGGTCCAACGTCAGTGAGTAGATGTCGGCGATGGGATGGTCGGGCACGTAGATCCCGGTAGCGTCAACCAGCACGATGCGTGAGATCCGGGCTGAGCCGAGAAGGGCGATTTCGGCGGTTATCCAGCCACCGATCGAGTTGCCGACGACGGTCACGTCGGTCAGGTCAAGCTCGTCCAATAGCGCCACGTAGAGCGCGGCGAGCTGGCGGACTGTGGTAAGGGCTTCCGGACGTGGGGTGCCACCGAAGCCTGGATGGGTTGGGATGATAACGCAGGCATCCTCGCTTGCGGCCAGCAGGTCGGCGAACTGGCCCACCGACTGTGGGCCGGCGCCGCCGTGAAGGATCATGAACGGGTGCCCCTGGCCCCGATGGGTGACACTGACGTCGACTGGGCCGTTGCCCTCGATGCTCAGGCGCTGCGTGCTGGATGTGGTGGTGGTCGTCATAGTGCCGTTCTCCTTGCCAGACGATGGTGCGGTTCTCGTTGACGACCATCATAAGTCAACATATTGATCTAAGCAGGTTGATTTTCGGGTGCGCTAGGCTTACGGCCATGAACAGGGCGCGCCACGAGATCGGGCTGTCCGTGAAGCGGCTGCAGATGCGCCATCACCGGGCGATCGACACCGCCCTGGGACCGCTCGGGATCAGCCTCGTGCAATGGGACGCGCTGCGCCACCTCGACCAAAACCCGGGCGCGTCGCTCCACGACCTTGCCCAACTGACGTTTCAATCCGACCAGGCCCTCGGCACTCTCGCTAGCCGCATGATCGAGCGGGGACTCATCGAGCGGGTCCCCGGACCTGGGCGCGCCGTGCACCACCGCCTCACCGACAAGGGCCACAAGATGCGGCGCGCCGGTGACCAGATCGTCGACAGTGTCCTGGCCGGCTCCTTCGCGTCGCTGACAGCCACCCAGTTGGCCACTTTTGACGAACTCCTCGTAAAGTTGCTCGGCTCGTCTGATACGTAGCCGGCGAAAGGTCAGCTTGACAACTGGTCGCCACCCCCATGAACTCGAGCCCAGTGACCAGACAGGCGCCCCGTGCCGCACGATGGCATCAAGATGACTGACAAAGGCCAGGCGGGGACAGACGACCTGGTGACCGCCGCGGCCCCGGGGCCCGAACTCAGCGTCGACGAAACCAGCATCCCGCCCGTCCTCCCTAACTCCGGGGATCTCGGCGCCCGCCGGCAGACCATACCGCCCCGGCGCGGGGATGAGCCCGGGCCGAGAGGCCCACTGGAGTTGGGGCGGGCCGGGTGGGCCTCGGCGCTTGCCCGGGTGCGGGCCAAATTGATCAGGGACAGGGTCTCCATCGCCGCCGGCAGCCTGGCCTACCACGGGTTCATGGCCCTGTTCCCGGCCGTCATCGCCCTGCTTGGTGTCATCACGTTGGCCAGGCTCAACGGCTCCGACATCACCCACATAATCAACGGCCTCGACAAGGCCCTGCCGCCCGGGGCATCAAGCGTGTTCACCGCCGCCGTAACGGCGGCCGACAAGCACAGGACGGGCTCGACGGTGGCGGTGATCGTCGGCACAGCCACCGCCGTATGGAGCTCCTCGAGCGCCATGGCCGCCCTTCAGCAGGCTTTGGACATGGCCTACGAGGTGCCGGTCGACCGCAAGTTCCTGAGCCGCCGGTTCAACGGCCTGCCTCTCATGGTGGCCACAATTGTCTTGGGCGGCCTCGGGGCTTCCCTGGTCGTCTTCGGCGCCTCCATCGGCTCAGGGATCGAAGGCATTATGCCTGCGAAGGGCTACGGTTTTGACCTCGCGTGGACCGTTGTCCGCTGGCTGGTCACCCTTCTGGCCGTGACTGCCCTCTTCGCCTTCTTCTACTACCAAGGCCCCAACCGGGCGCGGCCCAAGTGGCAGTGGGTGAGCGTCGGGGGCTTGGTCAGCACCCTAGTGTTCGTCCTTGCCTCGGTGGGTTTTTCCTTCTACGTCAGCAAGTTCGGTTCCTACGGACGCACATACGGTTCATTTGCCGGCGTGGCAGTGCTCGTGTTCTGGATGTACCTGACGGCCCTCGCCGTCCTGATCGGCGGCGAGATCAACGCCGAATTGGAGCGCCAAGCCGCCATTCAGGCCGGCCACCCCGGCGCCATCGCCTCGGCCCAAGAGGTGCTTTCCTCCACCAGGCCGGTACCCGCCCATCAGCGCGCGCCGTCTCCCTAGTGCCCGTGCCCGGAAGCCCCGTGACCAGGACCAACACTGGTTCGGGGGAGCGCCCGGTCGGTGTCATTCGTGAGCTACCGCACAGATCGGCACGCCAACCATCTTAAGTCCCGACCACTGGTCCCGAGGGCATCGGCGCTCAGGGCCCGGCCCGCGCCAGGATTGTCCCGTGCCGATCCAGGTCGTCTTCGAGACCCATTCGACAACCCATGACAACGAGGCAGGCCGGGCGACCGGCTGGCTCCCCGGGCGATTGTCCGTACTTGGCCGCGAACAGGCTGCCGCGCACGGGCGACGTCGAGCAAACGACCGGCTGGCGGCAGTCTTCAGCTCCGACCTGGCCCGGTCGCTCGAGTGCGCTTTGAACGGCGCCGATCTTCGGTCGCTGGTCCAAGCCGAATTTGACTGGCGCGATGGCTGGGAGTTCTCGCTCGACGAAATCATGGGACAAAGTCCCCAGGTTGACCGTACGAACTAGAACGCTGACGCGCTCGCCGCGATCTAGTCACCGATGGCGGCCGACATAGCCCTCGGGATTCATCGTCTGGAAACTTTCTCGATCTAGTCCAGAAACAGAAGGGGTCTTGAATCGAATCGCCGGGCCGCGCGCAGACAAAGGAGCAGTATGACCTCTCGCCACTTTCAGCGTGCCCGACGCCGCAACCGGGCCTGCGGTGTCACCCCGCGCCACGCCCTCGTAGGTGGACTGGTCGCAGCCCTGGCGACAATACCCGTCGTCAGCACCATTGGGGCAGTACCGGCGGGAGCCGCGTCGTACCCGACGAGCCACACTCTCAGCCTCAGCTTCCTTCAGGACCCCGGTCAGCCGCCTGACCCCGACGTCTACTACGCGGGCGAGGGTCTTCTGCTCACGCGGAACATTTACCAGGGCCTCCTGCAGTACAAGACAGGGACGGCGCGGCGCATACTCGAACCCGAGCTGGCCACCAGCTGGTCTGTCTCGAGGAACGGCTTGGTCTATAGCTTCCAGCTACGCCACGGCGTGCTCTTCCATGACGGTACACCGTTCACCTCGGCGGCGATCGGTCCCGACTTCGCCCGGCGGGCGGCGGTCGATGGCGGCCCCGCCTACCAGGTTGCTGACGTGGCATCCGTGGCCGCGCCCAAACCGTACGAGGCGATCGTCACCCTGAAGAAGCCCAACACCGCCTTCCTGGACTACCTGGCGTCCCCGTACGGGCCGGTCATGGAGAGCCCGACGGCACTGGCGGCCCACAAAGGGACCAACAACGACCAGACCTATCTCGAGACACATGACATCGGGACGGGCCCCTATGAGCTCACCGAAGCAAAGGTCGGCGTCTTCTACCAGATGAAGGCATTCCCCCGGTATTGGGGCTCAAAGCCCTACTACACGACCGTCAACATGCCCGTTATCGACAATCTTTCGACCGAGGAGATCGAGCTCGACGACGGGCAGTTGGGCGCCATCCTCCATGACATGACGACCTCGGTAATCGCCCATTACACCGACGACTCCAAGGTGACCGTCTACAACCTACCCACGCTGCAGTCCGAGGTCGCTTATATCAACGAGAACAAAGGCTTCCTCACCTCGCAGCAAGCG
>Ga0302325_10020843_pt1 | contig 13733 bp, 9 predicted proteins | sample Palsa_T0_2_FD_201948 | JGI IMG/M metagenome (GOLD analysis project Ga0302325, IMG submission 201948) | Peat permafrost microbial communities from Stordalen Mire near Abisko, Sweden - Palsa_T0_2 | ecosystem: Environmental > Terrestrial > Soil > Palsa > Peat permafrost | place: Sweden: Abisko... | reverse complement strand
GCTGTCGGGTTGTGCTCTCTGCTGGCGCTGTTTCAGCTCACCGCTCTCGAGCACAACGAGGCAGTCTGGGGTTCAGTCGCGCGCACCGCCCGTCAAGCCTGTGTCGATGCCGGCGCCATCCTGCGTGACGACCCAGGACGCACCCTTTTCGCTCTCGATTTGCCGCGTACCAGGAACGGCGTCTATTTTCTCCAGAACGGCTTTCCGGCCTGCGTGGCAATCAACGCCCACGTGGATGCCAGCCGCATTGCCGTGGGGAACAGCGTTCCGTCTCCACTAAAACCAAATGAAGATGTAGTGGTTTGGAATGACGATTTAGGCCGTTTGCTGACTCAGTCGCCCCAGCCGTAAGAATAGACCAGTGTTAATCCAGCGCTTCCGGCTCAATCGCCGCCGCTTCCCCGGCAGCTTTCTTCTCCCAATACTTGCGAACCCACGCTTCCCAGCTTTTTCCAGCAGCGGAATCCCGCCCGCTAAAGCTCAGCGCCGCCACGTCGGAATAGGGAATACTCACGCGTGGGCCATTGGGCGGTAAGATGCGCACCAGCGAATCGCTCAACGTCCGTCCTAGTCGCCGGTCGAACAAATAACCCTCAACCTGGCTACCGTCTTTGCGTGTGATGGTGATATCGCCGCGATAATCGAAGGCTTTTTCGAGCGCCCCGCGCAATTCATCTTCATTGCCCAGATCGGGCATCCAGCCCTGCAACTTCTCATGTTCAAAACCGGGGACGATTTCCAAGTCGTCCGGCGAAAGGGCCGGAGTCGGCGCGGTTTCGCTCATGCCTGTGTGCTCTCTGCTTCTTTAATCTGCACCAGCGGATTATACGAATGCACCGGCTTTGCGGGCTCGTTCAAGAGCGCCAGCGCGTCCCTATCTTCATGCCGCTTCAAAAAGCCGGCCACCATTTCGAACATCCCGCGGAACGACCCAAATGCATAATCGACAGCCGACGCTTCATAGCCGCTATGCACCATGCAGTTGGCGCACTTCGGATTGCCCGATTCCGTTCCATAATTGGCCCACTCAGTTTCCGCTAACAGCTCGGCAAACGTATCCGCATAGCCATCTTGCAGCAGGTAGCAGGGTTTTTGCCAGCCAAACACGTTGTAGGTCGGCATGCCCCAGGGCGTGCAGGCGAACTGCCGTTTGCCCATCAAAAACTCGTTATAAAGCGACGAATTGTTGAAGCGCCAACCCGGCTTGCGGTTCGATAGGATCGCCCGGAACAAGCGGCGCGAACGCGCCCGGCCCAGAAAATGCGATTGGTCCGGCGCCTTGTCGTAGGAATAGCCGGGCGAAAGCATCATGTCTTCAACGCCCAATTCCATCATCTCGTCGAAGAATCTTCGGACGCTATTAGGATCGGCCCCATCGAACAGCGTGGTGTTCGTCGTCACACGGAAGCCGCGCGCAATCGCCGCCCGAATCCCCTGTATCGCCAGATCGTAGCCGCCCTCGCGGCATACCGAAAAATCGTGATGTTCCCTCTCGCCGTCCACGTGTATTGAAAAACTTAGGTATTTGCTCGGCTTGAACAGATCCAGCTTTTCTTCCAGCAGCAGCGCGTTCGTGCACAAATAGATGTACTTCTTGCGCGCCACCAGGCCTTCCACAATTTCTTTGATCTGCGGGTGCATCAGCGGCTCGCCGCCCGGAATGGCCACCGTGGGCACGCCGCACTCTTCCACCGCTTGAAAGCATTCTTCCGGCGAAAGCTGGCGCTTCAAAACATGCGCTGGGTATTGAATTTTTCCGCACCCTGCACACGCCAGATTACAGCGGAACAGCGGCTCAAGCATCAGCACCAGCGGATAGCGCTTCCGCCCGGCGAGCTTTTGTTTCAGAACGTACGTCGCCACGGCGAACATTTGCGAAGCGGGAGCACTCATAAGGATCGAAAAGGACTAAAGTCCATGATACCAGCCTGTTTGGCTATACCGTCCTGCGCCAACCCCCTGGTCCGAACCGCCGCTGATGGTGCCACCCTGGTGTTCCGCGATGACGATCAACCCACACCATCCGACCGCCTTGCCATCTACGCCGAACATACCAGCGAATTGCATCGCTACTACAACATCGCGGTTTTCACTCCATCAATGCCTCCCAACCCGTGGATGACATCGCCAGTGACGTTTTGAGCGTACTTCGTCCCGACCCAAATGGTACTAAGGACTTGAAACTTCCAGTACTGGCTTCTCAGCACCTTTGTGCTCCCAATACCATAGCGAACTAACGGCAAAGGGCGTAATCTTAAGACAGCACCGCCAAATCCGTTCCGGCGGCGCTTTTCGTACCTGATTCCGGAGTCTTAAATCTTATGCCCGAACCCGTCAGAATAGAGCCGTCGAAGGCCATCTCCCCACGCCCCATTTTCCGTTCGACCGCAAGCCGGTCAGACCGGCAATTCAGCATCAAGCGCACCAAATCCGAAGTGGGCTACGTCTACTGGATTCTTGAGGGTTTCGGCAAACACAAATGCTTTGTCTTATGCGACACCTGGGAAGAAGCCATGGAGCAGGCAAAAACCCGGCTCGAGTCGGAAAAAGAAGATAGCCAGGAATTCATTTTCGCCGACGGTCTTTAATTCGCTCCCAAATACAACGAAAAGTCTCCCTTTGATACTATTCCTTCGGGTATAAACCTTAAGGAACATAGTTTTCGGGGGTTGTTCGTGAAAGCTTTAGCATTACTCGTCATCGTTAGTCTAAGTGTAAGTCGCGCTTTCTGCCAGGCGAGCGCCACCAGTGCCACTCTCCAAGGCAGCGTATTAGACCCGCAAGGGGCCGGAATCAGCGGCGCCACGCTAACACTCACCGATCCCTCAAAAGGCACCACCATTAAGACACAAGCAGGCGCCGAAGGAAGTTATTCAATTCCGCAATTGCAGCCGGGCGACTACAACCTTTCCGTGGAAGCCACCGGCTTTCAACGCGCCGAAATAAGCGGATTGCACCTGACCGTCGGCCAAGTCTTGCCTTACGACGTGACTTTGACCGTGGGCTCCGTCCAAAGCGTTGTCGAAGTGACTGCCCAACCGCCCACGATTCAGGTAGAGCAGGCGCAGCAGGCGAACACCGTCAATGAGCAGCTCATCGAAGGTTTACCGAACGTCTCGCGCAATTTTGCCGAGGCGTTGTTTACCTTGCCGGGTGTCGCCAGTTCCACCGCGCCCCGCACCCAGAACGCCGCCGCCTTCACCGGCTTTACCAGCAGCGGCTTTTCCATCGGCGGCAGTAACGGCCGCAACAATCTAGTGACCATCGACGGCGGTGAAAACGAATACGGCTCCGGCGACTTGCGCACTCCGAATATCAGCCTGGAATCGATTCAGGAGTTCCAGATGAACCGCAACGCCTTTGCGGCGGAGTTTGGCTTTACCGCCGGCACCGCGCTGAATATCGTCACTCGCAGCGGATCGAACGCCTTTCACGGGAGTGCCTATGCGTACTTCCTGAATGAGAGCACAGAATCCCGTTATTATTTTGATAACTTCCCCCGTAAACCGTATGAGCAGCATTTGTTTCCCGGCGCAACGTTGGGAGGTCCACTCGTCAAAAACAAACTCTTCTTTTTCACCTCCTACGAATACCGCCGGTTGAATACCCCGGAATTCCGCAATTATCTGAATACCGCCGAAGCCCAAGGCATTAGCGCCAACCCCGCGCAGGCGAGCTATGTGAATGGCTTGCTCGCCTCCGGCAATCCATATCTAGCCGGTTTTGCCGCCCAGCTTCAGCCGCTTCTTTCCCCCCTCAATAACCCTAACGTGGTCACATTACTAACACAAAACACCGGAGTTTTCGACGACGTCTCCGAGAGTCACGACGGCATCATTCGCCTGGACTATCAGCCGGAGAACAACGATTCCTTCACGGCCCGCTTCTCCGTCGAGCGCTATTACTACACCACCATCGGCTCATCCAGCGTTACCGCACCCAGCGACGCCGGCCACACGCAGCGAAACGACATAGCTATTCTCGCCAGTTGGAACCATGTGTTTTCGCCCTCCGTCGTGAACACAGCGCGCGTCCAGGTGGTTCCCAGCAACACTTCAAATCAACTCCCGTTCAGCCCCAATTCGACTGAACTCTCCCTCGGCAGCCTGGGCGTTTTTGACCGCAGCTACACCATTCCCTTCAATCTCACTCAGAGGCGTTTCCAGTTTGAAGACAGCGTTTCCTGGACAAAGGGAAAGCACTCCATAAAATTCGGCGCTTCTTACCGGCCGGTCTACTACGATGTCACCAACAATCTCTGGTTCGGCGGCGAATTCGACTTCTTTGATGGCGCTGTCGGGCTGATCTCCCTCGCGCCGGCGGCTCTCCAGCCGCTACTCGCTGGCTACAACTTGGCGATCGGTCTCCCTCCCACCGGCAATCCTGCCACCAACCTTAGCGCCGTGCAGTCCTTCTCGCTTGGCATTCCTGTCGCGTACCGCCAAGGGTTCAACAACCCCAATTGGAAGTCGTGGGCCAATTATCTTGGCACCTACGTACAAGATTCGTGGAAAGCGGCACCCGGTTTAACCATCGACTATGGCTTGCGCTATGACTACGACGCCGCGCCCGCGCCCGTTCCCCACAATTTTTATTTTTCGCCCCGTCTAGGTATCGCCTGGAATCCGCACGGTGATCAAAAGACAGTCGTTCGCGCCGGCAGCGGCATCTTTGTCTCGCCTGTATATTTTCAAGTTCCTTACCTTGTCAACCTGTTGGGCGATAGCGGCAAATACATCAACCAGGTCGCGGCGCAGTTGAGCGCCACCAATCCAACCGTCCCCACGCTTTGGGGAATTGGCCTGCAGGAAGGCAAACTGCCCTTTGGAGAGATCGGAACTCCTGAACTGGGTCTCCTCGGTATCACTCCGGGGCCAAGCGCTCCGGGCCGCGTGGTTTTCAACCTTGCTCCCAACTATAAGAACAACTACACCATTCAAGCTAGCTTTAGCATTGCGCGCGAAATCGCCCCCAGTCTGTCTCTCGAAGTCGGCTATCTCATGTATCGCAGCGTCCACATCCAGCTCACCCAGGAAACCAACTACCGCGAAACCGGCGTCATCGACCCCATTTACGGCCCGCAATATGCGCCCATCAATCCGGCGATCGCCCAGTCCGACACCTATTCCTCCATTGGCGATTCAATCTATAACGGCCTGACCACCTCTCTCACCAAGCGCTACTCCAGAAATCTGCAGTTCCAGGCGAATTACACCTGGAGCAAGTCTATTGATGACGTAACGGATTTCAACTCGCAGTTCGCTTCGTTTTTCCCGACGCGTCTCTATTTAGAGCGCGGCATATCGGCCTTCAACATCAAAAACAATTTCGTAGCGAATGCCGTCTATACCACCTCCGGCCCACGCTGGCTGTCCGGCTTCTTATTCTCACCCTTTGTCACCGCGCGTAGCGGCATCCCGTTCAGCGTGACGGTGCCCGGCGCCACTAACGGCACCGAAGGCCACTCACTTTACGCGCGGCCCTGGTATATCGGGCGCGACACCGGCGTCGGCCCCGCCTATTACAGCTTCGATATGCGCTTGTCGAAATCGTTCCGCCTGAAACCCGATTCCACCGCCCGGATCGAAGTCAGCGTCGAAGGGACCAACCTGCTGAATCACACCAACTTCATCAGCGTCAACAACGTTTTCTCCGTCGGCGACCCACGCCTAACCACGCCGCCCTTTAATTTCGCCGGCAGCAAGAATATACCCGCCAGCGAACCCCTCGGCTTCACCGCAGCCAGCCCTCCCCGGCAAATTCAATTCGGCCTCAAGCTGGCGTTCTAGCCTCAAAAAGGGGACAGACGACTTTAACCCTCCATCACTCTACCTCCCATATTTCGGGTGATGCCTGTACGCCTTGTGAATCGCCTTCCACTTCTTCTTCTGCGCCAACATCGCCTGCACATCCTGCTGCCGAAGCTGGTGCTGTAACTCCCCTTCCAGCTTTCGGTAACTCCGCCAGCGTGCCTCATCGAGTTCTCCCGCTTCGAGCGCCGCCAGCACCGCGCACTCCGGTTCACTCGAATGCGTACAATCGCCAAAACGGCAATCCTTGGCAAGCTCTCGAATCTCCCCAAAAACATCGTCTAATGACGACTCACTGGCCCACAGTTGCAGTTCTCGCATGCCCGGAGTATCAATCAGCGCACCCCCGCCCGGCATCGGAATGAGCATCCGGCTGGTCGTAGTATGGCGTCCTCGCGAATCATGCTCGCGCACGGCGCTGGTCTGCTGAATCTCCTCTCCGAGCAAGCCATTCGCAATGGTGGACTTCCCGGCGCCCGACGAACCTAGCAGCACCACGGTCTTGCCTCGGGTGAATGGCCGCAGTTCTTCCACACTCCGCAACGCACTCAGTAGTAGCACCGGACTCCCATTCGCAATGGCTCTCACCTCCGTCGCTCTTTCCTGCCAATCTCCGGCCAGATCGGCTTTATTCAACACGATCAACACGTCCGCCTGACTCTCTCGCGCCAAAACCAGGTAGCGCTCAATGCGCCGCAGGCTAAAGTCATGATCGAGCCCGCAAACGACAATCGCCAAATCAATATTTGCGGCGATCACCTGTTCGCGAACGCCCCTCCCCGCCGCCGCCCGCGAGAACTGCGTCCGCCGCGGCAGCACTTCCTCGATAAGGGCTAACGACTCATCCACCCTCCGCGCTGCCACCCAGTCTCCCACCGCCGGCAGCACATCGTCCCAACGCAGCCGTCCCGCCGGCGCGGCATCGGATTCGCCGGTCTCTAAATAGATCCTGTATTGTTCATGCGAGGCGAAGCACACGCGGCCGATTTCCAGGCCCCGCTCCGCATCGGATTCAATGAGTTGGCGCAGCTCTTCGCTTGTGCCGATATTCTGCAGAAACACTTGTTCGCTCCTGTGGACACACTTTCCCCTTTGTGAGTTAGAGAGTCGTCTTGGAGGCGCAACCCGCGCCTTTTAGCGAACAAGCATAGGCAAACCGGATCCATTGTAGTACACATGGAAGCAAAAGAACTGACTGAGCCGCGACTGTGAAGGAGCGGTAACGACACGTCCAGAGTGTGGAACACCTCTATTTCCCCACCACCAGAATATGAAAACTATCAGGCAGGATCGGCGGCCGCACTCTCTTCCCTGGCTCCGCTTCCGGCGCGGGGCCATAGGCCGCTGCCAGCAAATAGACCCGATGATTTTTCGCATCCACCGTCATCGTTCTTGCACCCCGTTCCGTCGTCACCGTGTCCACAGTCTGGTATTGACCATTCACTTCTTTCACGATGCTAAGCGTCCCATCCCCGCCGTTCGAACTGAACGCCAGGCCAAGTCCTGGGTCGAATCCCGCGCCGTCCACGCCCGCTCCGATGGCCGGTGTCGCCACAACTTTCAAGGTGGGAATATCGATGACGGCCATCACCTTGTTACTGCAGGCCGCAAAAAGCTTCTTGTTCTTGATATCGATCGCCAGCCCCGAGGGCGATTCACACGGCGCGAGGGAAGCGTGACGAAGCACCGCTGGCGTGGCCGCATCCATCTCGATAATTTCGCTCGAATCTTCCAGGTTGGCGTAAATCTTCCCCGTCCCATCGGCGGCACACTCCTCGGGCTTTCCTCCCAACGGCAGGCTCTTAATCACTTCATTCGTTTTCGGATCAATGGCGGTTGAGTCACTCGAACGCCCGTTGAAGGTAAAGATGCGCTTGGTTTTAGGCTCGAAGCAAACCGAGTCGGGGTTCTGCCCGGTTTGTGGCTCGCCTACCTTCGCCAGCGTCTTTAGATCGAAGATAGTGACACTGTTCGACTGACCATTCGTGATGAAGCCCTTACCAAATTCCGGTGCCACGGCTATGCCATGCACTCCATGTAATTGTGTAATTTGACCGACGACCTTACCGGCCTTCGTATCCACCACTTCCACCAGCGTGCCGTGCGACGCGTACACGCGATTGGCGTTCGCATCGACGGCTACGTAGTCCCAACCGCCCGTGCCGCCAATCTTAATAGAAGAGAGCACCTTGAAGCCCTCTGCGGCGAGAGCCATGGCGCCAATCGCCAAACTCAGAGCCAAAAGTCTTTTAGACATTATCTAATCCTTCCTTCCCATTTAGTTTCGGCCGCCAAAATAAAAGCGGACGGCCGGCGTTACCACAAGCGACAAAATCATCGAGGCGAGAATCCCCCCGATCACGGCAATCGCCAAAGGTTGCAGCATTTGCGAACCCGCGCCCACGGCGAAGGCCAACGGAAACATCCCAGCCACGGTGGCGAGCGCCGTCATCATGATGGGACGTAAGCGCCTCTCCCCGGCCCGGATCATGCTCTGTTCGGGCGCCAGCCCGCTAGCGCGAAATTTCTGATCGGCATCCAGCAGCAGTATGCCATTTTTCGCGACAATCCCCACCACCATAATCAATCCCATAAACGACGAGAGATTGAAAGTGGTGCCCGTGACAAGGAGCGCTAGGAAGACGCCACAGGTAGACAGCAGCGCCGAAGATAATACCGCAATGGGCGCGCCGAACTCGCCAAATTCAAACAGCAGAACCATAAACACGAGGACAATCGCCAGCGCCAGCACGAACACCAGATCGCGGAATGACTTCTGCTGCTCCGCAAATTGCCCGCCATACTCCACCCGAATGCTCGGCGGCAGATTCGATTCAGCCACCGCCTTCTGAATGGCGGCCATGCCATCGCCTAAGTTGATGCCTTCAAAACGGGCGGTCACATCCACCGAGCGCTGTAGGTTTTCACGAATGATTTCCGTTTGCCCCGGGATCTCGCTCAAAGTGGCAAGCGAGCCGATGGTGGCGGTTTTGCCCGTCCCACTCACGATAGGAGTCTTCTGCATGCTGTCGAGAGTCTTGCGCGCCGCAGGCGGAAATTGCACACGAATTGTGTACGAACGAGCGTTCAATACGATAGGCGTAGTCGCCGGCTCGCCCTGCAACATGGCGCTCGCATCCAATTCAACTTCTTGCGGCGTGAAGCCCGCGCGTGCCGCAATCGCGGGATCTATGTTGAACGTGAAAGCCGTTCCACTGGTGGTGCCTTCGATGCCATCTTCCACATCCACCACTCCTGGAATTTTCTTGATCGCGCTCGCCTCAACCGGCGCCCAGTGCCGCAGCAGCTCCCCATCTTCGTTGAAGAGCTTAATGACAACAGGTTGTGGCGCGCTGGTCAGATCGCCAATCATGTCCTGCAGGAGTTGCGGATATTCCACGTCGAGCAAAGGCTCAGCCTCCGTCACCTTCGCGCGCACATCCGCAATCACCTCTTCTCCCGAACGTGTTCGCTCGTTGGCCGAAGCAGCGCCAAACAACCTCCCCCAGAACGGAGCCATCGGCTTCAACTTAACGCTAATATCCCCCTGATTCGCCTCCGTGACTGCTGCTAAGCCGAGTTGCAGGCCGGTGCGGCGCGCGGTGGTAGCCACCTCCGGTGTGTCTCGCAGGATTTTCTCTACCTGGCTAATCACTCGATTCGTTTCCTTTAGCGACGAGCCCGGCGGCATCGTGTAGTCGACAATAAAACCTCCTTCATCCATCGCCGGCAGCAGATCCGAACCAGTGTGCCGGTAGCAGAAATAAGCTCCGCCGATCAACAGAACGGTGAACAGCGCCAGCACCAGGCGATGCTCCAACGTGAACAGTAGCGTGCCTTCATAGGCGCGCATCAGCCACGGCGGAACAGTATCGTGGTGTTCAATTCCCGCGTTTTTGCTGCGGATGAGGTAGTGGCTCAGTGTCGGAGTCCATGTCAGCGCCAACCCAAGCGACGTGAGCAGCGCTACGCCCACCGTAATGGCGAGAGCGCGGAAGAAGACGCCGGTTACGCCGGCGATTGAGATGAGAGGCAAGAACACCACAATAGGAGTGATCGTTGAGCCAACCAGCGGGACACGGATCTCCTCAATCGCGCTGCGTATCGCCTCTGCCCGCGACTGCCCCGCATCGCGATGGAGAACAATGTTTTCCACCACCACAATCGCATCGTCAATCACCAGGCCGACCGCCGCCGCCAGGCCTCCCAGCGTCATCAGATTGAAGCTTTGGCCGAGCACGCGCATAGCAATAAAGGTGATCCCGATGGTCGCGGGTATGACCAATCCCGCGACCAGCGAAGTGCCCCAATCGCGCAGAAAAAGCACCATAATGAGTGACGCCAGAATTAAACCCAGCAGGATGGCATCCCGCACGCTATCGATAGACTCAGTCACCAACTCCGATTGGTCGTAGAAAGCACGGATGGCAACCCCAGGTGGGAGGTCCTTCTTGAGACTCGCAATTTCGTTATGAACCGCGTTAGCCACGTCCACCGTGTTGCTGGCCGGCTGGCGAAAGATATTCAGCAGAACAGCAGGCTTTCCGTTGGCGGTAACCACCGTGTACACAGGCATCACCGAATTACCGACCGTGGCAACATCTCTGATTGCCACGGTCGAGCCGGCAGCAGTGGTTTTGATGACGATGTTCGCAATATCGCCCGGGCTTCGGGCTTGGCCGCTCATCAGTGTCAGCGCTAACTGATGGTTGGTTTCAATGAGTCCCGGCGAATCGATCATGTTACTGTGCCCGATGGCGTCCAGGATATTCGGAATTGTGACTGCGGTTTGAATCAGCTTGCCGGGGTCGGGCTGCACCAGAAATTCGGGGACTTGCCCTCCTTGCACCACGACGGAAGAGACGCCTGCAGCCCGATTCAGACGCGGTTTGAGCGTATAGTTAGCCAGCTCCCAAAGAGCCGTTTGCGGGATCCTGTCCGACGTTAGACTGTAACCCATGATCGGGAAGGCCGCGAAAGTGAGTCGGTTGGCTGTTACTTTAGCGTTCGGAGGCAGCGTGGATTGTACGCGCGCGATGGCGGCGTTCACTAATTCCAAGGTCCGGTACATGTCAACGTTCCAATCGAAAAATAAGTCGATTTCCGCGCTTCCCCGGCTGGTAATCGAGTTAACATGGTCCAATCCTGAAACCGTATTGAGCGCTTCTTCCAACGGCTGCGTGACTGTAACCAGCATTTGGTCGATGGGATAGACACCCACGTCTGCGCCAACCACAATGCGCGGAAAATCCGTGCTCGGGAATACCGACACTGGAATGGATCCAGCCAGATAAATGCCGACTGCGATTAATGTAAGAATCGCGAAAATGATAGGCTTGCCGTGCCGCGCTGTCCAATGAAGAGCTTCCTGCTGAACCCTCGGCTGCGCTATCGAAACGTCGCTCATTTCTGCTTCGCCTGCTCTTTTTTCGCACCGTCTTTCTGACTCGGGCCGCTGGACGCATTCTCCTCGCCCTCATCGTCGGATTCCTCGACTGCCGTAGTCACGATTTTGACTTTCGTGTTATCGTCAAGCCCCATGCCGCCCACCACCACTACCTCTTCGCCCGGATTGGCGCCGCTAAGGATCTGCACCTGGTTGCCCTCGCGTACACCAAGAGTCACCGCTCGCTTGTGAGCGATCGAATCGGCGGAGATCGTGAGCACGGCCGTTCCGCCTTCTTCGCCGGGAAGGATCGCAGCGGCCGGTACCACAGTCGCGGCCTTGTACACCTCCGTGCCGATGGCGGCATGCACCGGCATTCCCGGTTTGAGCCGCTCGTCCCGATTGGCAACGTCAATCCAGATTTCAACGGTGGTCGTGTTGGCATCGGTGGCGGGGCTAACCACTATGACCTTGCCTGAAACTTCGTCTTTGCTATCTGGCTGAGTCAGAGTCGCGGTTTGGCCTACACGAACTGCCGCCGCTTCTGCTTGCGGAACGTTCACGCGCGCCACGATTCGCGAGACATCCACCACCGTGATCACCGGCGAACCCGCGCTGGACATTTCTCCAACATTCAGCGGCCGGTCGGCGACAACGCCTGCAATCGGGCTCACGATCCGCGAATAAGCCACTTGCGCCTCTTGTGAATTGTAATGAGCTCGCGCGCTCGTGACCTGTGCAGCAGCGCCGTTAAGCTGATCCTGTCTGCTGGATTCGAGCGTCTTCAGATGTTCTTCTGCGGAGCGGTATTGAACGTTTGCCTGCGCGTACGCCGCTTGCGCATCGTCTACCAGACGTCCCGCCAGTGCCCCCTGCTTGAACAACTGCTGCCGCGATTCGAAAACTCGTTTCGCGCTGTCGCGCACCTCTCGCGCTGCTTCCAAATCCGTTTGCGCTTTCACAACCGAATCGGGCAGCGTGGAAACTTCTGTTGTCTTGAAGTTCGCTTGCGCCTGCTCCACCGCGCCTTTACTCTCTGCGGCGGCGTAAATCAGATCGCGGTTTTCCAGCACCGCCAGCAGTTGTCCTTGCTTAACGTGGTCGCCGCGTTGCACATAAAACTTCTCCACCGGCGCGGAAATCTTCGGCATGATACTGGCTTGATTGCGCGGATACAGTGCCCCTTCGCCCTCCACGATGCGCCGGATCGTCGCTTGCGTCACCGCCGTTACCTGCACCGGCACCGGCGGCTTCTCTTTCTCTTCCGCCGGTTTACTGCACGCGGCCAGCGAAGCCATCGCAATCATGCCAACGTAACTTCTCAGCGGCATTGAATTAGAATGTCCCCGTCAGAGTTTGCAGATTGACCACCGCGAGCCGGTAGCGCATCATACCGTCTTCATAGGCGTTACGGGCCTGGATCGCGCTCGCCTGCGCATCCACTAGCTCGACAATGGTAGCTTCGCCGGCCTGATACCTCAGCGTGTTGAGGCGCAGACTTTCGGACGCCAGATCGACGGCGCGCCGCAAAAGATCGATCTGATCATGGGCTAACTGCGCCTCGTCATAGAAGCCGCGCAGATTTCTCACCAACGTGCGCTGGGCCGCGCTCAAATCCGCTTCGGCCTCCTCATGCCTCAGTTCGCTCTGCCTCAATTTGCTGCGCCGCACACCCCAATCCCACACGGGCACGTTCAGACTGGCGGTTATAAAGTAGCCCAGATTCGGCAACGGCCCGTCCTGCTTGGCGGATGCCACAGTGCTATGCAGCGCGAACGCATTCGCCTCAATGCCGTAAACGGCGTCGACAGTCAGCGTCGGCAGAAAGGCTTGCCGCGCAATCTTCACATCGAGACGCGCCGCGCGTAGCGTTTCGATAGCGGCACCCAGCGTAGGATTACCGCGCGACGCTATGTTTTCCGCTTCTTCCAAAGCGGGCAGCGCCGGTGCGATGTCCAGATCGTCGATAACGGAGAAGTCTTCGTCGAAATCGCGGAACAACAGAACCGCAAGGTCGAGCCGCGCATTTTCCATGCTGAGTTTGGCTTCCCGCAGAGCCTGCTGCTGGCCATTCTCCAGAAGCTCGGAACGAACCACGTCGCTATGCGCCACCTCTCGACCGCGTTCCAGTTCTTGACTGATATCGAGTGATCGGCGAGCCTGCTCGAGAGCGGTCTGCGCAGTGGCGTACTTGCGCTGCGCCACAATCAGCGCGTAATAATCCTTCGTGACCGTAGCGGCGAGCCCGCGTCGCGCGACTTCCAGCTTCGCGCGCGCCAATGCCTGCGCCGCGCTCGCACGCTGTATCCCAACGCGGCTCAGCGTGCCCGGCGAGAGGTCTTGATGGACGACAGCCCAGTCCCGGTAGACGTGGACTCCGTCGTTCGTCACGAAGCGGCTTTCCGATAACTTGCCATTCCCCTCCGTGCCCAGATATTCCGACCGGCCCGAAAGCGCGGGGTACAAGCCCGCGCGCGCCTGCCGCCGATCCTCGTTTGCCGCCATGGCGTCGCTAGTAGCGGCGAGCACGCCGGGAT